>WNFU01011536.1_pt1 | contig 24143 bp, 24 predicted proteins | sample 5400121 | NCBI WGS metagenome assembly WNFU01 (sample SAMN13153360, study PRJNA577476) | soil metagenome | isolation source: 100 cm soil or saprolite under grassland replicate 1 | place: USA:California | collected 2016-06-15
ACCAGGCCGCTACCAGCCACCAGACGCACTCATCGCCTTCCTCGAAGGCCTGTGATTATGCCGACCTCCCCGGCACGCTCACCCCCAACAGCAGCGGCACCGCCCGCTACCTCGGCATAACAACGACCTCGGCATAAGATGCGTTATCCCGATATCGTCATAACGCGTCGGCGGTCACCACCCGCCCGGCCAGGTCTCCAGTGGTTGACGGCACGACCAGCAGGTTCTACCGCATTTCCCTCGACCCCACCAAACCCGCGAACTACTCAGAACTGATCAAGCCGAGACCCTGGGCCAGGGATGGAGCGGTCACCGGCGTCGGGCCGGGTCGCCGGCGCGTAGGTACTGCGGGTACGCACGAACCAGGCGGCCAGCTCGTCAGCGCAGATGCTGTTGGCGGGCCGCTCGGGGCCGAGGCTATGGGCCAACTCGCCAAGCACGCGGCGGTAGGTGGCGCGGCTGGAGCTGGTGAAGTCGCCGGCCTCCAGGTAGGCAGAGACGACCTCGGCCAGGGGCGCGTCGCGCGGAATCAGCATGGGTGGAGGGTACGCCGGCGCTCCGACAGGCCAGCTCGTGGCGATCGTGCTCGCAGGGAATCGTGGGTTCCCTGCCACGAGCCTTGGCTTGGGTATCGGCAGCGGCTCGCACCGCAATCCTGGTCGCCAACGACGATGCCCCCGACAACAAAGGCAATTATATTATCAAGGGTGCTCGGTGGGCGGGGCCGGCGGGCCCCCGGGGGCGGGGCCACTGGCCGGTGAGGCGTCGGCCACCGCCTCCTGATCGGCCGTCCACCAGGCTGGTCGTTCCAGTTCGGTCGGGAGCCGGGTCGCGGCATCGCCCAAGGCGGCCTCGACCTGCGCCTGTGTCAGGTCGTGGGCGCCGGTCAGGTCCGCCCCGCCGAGCCACGCGCGGGTCAGGTTCGCCCCGCCGAGCCGCGCGCGGGTCAGGTTCGCCCTGCCGAGGGACGCGTCGTTCAGGTCCGCTCGATTGAGCACCGCGAGGGTTAGGTTCGCCCCGGGAAGCTGCGCGCGGGTCAGATTCGCCATGGGAAGCTCCGCGCGGGTCAGGTCTGCCCCGGCAAGCGACGCGTCGGTCAGGTTCGCTTCGGGGAGCTGCGCGCCGGTCAGGTTCGCCCCCTCGAGCCACGCGTCGGTCAGGTCCGCTTCATGGAGCTGCACGGCGGTCAGGTTCGCCCCCTCGAGCCGCGCGCGGGTCAGATTCGCCCCGCCGAGCCACGTGTCGGTCAGGTCCGCTCGATTGAGCACCGCGAGGGTTAGGTTCGCTCCGGGAAGCTGCGCGCGGGTCAGATTCGCCGCGGGAAGCTGCGCGCGGGTCAGGTCTGCCCCGGTAAGCCAGGCGTCGGTCAGGTTCGCCCCGTCGAGCGACGCGCCGGTCAGGTCTGCCCCCTCGAGCCACGCGTCGGTCAGGTTCGCCTCCGCAAGCCACGCGCGGGTCAGGTTCGCCCCGGTAAGCCACGCGCGGGTCAGGTTCGCCCCGCCGAGCGACGCGTCGGTCAGGTCCGCTCGATTGAGCACCGCGCGGGCGAGATGCAGATCGCCCAGGTTCAGCATGACACGGGCTTCCAGGCGGCGAGGGTGGTGACCGAGCGCGGTCAGGGCTGCCTGCACGTCCGGCGCCGGCTCGGCCGGGAGGGCCTGGTCGGAAGTGACGAGCAGCACCCCTGACCGCGTGTCCGCTCCGTGGCTCCTCACGCCAGTCGGGCTGGCGACGCGGGGGGCGCGCTGGCGGACGAAGGCGACCAGGACCTCGACCACGTCCCGGTGGTGGTCGGCCGAGTCGCGCAGGACGTGAGCGAGCGCATGCACCCCGCCCAGCCGCACGTAGGGTTCGTCCGAGCCGAGCCGCTCCAACGCCTTGCTGAACCGCTCGGTGAGCTGCCCGCGGTGGGCCAGCCGGTAGGTGCGGGCGGTGTAGGCCAGGGCCACCACCGCGCCGAGCGCGCCGGCAAACTGGATCAGCGCGATGCGGAACTGGCCGGTTGCGGTGACCTGTTCCGCAGCGGTGAGCCGCGGCCAGGCGCCCCGGTAGACCCAGGCCGGGCCGCGCCACAGCAGCCACCCAAACGCGGCTACCACCACGGCGGCCGCCAGCCCCAACCACAGCAGCCACCAGCGGCTGCGCCGGAGCTGTTCCATACCATCCCCCATCGACCGGTCCAAGCTGTTCTGGCCTGATCGCGGGATTGTCCACCAATGATCGCACCGGCGTCGGCTCCTGGAGGCGGCTTTACTCGCCTCGGGTGAATGGGATTACCTCGGAGGGCGCTCGAGGGTGGCGCCGCGCGCCTGCAAGTGACCGACGAACGAGCGGACGATGACCCGGTCCCGGTTCCACGTCGCTGGCGCATGGACGGCACGAGTGCGAGCGAACCAGGCGAGGTCGTCCGCGTCCAGCTCGGCGACGGCACGTCCGGGCCTGAGCGTCCGGGCCATTCGCCGAGCACGCGGTGGTGGTGCGGCTGGAAGGCGGTGAAGTCGCCGGCGTCGAGGTAGCCGGTGAGCGCGTGACCCGATCATGTCGCAGGGAACAGTCCATTCCCCGCCACGCGACCAATGCTCGTAATGCCTCGACCACCTGGGGGCTGGCGACCTGGAAGGTCTGCCGGCAGATGCGCCGCAGGGACCCGGAGGAACACCGCTCGCAGATGCCGGCAACAGGGAAGGACCGCGGCTTCCCTTTAGAGAAGGGGTCAAGATTTACCCTCGTACGAAGGCCTAAACGGCTAGACCTCCCGCCGAAGGGAATAGTAGCCATGCTCGACAACCTCACCCCCGGGCAGCAGATGCTTCGCCGCGAGGTCCACGCCCGCTATGGCGGCCGGCAGCAGGGCGGCATCGGTCCTTCCGCCAGAGCTCCGGTCGTCCTGTTCTTTACCGATCCGCACGCCGGCCACCGGCACGGCTACTACGACGGTTGGGACGACGAAGGGCTGTTCAACTACTACGGCGAGGGCCAGATAGGCGATCAACGCCTAGTGCAGGGCAACAAGGCAATCCTCAACCACCAGACCGATGGCCGGACCCTCGAGGGGTTCCTCGCCAAGGGTCCGACGGTGAGCTACCTCGGCACGTTCGAACTTGTCGACTTCTATTGGACCGAGGCGCACGAGACCGGCAGCACCACCGTCCGCCAGGTGGTCGTCTTCCGGCTCAGGCCACTCAACGACGTCCCCGTCCAGCTCCCACACGTCCCCGTATCGCGTGCGGACAAGCCTCACGTCGACACCGTCCCGGTCGAGGAACAACACACCGAGCGGGCCTTCGTCACGCCCGACCGCGAGGCCTACGAGATCGAGCGTCGCGAGGCCACCCTTGTTCACAAGTATCGTGAGCACCTGCGTCGTCAGGGGCACGAAGTCGGGCGGCTTCGGGTCGTGCCAGCTGGCGAGTCCGCGCCGCTCTACAGCGACCTCTGGGATGTGACCGCGCTCGAACTAGTCGAGGCGAAGGGCCTTGTGACCCGGGAGCAGCTTCGCTCCGCCGTGGGGCAGCTCCTCGACTACGGCCGCTTCGTCAAGGCCAAGACCCGGACCGTACTCGTCCCCACAAGACCGCGGCCCGACCTCCTAGCGTATCTCGCCCACGCCGGCATCAACGCCGTCTACCCGAAGGGCGAAGGGTGGGGACGCGACTAGCGGGCTCCGATCATCGTCTCAACCTTTTCGAGGCTAGCCGCCGTCCGGGCGGCGTCCGCGTCGCCATGCGCGTCCAGGGCGCCGACGATCTCCCTGAGAACCGCCAGAGTGGACAACGGCGATCCGGTTGTCGCCTTGTCCACGAAGTCTCGGTAGGCTGATTCGGCTCCCTGATCATCACCGAGAAGCAGACGTACGTCGCCGAGATCCGCCCAGACCCAAGCATCGTCGGCAGCGCGCTCGTCGGTCGACAGACGCCCTTCAAGCGCATCGCGGAGCTCAACAAGCTTGTCTTGGAGCTCAGCTACCGTCCTGTCGCCAACTATCAGTGCGCGCTTGATGGCATTCATTCGGTTATAGGTCTGGGTGAGGTTGTGAGCCTTCTCCCACACCGCTCCATTGCGGTAGCTTTCCAAGGCGTCGCGAGCCCTACCCAAACGATGCAGGAGCCCTCCCCGCACACCGAGCAGCTCGGCCGCCTCTGCAGCTACATCTCTGTCTACAGATTGGGCTTGGTCGATCTCTACTGCACGTGGTATCGAAAGGACATCGAACACCTCGTCGGAACGCGAGAGCCCGGTGCTCCAGGCGTTCTTAGCCTCTTCGTCTTGACCCCGCCGGGCCGCAGCGTCGCCCTTGCGTCGGTACAACGTCACGGTCCGCAGTATTTCTCGCGCCCGCGATATGTCACTCACGTCAACCTCTCGGTGATCTTATTGGCGAGAGCCTGGTCGGCCTCATCATCAGAAAGAAAGAGATCGGATGCAACAAGCTCGCCCAGCTCACGCCAGACCCGCTTACGTTCGTCCAATTCGTCGAGCCGGCCTGCCCCAACTCGGTACTCCAGGTAGAACCATGCCGCCATGCGCCGTTCGAGCGCCGCCTTCTCCTGGTCCTCCTTAATCTCCTGCACCTCGTAGAAGAGTGCCTGGGGCACGTTGTCTCGAATCTGGCCCTTGTGGCTCAGCGCGTCAGCCTCGCTCCTCAGCTGCTCGAACAACTGAGGCAGACGCTCCTCCGTCGCGCCCAACGCTTCGGCCGCGATCTGTCGTACGCGGTGACCTCTCGATCCTTTGATGTGCCCACGCATCTCGACGAGCTGTTGAGCGACGCGGGCCCCAATATCAGTGTCGCCGGCGCTCCTGTACAGGAGGGGGTTGAGTAGCTTCTGCATGCGCTCGACCTGCTTCGCACTGCGCCCTTCGACACCTGCAGCCCCGGTCACTTCCCGAAACCAGTCCTCGTCGGCGATCTGCACCACGCTCCACGGGCTCACGGCCAGTCGTACCCCAAGCTCGAAGAAGGTCGAAGGGCTAGAGCGCGTCCAGTCGGCGACACAGCCAGCACACCGACGGATTCGTTCGTAGAGCGACTGCGACACCAATTGCGGGGTGGCCAGGTCCTGAAGTCGGGCGACGGTGGTGCGGATGTTTCTTGCTGCCAGTGCCGCGCTGAGCTTCCGACGAAGGCTCTGCCATGTCTGGAAGTAATCCTTGTCGTAGGAGCACAACACGAGTACCTCGTCCTCAAGCGGGATTGACGTCCACGCGTTCTCTTGTGATCCAAGCTGGCGCAGCGGGTCGTAGACGGGTAGATCGAGATAATGGGGATGGCGGGCGAGCTGGTCGAACCCGGTACACACCCGCTTGATGAGACGAGCGATCCGGGGATCATCGCCGGCGAGCATTTCGGCATGAGGAGAATGGGACGAAAGCGAGAGGTCCGACAGATTGAACGGACGATCCAATGGATAGCCTTCTCGCCAGTCCCTGCCGTGACTGCTAATCGTGACACCACGGCGCGTCGCTGCACGAACGCCGAGCAGTAGCATCACGCCTGGCTCGAAGTCCGTCACATCGAACAGTGCGAGATCGGCCTGGACGAGCAGTCGCACCGCTTGGTCGAGGCTCGCCGGACTCGCATAGGCGTCGACCACGTCAAACGACGTCAACCTAACGTGCTCGCTGCTGTACTCCGCCGGGAGTTGACGCTGCTGCTGGCCGCGTAGCAGCTGACGCCCCTGCCAGGCCCCTGTGAAGGAATCCCACAGTGCCTTTGCGTTCGGGCTGGACAACGCCTCTGTAACCAGTGCGATCAGTTGGGCTCCGGCCTCGCCGCTCGCTAACCCCTCAGAGCCCAGGACCAAGCAGTGGAGCAGCGCCGGGTCGAACTCCTCCCAGGCAGTCCTGGCAAGAGCCTCCGGGATGGCCGGAGTAAGGGTTGAGAAGGACACCGCCGGCTGGTCCGGGGAGACCGGCAGGCCCGGCCAACGACGCATGGCGGCCTCGGCTGGGATGGCGAAGGCATGCTCCTCACCTTCGCGAAAGCGGAGGATACCGACGACCGCATCGGTCTCAAAGTCGACTGCCGGCGCCCCTGACATACCCTTTTGGACGCCAACGTTAAGCACGAGCATCTCGACCGGCTGGCCCCGCCAGAGGAGCGTAGTGTTACCAGAGACCCGCGCCGGGTCCATGGGAAAGCCGTCGGGGTACTTGGAGGGATGCCGGTCGCGCGGGAATCCCCGGGAGTAGATGTCGCGGCTGCCCATCGCCCTCTGAGGACTCAGCGCTAACCACGTGCGGTCGGGCTTCGACGGCACGCGAAGGAGAGCGAGGTCGAGGTCTTCGTCGCGATCCTCGCTGATGATCTCTTCAGCATCACCTGCGCCCACTGGCTTCAACTTCACGGGTTCCTTGCTCGCTGCGGAGAGGACATGGTCGCAGGTGAGTGCGACATCGCTGCCTACGAAGAACGCCGTACCGCGTACAACGCCATCCCCATCGATGAGCGCAGCGATGGCACGTTCCCAGTTCCGTTCTGGCATGGGGATCAGCTGAAGTCCCAGGAGAGCGTCACCTTAAGATTGGCCTCAGCCGAACCCCGTGCCACGATCACGTTGCCTTCGCCGGTCACGCTGACGCCCAACTCGATCACCGCCTGGCTGAATGACCCTCCCGCCCGCTTGCCGGTCGTTAGGTCATCGAAAGCCATCAGTAGGTCGGTCGCACACTGCCGAATGGTTGCCGCGAGCGACGAGAGGCTCGTGGCGGTGCTCTTGACGACATCCTCGACCTTGTCCTGGATGGCGATCTCCTCCAGGGCAGCCTGGCTGAACTCTCCCTCGAAGAGCACGGCCTCACCGCTGCTGCTCTCGACTTGCACCAATGCGGGCACGCCACACACCTCCTCGACCTTGGTTGAGCGCAAGTTTGTCCCACTTGGCCCAAACCATGCCAGTGCACCATCGAGTGGGTTCGTCCAGGTCGTCCCCGTGCACCGTCACATCCGCCACTCCCAAGTCCTGCCATAACGGATGACGGCCACCGTCGCGCTCTACGCTCGACCCGAATCTTTCTGAGGAGAGGAATGCACCCGCTGGCGCCGGTGCCTCAAGCACAGGCTCGATCTCGGATCGGACGGCCAGATTGATGCAGTGTTCCGGTGGGCTTGCTCTGCTTGGCTAACGTCTCGGCTAACGTTCCGCGTTTGGCGTGGTCGTTCCTACCCTGACGATCAACCTTCCTGAGCTGCGCCACCTTGCCAGCCTCGACCATGGTTGTCGGCGTGCGGTGTCCTCGTAATCGGCAGGTCGGGGGTTCGAGTCCCCCCTCGGGCTCCACCGATACCCTATTGACGTGCGGTTTTGCCGACACAGCGCCCGCAGCGATTGTGTCGTCGTCCCGTGGCGTATCCGTGGTGCACGCATCAGTACAAGGTGCGTCCCGCGGTAGCCAGCGGCCCATGCGTCTGAAAGCTCAAGCGGTCTCTTCAACATCGGAGACGGCGCGAAGCGGTCGGCGGTGGCGGTCCCTGACGCATTCGCGGCACATGCGCGCGCCGGTGGCGGGGTTGCGATAGGTGTTGTCCTCAGTCCATGGGTGGCCCTGCGGACAGGCCTCTACCGGCTTGGCGTCGCTGGCGGGCCGTTCGAGGGCGGCCATGAACGCTGCCATCCGCTCGGCCAGGCCGGTGACCGCGGCGAGGTCGGCGTCAGAAACCACGTGGGCGTAGCGGCGCAGGGTGACGGCGGGGTCGTTGCCGAGCCGGCCGGCGACGGTGCGGATGTCCACGCCAGCCTTGACCAGGCTGGTCGCTCCGTAGTGGCGCAGCCCGTACAGGTTGCGGTACATCCGCACGCCGAGCCGGTCGCACAGCTTGTGGAATCGCTTGCTGAGCAAGTCCGGGTCCATCGGCGTCGACCCGTCGGGGGAGAGGGGATCGGCGAACAGCCACGCGTCGTCAACGAGCTTGGCGTCGAACCGGTCGGCCAGTTCCGCCTGGAACTCGCGCTCCTCCCACAGCAGCGTCAGGGTGAGGGGGTCCAGGCGAAGGGTGCGGCCCTTGCGGTTCTTGGGGTAGGGCTTCCAGCCGCGCCCGCTCTCCAGGCTGCCCTCGATGCGAAGCTCGCCCGCCTCGAGGTCGACCGCGCGCCAGTGGATGCCGGCGGCCTCGCCGCGGCGGCCCTGGGTGATCACCGCCATCCAGGTGAACACGCCGAGCTGGCGGTCCAGGGCGAGCGCCGTGTTGAGCACACGGGCGACGTCGCCGGCGGTGGGCACCTCGACCTCAGGCATGGGCACCGGCGAGCGGGTGGTGTCGTTGGCCGGGTTGGAAGTCATCACCTTCCATTTCTTGGCCTGGGTGAGGGCGCGGTGGATGATCGCGTGGATCTGCCGTTCGGTGGCCGGCTCCAACGGCCGGCCGCGGACGCAGTCGCCCTCGTGGACCCGGTCGGGCCGCTTGGGCTCGAACCGCGCTCCCGGCCCCAGCGGCTTCTGGCCGGCGCGGAGCCGTTGCTGGCAGTGGCGGCACTTGCGGCCGGTGGTGCAGTCGCGGATGTGGACACGCATGGGCTTGGGGGAGCCGGGCTGGTAGCGCTCGCCAGGCCCAAGCGCGGGCAGGCCGTGGCGAATCCGCCACCAGCAGTGCCGGCACTTGCCGCCCCGCTCGGCGAGCGCGCTGTAAAAGCGGTCCAGGTGGTAGGTGCCGAGGTCTCGCATCGGGATCGAGCCGAGCGCGGGTTTGATGTGGTTGTCGATGTAGCCCTGGTAGGTCCGGCGGGTGGAGGCCTCTAGGCGGGCGTGGGCCATCCAGCGGTCCAGCAGCTCCCCGAAGCTGCCGTCGGCCGCCAGGTTGATCCGGTCGCCGGTGCGGGCGTGGGCGCGGAACTCCTCGGCCGCCGTCACGGCGTCGTCGAAGCTGCCTGGGACGGTGAAGGTCACCCGCTGTTTGCGGCGCCGGTCTAGCGGGTCGGTGCCGGCGAAGATCTCCACGGTGAAGGTCTCCGGGCTGCGCTGGCGGATGTGGCCGGCGCCGCGCGGCAGCCGCCGTCGGCCCGCCGGCGTGGCGGGCGCCTGGTGGCGGTAGTGGTCCGGGCGGACACACCCCGGCGTGGGACACGTCCGCTTGAGCGTGCCGGCGGGCTCGGCCCCGTGGGTCAGCGACCAGGCGACCCGGTGGGCGACCTGGAGGCGGCCATCTCGCTTGACCAACCCATAGCCCTTGGGATGGTGCGCGCCTGTCCAGCGCCAGCATTCGCCGGCCCGGTCGACCCGCGCCCAGAACCGGTCGGCGGCCTCACCGCTCATACGCGCATCCCTGCCTTCGTGGTTAACCCTTCGGGTTGTCCAGCGGTATGTACTCCGTCATCGACGCCGTCAAGGAGATTAACCGGAGGGTGTGACAGGCCTATCGACCGAGGGCGCGCAGGCCCCAACATGGGTGCTGACCTGCTGAAATGCGTGTGGCTTCTGTGGTGCGCCCGGAGGGATTCGAACCCCCGACCCGCGGATTAGAAGTCCGCCGCTCTCTCCACTGAGCTACGGGCGCTAGCTGCGGTTTTGCGGCTCCTCGACCTGATCAGAGCCTCTACTACTTCCCTGGCTACTTCCCAACGTGATCCCGATCTGAGTATGCCCCAGCAGCTCGCTCACGATCTTCGGATGCACACCCATCCCCAGCAGCAGCGTTGCCGCGCTGTGGCGGAGGTCGTGGAAGCGCATCCGGGGCAAACCAGCCGCCTCCAGGAGTGGGTAGAACTCGCGCCGGAGGAAGTTCGACGGGTTGATCGGCCGGCCGATGGTGTTCGGGAACACCAGTCCCTTGTCGCCCCAGGTCGAGCCGGCTCGCCGGTGTTCCTCCTCCTGCCGCTCTTGGTGGAGCTTGAGCGCCTGGACCGCGACGCCGACGAGGAGGACCTGACGGCGCGAGGTTCGTCGCTTGAGCCTCCTGGTCACGTGGAAGGCGCCGGCGTCGAGGTCGACATCCGCCCAGCGGAGCCCGAGCAGCTCGCCTTCCCGCATGCCAGTCGTGAGCGCCACCACATACAGCGCTTCGAGCCGGTTGCCGGCGATGATCTCGAGGAAGCGTCGCGCCTGTTTGGGCGACAGCGTGATGAACTCGTGCTCGGCCTTGACCGGAGGCGTCACCAGCTCGGCGACGTTGTGCGGTGCGAGGCCCTGACGGTGTGCGTCCTTGAGCGCATGGTGGAGGACCCGATGGAGTTGGAGGACCGTGGTGGGGGAGAGCCCCGCCTTGATCCGGCGTGCGTAGAGCCGGGCGAGATGGGTCGGTTCGAGCTTCGTGAGCCGATGCCTGCCGATGAACGGGTAGGCGTGGAGGCTGAGGAGCTGGCCGTACCGCTTGTGCGTGCTGGCGGCGACGGTCGGCTCGATGTTCTCCAGCCACGATCGAAGGTACTGCTCGACGGTTGTGCGCTCGTCGGCGATCAACCGTCCTTCCTGGAGCTGGCGGTTCGCGTCGGCGAGCTTGCGGGCGGCCTCGGCGCGAGTCCTGGCGTAGACGAACTTCCGTTTGCGCTTGCCGTCCTGCCAGCCGAGGTCGAGCATGCCGGCCCATAGGCCGTCCTGGCGGCGGGTGATCGATCCCTCGCCAGGCGCGCGGCGTCTGCGTTTGGTCGGTTCGGTCATGCGGCCTCCTCGGAGCGAAGGCGTCTGACGAACTCCTCGACGGCATCGCGCGGGACGCGACGGCAGCCGTCGATCCGCACCGACTCGATCACGCCGGCGCGGAGCAGTTCGTAGAGCTTGGTCCGGCCGATGCCGAGAGCGGCGGCGGCCTCCTCTGCGGTGAGCAACAGCTTGTCCATGTGTCGGTATGCATCCCTCCTGTGGTGGTTGGTGGTGGTCGGTCAGGCGGCCCGCGGGCTGGTGGCCAGCTCCTCGCGGCCGATCCGTCGCCGTTCGCGGGCGTGGGCGGCGGCGGAGGACGCGAGCCAGGCATCGGCCGCAGTTCGGTAGCCCCGGCCGGCGTAGCGCCACTCGCCGAAGGCGACGGTTGCGCCTTCGGTGGCCGGGCGGCCCCAGGGATCGAGCAGGCGCCGCCTGATGTGCTCGACCCTGGCGCGCCGGAGGGCTGTAAAGGTGGTCGAGTAGCGGCGGCTCTTGGTGGACCAGTGGCCCCGGAAGCCGAGCATGTGCGCCCAGCGCCGGAGCCCGAGTCCCGCGAGCGACGGGTCGGCGCCGAGCCTCCAGCAGGTTCGTACCAGCTCGGCGACGTGCTCGCTCACGTCCAGGTGGTCGAGGTCGCCGGCGGTCAACCGGTGATCGAGCGCCGGGCCGAAGCCCTCGGTTGATTTGGTCGCGTACTTGGCGATGTAGGCGGCGACCGCCTCGGCGGAGAGCGTCTCGCCGGCGTTCGTGCCGGCCTCGATGGTTTGGATGTCGAGTTGCTCGCCCCAGCCGATCGCTCGCGCCGGCGCCCGCCTGGTCGACGGGAGAGCGACCGCCACGGCGGCAGTCGCGTCACGGATGGCCTCGGCGAGCAGCTCGGCCGTGAACGGCGCCGGCGGCGGCTCGACCCGGTCGGGATCGTCGGGCGGCGGCGCGGCGTCGAGGCGGATGACGGCGTGGAAGTGGACGGCGCCGCGCTGCTGGTACTCGGCGACCTTGGCGTAGGCGACCCGGATGAACTGCCGGAAGTCGGCCGGGCGCATGCCGGCGCGCCGGGCCAGTGCTCGGCGCAGGTAGATGGTGGTCCGTCGCCAGAGCTCCGGCGCGAGCGCGTTCCAGAGCACCGCGGGTTCGTAGTCGAAGCACTGCGGGCAGAGCGGCGAGCCGAGTGCGTCGTCGTCCGGCTCGTGCCGGCGCCAGCACCCAACCGGACGACCATGCGGGCACCTCGCCCGAGGATCGCGCGGCCGGCACGGTAGCGCCCGAGCGTTCTGCTCGCGTCGTGCGTGGACCGGCCCGAAGCTCGGCGCGGTGAAGGTGACGAACAGGCGCGGATGGTTGGCAACGGTCTCGGGCAGGCCCTTGCCGCCGCGAAGCCCGGCGGCGATGAGCTGCCAGGCGTCGGCTCGGTAGACCTCGGAGCAGGACGGGCAGCGGCTGGCCCGGCGGTTCCCGCATGCCTTGAGCAAGATCCCGTCCGGCTCGTCGTCGGTCGAGAAGCTCTCGCGCGCCTCGCCCGTCTGGTGGTCGACCTCCTCGACCTCGCCGACCAGGCGTACTGGTCGGGCGCAGTGGCCGGCATGCTGGACTTGGCGCATCCAGCGCTCGAAGCCGTCGCGGTCGGCAGCCCGGGCGATGAGTTGATCGAGGATGAACGCTACATTCGGTTGTGCCAAGGGCATCACTCCTCTTTGTGGTGGAAGCGGGGCGCGTCCACTCCTCAGCGGCTTCGCGCCCCGCTTCCCGGCTTGTTCGTTGATGGCGCTACGACTCGGCGTCGAGCGCGCCCCTGCGCAGCAGCTCGAACGCATCGCGGCGCGCCGTGACCGAGGCTGCGGTCAGCGTGCGCAGCCAGTCGCCGGTCAGGTAGGCGGCATCCCAGCTTCCGTTGGCGTGGCGGACCTCGATCCAGACGCCGCCCTGGTTCAGCTCGATCGAGATGCCGTCGAGGCTTCTCGGGTCGGTCGGTTCGTTCTCGACAGGTGGTTGACGCACGGTGCTTGTCGACTCCTCTACATGTGGGTTCATGGACGTGGCGCTACAGGGATTCGGGAGGGTGGAGGTCGCCGCCCGCCCGGGAAACGCCTCGGATCGCCTCGGCTCGATCCGCGATGGCGATGAGGTCGTCATCGCTGAGATGGCAGGCGCGCATCCGGACGGGTAGGCCGCCTTCGTGGAGCAGGAACCCGACGCCTCGGGCGGCGGCGTCGATCGTCGAGGCTGAGTAGCCGAGGCTGGCCCAGCCGCCGCCGAGGACTGTGTCGGACGCTTGCGGCGTCAGGCAGCGCAGCGCCCAGCGGAACCCGAACAGGTCGCGGAGCGAGGTCGGGATCACGTCGCTACTCGGCTTCTGCGTGGCCGCCAGGACGATGATCCCGGCCGCCCGACCCCGGCTCACGAGATCCCGGAGCCGGCCCGCGAACTCCTGCGAGAGCTTGCGGTCGGGACTATTGCAGTAGAACGCCAGCTCGTCGATCACCACGACGTGAAGCGGCATGCCGTCGCCGTGCGCGATCTTGCGCCGCCGGTTGGCGAACAGCGTCAGCAGCCGCTCGTCCAGCTCGCGGCGGAGCGCCTCCAGCGCGTCAACCGCCTCGGCGATGTCCGGCCCGATCATCCGGTCGGCGCAGCCGGCCCAGCAGGCCAGCTCGACCCGCTTGCCGTCGAACAGGGTCAGCCGCACGTCGGGATCGAGCGCGGCCGTCGCCACGAGGATCGAGTTGGCGACCGACTTCCCGGCGCCCGGCTCGCCACCGGTGAGGACGTTGCGCTCCGGCAGCGTCACGTAGACGTACTGCCCGGACTCATCGACGCCTACCGGGATCGGGAACCACAGCGACAGCCTCGCCGCATCGGCGTACGGCCAGGGGATCGACTCCCACGCGGCGAGCGGATCGCGCCGCATGATCGTCACCTCGGCCAGCCGGGCGTTGTTGGGATCGCGGAGCACGCGCACGTCCCGGACCTCAAGGTAGGCGGCGACCGCCTCGCGGCGCTCCGCCAGGTCGTTGACCGTCCCGCCGGCAGGCACGCGCACTCGGAGCAGGTCACCGGCTGGCGCCGGTTCCATCTTGAGGACTCGCGGTACGCGGTCGTTGTGGGTCGCCAGACCCGCGTAGCGGACCGCCAGGCCGAACCGCCGGCGCACGCGGGACCGGTACAGCATCCAGCGCATGCGCTCCAGCCATGCCGGCGGAAGCAGCGCGAACGAGAACACCAGCAGCAGGTAGGCGAGGCTGGCGAGGACGAGCCCGAAGTGGACGGCGAGCACGCCCCAGGCGGCGACCAGAACGGCGACGATGGTCAGCTCCAGCCGCCACGCCCAGGCGGGGCGGGCGACGGCGATGAGGAAGCGGCCGAGGGGACTGGTGCGCCGGGCCGGCCGGATGGTGACGGGCGGGCGCTCCAGCGGGGTTGGGGTGACGGTCTGCTGGTACTCAGGCACGCTTACCCTCCAGCAGGTGACTCAGGATCGCGATCAGGCCCTCGGTGAGGGTCTGCGCGACGCTGGCGGCGGTCTTCGGCGCGATCGCGATGGCGATGAGGACGCCGAGGATGATGAGCGCACGTTTCAAGGCGGATCACTCCTCTCGTGTGGGTGGAGAGCGGGGCGCGTCCACTCCTCAGCGGCTTCGCGCCCCGCCCCGGTCGTGGTGGTGGCCTACGAGGCGGCTCGGGCCGGCGCCTTGGCGGCCGGCTCGATCCGAGAGGCCCGGAACGCGACGCCGCTGCGGTCGCCCATCGCCCACGGCGTGGCGACCAGCCCGAGGACTCGGACGGTCGTCCCCTGCGCCAGGTCGGGTGGCTCGCCAGGGACCTTGACGCCGATGATCTCGGCGCTTCCCTCGGCGAGCGCGACGAGCTGGACCCCGTACAGCGGCAGGCCCGTCTCGGGATCGGGCTTCGGCCGCTTGGTCTCGAAGTCGCGCACCGGCTCGGGCGGCGCGGCGACCATGAACGTGATCGACGACGTGTCGATCGGCAGCTTCAAGACGGTATCCCTCCTTCTGGATGTCTCGACTTGGGTACTTGGTGACGGCGCTCGCGGGTGTCGCTGGCCCGCTACCTCCGCCCTCTCTGGAGTTGTCAAGGTGCTGGCGGCCCTGGTGCTCGGCGCCGCTCGGTCCTGCGCGACGGGAGCAATTGCAGCGCTTCGGGCGACCGCGTCGGAACCGAGCATTGGGACGTCTTAGGACGTCTCGTGCTACCTTGGAAACGTCCCGTCCGCGCCGAACGCGCTATGACCGCCGATCACGCGAGAGGCCCCATGTCGAACGAGCGACTCCGTAAGGCGATGGCCAACGCCCGCGTCAGCGTCGAGGACGTTGCCGGCGCCGCCGAGGTCAACCCCAAGACCGTCCAGCGGTGGCTCAGCGGGCGCGTGCCATACGCGCGCCATCGCTGGGCCGTCGCCAAGCTCCTACAGGAGGACGAGGCGTTCCTGTGGCCCGAAGCCGAGACCGCCATAGCGCCGGGCGAGCAGAGCACCTCCGAGGTTGTCGCCGCCTACGGTCACCGCGCCGACCTCCCGGCCGAGCACTGGCGCGAGCTGATGCTCGGCGCCCGCCGCCAGATCGACCTCATCGGGTATGCGATGCTGTACCTGCCAGAGGCCAACCCGCGCATGACCGACGTGCTCCGCAACAAGACGGCTCATGGCGGCCGCATCCGCATCGCCCTGGTCGACCCCGACTCGCCAGAGGCCGCGCAGCGTGACGCCGAGGAGCGCCTCGACGGCGGCCTGCTCGCCCGCATCCGGACGGCCATGCACTACTTCAGCGGCCTCCGCGACTGCGACGGCGCCGAGATCCACCTCCACCGAACACCGATGTACAGCACCGTGCTTCGGTTCGATGACGAGATGATCGTCACGCCGCACCTGTACGGCCGCCCTGGCTACCAGTCGCCGTTGCTGCGCTTGCGGCGGCTCGGCGGCGGCGGCATCTTCGACACCTACGCCACCCACTTCGAAGACGTGTGGGCGACCTCGACCCCGGTGGAGCATTGGCCATGACGCGCATCGACCACTACAACGACCCGGTGGCGCCACGCGCCAACTCCATCGTCCCTGCGGCCTCCGCCGTCGTCGTCGACCAGGACGGCCGCATCCTGTTGCACCGCCGCACCGACAACGAGCTGTGGTCGATCCCTGGCGGCGGCATGGAGGTCGGCGAGAGCATCGCCGAGACCGTCGTCCGCGAGGTCGAGGAGGAGACCGGCCTCAAGGTCGAACCCGAGCGCCTGGTCGGGATCTACACCAACCCCAGGCACGTCACCGCCTACGACGACGGCGAAGTCCGCCAGCAGTTCTCCATCTGCTTCGCCTGCCGCTTCGTCGGCGGCCAGCTCCTCGACCGAGCCGACGAGTCACTCGAAGTCGGCTTCTACAGCCCCGAGCAGATCGAGGCCCTACCCATGCACCCCTCGATCCGGCTCCGCATCGCTCACTACCTGGAGAAGCGCCCCGAGCCTGTGATCGCCTGACGCCGGCCTGGCCGGCTACCGGATCTCCTCGCGCCGGAGCGCCGCCTCGGTCCAGGCAATGCATTCCTCCAGCCACGGCCGCGCCGCGTGGCACAGCGACCGCGTCACCACATGCTCTGGCCCGTAGCGGCGCTCCACCTCCGCCAGCCGCTCATCCAATGTGAACGACTCACCGCGCGGCCCCGTCGTCATGTCGCAGTAGGTGAGCAGCCGCGTCAGCGCCGAGTCCTCATCCGCGAACTCCGCCAGCTCGTCGACCAGGCCCCGAAGCTCCGCCTCGAACAGCGACCCCGAGTGATACGCGACCAGCCCAGCCAGGCGCTCATGCCCCAGGTCGCGCAGATGGCGAGCCCCATCAATCGCGTGGCATCCCGTCACCACAAGCGCCCGCGCGTACCCAATGTCGTGCAGATATGCCGAGGCGACGAGGATATCCCGCTTGCCCTCGTTCACGACGGCCCCGACTCGGCGAGCCCGCTCGGCGACTCCTGCCGTGTGAAGTCCCCATCGATCGCCGAGCGACCCTAGCAGTCCCTCAGCGTACGCAGCGGCCCACTCCACCCCGCTCACGCGCCGAGTCTACCCAGCGCCGTCCCAAACGTCCTCGACGTGTCTGTGAGGACTTTCTCTACAGGTTCAAGCCGGCCCTGCGGGCGGCCGCCTCCGGCGGCCGTCCTCGGCCGGAGGGGCTGCACTTGGCCTGAGACATGCCTGAGACACGCAGCGACACTGGCTCAATGGCCCTCTCGGAAACTGTTAGTCTCCGGCAGACGTTGGAACGGAGCCCGTGAGAGACGGCCACACGTTGAGGAGGATCGATGGATCGCATCACCCGAAGACTCCTCGATGAATTCAGAGATACACAGGAACTCGGACAACTCGATGAGTCAGCTCAGTTCGAGAGGCTAGCCATCTTCTGCATCGGCTCCAAGGAGTACGGTGACGATTTCGATGTCGAATCACTCTGTGTTGGTGGTGGGCAGGACCTGGGTCTGGATGGCATAGCGATTCTTGTAAACGGTAGCCTGGTAACGAACCCGGAAGAGGTAGACGATCTCCTCGCAACAAATTCTTATATTGAGGCTAGATTCATCTTTGTTCAAGCAAAGACGGCGGCGTCCTTCAGCAGCAGTGAGATCGGAAGCTTTGCTTTTGGGGTCAAGGAATTCTTCTCAGAAAACCTCCGGTTTGTCGCCAATGAGGGGGTTACTGAATTCCGCGAGGTTGAAGCTCGGATCTATGAACACAGCCCACATTTCAGGCGTGGGAAGCCCATCTGCTCTCTCTATTATGTTACAACGGGTAAGTGGCAGGACGATCCCAATCTAGCTGGCCGGATTGACGCTGGGAGGGAAGACTTGGAGGAGACCGGACTTTTCTCCAATGTTATCTTCCAGCCTGTGGATGCGGATCTGTTGTATAGGCTCTACCAGGACACCAAGAACGTCGTCTCGGTAGAGTTTCAGTTCAATAATCGGACGTCGCTGCCTGAAATTGAAGGTGTCAAGGAAGCCTACTTGGGCATACTCCCAGTCAAGGAATATCTTCGTCTTGTTATTGATGATGCTGGGAACATCCGAAAGTCTTTATTCTACGATAACGTTCGAGACTTTCAAAGCTACAACCCGGTGAACCGTGACATTCAGAAGACCCTGCGCGACCAAACAGCTCAAGGTCGGTTTGCCGTTCTGAATAATGGCATCACCATAGTCGCAAAGTCCTTGCGACCGACTGGTAATAGGTTCCTGCTGGAGGACTACCAGATCGTCAACGGCTGTCAGACCAGCCATGTACTCTACGACGAGCGAGACTCGCTTGGGGACAACGTCTATGTTCCAATTAGGGTAATCTCCACCAGTGACGACAATATCACGAATGCAATCATCACCGCTACCAATCGTCAGACCGAAGTGAAGCAAGAGGACCTTCAAGCGCTCAGCTCATTCCAGCGTAAGCTAGAAGCCTATTATGAGTCATTCCAAGATAGGCAACGCCTCTTCTACGAACGCCGGTCGAAGCAATACGCCTCAGTCGCGGGCATCGAAAAGGCGCGCATTGTCACCATGCCTCAAGAGATTAGAGCCTTTTCGTCGATGTTTCTTGACGAACCGCACAGAGCTAGTCGGTACTACGCAACACTCTTGAAGCTTATTGGTGCTCGAATCTTCGCTGAGAACCATCAGCTTGAGCCGTATTACGCAAGCGCGTTCGCCTCATACAAGCTTGAGTACCTATTCCGCAACCAAGCTATCCCAACAATACAGTCGCTGGGGCTGACATGCCTGCCCTGACAGCCAATGCAATGAGTCGCTACACTCAACCCATCCTCGATACGCTTTGGGACGATCTCCGCCTAGTTTCGGCGTTCAGGGACTGTATTCAAGTGATTGATAGGGTCAGCGGCGAGACTCCCCTAAACCGAGACATGGTGAAGACTCAAGACTTTACCAATGCCGTGAAGGCGGCGTTGTCATAGCGTCATTGTGCCAGTAGGCGTTTGCTCTTCGCGCTCAAAAGATTGGCACGCTGATCTGGTCTCATTTGCACTCTCCCCGAGGCAGGGTATTGAGTTCACTACACATGATGAGCTGGAAACCCGAACGGTAGGCGGCGAAGTTAGGCGGGCTCCTGAGTTCCGCTATGTTCGCACGCGTGAACTCAAACAGTGCCTTCGCCGTCCGGTTCAATTCGACGGTGAGCTGTTGGAGTGCCCGGAGGTCATCCTTGGATGGTTTAGGCAGCCGAGCCAACCTCGCTCTTTCCCGCAGGAGGTCGTTCTTGGCCTCACGAGCACGCTTTCTCTGAGCCTCAAGAGCCCGGCGACGGCTTCGATCGTTTGCAATCTGGCTAATGTAAAGGTTCGCAGCCCGAATGCTCGTGTCGCTTCCGTAAAGGAAAACCTGGTCTAGGGCAGCTCGCAAGTTTAGCCATACCGCGGGCTCGCTGGCACCGTAGGAGAGACAGACTGCGTACTTGGTTCTCTCCGGCGCCGGAATCTCCGCGCATTCAAACAATGGAGAATACTGCTCACTATATGCGTCCAGCGCTTGCAGAAACTTCACGTACGCCTGCGATCTCAACTTGCGCTGGGTTTCTTTGTGGGCCTCGTCAAACTCCGCTTGCTGCTGGCGGGTCTGAGCTGAGAGCGCCCGGTTCGTGCTGTACGCCGTCGCACCTAAGCTGATCAGCCCACCTAGGAGGGCTCCAACTAGGCCCAACACTGCAGGAAACCAGACACTCCAAGGTCTCGATTCCCAGTTGGAGGCCACGGGATTATCCCTTCGCTGCCGCGTTGTCGTCCACGATCGAAGACAGTGTTGACGGTCGCTCGGCGGCACGGCAACTCCGCGAGCAACTTGGTCCCTCCGACCACCGCCAATATGCCCGGGTGAGCACCCTAGCCGCTCTCGCCGAACGGTCATGGTCGGCACTCTGCGCGCGCCATCCGGCGCTTGCCAACGAGACATGTGGTCATTAGGAGACGGATCGTCTTGTCCTCGTTTCAGCAAGGTCAGGCAGTCGCGGCCAAGCCCGCCGGAGAGGCAGGATGCCGAGGTCTCCAGGCAAGCCGGCCGCATGGGGCGAGTCGCCTAGACGTACGGAGAGCGCTGTTCGTAGACTTCACCGGTTACGGATCAGTCGTTGCGGATTGCATCAGGGGGCGGGATGTCAGAGAACGACACGGTCGGCTCGGACAGGGCGGTTCTGACCGAGGCCGAGGCCTCCAAGGCTCCGAGGAAGTCTCCTGCGCGTGCCACACCGAAGTGGGGGGCCGAGGCGCGCGACCGGCTGCGCGCCGGGTTGCGCCGCTTCAGCAAGCCGCTCTCCGATCTTGCCGCCCGCGACGCCAACGAGGGCGATACGCGCCTGTTGGTCACCGACTTCCTGTGCGACGCGCTCGGGTTCGACAAGTACGCCGACCTGACCACCGAATACCAGGTCAAGGGCGAGTTCGCTGACTACGGGGTGCGCATCGACCGGGAGCTAATCGCGTTCATCGAGGTGAAGCGCATCGCGACCAAGCTGGCGCCCAAGCATCTCCGCCAAGTCGAGATGTACGCGGTCAACGAGGGCGTGGAATGGGTGTTGCTGACCAACGGGGCGGTCTGGCAGGTGTACCACCTGACCGGCGGGCTGCCGGTCGTGATCGACCTCGCGCTTGACGTGAACCTGCTCGGCGAACAAAGCGCCGGGCAGAAGGTCAACCAGCTGTTCTACCTGACCCGCGAGTCGTTGAAGCGTCGGCAGATCGATGAGCTGTGGAAGGCGAAGCGGGCCACCGCGCCGCAGTCGCTCGCGCAGGTCCTGATCGCTGAGCCGGTTGCCGAGGAGATCCGCAAGGAGCTGCGCCGCCGAACCGGGCACAACGTGGACACCGCTGAGCTGGTCCGCCTGTTGCGCGAGACGGTGCTTCGGCCTGAATGTCTTGGTTGAGGCGGGCGGTAGCAACGCTTGGCGGCCTGCCGTTTGAATTTGGAGGTCTCGGAGGCGTCGGTCTCGACCGAACTGCCGCGCCGCCTTCGGCGGCTTGCCCACGAGGAAGCGCGTAGCGGGGGCACAACCTCACCTCACACACAAGGCGGTAAGGTCGCTCCGCGTAGGGCAGCCGGCCCGGCAGCCCTCACCGGCCGTGCCATGAGCGTGCCATTCACAAGGGGCTCGGGCGGTCGCCAAGGGGCGCGAGCGGTCAACACCAAGCGCGCTGACCTCGGCGACCTCCCATCAGTCCTGGTCGGACTCGTTCTCGGCGTTGCTTTGCAAGCAAGGGGTCGAGTGTTCGACGATACGATGCGTCCGAAGGCCTCAGGAGTTGGCGCCGTCCTCGTCGTGATTAGGGCCCGAGCGCAGCGAAAGGATCCGACGACGCTCTTGCAGGCGAAGCCACCACATTCGAACGCGCCATGTGCGATGCCCTCGCCGAAGCCTCACTGGAAGGATCCGAACCAGATCAGGGTTGGGACCGAGGCTCCACTCCTCAAGTTCTGCGCCTCTGTCGTGGGGACCGACCACCGTGTAGGTGTTGATCCTGGTTCTTGCCCGAAATGATGCGAGTTCCGGCTGTTTCAGCAGATCCTCTACAGGAGGAGCAGACTGGCCTCCGCCGCTTAGAATGAGGCCCGGTACTCCCTCCAAGGCGGCGTTCAAAGATTGATCGTCGATGTATTTCCAGGTGCCTGCGCTGCTGAATGAGAAAATGTACTGCTGATAATACCCCGGATTTCCGTAGTAGTAGCGCTCTTGATACCAAGCGAGCCTCGCTCCGAGGGATAGCTCCAGTTGCTCTGGCGCGAAGGCTAAGTCGGCGAATCGCGTCTTGCACAAGCGTATGCCGAACCGACCGTCGCGTCGTTCTACTGCCTCTTGACCAAGCCTTGGGCGCCAGCGTGGATGGGTGGCCGTTATGGAGTAGCGCAACACCGTCCCGTCGATGGCCGATAGAGTCTGTACGTAGCCGGTGGTTAGGACATATATATCTTCATGAATTGTCCTTCCTTCGGTGTGAAAGGCTGGGGCACCAAGGAGCTGCTCCACGTAGCGGCGGCCCACACCGCAGGCTAACAAGCTAACTCTACGGGTTGCTTCCCGCCGCGCTCCGAGTGTGCGCCGCCAGACTGCCGAACCTGCACGGAGAACGCCGACCGCGAAGACGAGCACCGCAGCGACCGATGCTGCGAGGCTCAGGTAGTCGCCGATATCCAAGCCCTCCGCCTTGGCGACCACGACTCCTCATCTCCATGTGCTCCTGATCTGGTTCGCAGACCTTACAACAAAGGGTGGTCGGCGATACTCCCGGGAAGGTGCAGCTGCTGCCGACGAATCCTTACGAGTCGTTCAAGTCCTCCGGAGGGTCGCAGCTTATCCAGACCCTCTCGAAGTGGAGGGCGAAGTTGTCATAGATGCCGCGGTGGCCGATGCGGCGCAGGTGTAGCACAGGCGAGGCGTAGCCAGGCTGGGCGTAGAGGTGGGGAGTGACGAGCATCTCGTCGTCGAATCGGAAGATAGAGTTGTACATCGGCGTGGCGTGGAGGCGGAGGGAGATGCCGTCCTGGTCGCTAACGTCGGCCAGGTAGTGGAGTGTGTAACGAATGCGGGAGGGGAGCGCTCCGCCGAGGCCTTCCTCCTGGTCGCGGTCGGCGACCGCCGGCGAGTCGGGATCGGCGAGCGCGATGCGAATGGCGCAGCCGGCGGTGGCCTTCTCCTTCAACTGGTCGACGAGGCGGGGGTTGGCCTCGGGTAGGAAGAGCATGGCGTAGGCCAAGAGATCGATCTGCGTCTTGGCCTGGTCGAGGAGATCATGCCAGATGTGGGCCGGCACCTCGGCTCGGTGGGCATAGGCGGCGAGGATCTCGCTGGTGCCGGTCATGACGCCGGTGGAGCCTGACCTCGCGCCTGGCCAAAGCGCGTCCTCGCGGACGCCGAGGAGGTCGGCGATGGCCCAGCGGTGGCGGGGATGGGGCACGCGGCCAGCCAGCCAGCGATGAACAGTCTTGGGGTGGACGCTGACGGCGTGGCCAAGTGCCTCGATCGTGATTCGAGCGTCGGCCATTGCTTTTCGCAGCGGCTCGTTTGCTGCCATAGCGGCATCTAATCCTCCTGCTGAGGACGTTTCAATTCGTTCGAGACGTTCCATGCGTCCCTACGACGTGGTTTCGCTGTCTGTGGCGACCGCGTAGCACTACTTCTCTCGCAACCGGAACGGCGGTTTTCCTCCGAGATGCCGCTCCGGTGCGGGTGGAGGTTTTCGTGAGAGGAGTGTTATGAAAGCTGCGGCTAATAATTGCGGCGAGATTGATCTGCGTGTGCGGCCGTTGCTGGATGCCGGGATGGACCTGGCGTTGGCCGGCATCCCGGTCCTGCCGTGTCACTGGCCGGTCGAGGCTGGCCCTGCGGCGGATGGCTGGACGCGGCTTGGCTGCTCGTGTGGTCGGCCGGAGTGCGCGGCGCCGGCGCGACACGTCATCGGCGGGATGACAGTCTCGGACGCGACCACCGATCCAGTGCTCGTGGCGCAGTGGTGGACGGGCGGGCTGTGGGAGGCCAACGTCGCCACGATCGCCGGTGCCGCCTTCGGCGTGGTGGAGCTTCGCTACTCGGCTCGGCCGGGGGAGATCCGCGCATGGCTTGCTGCCGCCCAGGTGACGCCCGGCCCAGTGCTGGATGCCGGCATCGGGCGCGCACACTTCCTCACGGCGGTCGGTGCACCGGCGTCGCGGTACGCTCCGCTCGGTTCTACGGGCGGAGTCCGCCTGCTCGGACACGGCTCGATCGCACTCCTACCGCCGAGCCGGCTCACCGATCGGCATCAGGTGACGTGGTTGCAGGGACCGCACGGCGTCGCGCTCCCGGACCCGGATCAGCTCTTCGCCGCCCTGGCCCGCCTACCGGTCGACGCGCTGGACCTTGCGGCCTGGGCGCAGGCGCGCGCCGACGTGCCGTAGGCGACCGCGCCGATGAACGACCATCACCCTCAACCAGACGTTGCGCTGGCGGCCTGGATTCGAGCGGCCCGCCGGCAAGCCGGCATGTCCCAGGTCGAACTTGCCGAGCGGCTCGGCCTCGCGCAGTCATCGGTGAGCCAATGGGAGAAGGGAGTCACGCAACCCTCGACGCGCCACATGCTCACGCTGCTTCAGATGTTCCCGGCCTCGGCCGCCGAACTGATCGCGAGCGAGACGACCCGCGACGCGCCCACGGCAGGGCAGAGCGCGTAGGTGTCCGAGGCTTGCGGCATTCCCAGGTCGCCTGCGCGAACAGGGGAAGCCGTTCTCGAGGAGGCCTCGGGCAGCGAGCGCCCGGCGGTGGCGCGAAGCCGCCGGGCGCTCCGCTACTTCCAGAACTACTTCCAACGGAGCGAACGGACCTTGACGCCGGCGGACGCCAGCGAACGGCCACCAGCCACCGACCAGGGCCGCCGGACAGCGGCGAACCAGGACGAACGGTTCGAGATGGATTAGAAGTCCGCCGCTCTCTCCACTGAGCTACGGGCGCTGGCTGCTGCTGTGTGGCTCCTCGACCTGCTCGGAGCGCTGTTTACTACGTTTGATACTGCCTGACACCGCTTCGAACGCGTGCACGGCGTCGCGCCG
>WNFU01004779.1_pt1 | contig 24135 bp, 7 predicted proteins | sample 5400121 | NCBI WGS metagenome assembly WNFU01 (sample SAMN13153360, study PRJNA577476) | soil metagenome | isolation source: 100 cm soil or saprolite under grassland replicate 1 | place: USA:California | collected 2016-06-15
GCGTACTGCAGCCCGGACACGACGATCTGGTTCCCCCCCGCGAAGTTCGTCGTCACGTTGAGGACCAGCGTCTTGCCCCCATCCTCGTAGCTCACCGTGGTCGCGACCTTGGTCGCCCCGGTCCCGGTGAGCGTGGCCGTGGTGAGCGCGGTGTTCCAGGTCAGGCTCGACGTGGCGGGGATGCGGACCCGGATGTCCTGCGCCGCGGTGATGGCGGGCGTGGCGGCGTCCGTGATCGTGATCGCGCTCATCGCGGTGGCCGCCTGGCCGACGACGAAGGTCTGGTTCGCGGCCGACGCGAGCGTGGGCGCCACGACCTGGATCGTGCGGGTGTCGCCCGCGGCCGTGCCACCGCCGGCCCCGGAGACCACGAGCTCGAGGTTGTCCACCGCCGCGGGCGCCGTGAAGCTCTGGTACTGGAGCCCGGAGACGACGATCTGGTCAGCTCCGACGAAATCCGTCGTCACGTCGAGGACGAGGGTCTTGCCCCCATCCTCGTAGCTCACCGCCGTCGCAACCTTTCCCGCGGCGCTCCCGGTGATCGTGGCCGTGGTCAGCCCCGTGTTCCACGTCATGTTGAACGTGGCGGGGATCCGGATGCGCAGATCCTGCGCCGCGGTGATGGCCGGTACGCCCGCATCCGTGACCGTGATCGCGCTCGCGCCCGTGGCCGCCTGGCCGACGACGAAGGTCTGGTTCGCGGCCGACGCCATCGTCGGCGCCACGATCTGGATCGTGCGGCTATCAAGGGCGGCGGTGCCGGCTCCGGCGCCGGTGACCACGAGCTGCAGGTAGTCGCTGGTCGAGGGCGCCGTGAAGCCCGTGTACTCGAGCCCGGACGCGGTGATCTGATCGTTCCCGGCGAAGTCGCCGGTCACGTTGAGGACGAGGGTCTTGCCCGCATCCTCGTAGCTCACCGCGGTCGAGACGTTGCCCGCGCCGCTGCCGGTGAGCGTGGCTGTCGTGAGGGCGGTGTTCCAGCTCATGTTGAACGTGGCCGGGATCCGGATGCGAATGTCCTGCGCCGCGGTGATGGCCGGTGTGGCGGCATCCGTGACCGTGATCGCGCTCAGCGGCGTGGCCGCCTGGCCGACCACGAAGCTCTGGTTCGCGGCGGACGCCATGATCGGCGCCGTAATGATCTGGATCGTGCGGCTATCGCTCGAGGTCGTGCCGCCTCCGAGGCCCGAGGCCACGAGCTGCAGGTAGTCCGGCGCCGAGGGCGCGGTGAAGCTCGTGTACTGGAGCCCCGACACGACGATCTGATCGTTCGCCAAGAAGCTGGTCGTGACGTCGAGGCGGAGCGTCTTCCCCCCATCCTCGTAGCTCACGGCCGTGGAGACCTTGCTCGCGCCGGTTCCCGTGATCGTGGCCGTGCTGACGCCCGTGTTCCAGCTCATGTTGAACGACGCGGGGATCCGGATGCGGATGTCCCTGGTCGCGGTGATGCCCGGCGTGGCGGCGTCGCTGACCGTGATGGCGCTGATCGTCCTGGGAGCCTGTCCGACGAAGAAGACCTGGTTCGCGGCCGACACGATCGCCGGCTGCACGGTCTGGATCGTGCGGGCATCGGTGGCGTTCGTGCCGCCTCCGGAGCCCGAGAGCACGAGCTGCAGGCGGTCCGACGCAGACGGCGCCGTGAAGCCCGAGTATTGCGGCCCGGAAACGACGATCTGGTCGGCGCCCGCGAAGTTGCTCGTCACGTTGACGACGAGTGTCTTTCCTGCGTCCTCGTAGCTCACCGTGGTAGAGACCTTGGTCGCCCCGGTGCCGGTGATCGTGGCGGTGGTGATCGCGGTGTTCCAGGTCATGATGAACGACGCCGGGATGCGGATGCGAATGTCGTTCGCGGCCGTAATCAGCGCCGTCGCCGCGTCGGTGACCGTGATCGCGGATATGGCCGTCGCCGCCTGCCCGACCACGAAGGTCTGGTTCGCGGCCGAGCTGATCGTCGCCGCCACGATCTGCATCGTGCGGCCATCGTTGGCGGCCGTGGCGCCTCCGGCCCCGGCGACCACGAGCTGCAGCTTGGCCGCCGCCGAGACCGCGGTGAAGCTCGCAAACTGGAGCCCGGAGACGACGATCTGGTCGTTCCCCGAGAAGCTGGTCGTCACGTCGATGACGAGCGTCTTGCCCGCGTCCTCGTAGCTCACCGTGGTCGAGACCTTGCCGGCCGCGCCACCGGTGATGGTGGCCGTGGTGAGCGCGGTGTTCCAGGTCATGTTGAGCCCGGAAGGGATCCTGATGCGGAGATCGTTCGCGGCGGTGATCTTGGGCGGCGCGGCGTCCTGGACCGTGATCGGGCTGATGCCCGCGGGCGCCTGCGCCACGCCGTACGTCTGGTTCGCCGCCGAAGAGATGGTCTGCGCGGCGATCGGCGACACGGATGCCGCGACGCCAAGGCACACCAGGAGGAAAGACAGTTGCACCTGCTTCATTCGACCACCTTGCCGAGAGTCGTGCCGGGATTTACACAGGGCCGTCCAGCAGGCCCTGTGGAGTAGCAAGCCGCGTGCCTACCGCGGATCGTCACATGTCATTTGTTTGCACGTACTTAGCAACCGCCACCGCGTGGCGGGAGATGCGAAATGCCCGGGTTCGGTTACCTCGCGGTAACCGAACCGGTATCAGAGCGCATGGCCGGGTCGGTCTGGACTCACCGAATCTGCGCGACGAACTCGAGCGTGCCGCTGTTGTCGGGGGCGGAGTGGCCCAGGGTGCTCTGCAGCTGCCAGCGTATGCGGTTCACGCAGCCGTCGTAACCCGCCGGGGCGCCGCACGCCCCGCTCGCCGGCACGTACGCCCACGTCGCGCCGCCGTCGGTCGAGTACTGGAGCACCCCCGTGACACCCGCCGGGAGCGTGGTCGCGGCGGTGCCCACCTGCAACTGCACCGCCGGGGCCAGGGTGTCCACGAGCGCCACCCCCGCCGCACTGCTCGTCCCCTCGTTGGTGACGGTGATCCTGTACCTCAGCGCCGTGCCGGGGTCCTGGCTCCCGGTGAGATTCGTGCTGTCGGCGAGCGTCACCGTCCTGCCGATGGTCAGGCTGGGCCGCACCACCGTGAGTATCAGGCGCCCGCTGTCGGCCTGCGCCGGCTCGGCGACCGAGCGGGCCGTGAAGACCAGCGTGTCGACCGTGCCCACGGGAACGACGCCGAGGGTGTAGGTCACCGTGACCAATGCCGCCAGGCCGTCGCCCAGGTTGGCGAGGCGCGCGCTGTCGGGGTTCGCGCCTTGCGTCACCCCGGTGCCCGTGATGGCCACCGTGGTGATGGCGGCGCCGGGAAGCCGCTTCGTCAGGAGGTCGTAGCCGTCCGGGTTGCTGCCCGTGTTCGTCACCCGGAACAGCGCCGTGTAGGTCGCCCCGTTGCTCGCCAGCTGACTCGCCGTGGCGGTGTGCGGACTCACCGCCACGTCGTAGGGCGTGCCCCGGTAGACTGGGCCGGTTACGAGGGTCAGGGCCTCATCGAAATGGACGTTCGAGCCACCCGATGCCGTGTACGTGCTGACGACGAACCCGCCGTAGATGTCACCGCTACCGTTCACCTTCAGGCCGTGGTTCGGCGCGTAGAGGGAGAGGTAGACGTTGCTGCCGGAGCCGCTCAAGTCCCATTCCTCCGGCGCCGCCGGGCTCCCGCACGCCCAGATCTCCAGGCCCGTCGGCTGCTCCGAAGTGTTCACGATGCTGCCGCCCGACAGCTTCAAGGTGGTCGACACCCAGATGTCGGCGTGCCGTCCCCCGTTGTCGAAGGTCAGGGTCCCGCCGCCGGTGAGCGTGATCGAGCTGAAGTAGTAGAAGACTCCCGTCAGGGTCAGCTTGCCGCCCCCATTGACGACGAGGACCCCCGTGGACGGGTCGTAGGTGACCCCGTGCGGCAGGCGCCCCAGGTCCTGCGTGTAGCCCACGGTGGGGCACTCCAGGATGGGAACCGGCGGCGTGTAAGGAGCGTCGGTGATGACGTTGCCCTGCACTCCATCCGTGTTGTACGCGTTGGCCCCCGACTTCACGTCGCCCCTGACGATGGTCCCGCTGGCGAGCGTCACGTCTCCGTTGCTCAGGAGATCGCCGTTCGAGCCGGCGGTGGCGGGGTTGTACGGCGCGATCCGCGAATCGTAGCTGTCGCTCAGACCGCCGCCCATCGAGATGCTCACGTCGGCGAATACCGACCCCCAGAACACGCCCGAGAAGACGGGCGGCACGGCGATCTGGATCGTCTTCGCGTCGCGGGCGGCCGTGCCCGCGCCGGCCCCGCCGATCACGAGCTGGAGGCGGTCGGGCGCCGAGGCCGCCGTGAAGCTCACAAACCGCAGCCCGGAGACGACGAGCTGGTCGGCGCCTGCGAAGTTGCTCGTCACGTTGAGGACGAGCGTCTTCCCTCCGTCCTCGTAGCTCACCGTGGTCGAAACCTTGCTTGCCGCGCCACCGGCGAGCGTGGCCGTGGTGCGCCCCAGGTCCCAGCTCATGTTGAAGCCGGCGGGGATGCGGATGCGGAGGTCGTTCACCGCCGTGATCGTCGGGCTCGCGGCATCCGTCACCGTGATGGGGCTGATGAGCGTGGGACCCTCACCCACCTCGAAGGCCTTGTCGCCGGCCGACGAGATGGTCGGCGCCACGATCTGGATCGTCCTGCCATCACTCGCGACGGTGCCCCCGCCGGCTCCGACGATCACCAGCTGGAGGCGGTCCGGCGCCGAGCTGGCCGTGAAGTCCGCGAACTGCAGCCCGGAGACGACGATCTGGTCGCCGGCCGCGAAGTTGGCCGTCACGTTGAGGACGAGCGTCTGGCCCCCAGCTTCGTAGCTCACGGCGGGCGAGACCTTGCCGGCGGCGCTCCCCGTGAGCGTGGCCGTGGTGAGCGTGGTGTTCCAGGTCATGTTGAACGAGACCGGGATGCGGATGCGGAGGTCGTTCGCCGCCGTGATGGTGGGGCTCACGGCGTCCGTGACCGTGATCGGGCTCGCGGCCGCGGGGGCCTGGGCCACGACGAAGATCTGGTTCGCGGCCGACGCGATGGTGGGCGCCACGACCTGGATCGTCCGGCTGTCGCGGGCGACCGTGCCGCCGCCGGTGCCGGAGATCACGAGCTGGAGGTAGTCCGCCGCGGAAGGCGCCGTGAAGGCCATGTACCGAAGCCCGGACACGACGATCTGATCGTTGGCCGCGAAGTTGGTCGTCACGTTGAGGACGAGCGTCTTGCCGCCATCCTCGTAGGTCACCGTGGGCGAGACCTTGCCCGCCGCCGTCCCCGCGAGCGTGGCGGTGGTGAGCGCGGTGTTCCAGCTCATGTTGACCGTGGCGGGGATCCGGATGCGAACGTCCTGCGCCGCGGTGATGGTCGGCATCACGGCGTCCGTGATGGTGATCGGGCTGATGGCCGTGGGCGCCTGTCCGAACAGGAAGACCTGGTCCGCGGCAGACGCGATCGTCGGCGCCACGATCTGGATCGTGCGGCTGTCGCGCACGCTGGCGCCGCTCCCGGCGCCGGAGACCACGAGCTCCAGGTAGTCCGGCGCCGAGGCCGCCGTGAAGCTCATGTACTGCAGGCCGGACACGACGATCCGGTCACCCGCCGCGAAGTTGTTCGTCACGCTGATGACGAGCGTCTTGCCCCCATCCTCGTAGCTCAGGGGGTTCTTGGCGACCTTATTCGCGCCGTTCCCCGTGATCGAGGCGGCGGTGAGCGCGGTGTTCCACGTCATGTTCAACGACGCGGGGATCCGGACGCGAATGTCGTTCGCCGTGGTGATGGTCGGCGTGGCGGCGTCCGTGATCGTGATCGCGGCTATGGCCGCGGGCGCCTGACCGACGAGGAAGACCTGGTCCGCGGCGGACGCCATCGTCGGCGCCGCGATCTGGATCGTGCGGCTGTCGCTGGCGTTCGTGCCGCCGCCGGAGCCGGAGACCACGAGCTGCAGGTAGTCCGGCGCCGAGCCCGAAGTGAAGCTCGTGTACTGCAGTGCGGACACGACGATCTGGTCGCCCGCCGCGAAGTCGCTCGTGACGTTGAGGACGAGCGTCTTCCCCCCGTCCTCGTAGCTCACCGTGGGCGAGACCTTGCCCGCCGCGCCCCCCGTGAGGGACGCCGTGTTGTCGGTCGTCCTCCAGATCATGTTGAACGACGCGGGGATCCGGATGCGGATGTCGTTCGCCGCGGTGATGCTGGCCGTGGCGGCGTCCGTGATCGTGATCGCGCTGATGTTCGTGGCAGCCTGTCCGACGATGAAGACCTGGTTCGCGGCCGACGCGATCGTCGGCTGCACGACCTGGATCGTGCGGCTGTCGCGGGCGGCGGTCCCGCCGCCCGAGCCCGAGACGACGAGCTGCAGGTAATCCGCCGCCGAAGCCGCCGTGAAGCTCATGTACTGGGGCCCCGACACGATGATCTGCTCGTTCGCCAAGAAGCCCGTCGTCACGTTGAGCACGAGCGTCTTGCCGCCATCCTCGTAGCTCACCGTGGGCGACACCTTCCCCGCCGCGCTCCCCGTGAGCGTGGCCGTCGTGAGCGCCGTGTTCCAGCTCAGGCTGACCGTGGCGGGGATCCGGATCCGGATGTCCTGCGCCGCGGTGATGGTCGGCGCGGCGGCATCGGTGACCGTGATCGCGCTGACGCCCGTCGCCGCCTGGCCCACCACGAACACCTGGTTCGCGGCCGACGCGAGCGTCGGGGCGACGATCTGGACGGTGCGGCTGTCGCTGGCGTTGGTGGCGCCGCCCGCTCCCGTGACGACGAGCTGCAGGTAGTCCGCCGTGGAGGGCGCCGTGAAGCTCGTGTACCTGAGCCCCGACACGACGAGCTGGTCGTTCCCGGCGAAGTTGGTCGTCACGTTGAGCACGAGCGTCTTGCCGCCATCCTCGTAGCTCACCGTGGGCGCGACCTTGCCCGCGCCGGTCCCCGAGAGCGTGGCGGTGGTGAGCGCAGTGTTCCACGTCATGTTGAACGACGCGGGGATCCGGATGCGGATGTCGCTCAGCGCCGTGATGCTGGGTGCGGCGGCATCCGTGACGGTGATCGCGGCTATAGGCGTGGCCGCCTGCCCGACCACGAAGACCTGGTTCGCGGCCGACGCGATCGACCACGAAGACCTGGTTCGCGGCCGACGCGATGGTCGGCGCCACGATCTGGATCGTGCGGCTATCGCTGGCGTTCGTCCCCGTCCCCGACCCGCCGATCACGAGCTGCAGGTAATCGGCCGCCGAGGCTGCCGTGAAGCTCCTATACTGCAGCCCGGACACGACGATCTGGTCGTTCGCGGCGAAGTTGCTCGTCACGTTGAGGACGAGCGTCTTCCCCGCATCCTCGTAGCTCACCGTGGTGGAGACCTTACTCGCCCCGGTCCCCGAGAGCGTCGCGGTGGTGAGCGCGGTGTTCCAGGTCATGTTGAACGACGCGGGGATCCGGATGCGGAGGTCCTGCGCCGCGCTGATGGTCGGCGTCGCCGCCTCGGTGACCGTGATCGCGGCCATAGCCGTGCCCGCCTGCCCAACCACGAAGACCTGGTTCGCCGCCGACGCCATTGTTGGCGCCGCGATCTGGATCGTGCGACTGTCGCTCGCGGCGGTGCCGCCGCCGGCGCCGGAGACCACGAGCTGCAGGTAGTCCGCCGCCGAGGCTGCCGTGAAGCTCGTGTATTGCAGCCCGGACACGATGACCTGCTGGTTGGCCGAAAGGTCGCTCGTCACGTTGAGGACGAGCGTCTTGCCACCGTCCTCGTAGCTCACCGTGGTGGCGACCTTGCTCGCCCCGGTCCCCGTGAGCGTCGCCGTGGTGAGCGCGGTGTTCCAGCTCATGGTGACCGACGCGGGGATCCGGATGCGGATGTCGCTCAGCGCCGTGATGCTGGGGGTAGCGGCGTCCGTGACCGTGATGGCGCTCATCGCGGTGGGCGCCTGGCCGACCACGAAGACCTGGTTCGCGGCCGACGCGAGCGTCGGCTGCACGACCTGGATCGTGCGGCTATCGCTGGCGTTCGTGGAGCCGCCCGCCCCCGTGACCACAAGCTGCAGGTAGTCCGCCGTCGAGGGCGCCGTGAAGCCCGTGTATTGGAGCCCGGACAGGACGAGCTGGTCGGCGCCCGCGAAATTGCTCGTCACGTTGAGGACGAGCGTCTTGCCGCCATCCTCGTAGCTCACCGTGGGCGACACCTTCCCCGCCGCGCTCCCCGTGAGCGTGGCCGTCGTGAGCGCCGTGTTCCAGCTCAGGCTGACCGTGGCGGGGATCCGGATGCGGATGTCCTGCGCCGCGGTGATGGTCGGCGCGGCGGCATCGGTGACCGTGATCGCGCTCATGCCCGAGGCCGCCTGCCCGACCACGAACACCTGGTTCGCGGCCGAGGCGAGCGTGGGCTGCACGATCTGGACGGTGCGGCTGTCGCTGGCGTTGGTGGCGCCGCCCGCCCCCGTGACGACGAGCTGCAGGTAGTCCGGCGCCGTGGGCGCCGTGAAGCTCGTGTATTGCAGCCCGGAGACGACGATCTGGTCGTTCCCCACGAAGTTGGTCGTCACGTTGAGCACGAGCGTCTTGCCGGCATCCTCGTAGGTCACCGTGGGCGAGACCTTGCCCGCCCCGGTCCCCGAGAGCGTGGCAGTGGTTACGCCCGTGTTCCACGTCATGCTGACCGACGCGGGGATGCGGATGCGGATGTCGGTCAAGGCCGTGATGCTGGGGGTGGCGGCATCCGTGACGGTGATCGCGCTCACGCTCGCGGCCGCCTGGCCGACCACGAAGACCTGGTTCGCCGCCGAGGCGAGCGTGGGCTGCACGATCTGGAGCGTGCGGCTGTCGCTGGTGTTCGTGGCGCCGCCCGCCCCCGTGACCACGAGCTGCAGGTACTCCGCCGCCGAGGGCGCCGTGAAGCCCTTGTATTGCAGCCCGGAAACGACGAGCTGGTTCGTCGCCGCGAAGTCGCTCGTGACGTTGAGGACGAGCGTCTTGCCGCCGTCCTCGTAGCTCACCGTAGTGGAGACCTTGCTCGCCCCGGTCCCCGTGAGCGTCGCCGTGGTGAGCGCGGTGTTCCAGGTCATGTTGAGCGTCGCGGGGATCCGGACGCGGATGTCCTGTGCCGCGCCGATGGTCGGTACGCCCGCGTCGGTGATCGTGATCGGGCTCATCGCGGTGGCGGCCTGGCCGACGAGGAACAGCTGGTTCGCGGCCGAGGCGAGCGTGGGCGCCGCGATCTGGATCGTGCGGCTGTCGCTCGCGGCGGTGCCGCCGCCGGCGCCCGCGACCACGAGCTGCAGATAGGCCGCAGGCGAGGGCGCCGTGAAGCTCGCGTATTGGAGCCCCGACACCACGATCTGGTCGTTGCCCGCGAAGTCGGTCGTCACGTTGAGGACGAGGGTCTTGCCGCCATCCTCGTAGCTCACCGCGGGCGCGACCTTGCCGGCCGCGGTCCCCGTGAGCGTCGCCGTGGTGAGCGCGGTGTTCCAGCTCATGTTGAACGACGCGGGGATCCGGACGCGGATGTCGCTTCCGGCGGTGATGCTCGGTGTCGCCGCATCGGTGACCGTGATCGCGGATATCGCGCTGGGCGCCTGGCCGACCACGAACACCTGGTTCGCGGTCGACGCGAGCGTGGGCTGCACGACCTGGATCGTGCGGCTGTCGCTCGCCGCCGTGCCGCCGCCCGCTCCCAGGACCACGAGCTGCAGGTAGTCCGCCGCCGAGGGCGCCGTGAAGCTCGTGTACTGGAGCCCGGACACGACGACCTGATCGTTCGCCAGGAAGTTCGTCGTCACGTTGAGGACCAGCGTCTTGCCGCCATCCTCGTAGGTCACCGTGGGCGCGACCTTGCCGGCGCCGGTCCCCGTGAGCGTGGCCGTCGTGAGCGTGGTGTTCCACGTCATGTTCACCGTGGCGGGGATCCGGATGCGGAGGTCGTTCGCCGCGGTGACGGTCGCTATGGCGGCATCCGTGATCGTGATCGCGCTGACGCCCGTGGGCGCCTGCCCGACCACGAAGACCTGGTTCGCGGCCGCGGCGATCGTCGGCGCCACGATCTGGATCGTGCGGCTGTCGCTGGCGTTCGTGGCGCCGGCCGCCCCGGTGACGACGAGCTGCAGGTAGTCCGGCGCCGAGGGTGCGGTGAAGCTCGTGTACTCGAGGCCCGAAACGACGATCCGGTCGTTCGCCGTGAAGTTGGCCGTCACGTCGAGGACGAGCGTCTTGCCCCCGTCCGCGTAGCTCACCGTTTTGGAGACCTTGCCGTTCCCGCTCCCCGTGATCTGGGCGGTAACTACGCCCGTGTTCCAGCTCATGCTGACCGACGCGGGGATGCGGATGCGGATGTCGTTCGCCGCGGTGATGGTCGGCGCCGCCGCGTCCGTGACCGTGATAGTGCTCATCGCGGTAGCGGTCTGTCCCACGAGGAACAGCTGGTTCGCGGCCGACGCGATCGCCGGCTGCGCGATCTGGATCGTGCGGCTATCGCGGGCGGCCGTGGCGCCGCCGGCACCGGCGACCAGGAGCTGCAGGGAGTCCGCCGCCGAGGGCGCCGTGAAGTTCTGGTACTGCAGCCCGGACACGACGATCTGTTGGCCCGCCGTGAAGTTGCTCGTCACGTTGAGGACGAGCGTCTTGCCGCCATCTTCGTAGCTCACCGTGGTCGAGACCTTGCTCGCCGCGCCCCCCGTGAGCGTGGCGGTGGTGAGCGCGGTGTTCCAGGTCATGTTGAACGACGCCGGCACCCGGATCCGAATGTCCTGCGCCGCGGTGATGGTGGCCATCGCCGCATCCGTGACGGTGATCGCGGCTATGGCCGTGGGCGCCTGTGCGACCACGAAGACCTGGTTCGCGGCCGACGCGATCGTCGGCGCCACGATCTGGATCGTGCGGCTGTCGCGCGCGGCCGTGCCGCCGCCGGCGCCCGAAACCACGAGCTGCAGGTAGTCCGGCGCCGAGGCCGCCGTGAAGCTCGTGTATTGCAGCCCCGACACGACGATCTGATCGCTGCCCGCGAAGTTCGCCGTCACGTTGAGGACGAGGGTCTTGCCCCCATCCGCGTAGCTCACCGTGGGCGAGACCTTGCTCGCCGCGCCGCCCGTGAGCGTGGCGGTGGTGAGCGCGGTGTTCCAGGTCATGTTGAACGACGCGGGGATCCGGATCCGGAGGTCCTGCGCCGCGGTGATGGTGGGCGTCGCCGCATCCGTGACCGTGATCGGGCTGACGCCCGCGGCCGCTTGCCCGACGACGAAGACCTGGTTCGCGGCCGACGCGATCGTGGGCTGCACGATCTGGATCGTACGGCTGTCGCTCGCGGCGGTGCTCGCGGCGGGCCCGAAGATCACGAGCTGCAGGTAGTCCGCTACCGAAGGTGCGGTGAAGCCCGTGTATTGGAGCGCTGAAACGACGACCTGGTCGCCGGCCGCGAAGTTGGTCGTCACGTTCAGGACGAGCGTCCTGCCCCCATCCTCGTAGCTCACCGTGGGCGAGACCTTGCCCGCCCCGGTCCCCGTGAGGGTGGCCGTCGTGAGCGCGGTGTTCCAGCTCATGTTGAACGTGGCTGGGATCCGGACGCGGATATCCTGCGCCGCGGTGATCGTCGGCGTCGCTGCATCCGCGACCGTGATCGGGCTCATCGCCGTGGGCGCCTGTGCGACCACGAAGACCTGGTTCGCGGCCGACGCCATCGTCGGCGGCATCGAGATCCGGATCGTCCGGCCATCAGTGGCGCTGGTGGCGCCTCCGGTGCCGGCGACCACGAGCTGCAGGCGGTCGGCCGGCGAGGGAGCCGCGAAGCTCATGTACTCGAGCCCCGACACGACGATCTGATCGTTCGCCAGGAAGTTGGCCGTCACGTTGAGGACGAGCGTCTTGCCCCCGTCCGCGTAGCTCACCGTGGTCGAGACCTTGGCCGCCCCGGTCCCGCCGATCGTGGCCGTGGTGAGGGCGGTGTTCCAGGTCATGTTGAACGACGCCGGGATCCGGATGCGCAGGTCGCTCGCCGAAGTGATGGTCGGCGTGGTGGCGTCCGTGACCGTGATCGCGGCCATCGCCGTGGTGGCCTGTCCTACGAGGAACAGCTGGTCCGCGGCCGACGCGATCGTCGGCGCGACGATCTGGACCGTGCGGCTATCGCGCGCGGCCGTGGCTCCCCCGGGCCCCGCGACCACGAGCTCGAGGCGGTCCGCCGCCGAGGGCGCCGTGAAGCCCATGTATTGCAGGCCGGAGACGACGATCTCGTCGCTGCCCGCGAAGGCGCTCGTCACGTTGAGGACGAGCGTCTTGCCGCCGTCCTCGTAGCTCACCGTGGGCGAGACCTTGCCCGCCGCGGCGCCCGTGAGCGTGGCCGTGGTGAGCACGGTATTCCAGGTCATGTTGAACGTTGCGGGAATCCGCAAGCGGATGTCGTTCGCCGTGCTGATGCTCGGCGCCGCCCCATCCGTGATCGTGATGGCGCTCATGCCCGTGGCCACCTGGCCGACCACGAAGACCTGGTTCGCGGCCGACGCGATCGTGGGCTGCACGACCTGGATCGTGCGGCTGTCGCTGGCGTTCGTGCCTGCTCCGGGCCCGGCGACCACGAGCTGCAGCCGGTCCGCGGCCGAGGACGCCGTAAAACCTTGGTACTCGAGCCCCGAAACCACGATCGGGTCGCCACCCGCGAAGTCGCTCGTCACGTCGAGGACGAGCGTCTTGCCCCCATCCTCGTAGCTCACCGTGGGCGAGACCTTGCCCGCCGCCCCCCCCGTGAGGGTGGCCGTCGTGAGCGCGGTGTTCCAGCTCATGTTGAACGAGGCCGGGATCCGGATCCGGATGTCCTGCGTCACGGTGATACTCGGCGTGGCGGCATCGGTGACGGTGATCGGGCTGATCGCCGTGGGGACCTGTCCGGCGGCGAAGACCTGGTTCGCGGCCGACGCGAGCGTGGGCTGCACGATCTGGAGCGTGCGGCCGTCGCTCGCCACCGTGCTCCCTCCGGGCCCGAAGACCACGAGCTGCAGGTAATCCGGCGCCGAGGGAGCTGTGAAGCTCTGGTACTGGAGCCCCGAAGCGACGATCTGGTCGCTCCCCGCGAAGTCGCTGGTCACGTTGAGGACGAGCGTCTTGCCGCCATCCGCGTAGCTCACCGTGGGCGAAACCTTGCCCGCCCCGCTCCCCGAGAGCGTGGCCGTGGTGAGCGCGGTGTTCCACGTCATGTCGAACGTGGCGGGGATCCGGATCCGGATGTCGTTCGCCGCCGTGATGGTCGGCGTCGCGTCGTCGGTGACCGTGATCGGGCTTACGCCCGTGGGCGCCTGCCCGACGACGAAGACCTGGTTCGCCGCGGATACAATCGTCGGCGGCGTCACGATCTGAATCGTGCGGCTGTCGCTGGCGTTCGCCGCGCCTCCGGCACCGGTGACCACGAGCTGCAGGTAGTCGCTCGCGGATGGCGCCGTGAAGGTCGTGTACTGCAGCGCGGAAACGACGATCTGGTCGTTGCCCGCGAAGTTGGTCGTGACGTCGAGGACGAGCGTCTTGCCCCCGTCCTCGTAGCTCACCGTGCTCGAGACTTTGCCCGCCGCAGTCCCCGTGAGCGTGGCCGTGGTCAGCGCGGTGTTCCAGCTCATGTTGAACGACGCGGGGATGCGGATGCGGATGTCGCTCGCCGCGGTGATCGCGGGTGTCGCGGCATCGGTGACCGTGATCGGGCTTACGCCCGTGGGCCCCTGCCCGACGGCGAACACCTGGTTCGCGGCCGACGCCATCGCCGGCACCACGATCTGGATCGGGCGGCTATCGGTGGCGGTCGTGGCGCCGCCGGACCCGAAGACCACGAGCTCCAGGTTGTCCGACGCCGAGGGCGCCGTGAAGCTCATGTATTGCAGCCCGGAAAGAACGATCTGGTCGCTCGCGGCGAGATCGGCCGTCACGTCCAGGACGAGCGTCTTGCCCCCATCCTCGTAGCTCACCGTGGGCGAGACCTTGCCGGCCCCGCTACCGGTGATCGTGGCGGTGGTGAGCGCGCTGTTCCAGGTCATGTTGAACGTGCCCGGGATGCGGATGCGGAGGTCGTTGGCCGCGGTGATGGTCGGTACGCCCGCATCCGTGACCGTGATGGCGCTGATGGCCGTGGGACCCTGCGCGACGACGAAGGTCTGGGTCGCGGCCGACGCCAGCGCCGGCGCCACAATCTGGATCGTGCGGCTATCGCTGGCGTCCGTGCCTCCCCCGGACCCGCCGACCACCAGTTGCAGGTAGTCCGCCGCCGAGGGCGCCGTGAAGCCCATGTACTCGAGCCCGGAAACGACGATCTGGTCGGTCGCGGCGAAATCAGCGATCACGTCCAGGACGAGCGTCTTGCCCCCATCCGCATAGCTCACAATGGGCGAGACCTTGATGGCCCCCGTTCCCGTGATCGTGGCCAGGGTCAGCGCGGGGTTCCAGGTCAGGTTCACCGTGGCGGGGACGCGGATGCGGAGGTCGTTCGCCGCGGTGATGGTCGGTACGGCGGTCTCTGTGACCGTGATCGCGGCTATTGCCGTGGGCGCCTGCGCGACGACGAAGACCTGGGTCGCGGCCGATACAATCGTCGGCGCCAGGATCTGGATCGTGCGACTATCGGTGGCGGCGGTGGCTCCGCCGAGCCCGGCCACCACGAGCTGCAGGCTTGCCGGTCCCGAAGCCGTCGTGAAGCTCATGTATTGCAGCCCGGACACGACGATCTGGTTACCCCCGCCGAAGTCGTTCGTCACGTTGACGACGAGCGTCTTGCCCCCATCCTCGTACGTCACCGTGGTCGAGACCTTGCTCGCCGCGGTTCCCGTGATCGTGGCCGTGGTGAGCGCGGTGTTCCACGTCATGTTGAGCGTGGCGGGGATGCGGATGCGGATTTCCTTCGCCTTCTTGATCGTGGCCGTCGCGGCGTCCGTGACGGTGATCGGGCTGATCGCGGTGGGCAACTGCCCCGCGCCGAAAGTCTGGTTCGAGCCTGAAGCGATAGTCTGCGCGACGACGGGGGAGAAGGTCGCCGCTAGGCCGAGGCAGATCGGGAGGACGGCGCGCAGCATGGCTCGCCCCGTACCTGCGATCAGCGGGAAGTCACGCCCGCGAGAATGTTTCAGCCGTCTGCTCATCCTGCCACCTTCTTTGCCGAGGGTAGTGCCGGGGTTCGCCCATGACGCCGGCGTCGCGGCAAGCAAGCCACGTGCCCGCCGGGGCTCTAGTAGATAGCCATTGATCGCAAGGACTTAGGGCTGGCGATCGCGCTGCGGGTGCGGGAGTTTGTCCGCTTCGGTTACGCAGCGGTAACCGAAGCGGTATCACGCGACACGAAAAGAGCCCCGCGGTTCTCGCGGGGCTCCATGCAGTTGCGGCTCGACGCGGCCGCCGCTCAGGTCCAGCGACCAATGCATCGATTGCCACCCCTTCGTAGGCCGTACCGGGCCGCTCGGCAGCGGCCGTGGACCGAGCATCCTGCGGAGCCCGGTCCCCACTTGCCCGAGCAGCTTTCGTGCCGTTCGTGGTTGGCGCACCACCTTTCGACCGGACCGTTAGTGTAGTTAGACGGCCTGGTCGCGGGGAGTGGAACCGACTGGGCTGGCGCGATTCGCGAGATTGCGGCGGAATTCCAAGACGCCTCCGGTGCGGACCGAGTGCCGCTCCCCTCCTGGGCCGTCGTATCCCCCGTGATGTCCGTCACAGTCACGCTCTTTGATCGTTGGGTGTTGGGTGCTGGTGCAAGGGATCATGGCCCCTAACACCAAGCACCTAACACCCAGCACCTACCTGATCTGCGCGACGAATGCCAGGGCGGCCGTGTTGTCCGGGGCCGTGAAGCTCAACGGGTTCTGCAGCTGCCAGCGGATCCGGTTCACGCAGGCGTCGTAGCCCGCCGGAGCGCCGCATCCCCCGGTCACCGGCACGTAGGTCCACGTCGCGCCGGCGTCGTTCGAGTACTGCACCGCGGCCGTGACCCCCGCCGGGAGCGTGGTCGCGACGCTGCCCACCTTGAGCTGCACGGCCGGGGCCAGCGTGTCCACGAGCGCCACGCCCGCCGCATGGCTGGTGCCGCCGTTGGTGACGGTCATTGTGTAACCCAGGTCGGTGCCCGGCAGCTGGGTCCCGCCTGGATTCACCGCCTTCGCGACGGTCAGGCTGGGCCGCACCACGGTGAGGGTCAGCCGCCCGTTGTCGTAGTCCGCGGGGCTGCCCACGGGGCGCGCGGTCAAGAGCAGGGTGTCGGTGGTGCCGGCCGCCACGTTCCCCACAAGGTACGTGACCGTCACCGGCGTCGCGGCGCCCATGGCCAGATTGGCGAGGCGCGCGCTGTCGGGATTCGAGCCCTGCGTCACCCCCGAGCCCGTGATCGACAGGACGGTGAGGGCCGAGCCGGGGCGCTTGATCGTCAAGAGATCGTAGCTGTCAGACTGGCCCCCAGTGTTCTGCACCGTAAAGGTGACCGGGTAGTTGGTGCCGTTGCTCGGCAAGCTGCTGGCGGTGGCACTATCCGGCGTCACGACCGTGCCCGACCACCGGACGTGGCCATCATCCACCACGGCGTTGCGCAGCGCCATGTCGTAATGCACGCGATAGCCGCCCTGGGTCTGCACCGTGGCCCCGACGACCGAGCCGAACAGGTCCCCCGAAGCGCTCAGGACCACGTTGTGGGTCGGCGCGTAAACCGCGAAATAGGCGCCGCTTCCGCCATTGATACTCCAGCTCGAGGTGCTGGCGCCGCAGGAAAAGACGGTGAGATGGGTCGGCGTCGAGGAAATATTGACGATGCCGCCGCCCGAGACCGTGAGTTTATCCTCGATGTAGATGTCGACGTGCGGCCCGCCCGTGTTGTTGATGGTCAGCGTGCCACCACCGCTCAGCACCACCTCATGGAAGAAGTACTGATTCGGCGGCGCGGGGAGCGTGAGGTTGGTGCTGCTTACTTTCAAGACGCCTGTGGCCGGGTTATAGCTCACGCCCCCGCCCGTGGGGACGCTCGGCGTGTAGCCGCCCGTGGGACACGTCACCACCGGCATCGTGGGAAACGGCGGGGCGTTCTGCGTCACGGTGCCAGTCACGTTCTTGGAGCCCGAGACCGTGCCAACCGCCGTGACGTCCCCCTTGACGGTGGCGCTGCTGAGGGACGCGTTGCCGTTGGTGGCCAGGTCGCCCGTACTGTCGGCTGTGGCCGGGTTGTACGGCCCTTCGGCGGAGTCGTAGCCGTCCACGAGGGTCGAGCTGCTCAGCGAGATACTGGTTTGCCCGAAGATCGCCCACTGGAAGATGGACACGGCGGGCGACGTCGCAGCAGAATAGCTCGACCGGTTCGGCGGAAAACGCCCGCTGACGTCCAGGCTGTCCCCGCGTGCGAGGGCGGCTGCGGCAGCAGTGGGCGACACGGCTGCCGCGATGCCGAGGCAAGCCAGGAGGATGGCGCAACGCAGCGTCGGGGTCTTCATGATGATGATCACGGGTTTCGTGTGAGTTACAGCCGTTGCGCCGCGCAAGCCCCGTGCCGCCGCTGCGCTCAATACATCGCGATCAATCACAAGCGGTTAGCATCGCCGACTGCGCTGTCGGGGCGGGGATTCGCTCGGCTGGGTTACCTGAGGGTAACCGAAAGGGTACCAGGTAGACGTTGGGTGTTAGGTGCTGGGTGCTAGGGATCATGGCCCCTAACACCCCCCTAACACCCAGCACCTACCTAATCTGCGCGACGAATAGCAGGGCGGCGGTGTTGTCCGGGGCCGTGAAGCTCAGCGGGTTCTGCAGCTGCCAGCGAATCCGGTTCGCGCACCGGTCGTAGCCCGCCGGCGCGCCGCACGCCTCGCTCGCCGGTGCGTACGTCCAGGTGGCGCCCCCGTCGTTCGAGTACTGCACCGCCGCCGTGACCCCCGCCGGGAGCGTGGTCGCGACGCTCCCCACCTTGAACTGCACCGCCGGGGCCAGCGTGTCCACGAGCGCCACGCCCGCCGCATGGCTGGTGCCGGCGTTCGTGACCGCCATCGTGTAACTCAGGTCGGTGCCCGGCGGCTGGGTCCCGCCTGGATTCACCCCCTTCGCGACGGTCAGGCTGGGCCGCACCACCGTGAGGGTCAGCCGCCCGGTGTCGCTGTTGGTCGGGCCGGCCACCGAGCGCGCCGTGAAGACCAGCGTGTCCGTCGTGCCCAAAGGCACGTTGCGCACGGCGTAGGTCACCGTGACCGTGACCGAGTCACCCGCGACCAGGTTTGCCAGGCGCGCGCTGTCGGGGTTCGAGCCTTGAGTCACGCCGTTCCCCGCGATCGAGACGGTCGTAAGCGCCGTGTCGGCGAGCCTGCTCGTGAGCAGGTCGAAGTTGTCCGCGCCGCTCCCCGTGTTCCGGACGGTGAAGGTCACGGTGTAGTTGGTGGCGTTCGAGGGCAGGCGGCTCGCCGCCGTTGTGTCCGGCGTGACCGCGATGCTGAACCCCGTCACCGTGAGGGTCAGCCGCCCGTTGTCGGTCGAGCTCGGGGAGGCCACCGAGCGCGCTGTGAAGGTCAGCGTGTCGGTCGTGCCCGCGGCGCCGGCGACGTTGTAGGTCACCGTGACCGTGACCGTGGCGCCCGGCGCCAGGGTCGCGCGGCGCGCGCTGTCGGGGTTCGCCCCCTGGGTCACGCCGCTCCCCGTGATCGACACGATCGTGAGGGCAGTGCCGGGGAGCTTGCTCGTCAGCAGGTCGTAGCTGTCGTTGGCGTTGCCCAGGTTCTGGACGGTGAAGCTCACGGTGTAGTTGGTGCCGGGCAGGCGGCTCACCGCGGTCGAGGGTGGCGCGACCGAGACGCCGTACCCCGGGAGAACGACCTGAATCAGGGCTTCGTCGAAATGGGTCGAGAAGCCCGAGGCGTTGATGCTCGCGCCCACCACGGCGCCATACAGGTTGCCGTTGCTGAAATTCAGGGGATGGAGCGGCGCGTACACCGAAAAGTAGGCGTTGCTCCCGCCGCTGATGGTCCACGTCGAGGTGTTCGACCCACACGCCCACCAGCCGAGCAGCGGCGCTTTCGCGTCCGTATTGAGAACGCCGCCGCCGCTCAGAGTCAGCTTGTTGTCGATCCAGATCTGCACCTGCTGCCCGCCGCCATTCACCGTGAGCGTGGAGCCGCCGCTGATGACCACCTCACTGAAGTAGTACTTGATCGGCGGGGCGGTGAGCGTGAGGTTGGTGCCGCCCTGCACCTTCAGGACGCCCGTGGTGGCGTTGTACGTCACTCCGGGCCCCGGGGGGATGTACGCGGCCGGCGTGTAGCCGCCCGTGGGGCAGGGGGGCGACACCGGGGTCGGAACGGGCGTCGCGCCTTGAGTCCTCGTCCCCGTCACCGTGCCCCCCGTGTTCGTGCCGACCGCCGTGGCGTCGCCCTTCACGGTGGAACCGCTACTCAACAGTATGTTGTTGTTTGATGCGATGTCGCCGTTGTTACCCGCGGTGGCCGGGTTGTAGGGGCCGAGGTCGGAGTTGTAACTGTCCGTGACGCCGCCGTTCATTTCGAGCAGGCCCCGCGTGAAGACCGCCCCCTTGAAGGGGAAGCCGTCAAACACCTGGGCGGCGGCTGGCGACGCGAATGCTCCCAGGCCTAGGCAGGCGAGCAGGACAGCCCAACGCAATGGCAGACGAGTTTTCATGGGCGTCAGCGGATCTGCGCGACGAACTCGAGCGCGCCGCTGTTGTTGGGAACGGTGTAGCCCAAAGTATTCTGCAGCTGCCAGCGGATCCGGTTCACGCACGCGTCGTAGCCCGCCGGCGCGCCGCATCCCCCGATCACCGGCACGTAGGTCCACGTCGCGCCGGCGTCATTCGAGTATTCAACCACTGCAGTAACTCCGGAAGGCAGGGTCGTTGCGACGCTCCCCACCTTGAGCTGCACCGCCGGGGCCAGCGTGTCCACGAGCGCCACGCCCGCCGCACTGCTGGTGCCGCCGTTGGCGACGGTCATCGTGTAACTCAGGGCGGTGCCCGGCGGCTGGGTCCCGCTTGGATTCACCGCCTTCGCGATGGTCAGGCTGGGCCGCACCACCGTGACGGTCACCCGTCCGTTGGCGCTGGTCGTGGGGCTTGCCACCGAGCGCGCCGTGAAGATCAGCGTGTCGATCGTGCCCACGGCCACGCTGCTGGCGGAGTAGGTCACCGTGACCGTGGCCGTGGCGCCCGCGGCCAGGCTCCCACGGCGCGCGCTGTCGGGGTTCGCGCCCTGGGTCACGCCGCTGCCCGTGATCGACACGGTCGTGAGCGCCGTGCCGGGAACCTTGCGCGTCAGCAGGTCGTAGCCGTCCAGGACGTCGCTGGTGTTCTGGACGGTGAAGGTCGCGGTGTAGTTGCTGCCGTTCGAGGGCAGCCGGCTCGCCGTGGCCGCTTGCGGCGAGACCTCGATGCCGTACGACGGGAGGGTCTCGTTCAGCAGCGCCTCGTCGAAATGGAACGAGGCGTTGCTCGACGCGTCGAAGGTCGCCGCCACGACCGCGCCAAAGATCTGGCCGCCGCTGCCGCCCACCCTGACCAGGTGGTTCGGAGCGTACAGCGAGAAATAGCCGATGCTCCCGCCGCTCAAGTCCCACTTCGTAGGGCTAGCCGGAGAGCCGCACGCCCAGAAGCCGAGCCGCGTGGGCAAGCCGGAGGTATTGCCGACACCGCCGCCGCCGATCGTCAACCCGTCGGCGAGGAAGATGTCCACCTTCGTACCGCTCGGGTTGTTGAAGGTGAGCGTGGAGCCACCGGTCAGGCTGACCGAGTGGAAGTAATACTGACTGGGCGGGACATTGAGCGTGTACGTGTGGCCTCCGCCCACGACCAGATCACCGCTCCCGGCGTTGTATGAGACGCCACTCGGAAAGGGTGTGGGCAGGATCGAGTATCCGCCCGTGGGACAAGGGAGGATCGGCATGCTCGGAAAGGGCGGGGCGTTCTGGGTCCTCGTGCCCGTCACCGTGCCGCCCGAGATCGTGCCCACCGCCGTGGCGTCGCCGTGCACGACCGTGCCGGCGAGCGATATGTTGGCGTTCGTCGCCAGGTCGCCATTGCTCCCCGCCGTTGCCGGGTTGTAGGGTCCGAGGTCGGAGTTGTAGCTGTCCGTGATCCCGTTGCCCATGGTGATGCCGTTCTGCGCGAAGACCGGCGCGTTGAAGGGCAACCCATTCCACTGCGCGGCGGCCGGGGACGCAAACGCCCCCAGACCGAGGCAGATCAGGAGGACTGCACGGAGCTTGCTCATCGAATCACCGAGCCGAAAGTAGTGCCGCGATCCCCCACCTTGACTTGAAAGGAATGGGTATTCAGGCCGCCCTGCGGGAGTGCAAGCCCCGTGCCCAGCGGAGTCAAGTACATGTCAGGTGATCAGAAGGGGTTAGCCCTACGCGTCCCGCGGCAGCAGCCGCAATACGCCACGTCGGTTACCCGAGGGTAACCGAAACGGTAATCACCCCCCGGACTCAGGCGTAGGCTCGAGTAAGCCGTACTTCTTGCGCTTCTCCCACAGGTTCTTGCGCGAGATCCCGAGCTGCTCTGCCGCCTTCTGGATGTTCCCTCCGGTCTCTTCGAGCGTGAGGCGGATGTAGTCGCGCTCCGCGTCGGCGAGGGTGAGGCCTTTGGCGAGCGGGAAGGTGGTGCGGCGCGAGGCGGCCGAAGGACCTTGCGTCGCCTGCCCGAGCGGCGGGAGATCGGCGCGCCTGAGCGTCGCGCCATCGGTGAAGATCATCGCGCGCTCCAGCACGTTCCGCAGCTCCCGCACATTGCCCGGCCAGCGCCAGGCGGCGAGCACCTCGAGCGCGGCGGGCTCGATCACCTCGACCTTCTTCTTGAACTCGCGGCTGAACGCCTCGCGAAAATGGCTGGCGATTAGAGGGATGTCGCTCGTGATCTCGCGGAGCGGCGGGAGCGTCGTGCTGGCGACGGTGATCCGGTAGTAGAGATCCGATCGGAACCGGCCGGCCTGCACGAACTGCTCCAGGTCGCGGTTGGTCGCGGTGACGAGGCGCAGGCCGACCTCGATCTCTTCGGTGCCGCCGAGGCGGCGGAACCGCCGGCTCTCGAGGAAATTCAGGAGCTTGGCCTGGAGCTCGGGGCCCAGCTCGGCGATCTCGTCCAGGAACAGGGTCCCGCCGTCGGCCACTTCGATGAGGCCCCGCTTCGCCTCGCGCGCGTCCGTGAAGGCCCCCTTCTTGTAGCCGAACAGCTCGGCCTCGAGCAGGCTGGGGGGCAGCGCCGAGCAGTTGATCTCCACGAACCGCCCCACCGAATGGCGGCTCGAGTAATGGATGGCGCGGGCGACCAGGTTCTTGCCCGTGCCGCTTTCGCCGAGCAGGAGCACGGTGGGACGCGGGATCGCGGCCATGCGGCGCACGAAGGCGCGGACTTCTTCGACCTTCGGGTGCGCGCCGAGGATCGCCCGCACGGAGAACTGCTCCCCGCGGGCCTGCTCCAGCGACGCCCCCTCCTCGAGCAGGGGCCGCTCGGCAAGCGCCCGCGTGAGCAGTGTCGTCAGCTCGTCGATGTTGACCGGCTTGGTGAGGTACTCCGTCGCGCCGGCCTTGAGCGCCTCGACGGCGGTGGCGATGTCGCCGTGGCCCGTGAGGACGAAGATGGGCAGGTGGCGGTCGGCGGTGCGCAACCGCCGGGTCACCTCGACGCCGTTCAGGTCCGGCATGACGAGGTCGGTGATAACCGCGTCCGCGGGCTCTTCGGCCTGCTGCGCCAGCAAGGCGTCGGGGCGGTCGAACACCTGGGTGCGGACCCTCGGGCCCAGGTTCGCGGCCACGAGCTTGGCATACACCAGATCATCGTCCAGGACGTAGATTTTAGGGATCATCGGTCCGATATTTCTCCCGCTCCTCGCTAATATTGGGGACATCCTCCCCGCCAGCCAGGACCCAGGACCCATGGGCGGCCCCTTCCGGGCGTTGATCATCGACGACGACCGCGACCTCCTGTTGCTCGTCCAACGGACGCTCGAGTTCACAGCGGGCTGGGAGGTCGTAACCGCCGGTTCGGGCGCGGGGGGCATCGAGCTCGCCCGCACGGCGCCGCCCAACGTCATTCTGGTGGATGTGATGATGCCTGAGATGGACGGCTGGGAGGTGTGCCGCCGGCTGAAGGCCGATCCGGCGACTGCCGGTGTGCCCGTCGTGCTGCTCACCGCCCGCCGGGATCTGGACCAGCGCCGGCTCGCCGAGACGGGGGCCTCCGGCGTGCTGCTGAAGCCGTTCCAGCCGGATCAGCTGGCCCGCCAGGTCCGCGAGCTTTGCCCGTGACGGGCGTCGACCCGCTCGCCGCCGTTCGCGCCGAGTTCGCCGCCGGGCTGGACCAGCGGATCGAGACGATGCGGGCGGCGCTGGGTCGGCTCGAGCACGGGTTCGCCCGCGGCGACGCGGAGGCGCTGTACCGCGCGGCCCATTCCCTCACGGGGACGGCCGGGAGCTTCGGGGCGGACGGCATGGCGCGCGTGGCGGGCGAGCTCGAGACCCTCACGCGCGGCTGGCTCGCCCGGGGAGCGATCTCTCCCGAGGAATGGCAGGGGGCGGCCGCGGCCCTGGTGGAGCTCGAGCTGGCGGCGCGCGCGTATCGCGCCACGGTCCCCTCCGGCAGCCCCCGCTCGCCGGCGTCGCGCCTGGCGGTGGTCGGCGAGCTGACGTCGCTGATCCACGCGGCCGTCGACATGGGCGAGGTGTTCCGCGGCACGATCACCAAGGTGGAGCGCGTGCTGGACTTCCGCCGCGCCAGCGTGGTGCTCGTCGACGAGTCCGCCACCCAGTACTCCCTTCACACGCTATACGACAAGGCCCTGGGCGGGTTCTTCTCGGGGGAAGGGGTCTTCCCTATCCATAAGGGGATCACGGGGGAGGCGATCCGCACCGGCCGGCCGATCCTGGTGGACGCCCTTGCCGGCACCGAGGGGATCCTGCTCCAGCAGGGGAGGCGCGTGTCCGCGATGATCGTGCCGCTGCACGTCGGCGGCCGCGTGATCGGCGCCCTCAACTTCGGGCACGAAGAGGCCGGGCGGTACAACGCGGAGGATCTCGACTGGGCGGTGGTGGTGGGACGCCAGATCGAGACGCTGCTCTACTACTCGAAGCTCTTGAACACCGTGACCCAGCAGCGCGAGGCCCTGGCGCAGCAGCACGCCGCGGTCGAGCGGCAGCGGAACCAGCTGGAGGCGTTGATCGAGGCGAGCGACGCCGCGATCATGCTGGTCGGGCGCGACCGCAAGG
>WNFU01002694.1_pt1 | contig 24116 bp, 27 predicted proteins | sample 5400121 | NCBI WGS metagenome assembly WNFU01 (sample SAMN13153360, study PRJNA577476) | soil metagenome | isolation source: 100 cm soil or saprolite under grassland replicate 1 | place: USA:California | collected 2016-06-15
CCGTGACCACTACAGGCGGCGCCGCGATCCGCATCAAGGTCAAGAGGTGGCGGCGATATAGCCGGACCGCGCGGTCAATAAGATCGCCTGCACCGAGAGGAACCAGGTGAAGATCGTTAGCGCTGGATGCGGGCATAGAGACTAACCGCGTTCGGATGTGAACTCTGAAATTTGATTTGAATTCTGAGAACTGAAATCAAGTGCGGATCTTAGCACGCACGTTCGACATCCGAACAGATTTTGGTGCGCGTTGAGATTTCCGCTAGAATCTCCCGGCAATCCTTAAAATGTGGGACAGGCATTCTTGCCTGGTCATAACGTGCTGGAAAGCTGACATGTGCCCCTGTAGCTCAATGGTTAGAGCAGCAGACTCATAATCCCAAAGCGGCTTTAACACGCAGTTGCACCGAATGATATACCAAGCGCTGTGTCTGTCCTCACTGGCCAGGCGTCGTCAATTGAAAGCCCCAACGAGTCTTCACCCGGCAACCGGGGTGACTTGTCAGGGTTTTTCGCGAAGCCCCTAATCTCCCGGAGTGTCGGAATATTCCGAGGGAGCGAAGCCGTGCGAGAGTACAGTGGAGGCCCAACTTGGTCGCTGCAACCGGCGCCATTACGCGTCCTATTTCTCGCGCAGAATATATCGTGGGTGAAATCAAACAACGTAAACGCGGTGTTGCCTTCGTCTTGTCGTTCTTATCGCTTGCGGCTAAGGGCCTCAGCTATTGGCTCTGGGTCCTTCGCCCCTTAGTGTCTTGCAAATTGTCTTTTGCACTCAAGGAATGAAAGCGTAGACTAAGCGTGTTTCACTGTCTGGGCGACAACACACATACGGCTTGGACAATGCGGGTTCCTCAGGAGATCAAGCAGAAGGATTCATAGTCCGCGAAGCGGACGGTTGAAGGTTTTTTTCAATCGTCCGCGTCACGGATGTCGCCTTTGACCTGGACATCTCCGGTTACAGAAATGACTGCATCTTCCTCCTCCTTATCTCTTGCTCGAAAGGTTTACCGGCGGACTATCGCTCCTCTCGGCAGGTTTAAGCTGCAAAGGATGCTCGCAGACGGCTTGCCCCGACCTTTCCAACACCCTTTGGAGTTTTTGTTCAATAAACGGTTAAGCCACTCGGAATGGCAGCAGGTGTCTAGAGTTGAGTTGATTCGAGAAACGGTGGAACGCCAGACACGATCATTTGAAGTTGTTAACCGTGAGGGTAAAGTTTGCCAACTCACCGCCTCTGAGATTGCACATCGGGTGAGCGTTAATCCTGAGTGGGGAACATTCCTGTATCTCTGTTCACAGTCTTTTGGAGCGCGGACAGTTTTAGAGTTGGGCAGTTGTGCCGGAATATCTGGTTGCTATCTGGCATCCTCAGAGTATTGCGAAAGATTTATCACCGCAGAGGCTTCCCCGGCCTTAGCTTCCTTGGCGAGGGCAAATATCTGCCAGGTTGCGAACAAAGCGGAGGTGGTGAACGCATTGTTCGATGATGCTCTGGACCAGATTCTTCCGACATTAGGAGCTGGTGTTGATCTGGCCTACATAGACGGTCATCATAAGTACGAGCCGACGTTACACTATTTTCGCCGCCTGGAGCCCCACTTGAATAAAGGGGGGTTGGTTGTTTTTGATGACGTTCATTTATCACAGGATATGTGGCGGGCCTGGGAAGTCCTCAAAAGACGGAAGGGATTCGCATACACGGTAGATGCGGGCAGGTTCGGAATATGCTTTTGGGAGAGCTTCTCTGCGATACCTGTTAATTACGACCTTTGCCGGTACCTCGGTTGGTTATGGAAAGTGTCCCCAAAGACAGTTCGTGGTTCCTCGAACACTGGAGCGAATACTTCAAGTCTTCATCGACGCTGAAGACCAGCGTTAGGCCAGGAAGGAAACGGTTGTGATAAAACGGGGGGTCAGGCGAGTATTACGTCATCTGGGTTATGACATTCTTAAGATCCCTGGCACTCAACGCTTCCGTCCCGTACCGGAGCCGCTCCCGGTAGAGCCGAGCTGGCCGCTCCCTCGCCGCGCGCAGGGGCCTTCCGATGAGGAAATAAGCAAGCAGTTCGCTCGATATGATTTTTGGCACTACGCATACGAGTTTGATGGTGGTCTATCTTTCCCTACGCGCCACCACAACCCGGGGCTGGATACAGATGACCCTCAACGGCCTTTGCAGCGGTTCAGGCATTTTATGCCTTACCTAATACAATCGCAGGGCGGAAGGCTCAAAGGTAAACGCGTGCTCGACATCGCCTGCAACTCGGGTTTCTGGTCGATACAGTGTGCCCTTCTTGGGGCGGAAGTCATAGGGTTCGATGCGCGTGCTGAACTCATTGAGCAGGCCAACCTGCTCAAGTGGATCACCGGTGCCGACAGCGTGGAGTTCAAAGTGCTTGATTTTTGGCAAATGACCCCCGAGGCGCTGGGCGGCAAGTTCGATATCGTTGTTAACTTGGGGTTTCTTTACCATGTACCCAAACCGGTTGAAGCTCTCGAACTAACTAAAACAATGGCCCGGAAGCACATCCTTCTTGATACGGCGGTGCATCCATCGCAGGAGTTTACGATTCATTTGAAGTGGGAAGAACCTTTTGACATTCGCATGGCTGTTGACGAAGGGATTGTTGCCCTACCTACAAAACCAAGCGTTGAGTTAATGTTGAGACACCTGAAGGTCAACGGGTGGTTCGAAATCCCTGTACGTACTCAAGATATGCCTCTTGACTACCTCACGGGTAGACGCGCGACTTGGCTGATAGAGGTATAAGTAAATTTATTATGCTCTATCGAGTGGAAGGACTGGCGCGGGTCAGTACACTTTCGGCCTAAGAAAGGCATGCACCAGCAGCAAAAAGAAGCTGAGGCAGATTAAGAGAGCCAAACGGAAAAGGTAATGAATGTCTAAGGAAAGGGAGGAAAGCAAGACGTCTTGAGCTCATGTGGCCATCCGCACCAAGTGCCCGATCCTCTCGTCTCGGTGATCCTCGCGGTTCACAATCGGGAGGGGTCGGTCGCCCGCGCCATCGCCAGTGTTCTGGCGCAAACGTACCGCCACCTGGAGTTGATCGTCGTCGATGACGGCTCGAGCGACAGCACGCGCGTCGTGGTCGAAGGCTTCGGCGGGCCAGTAACGCTGATCACGCAGTCGCATACTGGCGTTTACGCGGCGCGCAACCGTGGTCTGCGTCACGCGCGAGGCGAACTGGTGGCCTTCATCGACTCGGATGATGCGTGGCTTCCGGATAAACTCGCGGTGCAGCTACCGCTGATGCGCCGGCCGGAAGTGGGGCTGGTTTTCGGCGATGCCATCCACGTGACGGCCCCGAAGGAGGGCGCACCCCGTACGGGCCTGACGTCGTTCCGCGCTGCACCACCTCGGCGTGGCCTCGCTGCCGACCACTTCGCATGGTCCAACTTCGTTCCCACCTGTACAGTGCTGGTGCGTCGCTCCTGCCTGGTGGAGACGGGCGGCTTCTCCGAGGCGAGCGACCTATCGGCGGACTATCTCGCGTGGTTCCGAATCGCTCTACGACACGAACTGGATTACGTTGACCGCCCGTTAATCGAGTACACGGTTCACGCCGACGGGATAAGCTTCGACCTCGGGCGAGCGCTCACCGGGCGCATAGAGCTCTTTTCCGCGGAACTCGCGCAGACCACTGATCTGGCGACGCGCGTGTTGCTCCGGAGGTTGCTGTTCAATCTTTCGCTGGGCCTCGCCCTCGCCGTGCCGCGTGGTCGCGCGGGCAACGTATCCCAACCTTTGCGGCTCGCCTGGCGCACAGCGTCGCGGGTGGCCGGGCTCGAGGCCGCGCCGTGGACCGCCGCTTTCGCAATTGATCAGCTGTGCGTGCGGACACGACGACTATTCTCATGAACAGATCTCTCGTCAGCGTCATCATAGAAACGATCACCACGCGCTTCGATTGCGCGACCGGATCGCTGGCCGATGACCTCGGAGGCACGCTCGACGCGCTCGACCGACAGACATACCCCCAGGAGTTGATCGAGCGCATCGTGGTTCTTGATGATGAAGTCGACGACGACGACGTTGGCGAGCTTCGCCGGCGCTATCCGTCGGTGAAATTCGTGTTGTCGCCGGCGAGCAACTACTTCGCCGCGAAGAACGCCGGCACGGCGGCGGCGGCCGGGGACATCATCGCCCTGCTCGACGGCGACTGCGAACCGGCGCCCGATTGGCTGAACGCACTGCTGACGCGGTTCGAGTCCGGCGTCGCTGCCGTCGGCGGATGTACCCGTTACACCGGCGGCTCATGGGCCGCCCGAACGTTTTCCATTCCCGATTTCGCCTACGTTCTGGCGGACGAGACCGGCGCAGCGTCCGGATTCAACATCAACAATGTGGCGTTCCGCCGCGAGGTTCTTTTGGCGCATCCGTTCGATACCCGTATCTCACGCAACGGCGGCTGCTACTTCCTCTTTCATCAATTGCGCGCAGACGGCGCGCGCGTCCTCTATGAACCCCGCGCAGTGGTCGCGCACGGTATCGACATCCGTGGCCTCGGCTTCGTGCGCAAGCACTTCGATCGCGGATATGACGGCGTCGCGGTTTACCGTCTGGACGCCAATGCGGTTCTGCGCGGAACGCGTCTTTTCCGCCGCCTCGGCGCCGTGGCGCTGGTGGCGATCATCGGCCGCCGCATCGGCGTCGATTGGCTGTGCCTGCTGCGGCACCGCCGCCAGATCGGAATCTCGGTCGTGGCGCTTCCGTATTTCGGGGCCATTGCGGTCGCCACGCGTCTGATCGAGCTGACTGGCGGACTGACGGCCATCGTCGCATCGAGCTTGTCGAAACAGGAAACCTGATGCTCCGAGGCGCCTCTATCGTATGCCTCTCGTCGATTGACTGGTCATTCAATCGGCAGAATCCCCAGGAGGTCTCGTTGGCCCTGGCCGAAGGCGGCAATCGCGTGCTCTTCGTCGAGAACACGGGTGTCCGGCGCGCGACCTTGCGCGACGCGCCGCGGCTCTGGGCGCGTTTTCTTCACTGGTGGCAGGCGCGCGGAGGCGTGAAGTTAGTGGCGCCTGGCATCGATGTCTTGTCACCGCTGGTGCTGCCGTTCCCATATTCGCGCGCCGCAGTTTTTATGAACACGCGTGTCCTGCTTCGTGCCCTCCGAACATGGCTCGGCGATGGCGGCGGTCCGCTGATCGTGATCACCTTTCTGCCGACGCCGCTGGCGCGTGCGGTAATCGCCGCCCTCGACCCGGCGCTCACCGTCTACTATTGCATCGATCGTCTGGCGGAGAGTTCGCCGAGTGCGCGAAGGGTGGTGCATTCGGAGCGTAAGGTCCTCGCCGAGGCGGACCTGGTGCTGGTGACGTCGGGTGTGCTCTACCAGTTCGCAGCGGAAGTGACATCGCGCGTCCATGTGATAGCGAGCGGTGTTCGAGGCAAGGAGTTCGAGCGCGCCCGGCAGTCACGCGCGGAGGCCCACAAGGCCTTCACGGCTCTGTCACGGCCGGTCGTCGGGTATGTGGGCAGCCTTCGCAGCTCGACCGATCTCGAACTGCTGGCGAATGCTGCGAAGCTCGCTCCCGATTTACAGTTCGTGTTGGCAGGTCCGCGATTCGTCGACGTTACGTCATTGGTGACGCAGCCAAACATACGGCTGCTCGACGCCATCAGGCACGAAGACGTCATGAACTACATGGTGCGGTTCGACGTGGGCATCCTGCCGTATTCAATCAATCAGTTCACCGCCGGCATCATGCCGGTGAAGCTCAAGGAGTATTTAGCGGCAGGCCTGCCGGTCGTGGCGACTCCGCTGCCGGAAGTGCGCCATTTTGCCGAGCGGCATCCCGGTCTCGTCAGGTTCGCCGGCGAGCCGCAGGCATTCGTCACCGCCTTGCGTGCGGCGCTTTCTGATAGCGCGCCCGAGGTGGTAGAGCGCCGTTTGGCCGTAGCCCGGCAATACGAATGGAGCGATCAGATGGCGGGGATGATTGAGTTGATCGAGCGGGCGCTGGCGAGGCTTCCATCTGGGTCGCGCGGCTCTGCACAAAAAGTAATGGGAACATTCAGCGAAGCGGACGAATGGAAGTAGCCCAGCACGTTCATACTCTGATTCAAAACTCCAGACCTTCAGCACCAAGGGTGCGAAATGTAAAAGCCCCGTATTTTGTAACTCGGTGGGTTGTCAGAAGTAGGAGGTCGAAGCGAAGATCTCCGGTGAGTGGGTTGATCGAGTTCCAACCCTGAAAAGGGGTGCTCCCTCTTGCCCTGGCGGAACCGAAAATCTGTGCGGTCTCGCCGCCCGTGAATCGCGCCTGCTACCCCCCGGTAATCAGGCGGTTACTAAGACTTCGTTCTCACCTTTCTCAGTCAGGCGTTTTAGTCGCATCCAGACCAATACGTTAAAGAGTAAACGAACTATCAATACGTCAGCTAACTGTATACAGGCCATGGAAAAGGCATTTAGGCCGCCGACCAGCGCAAAGAGAACCACAACACTACTGCTCAGTAGCAGCCCCAGATTGTGCCATTTTAGTAAATCCAAACTTACCGCCAGAGGACGGAAGACCAGGAAAACCAACTGTATCCCTACAACACTTATTAAGACATAGAACACCGGCAGTGCATCGGCATACTCGGGTTGAAATAGCCTAAAGAGTAGTATTCGCGCCAGCAGGAAAGCGCTGATCACTAACGAAACAGCTAAAATCGTCGCCGACACGACGTACCGACCCAGCAAGCGCTTCAATTGTTCAAATTTTTGCTTCGCGACGAGTGAAGTTATCTCCGGGATAAGCGCAGTTTGAGTATTGGTTGTTAAGAGAGAGAGGGGAGCGGTGAGCTGTTTGGCCAGTCCATACAGAGCAACCTGCGTGGGCGAGGAAAAGAGGCCTAAGAAAAAGAGGTCGCCCGGGTTCAGCCCGATTTTCAGGTATCCCGAGAGATTGCTACTTACCAGACACCGGACCAGGTGAGGACGGCGCTGTGCTGGAGGGTGCCTTGCTGGTTGCGTTTTACTCAGGACTGGTTTCACCACTCGTAAGGCTTGGGCCAGCGGCGGCACACTCTGGACGAAAATGCCAATAGCAAATGCTGTGATTATGAGCTTGAGGTTGTAGCCGTCGCTAGTGGCGAAGTAAACACAAAGAATCGTCAGCGTAACCAGGCTTCCCAGTACTTGTGGCACGACGATGGAAGTGAAGCGGTTATGAATTCGCAGAATCGGTTCATAAAATCCGCTAAACGTCGAAACTAAAACAGTGCAACCGTAGATATTGAAAAGCGGCGCAAGCCCAAGGCCTGGATAGATACGGTCTGCCAGCCGGGGCGATAACGTGAGAACCACGCCGCAGATTAGCAGACTGGAGGCCAGACTAATTCCCAGACAGAAGAGCAGCAGACGTTTGAGGGAGAAATAGTCCCCCTGCTCTTTGAGTGGCTGGAAGAAGCGAAACATCACGTCAGTCACGCGCAACCCAAGAAAAGAGTCAAGAAAAACAAAGAGATTCATGACGATCAGCACGCGCCCGTAATCTTCGATCTTCAACAGCCTCGTCAAAAGCGCAGTTTGGACTAACTTGATTACGAGAGAGAGAGCTGAGCCCAAAACGCTGATTGAGACATTCCGCCTGAAGCGGCGCCATATCGAGTTGTCCTCGGCGCTTATTTTGATTAGGCCTAAACCTTGCTTCACGCTCACCATCGAAATCTTAAGCATTCTGAGCCAGGGGTTTATTTTCTGCTGCAATCAAACGTGGGCCAACAACAGGCACCTGAATCGAACCAACTAACACGGAATTTTGCGTTGTCACTGAGTGTGGTTTCTAGAATACCGGACCCGCTCTGCCGTGCGCCGCACATTCATCGCCGGCTCTCTCCTGTACCAATCAAGAGCCTGGGCTGCCCCTTCTGCGGCGAGAATGATCATCAGTATCAGGAAGAAATAGCGCAGCCTATAGAGCGCGCCGACATTGACGACTACCAGGCCGAGGGCCACTATGCCCATCAAGGCCACTGACAAAAGTAACCAGACTGAAAGGCGCCACCGCCCTCGCCAAAGGCCCACCAGCGCCAAAGCCTCTACCACGTACATAGCGAGAGTCTCCAAGCCACTGAGTAACCTTCCCACAGACCCGACGTGGCCCCCGCTGGCGAACCACATATCAGGAAACGGGGCAAAGAAACCTATGACCGCAGCGCGTGGGAGATAGCGAATGAGATCTGCCCTGCTCGTTAACTGAACGTTAAGATCAATACTCGAGGCGGCGTCTGGGTAGAACCTGATAAACTCAGCCCGGTGTCTTACAACCCGCGCCGCTATGTCCCATCGAGGGATTGGCGGCTGAGTTTTTAAAGTTTCGAGGGTTCCCGCATCGCCCAAAGGAGAAGCGTTCTCGTTTAGCCGTGCCGCGACCGTAGTGCGGGGGGGCACAAGCGGGTCTCTAAATCTGGGTAGAACGCGACTAACACCTACGGCGATCACAATCAACAGCATCAGCCCGAAGGAGTTTGTCGTAAGGAATCGCCTTTCCAGGAGCTGCCGAACGATGAGCATTCCGGCTCCGAGAAACGCAACAGCGATCATGAGTTCCCCCATGTTATCTCGCGTAAACCAGAGGAAGATGGCGACCAGGCCTCCCCCCACTCCGTGCAATAGGGCGCGGCGCCAGGAAAGGCTTCGCGAAAGCAAACGCAAGTTGATGAGAATTAACGCCAGCATTCCTGTCACGAACAGTGGATCCCTCAGCAATTGTGTGGTGTGTAGCAAGAATGATGGCCATATCCCGACAGAGGCGGCGGCAAGTAGACCCGCGCGTCGGTTGAAGGTTTCCTGGCCCAGGTTGGAGACGAGAACGAGACTACCCAGATAGCAGAGAGCGTTGAGCGGCTCAACGCCGATGATCGTGAAACCTAACAAGGGTCCGAAAACAGCAAAGCAAATCGAATAGAGTTTGAAGTGAAACGGATAAGCCGCAGTAATCCAGCCGCGAATCTGGCCGCGCCTGAGCAGTTCGCTCAACCGAACCATTGCCGCGCGATCTTTTACTCCATCCGGAGCAAAAGACTTCGCTATCCCATTAGTGTCGAACGTGCCCGGCAAGAGTGCAAACCGGCCGATAGCATCGACGGCGGTGGTAACTGCCAGATGGAAAATCACCGCAGCGATTCCTAAGCGGATCGGACTAAGCCAAAGGTTAGTCCCCGTGCGGTTGGTCGCCCGGCGCGGTCCTCTGATTCGCTCCATATTCTGGTTTTCCACTGGCAACGTTTCCGGCGGCACAGTGTACAGAATCTTTCTGCAAGCCGGTTATCTTTTTGTTCGTGAAGGTAAATCAAAAAATGCGCGCCGGCATGTAAGTCTGACTTCCCGCGCCCAAGAGATGCTGGTGAACCGATCGCTCGAGAGCAAGTCGGAATATGTCTCGCAAATTACGCTGGTAAACCCTATCCAGTGACTTCGCTCGACCATCTTCACAAGAAGCTTAGGAGTGATTTGCAGCTCCCAAAGGACTGCGTGATACACTCATTGCGCCACACTTTTTTGACCAGGTTCGGTGAAGCTGGCGCAGACGCCTTCACGATTAAGAAAGTTGCGGGTCATAGCAGCGTGACGATTTCGGAACGCTACATTCACCCTACACCGGAAGGGCAGGAACGCGCCTTCGTGAGTTTCTCTAATCTGAACCAAGCGGCGGTTGAAAAAGCGGAAAAGACAAAGAGTCGCTGATTTCCGCTACAGTCCTAGGTAAACCGCCCGTAAGTTGTTGTGCCCCTGTAGCTCAACGGTTAGAGCAGCAGACTCATAATCTGTTGGTTCGGGGTTCGAATCCCTGCGGGGGCACCAACGTTAATTCCTTCAAGCCATGCCCAAAGAAACCACGAAGCCAATCAGGAAGCCCGGCGGCTGGAGCACGCTCCTCCGACAACTCGCCACCTGGGAGAAGCCCGCGCTGCTCGTCCTGGTGAAAGATCTCTACGAAGCGGCTGCCGAGAACCGCGACTTTGTCCAGGCCCGCTGTCAGACCGGAGAGAGCGGCGGCGAGGCCCTGGAAAAGTATCGCCATAAAATCGTGGAGCAATTCTATCCGGTGCGGGGTGAGGCCAAACTCAAACTAGGGGAAGCGCGCAAGGCCATTAGGGATTACCGCAAGGCCACGGGCAATCTCCACGGCACGGTCGAACTGCTAATGACCTATGTGGAGAATGGCGCAGAGTTCACGTACGAGTATGGGGACATCGACGAGCGGTTTTACAGCAGCATAGAGTCGGCGCTGGACGAACTGGCCGCCCTGTTATATGGCGACGCGCGGGAAATGTATCCAACGTTCAGCGAGCGCCTCGCAAGAGTCGAGCAGCTGAGCGACGGCATCGGATGGGGATTTCACGATTACATAGAAGAGGTCGTCTGGCAGCTGGAGGAAGAACTCGGTGATCAATAACTGACACAGCTGTGGGGGGCTTCCTCACTCCGACATTGACCAATTCGCGGTGCAACTAAATACTGCCACATCTTGTTTATTTGCTGATTACCAACTTTCGACCCTAACTCTTCAGTGAGTTTTAATTGATGTCTCAGAAACTAAAGTCGCGCGATCGCTCCGATCAGCGGGGCAAACTCCGCATCGGCAACGACTGGAATGCGATCACGATCATCGCGCTATCGCAATCGAATCCGCTAAAGGCCATCGCCGAGTTGGTCGAGAATTCCATCGACGCCCATGCAAAGAATGTCACGATCGTTCGCGGTCGCAGCGAAGGCCGCCATTACCTGGAAGTCCGGGATAACGGGCAAGGAATCCCCCGCGATGCGGATGGCCGGCCGGACTTTCGCTATGTCGCCACCCATATTTGCGACTCCGTGAAGCGACGGCTCAAGGTGGAAGGCGCCGCCGGACTTCAGGGTGAGTTCGGCATTGGTCTGCTTTCCTTTTGGACGCTTGGAGAGGAGCTGACGCTGACTTCTACAGGGGCGGACGATCGTGCATGGCAAATGGTCATGCGAAAAGGTGACCCGAGCTACGCAGTCAAAATCAAACGTTCGCTTTTTATGGAGCCCGGAACTCAATTGCGAATAGCCAGGCTGCTCGAGGGAATTCGTTCGCTTTCGGGAGAGAAGATCCAGTGGTACCTCGCGGCGGAGTTGCGCGACCGTATCCGCCACACCGGCGTGCGTATTACGGTGATCGACAAGATCGCCAGGAAGCAGTACGCAGTGGAGCCGCGGCAGTACGAAGGACGATTGCTGCATCAATTGCCGGCGGTTCGCGCTTCGCTCGGCGACGTTTACGTTGAGCTTTACATGAACGAACCGAGAGAAACGAATCGAGTTGCGTTATTTCGACACGGCACGCGCGTGTTCCAAGACATTTCCGCAGGTGAAGAACTGGCGAAGCCGCCGTGGACAACACGGTATCTTCAAGGCCACATCGATGCGCCTTTCATCAATCTAACGCCGGGCACCCGTAGTGGCATCATCCACGATGAAGCTTATTCCGCGCTTTTAGATGCGCTGCTTCCGTTAGAGGAAAAGCTGAGCGAGATGTTCGAAGCGCAACGTCGAGCTGAGGAAGAGCAAGCCAGCCGTGAACTACTGCACACAATACAGCGCGCGTTTCGCGAGGCACTCCTGGCGCTGCCGGCCGAAGAATACGACTGGTTCGATATTCATTCCCGTGCACAACGCGGTTTGGGAAGCAGCAATCGAGAGGTTGATCCTGGCGAGGGAGTTATGGTTGGTGCTACGGAGTCTCAGACCAGCAATGTAAGGCAGCGGCAGTTTTTCGAGTTCGCTGGTCCGCTCTTCAGTGTCGCAGTTTCACCCGCTTCGAGCGTCGTGCGGGTTGGCGAACAGAGGTCACTACGTGCGTTGCCCTATGATCGATCCCGTCGCCGCGTCGAAACCAATCTCACATTCATGTGGGAATTAGTTGAAGGCAATGGCGCCCTGGATCATCGCCAGGATCAAGCGGTGAGCTTCCTCGCGCCGGCCGAGCCCGGCCTGGTGCGCGTAAAGGTCTCGGTTCGCCAGGGCGACATTGAGCGTTCAGGCGACGCGCTAATAACGGTGACGCACGATTTACTTCCACAAGTTGGAACGACAACGGTCGAATCGTCGGGTTTGCCGGGCTACACTTTCGAAAGCGCGCCGGGCGATTCGTGGAGATCCAGATTCGATTCGACGCGGAACATCATTGTCGTAAACAACGGTCACCGCGATTTCGTGTACGCGGCCCGCAACAAGTCGCTCAAGTTACGTTACCTGGTCCGACTATATTCCAAGGAGCTCGTGCTGAGGAACTTCGTCGGGTTGCCACCAGACCAACTCCTGGAACGCATGGTCGAGCTATCGTTAAGAACCGAAGAGAATCTTTAAGTAATTAGATATTCCGAGAAGCGCTTAAGCGAATCGAGAAATACGCCGGGCGCTGACGCGAAGATGGTAGGTAATGAGGTCAGTACCACCTCGCGGTAGCGGGTGGGTTCTGGAATGGATTTGAGGCCGATTGAGGATGAATGCAACGGACCCACCCGCTACCGCGAGGTGGTGCTGACCTCACGGGACCGCTCGTTGAACTGGTCAAGCGGCGCTCTTGAATTGGAGCTTCGCTTGCACCCCTAACGAGGCCAACACCCGCAGCATAAGATCCGTTGAAATATCGAGGGTGTTACGGTTTAGAATGGCGGTCACGCGAGTGCGTGACGTGTGAGCGAGCCGCGCAACGTCTGAATGTGTCAATCCCTTCTTGCCGACGACCTCGATGATCTTATCGTTCAAGTCGCTGCGGAATTCGATCTCCATTCCGTCGGCGGGCTGGAGGCCCAACACCTTCGCGAGATCCCTGGAATTACGGGCGACTACCGGTCTAACTTTCTTCATCGAGCATCTCCTTAAGTACCTTCTGCGCTAAGGCAATCTCATACGACGGTCGCGAACGCAAGTGTCTCAAATATGAGACATGGTTGTCGAGAAATTTCAGGGGGCAGTCTTAGATGTCGCGACGTCCACAAATTGATGGCTGTGCCACTCAGTAGTATAGTCTGGGAATGGCTGGCACGGATGATGCCGTTTGGTTTGAGTTCGTGGAATCGAAGGTGTTTTCCAAACAGGCGCGAACTTGGCGCCGAGGTTCTAGCGCGAATCGAGTCTGACTTGGTTCAGAATCCAGAACGCGGCGCGGTGTTGAAGGGAACGCACGGTGTTCGCAAAGCTAGAGTCGCTGATCCTGCGTCTGGGCGTGGGAAGAGTGGCAGTTATCGATATCTGTATCTCTATCTTGAACACGCAGGCAGAATTCACTTGCTCTACTTGTTCAGCAAGGGTGAACAGGCCGACTTGTCGCCGCGGCAGAAGCAGATTATCGGGGCGTTCAGCCAGAAGATTAGGAAGGAACGTTGAGTCATGAAAGCAGCAAAGACTAGGAAAGCGCAGACGAATAAGGCGAACTATATGAGTGACGAGGCATTTGCCGACCTCAAGGAAGCAATGGAAGGTGCCCTTGCTTTTGAACGTGGCGAGCGGCGCGATTTGAAAGTAACTCGAATTCAGGCTCCCCGCCCGCCGAAGGCAATGTCACCTAGAGACATTGCTCGCATCCGACTAAAGCTCAACTGCTCACAAGCCGTGTTTGCGATGATGCTGAACATCAGCCCCAAGACGGTCCAAGCCTGGGAGCAGGGCTCAAGAGAGCCCGGTGATGCAGCTCTAAAGCTGCTAACTATCGCGAAAAAGCACCCCGAAATTTTGCTTGAAGCTTGAAGAACAAGAGCTGGCGGTTAGTGGTTCCCTTGTGTGTTTCTGACTATCTTGGTCAAGAATCTTCACCGAAGGAGCAAATAAATGATTCAAAACTTCGACAAGGTAAAAACCCAACTGGGTGAACTGGCGACTGTTATTAACTCATTCAAGTCAGAGGCCGTGCAGTTGCGTATTATCGAGTTGATTTTGGGTGCGCAGACGGAAGAAACCGCAGCGGCTGATGTTAAGACTACGCCACGACGCGCTACGCGCCGCAACAAGTCTCAGTCGAAGCGAGATGATGCTTCGGATTCGCCAAAGAAAGCCAAAGCGCCGGGAGGGACAGGTGCCGTGGCGACGTTGAGCCAGTTGGCCTCGGGAACATTCTTCGACAAGCCACGCACTATCAAAGATCTCATTGACCACTGCAAACACAATCTAGCGCGCACTTTTAAGGCAAACGAGTTCTCTGGAAAACTTGGTCGGATGGTGCGTAACGGAGAACTCACCAGAAAGAAGAACGCCGACAAACAGTATGAGTACAAAAAGCCTTAGCCCCGTGCTGGATTCTGCTTTCGCGAAGGTGCCGGCTGCATTTCGCTCGAGGATCATTAAGACTTATCTCGACCTGAAACGTAACTGCGTTGAATCTCGATACGAGGCCGCAGGTCTGTCTGCGGGAAAGTTCTGTGAGGTCGTCTTGCGACATCTGCAAGAGGAAGTCCATGGCAAGTACACGCCTTTCGGCAAGAAGATCGACAATTACGCCGACGAATGCCGAAGACTGGTAACCGCACCCAAGACGGCTGGGAATGAGTCGCAGCGGATAGTCTTGCCCCGAGCGTTGGTTTACCTTTACACGATGCGTAACAAGCGAGGGATAGGCCACGTGGGAGGCGATGTCGATGCAAACGCCATTGATATCGCCACTATTGCCAGGACGGCAGACTGGATAGTTTGCGAAGTTATTAGAATAAATCATGGCTTGTCACTCGAAGAGGCGCAAGACTTGGTTGATGGAATTTCTGTCCGAGAGTTGCCTATGATCTGGGAGGTCGCTGGGAAGAAACGTGTCCTAAAGGAAGGACTCAAGGCTAGGGACCAAGTATTGCTGCTTTTGTATTCGAGTTCTGAATCCGGAGTGCTCGTAGAAGACTTGTGCGAATGGGTCGAGTACTCAAACCTAGGAGTTTTCAAAAGCAAGGTCCTTCAGGCCTTGCACAAAGAGCGTCTAGTTGAGCACGATAAGGATACTGACTCCGTTTTCCTTTCGCCGAAGGGCGCAACTTTCGTAGAGCAGAACCTTCTGTGAGAAAATGTCGGCTCGGGAGAATGAATTTTGTCGTCACCGAAATCACAAGAACAAATCGCATCTGTTGCCTGGCAATCGAATGATCAGCGATCAAAGCTATACCAGGGCGATAGCCTCGGATTAATGGCATCGCTGCCAGCGAATAGTGTTGACTGCATTTGGACTGATCCTCCATACAACTTATCCAATGATGGAATCACTTGCGTCGCAGGACGCATGGTCAAAGTTAACAAAGGTGAATGGGATCGCAGTCGCGGTGTCGAACTCGACCATGAATTCAATAAGACTTGGTTGGCTGCTTGTCACCGGCTCTTGAAGCCGACTGGCACGATTTGGGTCTCAGGTACGGTCCACGTTTACCCCTCGGTGAGCTTTGCCATGCAAGAACTGGGTTTCCGAATCTTGAACGACATTATTTGGGAAAAACCAGCGCCACCACCGAATCTCGGCTGTCGATGTTTCACGCACGCGACCGAGTTAATACTCTGGGCTACAAAAGCGAAAAAGGGAAAGGATAAATATACATTCAACTACGACGCGATGAAGGCAGAGAACGCTGGCAAACAAATGAAAAACGTCTGGCGTATGCCTGCTCCGAGTAAAGATGAAAAGCGTTATGGGAAGCACCCGACTCAAAAGCCGATCTCGCTCGTTGCTCGTTGTCTTCGCGCTAGCACCAACGAGGACGATCTTGTGTTCGATCCGTTTTCCGGGTCGGCCACAACCGGCGTTGCATCGCTTATGCTTAAGCGGCAATTCATAGGGTGCGAAATGGACAAGAAGTTCATATCCATCGCAAATCGTCGATTAGCCGATGCTACCGGAACATACCTGCCCACTGAACCCAAGGAACATTTACTTTGGAGCGATTAGACGCCATTGCAAAGCTGCGAACGCTTGTCGGAACAGATCTTCGCCCCCTGGCCGACACACACCAAATTACAGTTTGGAGGGGCGGGAAGAAGAATAAGGGATGGGCTGGTCACACCATCGAACGCTTCTTAGGCCTACCGATCAATTCCGCACAATCACCTAACTTCGGCAGCTGAGAGCTAAAACAAGTACAACTTGTCGCAAAGCGCGATGGAATGCTGCGCGTCAAAGAGACTATGGCAATTACGATGATCGATCCGGTCAATGTCGCAGCAAAGGCGTTTGATGAAAGTCACCTATTAGCGAAGCTTCGAAAGATTGTCGTAGTCGCTCGAGTTTTTGATTGCCAAGAAGAAACTTGCTCGTTCCTGCACTCCGTGGCGGAGTTCGACCTGGGGGACACTGAGGTATATCAGCAAGTCAGGGCAGACTACGACCTTGTCCGACAGACTATAATCGAAAAGGGATTCTCAGCTTTGAGTGGCAGTATGGGCGTTCTCGTGCAACCTCGTACGAAAGGACTAGGACATGGCAGCGTATCGCGGGCCTTCTATGCGCGAACCTCTTTCGTGGGTCGGATATTAGGAGACGGCTATCACATTCCATTGCCTGTTAGCTCGGGATTGTGAAACGAGCGAAGCGGCGTTCATGACAGACCATTCTTTGGAGTCCAAAATCGACACAGCGACCGTAGCCGAAGGTCGACGCTCGTCAGAATTGACGATAAACAATGGAACACGGCGGCAATTTCGGGAGAGGATTATTCAGGAGTTCTTGAAGGAAGAGCCAGGCACGGGGAAGGGTGAACTCACCTCCAAGTACACATATTTTGTGGAGTCGCTGGCAAATGGCACGCGCGTATTTCTGACTCGTCCCGCACGGCTCAATAACGGATTTGATTTCGAAATAAGAGTTGAGGGCATGAAATTCGCTAGTGCGAAAGGACGCACGACCAATCGCCCGAGCCAGTGATATTTCAGGACCTAATTCAAAAGAAGGCGGAGAGCGGTAAAGCTTACGCGGATCTGTTTAGGTTGATCGAACGTATCTACAATTGCGAGGACATTTCACCCGAAGCCTACGCGCATCTCACATTCGCCTCTGGATTGCCAGTAGACATGCTCCTTCACGTCATCAAATGGTTCTTCATCGAGCAAGACGTTACGTATTGGAATTACTCTGGCAGGGGGATGTTCATGTCAGGGGTTCCGCGACCCGAATGACTCGCGTCCCCAAGATGGCGCGATTATGGCGCGATGGCGTGATTTTACGTACCGATACCTAACAAACTTTGACGGCTGCGGATTCGGTAAATACTGTTACATCTTGCTTGGTCCAACCTTATTGATGCCCCTCAAACCGTCTCATAATCTGTTGCTTCGGGTGCCGAATCTCTGCGGGCCACCACTCAAATCAAGAGTTACGGGCAGCGAAATAGCTGCCCGTTTCGGGAACATTTGTGGCAAACCAGGCGCGCGTTCTCGTACAACTGAACCTATTCTGCTTTTTTTCGAGGATCGTCTGAAGGGTTGACGTAGTTGATCTCCCACGGACCCTCGCCATGGAGCTGAATTACACTTTCTTCCGATGCCCATGCGAAGTGTTTCATCTGGGGTGGAAGAAAGCCGAAAGTTCCCGCGGGCATTGCATTGCCTTTCGACTCGTCGAACTTCTCTCCCATGCCGAGATTGAATTTGCCGGAGATGACCGTGACGTGCTCCACCTTCGCATGCCAGTGGGCAGGAATCTTGTAACCGGCTGGCATCGACAGCCGCATCGTATACAGTCCGGGATTGAATGGATTACCTTCCAGCACGGCGAGCTTTGCCCCGGCGGGAAGCGCGTTGGGTGCAGCGACCCACTTGATATCCCCCGGCGTGAAGAGTCCATGATCGGCCGGTTTGGTTACTTCTTGGCTAATCGCGATCGCAACCATTGCCATCATCACTATGGTTACAGTAAGTATTTTGTGCCTCATCGCTTCAGTTCCTTTCTCCTTTTAATCGGTATTAGTCGATCACTATGTTATCGCTTTCGGCGACAAAACTGCGACACCGGCTAACAGAAAGGTCATATCTAGCGGTGCTTCCGTCCGTTTCATTTCTCTTGCTCTCGTTCGATCCTTTTATGCGCATAGGCGCAGCACCACTGGTCCGGCGATTAATCATCTTGGCACTCGAATCACTTTGAGCGGTATGATTTCCACAGAAGTTGTGATTAGAGAGATGTAGTTAACTTTAACGGCTGCGGATTTGGTAAATACTGTTACATCTGTTTGGTCCAATTTCATCGATCCCCTCGAACGGGCTCATAATCTGTTGGTTCGGGGTTCGAATCCCTGCGGGAGCACCAATTCGTCTGCAAGTCTCCTGGATCGGCTTTTCGCAGCCTCACCGCAACGTCTCAGAGCAATAGTCTCCCGAATCGAATGGAGATAGAATGTACCCCGTCTCATAAGCCCACTCAGAATTCCCCCGACAACAGGCTCTATGCCTATCGCCAAAAGCACGCGACTTGGTCCCTACGAAGTGATCTCACCGTTGGGCTCCGGCGGCATGGGTGAAGTCTATCTGGCGGAAGACAGCAGGTTGCATCGCAAGCTTGCCTTAAAGATCCTGCCTGCCGATCTCGCCTCTGATCGCAATCGCATGAGTCGCTTTAACCAGGAAGCGATGGCTGCTGCTGCGCTGAATCATCCCCACATCGCCCACATCTACGAGATTGGAGAGGCCGGAGGCGTGAACTTCATTGCCATGGAATACATCGATGGCGACACCCTGCGGCATCGGATCAACGAAGGAATGAAACTACTTGAGATCCTCGAGATCGCGAGTCAGGCATCCAGTGCGCTGGTAGCCGCGCACGGTGCGGGCATCATTCATCGCGACATCAAACCTGAAAACATAATGATCAGGCGCGATGGCTACATTAAGCTGCTCGATTTCGGCCTTGCGAAACTGAGCGAGCCGGAGGGGAAGACTACCAACAGCGACGCGCCGACTAAAGCGATGGTCAACACCGGCGCGGGCACGGTGATGGGGACGGCGAATTACATGTCGCCCGAGCAGGCTAAGGGAATACAAATAGATGCACGGACCGACTTGTGGAGTCTCGGCGCGGTGCTCTACGAGATGGTGACGGGCCATATACCATTTCGCGGAGAGACTTCTGCCGAAAGCATTTCTCTAATTCTTCAAAAAGAGCCGGCCCCGCTGAGTCGCTTTGCGCGTGAGGTACCGGCTGAACTGGAACGGATCGTCACGAAGGCTCTGACAAAAGACCGCGAAGAGCGCTACCAGACCGCGAAGGATATGCTGATTGATCTGCGCAACTTAAAGCGCAAGCTGGAAGTCGATGCCGAGATTGAACGCACGGTTGCGCCAGAGCTGCGGCACTCTGCATCAACAACCAGCGGCCAGAGCGCGCCGAGGACTGCTTCTGACGCCGTCGCCGCAACCGTGCCAGCCAGCACCGCGCCTGCTTCATCCAGCGCGGAATACATCGTCTCGAGGATCCAGCAACACAAGCTCTTCGCCAGCATTACCCTTGTCGCGCTTGTTATTGGCATCGTCGGGCTTAGCCTTTATCTGCACGCTAGAAATACGGAAGTTACATTTGAATCAATTGCCATCTTGCCCTTCGTCAACCAGAACAACGATCCGAACACTGAATACCTCTCAGACGGAATTCCAGAAAGCATCATCAACAGTCTGTCACAGTTGCCGAATCTCAAAGTGATGTCGCGCAACTCAGTCTTCCATTACAAGGGAAAGGACATGGATGCGCAGATGGTAGCAAAAGAGTTGAAAGTGCAGGCGGTCCTTACCGGACGGCTCACACAACGTGGTGATGGTCTTTCTCTCAGCGTGGAGCTTATCAACGCGCAAGACAATAGCCAGATCTGGGGTCAGCAGTACAATCGCAAACTCGCCGATGTGTTCGCGGTCCAGGAGGAGATGGCAAGAGAAATTTCTGAGAAACTGCGCTTGAAGCTGAGTGGCGCAGAGCGACAGCAGTTGGCGAAGCACCCGACGGAGAATCTTAAAGCTTTCCAATATTACATGCAGGGACGATCATACGCGCAACGGCGGACCCGCGAGGATATAAACACGGCCATTCGGTATTGTGAGAAGGCACTGCAAGAAGATCCAAATTATGCCCTTGCCTACGCCGGTTTGGGTGACTCCTATTCCCAGCTTGGAGTGCGCAGCTATATTGCACCGATTGAAGGTCGGCAGAAAGCAGAAGAAGCAGCACGCAAAGCACTCATGCTCGATGAAAACCTGGCTGAAGCTCACGCCTCGCTTGGTTTTGCCTTTGTCGCTTTCGCGCCGTCGAACTTCTCGCTTGGTGATCGTGAACTACAGCGGGCAATCGAACTCAGCCCGAGCTTGGCGATGGCCCATCAATATTTAGGAATTTCGCTTGCCCGGCAGGGTCGTTTCGATGAAAGCTTAGAGGAGCTTCTAAAAGCTCGTGAGCTCGACCCGCTCTCCTCAATCATCGCGCGGCAAGTGGCTGCTCCTTACTATTTCAAGCGAGATTATGCGAGAGCGCTTGAACTAGTGCGGCAGGCCAACGATCTGGGCCCGGCTTTTACAACCAACTGGGAAATAGGAGTGTACATAAAAACCCGGAAATTCGATGAAGCACTCGCGGAGCTTGACAAGGCAAAACGAAACCGGCCGTATGATCCGATTTTGATTTACAGTACCGGCATGGTCTACGCGGCTCAGGGCAGGCGGGCCGAAGCGCTGCAAATCATTAAAGAGCTTGAAGAGATGTCCGGTGCGAGCCTGAGCGAGGCGCAGGTAATGGCCAAAATCTATGCTGCCTTGAACGAGAAGGAGCAGGCTTTAACGTGGCTGGAACGCGGCTTGTCAACGGGAGCGATCGGACCTTTTTATAAAGACGAGCCCATGTGGGATCCAATCCGCAGCGACCCGCGCTTCGCCGATCTGCTGCGACGCATGAGTATTCCGTCGTAAGCAGAGAATTACGAAAGGAGCTTTATGGATAACCCGCCGCTAGCTGGCGGCGCGACGCTCTCGCACTACCTATCGTCTGGCAACTCGGCGCGGGCGATGGGTGAGGTTTACCTCGGACAGAATAGAATTCTTTTTAAGACACAGGTTCATGCACGATAGCTAAACCCAGCTCGTTCTTATTGTCGGAGGTTGCATCAGGGTTTGCATAACAACACAGTACTGCTCGGTTTTCTCTTTCAACGCAGCCAATTGCTCCAGCGTAGCCTGTGGTGCATTTATATTGAACCTGGCGTGAATGTTTTGAAAACCAACGGGCACGTCCTTTGAAATTCCCAGCGTGCCACGCAGATCCATCTCCCCTTCCACGACGACTCCAATATGCACAATCGGTATTCCCATCGCGGCCGCGACTAGTTGGCAAGTGAGCTGAGCACAAGCCGCGAGCGCTCCAAGCAGAAGGTCTCCGGAACAAGCAGCCGTCCCCGATCCTCCCACGCCAATGTGAGCTTGTGCGTCAAATATCTTCTGACCAACTTCGACAGAGCAGGCGATCGGAGAATCAGATTGGGCACCCTGAGCTCTAAGAGTGATACGTGAGCTAGGCGGATCGCTGCGGTATTTTTCTTTCAGAGGTTTCTGGATTGATCGAAGATCCATCGCTTACTCACCCTCAGAGGTTGTCGGGTCGATGATGGTTTTGACCTGGCTGACATGGTTCGCTGGGAACCCACCGAGACGAGCATGCTCCTGTACGAGCTCCTCGTTCGCAGCGATGTAGATACAATAGATCTTATTGTCAGTGACATAGCTGTGAACCCACTGAATCTGAGGTCCGATCTGATTCAGCACATTGCAGGATCTCACGGAGAGAGTTTTTAAGTCCGAAGCCGACATTTTACTGGCCCCAGGCACGATCCGCTCAATAACGTATTTTGGCATTTACATTCTCCATTTAATAGCTTGTGTATTACGTGCTTGGCACTTTGTACTTTGTGCTTTGAACTTGGTGCTTGAAACTTTACACCAATAGTCGGATTAGAATTCAAAGCGCAAAGTACAAAGTACCAAGCTCCAAGTATCAGGCCTCTACTGTAACTCAGCAATCAATTGCTGGAACTCCAAATCACTGCGCATCGAATCAAAAGCGGTGTCTGTTTTGGCCCAGTGAGCTACTGTCCTGAATCCACTCTCGAAAGCGCGCCGAAGTGAAATCAGCGCGGGGCGGTTTTCTCCGAGAAGAGCATAAGCACAGGAACAGTTGTAGACTGCCAAGCCGTCATTCGGCTCCAGCTCAAAGACTCGTTTGAGCGTTGCATGTGCCTCTTCCTTACTGCCGAACCTGGCATAAGCCTCGGCAAGTCTACTCATCACAGTGATGTCATCGAGACTGGCCTCGAGCTTTCGCGAAGTTACCTCTATAACCTTTAGCGCTGCTACTTCGGCGGCTTCGATGTTTGCCAGTTTTCGATGAACCCCAGCAAGAAACCTCCAGGAATCTTCGTCGTAAGGCTTTAACTCGGTAGCACGACGATAATACTTTAATGCGCTATCAAGGTTACCCGACAGCTCTGCAATCATTCCAAGTCGGAGGTAACCAGGGTGGAACTGAGAATCCTTTTTGAGAATGTCCTCGATCGTCCGCATCGATTCGGCAAACCTTCGGTGATGGAAATAAACCATCGCAATGCCAAACTGAGCTTCTAACAAGTCCGGATCGAGCGTCAGAGCTTTCTGGTTCGTCTCGATTACTTTGCCCAACCAAAGAGGATTGCCATCGTACCATTCGTACATTTGAGAATATGCTTCGGCTAGTCCGGCATACGAAGACGCAAAATTGGGGTCGATAGTTACAGCATTCTCAAACTTTTGGATGGCATTCTCAGTATTCCTCTTTCCCTTTCGATACAAGAGCTCTCTGCCCTGCATGTATAAATCATAAGCTCTCAGATCATCTGTGGGTTTCTTTTCCAGCAATTGTCTCTCCGAATCCGTCAGGGAGATCTTCAGGGCATCAGCGATCTTATGAGAGACTTCATTTTGCAAATCGAATATGTCTTCCACAAAACTGTCGAACCGTTCAGCCCAAAGCTGATAACCGTCTCGAGTGCTGATTAGTTGTGCGGTAATCCGGATCCTTTTACCCGCTGTCCGAACACTGCCCTCGAGGATGTAATTTACGCGAAGCGTTTCACCAACCTGCCTTGAGTTTACCCCCTTGTTACGGAAAGGAAGGACGTCAGTCCGCGGAACCACTTTTAAGTGATTAATCTTTGAGAGGTCCGTGATGATATCCTCAGTAATGCCGGCGCAGAAGTAGTCGCTGTCATTCTCCGAATTCATATTCTCAAAGTACAGAACCGCGATCGATCTTTCAGGAACAGGTGAAGAAAATGACTTTGGGGCTGTATCAGAAAGTGTCTTTGTAGAGGAACGCCTCTTCAATTGCCCCTCGAGCTCGCTCTTCAGGTCTTTGAGATCGATAAGCAAGTCCTTCGCAGTCTGGTAGCGTTGCTCGCGATCTTTGCGCAGCGCGCGGTAGATAATACGCTCAAACTCGCGCGATTTTTCCGACACGTGAGATACGAGTGAATCCGGTTCACGATTGAGGATTTCTGACAGCACGTCCATCGTGGTCGCGCCCCCAAACGGCTGACGGGCCGTAATCATCTCGTATAGCACACAGCCCAGACTCCAAATGTCCGTGCGTGCATCTACATCAAGTCCTCTGGCCTGTTCAGGTGACATGTATTGAGCAGTGCCAAGAATCGTCCCTGGCTCAGTCTTGAGGAAAGCTTGCGTTGGAGCTTCTGAGACCGCGTCAGTTGCCGGCAAGTCACGCGAGAGTTTGGCTAGACCAAAGTCAAGAACTTTAACAATGCCATCGCGGCGAAGCATGATGTTCTCGGGTTTGACGTCACGATGGACAATTCCGACGGCGTGAGTAGCACAAAGTGCACTGGCCACTTGTATTCCGATATCGATCGCCTCGCTAAAGTCGAGCGGCGCTAGTCTTATTCGCTTGTGCAGCGTCTGCCCTTCGATGAATTCGGTCACGATGAAATGCTCTGAATCTATTTCATCGATTTCGTAGATAGTAAGAATATTTGGGTGGTTCAGTGCTGAAGCGGCTTTTGCTTCTTGTATGAACCGGCTAACGCGATCATGGCTTCCAACATTGGCAGGCAAAATCTTCAGAGCGACCTTGCGATCAAGCTTTGTGTCATG
>WNFU01003540.1_pt1 | contig 24113 bp, 20 predicted proteins | sample 5400121 | NCBI WGS metagenome assembly WNFU01 (sample SAMN13153360, study PRJNA577476) | soil metagenome | isolation source: 100 cm soil or saprolite under grassland replicate 1 | place: USA:California | collected 2016-06-15
GTGGCGGAGGAGAAGGCCGAGAAGGTCCATCGCTATGAGCGGACCTATGGCGCCTTCGAGCGGACGTTCAGGCTGTCGGCCTCGATCGATCCCAAAAAGATCAAGGCGACCTACGACCTCGGCGTGCTGACGATCACGCTGCCGAAGGCGGAGACGGCCAAGCCGCATTTGATCCAGGTGGAACTCACGCCGCAGAAGGCGTTGAACGCCTGACCGGGTCTGTTCGGAGAAGGAGGGTAGCGGTTGTTCGCCCTCCTTCTCGCCCGGAGAGGCTGTGCTGAAGGAGCACACACTATGGAAGGCCTACTCACACACGTCGCCACGGCCGACTGTTTCATCACGCCACCTCCGGCACTGGATTGCGGGATCGTCACAGCGTGGTGGCACTACCAGGTGAAGGGGACACGGGCACACCGTGGCAGCATGAGGACGAGCGACGCCAGCGGCGTGACCTCGGTCCCCGAGGATCGAGCGGGAATCGTAACAGAATCACCTATCGTAACAGAATCACCTTAAGACTCACACCACCGGCCAGCCTCCTGGACCAACTTCGGGAGGTCGTCCTCTTATTGACCAGACCGACCACGCCAGATCTCTCATCCCGGGTTAAGGTGTTTTTCATGCCCGCTGAGTCTTAATTGTGGGGAGCACGCGAGTGTTCCTAGCGGAAAGGAGCTGGCGTATGTGGGAGTCGAAAAGCGATAAGGACCTTGAGCGGGACGTCAAGGCTGAATTGGCGTTCGATCCGAGGGTGGACGTGAAGGCAATCGCCGTCTCGGCGACAGCTGGGGTTGTCACACTGAGTGGGTCGGTGCCGACGTATGCCGCGAAGGTCGGGGCCTACCACGACGCCGAGCGTGTGAGTGGTGTTCGCGCCGTCGTGGAACACATGGACGTATCGTTGCCCGACACGCACTCCCGCAGCGACGCTGACCTCGCCAAGGCCGTGGCCGACTCGCTAAGCTGGGACGTTGAGGTGCCCCATGGCAAAATCAAGACGTCGGTTCGCGACGGATGGGTCACGCTCGAAGGGACAGTGGATTGGGCGTTTCAACGTTTCGCAGCCCAAGGTGCGCTTCGTTACCTCACCGGGGTCAAAGGAATCAGAGATCTGATCGCCGTTTCCCCGTCACCGGCGAACTCGATCGATGTGAAGCAACACATCAAGGCAGCGTTGACACGGAGTGCGGAGGCTGATGCAAAGGGAATCACGGTTGATATTGCGGATGGTGGCGGCGTTACGCTCCGTGGCACAGTGCACTCATGGGCAGAACGGGAAGAGGCGGTGCGAGCGGCGTGGGCCACTTCAGGCGTTCGAACGGTTCAGGACGAGTTGACCTACGCCTAGCGCCGCTGCGAAGGACGGGGCCGATCGCGGCACACACGGGGGGACGGCAATGGCCCGCGACAAGGGCAAGAGCAAGGATCATCGTGGCACGAATAAGGTCTACAAGAAGGGCTCGAACCCCTTGGACCTGCACAAGCGCTATCACGGGGACGCAGTGCCCCGGCACGCACATGAGGGGCCGCAGGGGGCCCGGGAATACCTAGCGGACCGCCTCGACGGCGCACGGGACCTTTATCTGCTCGGCCTGGCGTTGGGAGTGCGCGGAGACAGGGCGCCCCTGTTTGGTCGGATGATCCGGGAGGCCCGGATTCATTTCGCCACCGTGATCGAAGAGTGCCGCATCGCCGGTCTGGACACGAGCGCGATCGCCGTGATGCTCGGCAAGAAGAAGGAGGAGCTGGTGGACAGCATCAGGCCCGAGATCTGGGGACATTTGGAGCAACTCATCGCCCAGCGAGCGCGCGGCCACACAGGGTGAGTGCTCAGGTAGGGGCGTGGCGGCCTTTCTAGCACCAGACGAGAACGGGTCACTCAGCCAAGTGACCCGCTCTCGAATTAGCTCCTTTCCCCTCAACTTCCTAAACCCAGTCGGGACGGCGGGATTTGACGCGTCCGGCGCGAAGCGCCGGTGACCGGCGAAGCCGGTCAAGCGGAGCGAGGCCGCGCAGCGGCCGCAGCTCAACCCGCGACACCCTGAACCCCATCCGCTGTAGCTGAGTTGTTTGCCGTCGTGTTTGCCGGTCCCAGACGGACGTGGGGGGATTTGGGGGTCCTGGAGGGCGCGGCCTGAGCACAAAAACAGCGGGCCCGCATGGACCCGCCGTCTTTGGACACCGCTGGTCTACACTCCGTGGCGCGGACCGATCGCCGACGCCACAGCCCACGAGCGCTGCTTGCGCGGTGACGGTTTCGGTGACGGTTTCGGGACCGACTTTTCGCCTCTCGGCCGCTCCACTGGCGGAGACTCCGCTCCTGTTTTAGCCTCAGTTGCACTGTCTGAGGTAGGCGCGCCCGGCTCGCTCAGGCTACGGGTCGCAGGTTCGAGTCCTGCCTCGGGAGCTTTTCCCCCCACTAGGTCCCGAGGACGGCTTGCACCGACTCCACAATCTCGCGCGTCGTGAAGGGCTTCCGTAGGCTCTTCACTGCGCCGAGAAACTCGGCGTCCTGACGCAGATCCAGCGTCCCCGTCGAATCGCCGCCCGACATCACGATGACCTTGACCGTCGGGAAGCGTTTGCGGATTTCGCGTAGGGTGACGATACCGTCCTGGCCGGGCATGAAGATGTCGGTGATGACCACGTCGGCCGAGTGCCGCGCGAGTATTTCCATCCCCATTTCCCCGTCACTCGCATCCAGGACGTCATGTCCTGCTTGCTCCAATGCCCTTCGCACGATGCGCCGAATCGGCTCCTGATCGTCGATCACGAGTATGCGTGCCATGGCTCAACTTCTTTCGCGCACGATGTTGCAGGTAGTCAGCAAGCCCCTACACTGTCTCGCGATACCGACAAATCAGGGGCGCGGCGTCTCGTCCAGTACCTGACGCACGCGCGCCAACAAATCGGCGCTGGTCCATGGCTTTGGCAGGAACGGCAACGTCGGATCGAGCGGGTCTTCTCCGCGCCCCGCGCCGGCGTAGCCGCTCGTAAAGAGGAAAGGCGCGTGACGCCCTTCCCGGCGGTCGATTTGATACAGGCCGCGCCCACCCAACCGGCCCATGACGAGGTCGGTGAAGACGAGATGGATCGGAGACGGGTGCTGGCGCAAGAGGTCGAGGGCTTCAATCCCGTCGGCCGCTGTCAACACGGTGTAGCCGGCGTGCTCGAGCGTGTAGACCGTCGCACGGCGGAGTTGGGCCTGATCCTCCACTACGAGAATCGTTTCCTGCCCGCCCTCGGTCGCCAGCGGCATTTGCGCGTGCGAGCCCGACGCGCGGCGACGGGACGTTTCATCGACCACGGGGAAGTAGATGCGCAGCCGCGTGCCCGCGCCGGGTGCGCTGTCGATCTGCACGAACCCGCCATGCTGCTTCACGAGACCGTACACCGTCGCCAGACCCAGCCCCGTCCCCTTCCCCACCGGCTTCGTGGTGAAGAACGGTTCGAAGGCCCGTTGCCGCGTCGCTTCGTCCATTCCTTCCCCGGTGTCGTCCACGGCGAGACACACGAACTCCGACGCCGATCCCGGGCCGAGCACGTCGCGCTGCGCATCGCTGATCCAGCTGCAGCTCGTCTCCAGCCGCAGCACGCCGCCGTCGGGCATCGCGTCGCGGGCGTTGTTCACGAGATTCAGCAGAATCTGCTCGATCGCATGCCCGTCCGCGGAGACTTCCGGCAGGTCCTCATCGGCGAACACGAGCAGCTCGATGTCGGCGGGCAGGACGCGGCGCAGCACCGCCGAGAGGTCGTTCAGCAAATGCCCCAGATGCAGCGATTCGAGCGTCAGGCTGGAGCGCCGGGCGAAGCCAAGCAGCTTGTTGACCATCAACCGGCCGCTCACCGCCGCTGATTGGATGTCGCGCAGGCTGGCCTCGTCCGGCCCGCGCGCCAGCAGCTCGGCGTTCGCCAGGATGATCGTCAGCAGGTTGTTGAAGTCGTGCGCGATGCCGCCGGTGAGCTGGCCGATCGCTTCCATCTTCTGGGCCTGCCGCAGCTGCTCTTCGAGGCCCTGCCGCTCGCTCACATCTTCGGCGAAGACTTCGTGACACTCCACGCGGCCGTCTTCATGCCGCACCGAACGGCCGTACAACCGCACCGTAATGGTCTCACCATCGTTGCGTCGCCAGTGCGCCTGCGTCTCCACGGCGCCGGTCGCGTCATTCATCTGCGCGAGATAACGCGCGCGGGCCCCGGGGTCCTTGAACACGTCACGATCGAGATGCCGGCTCAGCAGCTCCGCCTCGGTCTCGCAGGCCAGCATCTCGACGAGGGCGGGATTCACGGACAGCAAGGTGCCATCGGGCGTGGCCCGGAAGATTCCAAACGGCGCCTGCTGCACCAACGTCCGGCTGGCGGCGTCGGCGCGCCGCAGCGCTTCTTCGGCGCGGCGCCGCTCGGTGATGTCGGTCGCCACCCCCACGACACCGGCGATGCTGCCGTCCCGCTCTCGAAGCGGTGAGTACTGCGCCTCGAACTCGAAGCCGAACAGCTCGACGCGCGCCGTGACGGATTCTCCCGCGAGGGCCCGGCGCACGTCGGCCACCGCCTGCGGCACGTCGCCCAGCAGCTCGAAGAACGACTTGCCGAGCAGCATCCCCGGCCGGACACCGAGTGAATGGAGTCCCTTTCCTTCGGCGAGGGTGAAGACGCCCCGGGGATCGAGCGAGAAAAGAATGACCGGCGAGCCGGCCACGACCGTACGCAGGCGCTGCTTGCTGGTGTGCAGGATTTCGTCCTGCCGGACGCGCTCCGTGACGTCACGGGAGTTGACGATCACGCTATAGGCGTTGGGCTGATCGAGTCTTGCCTGTCCGATCGACTCCAGCATGCGCCAGGTGCCGTCCGCATGCTTGAACCGGAACGTCGCCGTATGCGGGGTGCCTGGACGCTGGATCGCATCCGCCAGGGTTTCCATCACGGGCGTGAGATCGTCGGGATGCATGAACTCGAACGCGTTGCGTCCCAGCAGCTCGCTGGCGCCGTACCCGAGCAGGCGCTCGACCGAGGGGCTGACGTAGCGCAGGATGCCATCGTCGCCAAGGATGGTGACGATGTCGGATGCATTTTCGGTCAGGGAGCGGAAGTGCTCTTCGCTCTTGCGGAGCGCCTCTTCCACGCGCGCCCGTTCGAGCGCGGTCGCAAGCACGTGAGCCAGCGCCTGGACGAACAGGATGTCCGGACCGCTGAACTCGCGCGGCTGGGCGCTGTAGCCGCCCAGCACACCCCACGGCCGCTCGCGGCCTTGCACGACGATGCAGAGACCGCTGACGATGCCATGCGCTTCGAGGTGGGGCGGCGCGGTGAATCGGGTTTCGGCGGCCAGATCTTCAACGACGAGGGGACCGGCGGCGCTCAGGGCGTACCCGCCGAGCGCGCCGCTGTCCGCGGCGACGAGCGTCCTGCCGACACATCCGTCCCGCCATCCTTCGCCTGCGCGCAGCAGCAGGTTGCGATGCTCCGGCTTCAGCTCGAGGATGTCACTGAACTGGACGTCGAGGCCGCGGGCGACGAGCGTGGCGGCGGTGTTGAAGAGATCGGCGCGCGCCACGCCGGCCAGCGCCTGCTGGCCGAGATGGGCGACCGCTTCCTGCTGGCGGGCCGCCGCGCGCAACTGCTGCTCGGCGCGGCTCGATTCCTCGACGCCCGGCCACCGAAACCGTTTCGGTCGCAACCCAGCCGCTCCGTCCCGAGAGGGAACGAAAGCTAGGTGCGATTCGCCCTCGGTCCCGTGAGGCTGGTCACCGGAGCCGGCACCCGTAGATTCGGGCCATGCCCGCACGCCGTTCCAAGCCGAAGCCGAGGGCGAAGAAACCCCGTAGGGTCTCCGATTCCCTCACCGTGTCCGTGCTGCAATCGACGCTCGAATCGACGGCGGACGGGATCCTGGTCGTCGACGACGAGGGCAGGATCGTTTCGCATAATCGCCGCTTCGAGGAAATGTGGCGGCTCTCCGCCCAGCAGATCGCCGCCAACGATTCCCCGGCCCTCATCGCGCACGTCCAGGACCAGCTCGTCGATCCGGACGCATTCGCAGCGGGCGTCCGACAGCGCTACGCCGACCCGGAATCGGACAGTTTCGACATCCTCAGCTTCAAGGACGGCCGGATCCTGGAGCGCTATTCCCTCCCCTTGCGGATGGACGGCCATGTCGTGGGCCGGGTGTGGAGCTTCCGCGATGTCACGGCGCGGCGCCGCGCGGAGTGCGTGCAGGAAGCGGTGTACCGCATCTCCCACACGGCACACATGGTCGACAACCTGCAGGAACTGCTGGGCGCCATCCACGAAATCGTGGGCGAGCTGATGCCGGCGAAGAATTTCTACGTCTCGCTCTACGATGCGGAACACGACCGGCTGGAGTTTCCCTACTTCGTCGACGAGTACGACACCGCCCGCGACATCCCGCCGCGCAAGCTGCGCAAGGGACTGACGGAGTACGTGCTGCGCACCGGCCGGCCGCTGCTCGCGACGCCCGAGGTCTACGAGAACCTCGTCGCGGCGGGCGAGGCGGAGCTGATCGGCACGCCCTCCATCGACTGGCTCGGCGTCCCGCTCAAGGTGAGGGACCGCACCATCGGCGTCGTCGTGACGCAGACCTATTCGCCGGGCGTGCGCTACGGCGAAAGCGAGCGCGACATCCTCACGTTCGTCTCCGCGCAGATGGCGATGGCCATCGAGCGCAAGCGCGTCGAAGACGCGTGGCGCGAGCAGAGTGAGTTGTTGCAGCGGATCGTGGACAACATTCCCGTGATGCTGGCGTTCCTGGACGAGCAGGGACGCATCCAGTGGGGCAATCGGGAGTGGACACGCACGCTGGGATACGACATCGCGGAAGCGCGCGAGCGCGACCTCTTCGCGGAGTTGTATCCCGACCCGGGGGAACAGCGCCGCCTGCGCGATTCCATCGGCGCACCCGTGGGCCAGTGGACCGACTTCCGGACCCGCACCCGGCACGGCACGGTGCTCGATACGATCTGGGCAAACGCGCCGCTTACCGGTGGCGGCTGGCTCGCGATCGGGATGGACGTGTCGGAGCGGCGGCGCGCCGAAGAGCGCTATCGCTCGTTCATCGCGCAGAGCTCGGAGGGCGTCTCACGGCTGGAGGTCGATCCACCGGTGCCGCTGAAGCTGCCGGAAGAAGAACAGGTCGATCGTGTATACGCCGGCGCGCGCATCGCGGAGTGCAACGACGCGATGGCGCGCATGTACGGGTTCAAGGAAGCCCGGGACCTCGTGGGCACGCGGCTGGCCGAGCTACACAACGTGAACGACCCCACCAACCGCGAACAGATCCGCAGCTTCATCCGCGCCGGGTACCGCGTCTCCGACTCGGAAACACGGGAGCACGACCGCGACGGCCGGCCCCGCGTATTCCTCAATAACGTCGTCGGCTTCGTCGAGGACGGGCACCTGGTGCGGGTGTGGGGCACGCAACGGGACGTCACCGATCAGCGGCACCTCGAAGAGCAGTTCCGCCAGTCCCAAAAGATGGAGGCCGTGGGACAGCTCGCGGGGGGCATCGCGCACGACTTCAACAATCTGCTGACGGCGATTCTGGGCAATACGCAGCTGCTCCTCCGCGAGCTGCCTCCGGGGGACAGCAAGCGCGGCGACGTGGAGGAAATCCGCAAGGCGTCGGAGCGGGCCGCCTCGCTGACGCGCCAGCTGCTGGCCTACAGCCGCCGGCAAATGCTCCAGCCCGTGGTGCTGGACCTCAACGTCGTCGTCGCCGAGATGGACAAGCTGTTGCGCCGGCTGATCGGCGAGCACATCGCGCTGGTGACGGTGCTGGCGCCGGGTCTGGGGCGCGTGAAGGCGGATCCCAACCAGCTCGAGCAGGTGATCGTGAACCTGGCCGTGAACGCGCGCGATGCGATGCCGGAAGGCGGCAAGCTCACCATCGAAACGGCCAACGTGGACCTCGACGAGACATTCGCCCAGGCGCACCTCGGCTCGGTCCCCGGTGCGTACGCGATGCTCGCCGTGACCGATACGGGCTTCGGCATGGACGCCACCGTCCGCGCGCACCTGTTCGAGCCCTTTTTCACGACCAAGGAAGTCGGCAAGGGGACCGGGCTCGGCCTCGCCACGGTCTACGGCATCGTGAAGCAGAGCGATGGATACATCTCGGTGTACTCGGAGCCGGGCCACGGCTCGAGCTTCAAGATTTATCTGCCGCGGATCGCGACCCCTGCCCGCGCGGCGGCCGGTCCCCAGAAGGGCGGTCCGGCACGCGGCACGGAGACGGTTCTCGTGGTCGAGGACGAGCCGGCCGTGCTTTCGCTCAGCCGCCGCGCCCTCGAGGCCCAGGGCTACGTCGTGCTGGCGGCCTCCGATGCCGCGTCCGCGCTGCGCGTCGTCGAACGGCACGGCGGCATGATCCACCTGCTGCTCACCGACGTCGTGATGCCGGGATTGTCGGGTCGCGAGCTGGCCGACCAACTGGCGGGACAGCGCCCGGGAATCCGCGTGCTGTATATGTCCGGATACCCCGGCGATGCGGTGGTGCAGCACGGGACCCTCCCCTCCGGCAGCGCCTTCCTGCAGAAGCCGTTTTCGCCCGATGGCCTCGCGCGCAAAGTGCGCGACCTGCTGGACGCCCGTCCATGAACTCGCTACCCTAGCACTATGACCGACGTAGCGAGCTCCACCATCAGCCGTCCGGGAGGGCTGGATCCGCAGCAGTTGGGCCGTTTGGTGGACCAGCTGCCGGTGCTAGTCTGGTCGACCGATGAAAAGCTGCGCCTCACCTCGAGATACGGCGGCGGTCTCGCGCTCGTGGGACCCGTGCCGGGGCCCGGTGAGGGACTCCGGGTGGGCGAAGTGGAAAGTCCGAGTGAGGCGGTACGTGCGGTCAACGCCCATCAGGCTGCGCTCCGTGGCGAGGCGACGACGTACGAGGTGTCGTTCCGAGGACGGACGTTCACTTGCCGGGTCGAGCCGCTCTACAAGCCGGAGGGTCGCATCTGCGGTGTGGCTGGGATCTGTTTCGACATTACGGAAAGGCGCCGAGCCGAGGTCGCGCTACAGGAAAGCGAAACTCGGCTGCGCACGATTATCGAGTCCGAGCCCGAGTGCGTCAAGCTCCTCGATGAGCAGGGACGCTTACTGGACATGAATCCCGCTGGCCTGGCCATGGTCGAGGCTGATTCGCTCGACGTCGTGCGCGGCCGGCAAATCGTCGAGGTCGTGGTGCCGGAGCATCGTGCGGCATTTACCGAGCTGCATCGCCGGGTGTTCGCGGGCGAGTCCGGGACGCTCGAGTTCGAGATCATCGGCCTCAAGGGGAAACGCAGCTGGATGGAGACCCACGCCGTGCCGCTCCGGGACGCGTCGGGCGCGATTCGGGCGGCACTGGGCATCTCGCGCGACGTCTCGCGCCGCAAGATTGCGGAGCTGGCACTGGTCGAATCGGAGGAACGGTTCTGCAAGGCGTTCTACGCGAACGCCCTGCCGCTGCTGATCACGCGACTCGACGATGGTATGGTCCTGGACGCGAACCAGGCGTTCACCGCGTTGGTGAACCGCCCGCGCGACGAGATCATCGGCCAGACGACCGTCGCCCTCGGCGTCATCGACGCCGGCCGGCGGGCCGCGATCATCGAGATGCTCGCCAAGACCGGCGTCGTCACCGATATCGAGATCGAGCTCCGGCCCCGCGGCAGTCCGCCGCGTACGGGCGTGCTCTCGCTGGTCCGCATGGAGCTGGGCGGCCAGCAGTGTACGCTCGGCACGTATCGCGATGTCACCGAAGCGAAGCGCGCGGAGGAACAGATGCGCGCCTCACGCGCGGCGCTGCGCAACCTCGCAACCCGGGAACAGGACATTCGCGAAAGCGAACGCACGCGGATCGCACGCGAGATTCACGACAGCCTGGGGCAGGCCCTGACCGCGTTCAAGCTCCAGCTCGCCGCGGCACAGGATGCGGCACACAAGGAAGCCCCGGCGTTGGAGGCACGTCTGCATGAGACGGCGTTGATGGTGGACGATCTGGTGAAAAGCGTCCGCCGCATCGCCACCGATCTGCGACCACCGATTCTCGATCAGCTGGGCTTGCCCGCCGCGGTCGAGTGGCTGGCCCAGGATTTCTCACACCGGACAGGCATCCGGTGCGAAGCGACCGTCCTGCCGACCGACGACGCCATCGTCGACGAGCTCGCGACCGCATTATTCCGCATCGTGCAGGAAGCGCTGACCAATGTCCTGCGCCATGCCGGCGCGACACGCGTGAACATCGAGCTCGCCATGAAGAGTGGCTGCGTGGCTTTGGAGATCAACGATGACGGGAGCGGCATCACGGAGGCCGATACGATTGGCCCCGGCTCGCTCGGCATTCTCGGCATGCGGGAGCGGGCTTCCGCGGTCGGCGGCGTCCTCGAGGTGACGCCGCGGGCGGGAGGAGGGACCCGCGTCGCCGCGTGGTTCCCGCCCGCAGCGATCGCCGGTCGCGAACGGCCCGCGCGATGATTCGCATTCTCGTCGTAGACGATCACGCGCTGGTACGCCGCGGACTGATCCAGCTCATGCAGGGACTCCCGGACGGAGTTCAATTCGGAGAAGCGGGCACGGCAGCGGAGGCGCTCACCCTCGCGTACGGCGACCGGTGGGACGTCGTGCTGCTCGACCTCGGCCTTCCCGACCGTCACGGCCTCGACGTCCTGCGGGAGCTGCATGCGTCACGGCCGCAACTGCCGGTGCTCATCCTCACGATGTTTCCCGAGGATCAGCTCGCGTTGCGCGTGCTCGAGATCGGGGCCGCCGGGTATCTCACGAAGGAATCGGCACCCGAAGAGCTGCTGCGCGCGCTGGAGCGCGTCATGGCAGGACACAAGTATCTCAGCCCGGCGATGGCGCAGGCCGTCGCCGACGGCCTGGGCGGACCGCCCCCGCCACCGCACGAGCAGCTGTCCGACCGGGAGTTGGAAGTCCTCCGGCTGCTGGCCGCCGGCCGGCCGATCACGGCGATCAGCCGGCAACTGGGACTCTCGCCCAAGACCGTCACGACATATCGCGCGCGGTTGCTGCATAAGCTGCGCATGCGCTCCAACGCGGAGCTCACGTTTTACGCGACGCAGCATGGACTGATCAGTCCCGCCGCCCTGCGCGCGACGTCGTCAATCCCTTCGTAGGTAAATCCCTACTCACGGAGTTCCCGCCCGCCGACAGACACAAATCCAAGGCGGCGCCAAAACTGTTGCATGGAACAGGTTCGAGTGCTGATGGTCGAGGACGACGAGAACGACGCGGTGCTGGTCCGGCGCGAGCTCGATCGGCTGAATCCACGGCCCGAAGTTCAGCACGTCAGAACCGAACTGGCGTTCGTCGCGGCGCTGCAGGGGGTGGCACCGCACGCGATACTCTGCGATCACAACATTCCGGGCTTCAGCGGGTGGCGCGCGCTGGAATTGGCGCGCGCAGCGCTGCCCGATGTCCCCTTCATTCTCGTTACCGGATCGCTCGATGAAGAAACCGCCGTCGCATACCTCAAGGGCGGTGCAGCCGATTACATCCTCAAGGACCGAGTGGTCCGCCTCGGACCGGCGTTGCTGGAAGCACTCGAGCGCGCGCAGCAGCGGGACGCGCTGCGCCGGCACGAGCGCCTGCTGCGCCAGATCATCGACGCGAATCCCAGCCTCATCTTCGTGAAGGATTGGGATGGCCGGTTCGTGCTCGTCAACCAGGCCACGGCGGAGATCTACGGGACGACCGTCGATTCACTCGTCGGGAAGACCGATGCCGATTTCAATCCCCACGCGGAGGAGGTCGCGCACTTTTTGCGCGACGATCGAGAGGTGATATCCTCCGGCCGGCCCAAGCTCGTCTCCGAAGAGCAGGTCACCAATCCCGTTACCAAGCAGACCCGCTGGTTCCAAACGATCAAAGTGCCGTTGCGCCTCCCGGAGCAGGAAAAGTCCACGATGCTCGGCGTGGCCACCGAGATCACCGAGCGCAAGCGTCTGGAAGAGCAGCTGCTGCAGTCGCAAAAAATGGAGGCGGTGGGGCAGCTGGCTGGCGGCGTGGCGCACGACTTCAACAACATCCTCACGGCGATCGTCGGCTACACGGACCTGTTGGCGGTCGAATGCGGCGCCAACTCGCGCCAGCTCGAGGATCTCGAGGAGATCCGCAAGGCGGCGCGCCGCGCCGCGGCGCTGACCAGGCAGCTGCTCGCCTTCTCCCGCAAGCAGGTGCTCGAGCCACGCATCATTGACCTCAACAGCGTGGTCATGAACCTCGAGAAGATGCTGCGATCACTGATCTCCGCGAACATCGCGCTCAAGACCGCCCTCGCACCTGATCTCGGCGCGGCGCGCGCCGACCCGAATCAGCTCGAGCAGGTGATCATGAACCTCGCCATCAATGCGCGGGATGCCATGCCGGAGGGAGGGACGCTGACGATCGAGACCGGCAACGCGAGGCTGGACGAGAACTATGCGGCGCAGCACGTCGCGGTGGTCCCGGGCTCCTACGTGATGCTGGCGGTCACCGATACCGGTTCCGGGATGAGCGAGGAAACCAAGGCGCGCATTTTTGAGCCGTTCTTCACGACCAAACCGCCCGGCTGCGGAACCGGACTGGGCCTGTCGACGGTGTACGGCATCGTGAAGCAGAGCGGCGGCAACATCTGGCTGTACAGCGAGCCGGGCAAAGGGACGACGTTCAAGGTCTACCTGCCAACCGTCGAGGCGCTGCCTGCGGACATCGACAAGGCCGCACCGGCCGAAGCCGGCCGTCACGGCGGCGGCACGGTGCTGGTGGTCGAGGATGACGAACAGCTTCGCCGTCTGACGCATCGCGCACTGGCGGCGCACGGATACACCGTGCTGGAAGCCGACCGCGGGCGCGCCGCATTGGATATCGCGCGCCGTCACCAGGGAACGATCGACTTGTTGTTGACCGACATCGTCATGCCCGACACCAACGGCCGCCAGCTCGCGGACACGCTGCGCGCCGCGCGCCCGGGGCTGCGCGTGCTGTACATGTCCGGGTATCCCGATGGCGCGATCGCCAGTCAAGGGATGCTGGAGTCAGGCGTGGCCTATCTCGCCAAACCCTTCACCACCGACGCGATCACCCGCAAGGTCCGCGAGGTCCTGGAGGCGCCATGAAGTCGTCGATCCAGCGCAAGCTGCCCTTCTTCGTCACCGGCCTGCTGCTCGCGGTAACGGTCGCGCAGTTGACCATCGGATACGAGAAGGTGCGAATGGCGTCCCGCGCCCTCGCCGACAAACGCTTGCCGCTGGCCACGAAGGTGCTGGCAGATTTGTTTCAGATCTCGCAACAGCGCGCCCGCATCACGGGACTGGCCAAGGATCCCGCCATCGTGGCATTCCTGCGCTCCGGCGGGCGCACCAGCCGGGAGCAGGCCCGGACCGCCATGCAGCGCATCACCAATGACACGTTATCGACCGGCAGTCTCGAACTGCGTGACTTCGGGGGAAGGCTGCTCCTGCGCACCGGCAAGTTCGACATTGCCGACAGTGTGCTCATCTCCCCGGGGAGCGATTCCGCGCGCTTCGGACCCTTCATGCGGCGCGATACGATCCTCTACATCGCCGTCGCCGCATCAGCCGGTGGGGAGCGCTCCGGCGGAATCGTGCAGCAAGTGGGGCGCGTCACGCTCAATCAGCGCACGCGCACGGCGCTGACCGGCCTGGCAGGCGGCGACGTCACCCTCCTCGTCGGCAACGCCGCTGGCGATCCGTGGACCGATTTTGCCACCATTGTCCCCGCCCCGCCGGAAGTCGTGCGCACGAGTCACGCGCCGGTCCGCTACGAGCGGGGCGAGATGAAACGAGCCGCCGCGGCGCCCGTGCCGGGCACGCCCTGGATGGTGGTCGCCGAGCTTCCCAGCCGGATCATCGCCGCACCGGCACGCTCCTACATCCTGACGATGGCACCGATCGCGGCGCTCATCGTGCTCGTCGGCGCATTGGCGGCGTGGTGGGGGAGCCGGCGACTGACCTCTCCGCTGATCGGCGTCACCAAAGCGGCGGAGGCGATCGCATCCGGCGACCTCGAGCAGCGCGTGCCTCAGGGGCGCGACGACGAGCTGGGCCGGCTGGCGCGGTCGTTCAACACCATGGCCGAGCAGGTGGCGCGCTCGCATCATCATCTCGAGGCACAGGTCGCCCAGCGCACCGAGGCGCTCGAGGGGACGAACGCGGAGCTGGAATCGTTCTCGTACTCGGTGTCGCACGACCTGCGGGCGCCGCTGCGCGCCATTCACGGCTTCGCGCGCATCCTGCTCGAGGACCACAAGGCCAAGCTCGACCCCGAGGCACAGCGGCTGCTCGGCGTGATCGACCAGAACACTCGGCGGATGGGGCAGCTCATCGACGATCTGCTCGCCTTTTCACGGCTCGGCCGCCAGGGGATCACCACGGGGCAGGTGGACATGAAGGAGCTCGCTCGCACCGTCGCCGACGAAGTCCGACGCGGTGAAGCTGAGCGCCAAAGATCGCTCGAGATCCGGATCGATCCGCTGCCCGTCGCGCGCGGCGACCGCGCCCTGGTGCGCCAGATCATGAGCAACCTGCTGCAAAACGCGGTGAAGTTCACCCGCGGGCGGGATAACGCCCGCATTGAAGTCGGCTCCCGCCCCGACGGCGACCAGACCGTGTACTTCGTGAAGGACAACGGCGCGGGATTCGACCCACGATACGCCGACAAGCTGTTCGGCGTATTTCAGCGGCTCCACAGCGCCGAGCAGTTCGAGGGTACCGGCGTTGGGCTCGCGATCGTCAAACGCATCGTGCAGCGGCACGGCGGGCGCGTGTGGGCAGAGGGCCAGCTGGACCAGGGCGCCACGTTCTACTTCACACTCCCCGGTGAGGAGAATTGATGGACCCACATGGAGTCGAGATCCTGTTGGTCGAGGACAATCCCAATGATGCCGAGCTCACGCTGCGCGCGTTGAAGCAACGCAACCTGGCAAATCAGGTATTCGTCTGCCGGGATGGCGCTGAAGCGTTGGACTTCTTCGCGACTGGATCGAGTCCCGTCCCCAAGGTCGTGCTGCTCGACCTCAAACTGCCCAAGGTCGACGGGCTCGAGGTGCTGCGCCGCCTCAAGGGGGAGGCGCGCACGAAGTCCATTCCCGTCGTCGTCCTGACGTCGTCCGGGGAGGAGCCGGACATCGAAAAGGCGTACGAGCTGGGGGCGAACAGTTACATCGTAAAGCCGGTGGATTTCGAAGCCTTTGCGCGCGCGGTATCGGACGTCGGCTTGTATTGGCTGCTGTTGAACCACCCGCCGCAATAGCGGGCTGCTTGTTGTAGCCCCGAATAGCTACCGAAAAAACCGATAAAACCGGCACTATCTGGCGAGTGCGCGCTCACTTAAGTCTGTAAAGTGCAGTGAATTAATGCTTTACATGGGCGCAAGGCCAGGATGATAAGTGTACTTGCTTGCCCCACAATAACTTGGACTCGATAGTGGCGCCGCGCACTGACCCCCTAGCTAGATTGGCCCATGCCTTTACCGCCCCTCATCGGGCACGAAGGGGTTAAGACCAGACTGGCGGGCGCCCACGCCTCCGGAAAGCTGCCGCAAGCCCTATTGCTTGCCGGACCACGTGGAGTCGGCAAACAGCGTCTCGCGCTGTGGCTCGCTCAATTGATTCAATGCGAAGCACCGGGACAGGAACCGTGCGGCCAATGCCGCCCTTGCCATCTCGTGCTCTCGCTGCAGCACCCCGACGTGCATTGGTTTGTGCCGGTAGAGCTGAGCAAACGCGGTGGCAGTGGCGGCGTGGATGCGGACAAGCAGGTCGACCTCGTCGCCGAGGCTCTGGCGGAGGAAGTGGCGGCGCGGCGCGAGCAACCGTTGTACGGGTCGCCCGCCGGACTCGCCAGCCACCCGATCGCGGCGGTGCGCCTGCTGCTCAAGCGGCTCGTGCTCACGCCGGCGATGGGCACGCGGAAGGTGTTCATCGTTGGGGAGGCGGAGCGACTGATTCCGCAGGTGGGGACCGAAGTGGCGGCGAACGCGCTTTTGAAGGCGCTCGAGGAGCCGCCGGCCGACTCGGTGATCATCATCACCGCTGCGGACGCCAACGCCCTGCTTCCGACGATTTTGTCGCGCGTTGTGCTCGTTCGTATGGCACGAATCGCCGACAGTGCCGTGACAGCTTTCGCGCAGCAAACGCTCGGAATCGGTGATAAAGCTGAACTAGCACAACGAGTTACAGCGGCAGAAGGGTGCATTGGCAAGCTCTTTGCGACAGTAACACCCCGTTCCGGACAGTCGGGGGCCGAACAGGCAGCCCGGTTTGTGGATGCTCCGCTGCTGTTCGCGCTTGGGCAGGTGCCGTTTCAAGCGCGCGGGGCCTTCACCGACATGCTGGACGCATTGGCCAACAAGTTACGCAGCGAAGCCAAGCGCGGTGGCGATACGGACAAGCTGGTCGAAGCCATCGCCCTGGTACTGGATGCACGCGATCTTGCGCAGGGCAACGTGAACCCGCAGCTTCTCGCGGCCGCATTGGCCGAGGATCTGCAGGCGACGAGACGCTCATGAAGCTGTCGCATCTGGACCACGCCGGCCGCGCCCGGATGGTAGACGTAGGCGGCAAGCCGGTGATGGATCGCACGGCCGTCGCGAGCGGGACGATCCGGATGTCGCAGGAAGCGTTTCGGCAGATCGCCGATCAAGTCGTCGCCAAAGGCGACGTCCTGGCGGTCAGCGAGATCGCCGGAACGCTGGCGGCGAAGCGGACGGCGGAGCTGATCCCGCTCTGCCATCCTCTCGGTCTCGACCATGTGGAGGTCGAGGCGAGTTTGGCCGAGTCGCTGCCGGGAGTGCGGGTCTGGGCCAGGGTGCGGAGTGTGGGCCGGACCGGTGTGGAGATGGAAGCCCTGACGGCGGTCGCTGTCGCGCTGCTGACTGTGTACGACATGGTCAAGGCCGTGGACGGCGGCATGGTGATCGGGGACGTGCAGCTCGTAGAGAAGCAAAAGGCTCCGGTCGATGCTTGAGGAGCGCTTGACGCAGGTGTCGCATGTTTGACTCACAGGGAGACGTAGACGAGGGGAGGAGTATGCAGACGAAAACGCAACGTTTGATAGTGCGCGGTGGCATGATCGTGCTGGCCGCTCTGCTCATCAGTACCGTGGGCGGGTGGGCGGGTGGCACGACGAGCGACGCCGAGCGCGTGCCGGCCTCCGGCACGGAGCTGCTGGGTGAATTGCGGTCGCTCCGTCAGCAGCTCGACGCCAAACAGGGCGAGCTGGAAGTCGCTCGGCTGCAACTCGACCGCGTCGACGCGATCATGCAGTACTCGACCCATTACCGGCTGCCCGCCGACATGGCGACGGCGGTCTACGACGTCGCGCTGAGCGAGGGGATCGATCCCGGCCTGGCGTTCCGTCTGGTGAAGGTGGAGTCGGGCTTCAATGCGCGCGCCACCAGCCACGTCGGCGCCGTGGGGCTCACCCAGGTGTTGCCGAGTACGGCACGGCTGTACGAGCCGGGTCTCACGACGCAGCAGCTATATGACCGGGATACGAATCTGCGGATCGGGTTCCGCTATTTGCGGGACCTGCTGGACCGCTATCCGGCCAACATGAGCCTGGCGCTCCTCGCCTATAACCGCGGTCCGGCCAAGGTGGAGCAGCTGCTTGGCGCCGGCCGCAACCCGGCCAACGGCTATGAAGCGGAAGTCATGAAGGGATTCCGGCACCACTAACCACGGGTGCCGGTAGCTTTACCGGCTCGGAATACGCAGGACGTCGCCGGCCCGGATCACGCTTCGCATCGTCAGATCATTCGCGTCCAGTAGCGCCATCAGGCCCACGCCGTGCTGGCGGGCGATCCCGCTCGCCGTCTCGCCGGCCGCCACGCGATGCCGCGTGCTGCCGTCGCTCGACGCGACGTAGCGTGTGGACACGCGGCGCATCCGGGGCTCGGGTGGCGTGCTCCACGCGCCCCGCGGCACGACACGCCCACTCATCGGCACGATGATCCGTTGGCCGACACGCAGCGCGTGCGAGCGCAGGTGCGGGTTGGCCGCCTGCAGCATCGTCACCGTAACCTGGTACCGCTGCGCGATGCCGGACAGCGTCTGCCCTGACGTCACGTAATGATCGACGAAGGTGACACGCTCGTTGATCGGCAGGTCGGCGTAGCGCTCCGCCACGCGCGCCCCTCTACCCCGTGGCACGCGCACGACGACGCCGCGTCCCGGCGGCGTAATGCCCCGCACGTACTGCGGATTCAGCTCGAGCAGCGCCGCCACCGAGGTGTCGGACAGCCGTGCCAGCACATCGAGGCCGGTGGCGTCCGGGACCGAGACCTCGTCGAACACGAGCGGCGGCAGCCGCTCGACATCCGTGAAGCCGTAGCGCGCCGGCTGCTTCGCGATCAGCGCCGCGGCGATGAGCTTGGGTACGTAGTCGCGGGTTTCGCGCCGCAGGTTGCGGCGGTCGGCGATCTGGAAAAAGGTCTGATCGTCCACGGTGTCGGGCTCGCCGGGCAGGCGGCGGATCTCCCGCTCGATGCGGCCGGCACCGGCGTTGTACGCCGCGGCCGCGAGGTAGACGCTGCCCAGACGCTGCACCAGATCCTGGAGGTGGTTGACCGCCGCTTCCGTCGCCTTGAAGGGATCGCGGCGCTCGTCGACCCAGGGGTCGATCTGGAGCCCATAGCCACGGCCGGTCGCGGTCATGAACTGCCACATGCCGACCGCCCGCGCGCGGCTCACGGCCGTGTTCGAGAGGCCACTCTCGATGAGCGTCAAATAGACGAGGTCCTCGGGCAACCCGCGCGCGCGCAGCCGCTCGCGGATCATCCCCTCATAGCGGCCCAACCGAGACAACCAGATTTCGAACCGGTCGCGGGCGTCGAGCTGGAAGAACTCGAGATACTCGAGCACGCGGCGATTGCCGGCGAAGTTCGTGACGTCGATGTCGAACGTAGCGTTCGCGTCGCCGCCGAACAGGTCCTCCGCCTCCTGACGCACGTCTTCGCCGCGCACGGCGACATTGGTCCGCGGCGGCGTGAGAGAATCCGCGGAGCGCTGATGCAGGCTGTCCAGCGCCGACTGATCGGCGGCGGAATCCTGCTCGACGGTGGCCAGCGCCGTGCCGAGCTGCACGGCCGAGCTGTCGCGCGTGCTGAGATCGGTCGTCACGATCGGAGCGGGAGGGATATGTGCACCAGCACAGCCGGCGAGCAGCGCCGCTGTGCCCATCATCGCAATCGAGTGAACAATGTGTCGTGTCATCGTGTCGCCAAGTAATTCCCGAGTAAACGGTTTGTCGCATTCAAGACTGCAAGTGCCGCGCCACGCGGCGGATCCGCCTCCGTCAAACACGACCCTACCAGGCGGGTCGCCTGCTCCGCGCGCGCCGACAGCGAAACGATGACCACCGTCGCGTCGAACGCCCGCACCGCTTTCACGCCCAGCAATTCAAACGTGAGACGCGGCTGTACCGCCTGCTCCAACGCATTCACGGCTGCGACGGCGCAACACCGCAGCTCGCCGGTCTGCGACGACACGCCGTCCGAGGAGCCCTCGAAGCGGCGGCCGTCCGACCACGTCAACACCACCTTTGCGCGACAGCGGCCGTTGGCCAGCCGCTGAAACCCGAACTCCTGAAATCGCAGGCGCTCGTCGGGCACGCGCGAACCCTCAGTCGAACCGGACTTCGATCTGCTGCTTGGCGCCCAAATCCTGCATCGCCTCGACCACATCCACCTCGAGACGGGGACGCCCTTGCGAATCGCGCTCCGCCGAGATGAGCAGAATCAGTCCGCTGTCGAACTCCACTTTCAGGTGCCGGACATCGGAACGCACCGTCACCTGCTTGACCGTCTCACCCCGCAGACGCGTCACGGCGCCCACGACCCGCCGGAGATCCTGCAGGTCCGCCGTGCTCACGTGAGACGCTCCGCGAGCAGCTGCGATAGCGCAGCATCGGGAATCCGCTCGGCCTGGATGAACAGTGACGACTTCGAGGTGGCCTCCAACGGATACGGCGTCCAGAACGACCGGCGCCGACCCGGAAGAGGCTCAGACGCGGCGCGAAACGACAACACCAACTGCCAAGCGGCTGTATTCGCGCGACGCTCGGCGACCGCGTCCACATGCCAAACCTGGTCCCCGTGCGCGATCACTCGCCATGACATGGCTCACCTCGAGCGGGGAAAGGGCGCAAAGGGGCCCCAATATGGGGGTTAGATGATTCCCAGTCAATACTTTAGGGGGTTTTCCACAATTGAGACGCGGGTGTGGGAAATCAGTCGTCGCGGGTCACGTAGGCGCGGAATCGGGTCGCCAAGTCTCGGGTGATGGGGCCGGCCACCCCGCTGCCGATAAGGCGGCCGTCGAGCTTCGAGATCGCCACCACCTCCGCGGCGGTACCGGTGAGGAACACCTCGTCGGCCGTATAGAGGTCGTAGCGGTTCATCGGCAGCTCTTCGACGCCATATCCGGCCTCACGGCCCAGCTCGATGACGGTATCGCGGGTGACGCCCCGCAGGATGCCTGTGTACGGCGGAGGCGTACGCAGTGTGCTGTTGGACACGGCAAAGAGATTCATGCCGCTGGCCTCGGCGACGTAGCCGGCCCGTCAGTGCCGTCAGCCCCTTATCGTAGCGGTCCTGCGGCCACAGTTTGATCGTGTCGAAGATGCAAAAGACGGTCGGCTTCGCGCACTTCCGCGGATCCAGACCGAGGTCCCCGACACCGCGCGTGACGACCAGGCGGATGTAGGAATCCTTGATGCCGCTCTTGGCGACGCCCTCTTCGACCATTCGCGCCATGGCGTCTTTCGCCATGGGGATCTCCAGCCAAATCGCTTTGGCCGAGCCGTAGAGACGGTCGAGGTGGGCATCGAGCCGGAAGACGCGGCCGCCGTAGGCACGGATGCCCTCGAAAACGCCGTCACCATACAGCAGGCCGTGGTCGAATACAGAAACGACCGCGGTGCCGCGGTCGTACCACGTCCCATCGATCCACACGATGGAGGGCATCGGGGGAATCTGGCTCCGATGCCCTCGTCTGACAACAGGGGGGTCTCTATTATCTTGTTTTGGCTCGAGGCGGTAGCTCAGTTGGTAGAGCAACGGACTTTTAATCCGTAGGTCCTGGGTTCGATCCCCAGCCGCCTCATGGAGGGGCGTACAAAAAGGGACGGCCGGTTACCCGGCCGTCCCTTTTCGTCTCGTCCCTGCCCACCGCGTCTCTAGAACAACCACCGAATCCCGGCCTGCAGCTGGCGTGGATCGCCCAGCCCGCTGCGGATCGTCCCGTCGAAATTGAAGACCAGGTTGCCGTAGGACGGGTCGTGGAAGTTGTCGTTGCCGGTCAGGTTGAAGACCTCGACCATCGCTTCGACCTGATTCCGGGTGCCGACGTTAAACGGCCGTGACAAGCGCACGTCCAACGAGAAGTACGCGTTGTCCTTCCGCCCTGTGTTCCGCTTCAAACCACGGGCCGCAGCTCAGGGAGATCGGCTGCGCCGAGTAGTAGCTCAACCGATTGTTCATGAGAAAGCCGCCGGGCAGCCGGACCAGCGCCCAGCCGTTGACCCGATGCCGCTGATCGCGATCGCTCCAGTTGTACTCCGGCGCGAGATCGTTTGCGTGCACGTAGCGGAATGTGAACGGATCGCGCTCGTTGTCGTCGTCCGACTTGTCGAACGACAACGTGTAATTGACCTGGAACTGGAAGTTGGGATCAAGCACGCGCTTCAGCCCGATCGTGAATCCGTTGTACCGGGACTTGGCGCTGGACTCGACCGTCGTCAGCGTCGTGATCCCGTTGATGCCGGCCGGCGGCAGCCCGGTCGACCAAGGGCTCCCAAACGCCCCGTCATTGCGATTGATGAAGCGTGTGAGGTGGTCGGTCCGCGCATGCGTATAGCTCAGCAGTAGGCCCAAATCGCTGCTGAGCTGTCGCTCGTAGGCGAGCGTCACGTTGAGCGTGCGCGGGTTCTGGAAGTTCTTGTCGAACACGAACACGTCCGGGAAGAACACGGAGCTTTGTGGAACCGAGTCGGGCAACAAACTGCCGAATCCGGGGACCGGCCCGAGCACTCCAGTGAGCGCGCTGTTCCGGAAGTAGGTCAGGCCGTTCGACCCGTTGGTGCTGCGCGTGGATGCCAGGTTAAGGCCGGGAATCCGGGCGTAGTACAATCCGGCATTCGCGCGGAAGACCTGCCGGCCGTCGGCATGCGGATCGTACGCGATCCCGAGCCGCGGTTGCCACATCTTCTTGTCGGAAGGAATCGTACCGTCTGACGGGAACGTGTACGTCCCGGTGCCGTTCGTCACGGTTTGACCGATGAACGGCGCGAAGAACACCGTACTCGGCGGCGTAATCGGATCGGGCTCGATCTGCGCTTCCCAGCGCAGGCCGTAGTTGAGCGTCAAGCTGGGATTCGGCTTCCAGGAGTCCTGGATATAGAAAGCGAGCTCGTCCTGCGGAATCTGCTGCGTCCCCGACCGGCGCACGTTCTGATCGACGCCCGCCTGCTGCAAGTAGAGCAGTACCGGACCCGCGATGGTCTCGGCCCCAGGACACGTGTACGCGGTGCCGGTGCTGCCGCCGGAACATTCGACGTAGGTCGAGTCGGCGACGTAATTCAGGAATCCGTTGACCGAGCTGAAGATGTAGCGGCTGTTGGCGAACCCGATAAATGTCTGCACCGAGTTCACCCGATTGTATTCGCCGCCCAGCTTGAAGAAGTGATTCCCCTTGGCGAACGACACGTTATCGACCAACTGCACTCGCGTGTCGTAATAGGCGATGGGGATGAAGAACGGCATCCCGAAGCGCAGGTGATTCGTGAAGTCCATGGCGACGTCCGGGAACGGGCGCGCCGCCGGAGGATCGGCCGGGTTGGGCCCGAGCAATGCGGAGCGCGGCCCATTGTACGGACGCGGCCGGTCTTCGCGCGAGTACTGGAACCGGAACTCGTTGGACGTATTGGACGACAGGTAGGACACCAGGCTGCCGTTCACCGCGTTGGAATGGTCGCGCTCCAGCGCGTTGGCGCTGCGCGCCCAGGTATCGACGTCGAAAGTGCCGTTCTTCTGTTCGGACCATGTGTAGTTGTACTTGAGCGACAAGCTGTGACGGTCGGAGAGGTGGAAATCAAACTTCGCGAGCAGCGCGCGCGCGTTGTTGGTGCGCCCGATCGAGCCGAAGTCAGTCGCCAGGACGCCGCCGTAGGCCGACCCCATCCACGCCTTTAACGAATCGAGCGAGGTGCTCGTGGGCCGTGTCCGCTGCTTCACGTCACTGTAGCCTTGCTGATCATAGGCGACAAAGAAGAAGGCGCGATCGCGTTTAATCGGACCGCCCAGCGTGAAGCCGACCTGGCTTTGTCCGAAGTCCGGATCGTAACTATACCCGGCGTGGACGGGCCTGCCCGATATGGCGTCCGACTTGCCGAAGTAGTGTACGGTGCCGCGCAGCTGATTAGTGCCGGATTTTGTGATGACGTTCACGAAGCCGCCCGAGGAACGCCCGAATTCCGCGTTCGCGCCACCCGCCACGACCACGATCTCCTGCACCGCGTCGAGGTTGAACGTAAACGCGGGCCGCTGACCACCGCGCTGCTCGCCGAAGAACGGATTGTTGAAGTCGGCGCCGTCCACCGAGATGTTGTTGTGGATCCCCTTCTGTCCGGCAATGGAGAGCTCGTCACCGTCGGGCCCCTGCACGATCGCCACGCCCGGCGTGAGTAGCGTCAGGTTCAGGAAATTGCGGCCGTTGTTCGGCAACCCCGAGACCGCGCCGGTGGGAAGCCGGGACGCCGCCTCCACCTGTCCGGCGTCTACCACGGATGGCGCTCCCTCGACGACGACGGCCTGTAACGTGACGGCCGCGAGCGCGAGGGTCACGTCCACCGTGCTGCCGACGCGGACCGGAATGCCGTTGCGCCGGCTCTCGCTGAAGCCCACCGCGCGAGCCGTCACATCGTAGGTGCCGAGCGGCAACAGCGACGCGACGAAAACGCCACGCTCGTTCGTGGTGAGCTGGCGTTGGAATCCGGTTTGCGTCTCGTGCAGCGTGACGTTTGCGCCCGCCACCGGCGTCCCGGACGGATCGGTCACGACGCCGCGGATGATGCCGGTAGTCGCCTGCGATTGAGCCGCGA
>WNFU01002695.1_pt1 | contig 24108 bp, 22 predicted proteins | sample 5400121 | NCBI WGS metagenome assembly WNFU01 (sample SAMN13153360, study PRJNA577476) | soil metagenome | isolation source: 100 cm soil or saprolite under grassland replicate 1 | place: USA:California | collected 2016-06-15
CGACCGAGCGCCGGTGGCCGGTGCTGCTCGTGCTCGACCCGCGGGGGCGGGCGCTGCTCGGGCTCAAACTGTTTCAAGCTGCCGCTGCCCGCCTCGGCTGGGTCGTCCTGAGCTCTTACAACACATTGAGCGACGGCCCCCCCGAGCCCAACGTCGATGCCGTGAACGCGATGCTTGCGTGGGCGCAGGCGCATCGGTCTCTCGACCCGACTCGGTTGTACCTGGCGGGCTTCTCCGGCACCGCGCGGGCGGCGCTGGGGTTCGCCGTCGCGCTCCGCGGTCACGTGGCAGGCGTGATAGCCGTCGGCGGTGCTTTGGGGTTCGCCCTGGGAGGTCCTGAGACGGCGTTCGCGCGCGATTCCGCGTTCGCCTATTTCGGCTCCGCGGGCACTCGAGACTTCAACTACGAGGAAGTGCTCGCGATGGGTGACCGGTTCCGGGCTACCCGCGTACCGTTCCGAGTCGTGGCGTTCGACGGGCCGCATAGCTGGCCCCCACCGGACCTGTGCAGCGACGCCCTCGATTGGCTGGAGCTGCGCGCCATGCTCGGCGGGCTCCGACCGGTGGACTCGGGCTGGGTGCGCGCTCGGCTCGCGGGCGAAGTGGCGCGCGCAGTGGAGCTCGAGCGCGCGGGCCGCTGGGCCGAAGCGTTGCGGCTCGATGACGCGATCGGGCGCGATTATGCGCGGTGGCCCGAGGCGACCGACGCCGCGGGCAGGGCCGCGGCGCTGCGGCGCAGCCCCGTCGTGGCCAAGTACGAGGCCGAGGCGCACCGTCTCGCCGAGCGTGATCTGCGGCAAGGCGTCGAGCTCCCGAAAATCTTTGCGTGGGCACGATCGCAACGCGAGCCGCCGGCGCTCGAAACCCTGGCGGGCAAGCTGCACATCGCGGAGCTACAGCGGACGATCGAGCGTGGGGATAGTCTCGCAGCGGTCAGCGCCCGGCGCCTGCTCGCGCGGGTCTTCGTCAACGTGGCGTTCTATGAGCCGCGAGCCTATTTGGCGAACGGCTCGCCCGCTCGCGCGCTCCGGATGCTCGAGGCGGCGGTGACCATCGGCCCGATTCAAGGCGAGGCCTGTGTGCTGCTCCGGGAAGCGCTGACCGCTGCGACCGCAGATCAGCGGGCGCGCCTTTCGGGTCAGTGCGTGCCCGCGAGCGGTGAGGGCGGGCAGACCTTCAGGAATGCTTCGAACACGGGGTCGGACCACCAGCGCCGGTACCGGGTGAGCTCTGCCAGCGCCTGGTCCGCCGTCCGCGCGGACTGATGGGCCCGGGCGGTCGTGAGCGCGTCGTAGACGTCGAGAATTCCGACGATCTGCGCCGCGAGTGGGATCTCATCGCCCTTGAGCCGGTCGGGGTAGCCGCTCCCGTCGTACCGCTCATGGTGCCAGCGGATGACGGCCTTCAGGTCCCACGGGAACTCGACGTTCGCCAGCAGCTCGACCCCCCAGATCGGGTGCATCTGCACCACCTCGCGCTCCTCGCGCGTGAGCGGCCCCGGCTTGCGAAGCAGCTCGTGAGGAATCCGCAACTGGCCTACGTCGTGGATGTAGGCGCCCAACAGGACCGTCGTCTCGCCCTGGTCGTCGAGCCCCAACACCCGTGCCATCGCCACCGCGTTCCGCGCCACGCGTTCGCAGTGGCCAAACGTGTAGCTGTCGCTCGATTCGATTGATTGACCCCAGGCGCGCACCACGGCCAGGTAGGTCCCTTTGAGCTCCGCCATCTTCCCGCCCACGTCCACCAGGTCTACCCGGGCGTCCAGCCGCTGAAACAGCCGGAACGCGGTGTTGAGCAGCCGCAGCGCGTCCTGGTTGCGTCCCATCGCTTGATACAAGAGAGCCAACTCCCTGGAGGCCTCCGCCTCGCCCAGGACGGCGCCCGCGGCGATCGCCAGCTCGATCGCGGAGCGCAGCCGCGACTCGGCGAGCACCACGCGGCCGGTCTCCCGGTACACCATGCCGATCACGCGATAGGCGTCGGCCTTGGCGCTGCGCGCACCCAGCTGGTCGAACAGCGCGAGGGCCTCCTCCGCTTTCTGCCGCGCGTTCTCGAACCGCTGGCGCGTTACGTCCACCTCGGCGTGATTGACGAGGCAGAGTCCCCGCAGGTACATGTCGCCGACCCGCCCGGCGAGAGTGAGGCTCTCCCGGAAGTAGCACTCCGCGGCGTTGAGCCGCCCCCGGTCCGCGCTCACCATTCCCAGGTTGTGGTAGGCGAGCGCACACCCGTGCTCGTCGCCGCAGTCTCGATACCCGTCGAGTGACCGATGGTACCACGCGATGGCTTCGAGGAGCGCGCCTTGGATGTTCGCGAGGATACCCAGATTCTGCTCGACGCGCGCGCGCAGCTCCCGGCTCGATCCGCCAAGCTCCAGGGCATCGAGAAAGGCCCGGCGGGCGTCCTCCGGCGCGCCGGCCGAGAGGTGCAAGCCGCCCAGGGTGTTCAGCGCTTCCGCCGCGAGCACGTCGTTGCCCGCCTGCCGTGCCACCTCGAAGCTCTTTTGGCACAGCGCGCGCGCTGAGGCGGCCTCGGAGCGATGGCGCCGAACCACCGCGAGCCGCCGCAGCGCTTCGGCCAGTACCGTGTCCTCCCCGCCGCGCTCCGCGGCCGCCGCCGCTGCCTCGTAGTACGCGATCGCTTCGGGAATACACGCCACCCGTTCCCGCTCCCGCGCCTCATGAAGCAAGTCGGCAGCCAGCCCCCCTTCGGGCGGCCCGGCGGCACCGGCGAGCGCAGTCTCGCCACGCTTACCAGGCGATGGCATACTCGGAAAAGTGGTGCAGCTCGCCGGTCACCTGCCCGGCGAGCAGGTCGTCCACCGAGACCAGGTAGTAGAGGATGTCGAGCGCGTCGGTCGTGTAGGCGATCCGTTTCGGGGCGAGCGAGCCGAGCAGGTTGCAGTTCGCGTAGCTCATCGTGAGGTACGCGGTCTGCTGGAACTGCAGGCCCTGAGGCTCGAAACGCACGGCGTTCACCGGGCCGGACCCCACCACAGCCGTTATCACCGTCGAAGACGTGAGCGCGCCCGCAGGGACGACGAGCGAGTGCGGGCCGACCTGGATCGTGCCTCCATCCGGCCCGATGGTCTGGGTCGTGGAGTCGTACGGCAGCGGCTGACACCTGAGTAGGCCCGCTTGCCCGAGGCCGCCGATCAAGCTGCCTTGTGGTGTCGGCGTGGGGGAGGGGACGCCGATTGGTGAGCGGTCCCCACATCCGAGGGTGAGCGCGGTGGCCGCGGCGAACAGGACGGCGGGCCAGAAACGCGTCGCTTTCATACGCTGGCTCCCTTGTAAGACGCTTTGGTCTCGTCGAAACGACGCATCCACGGGCAGCCCGGCTCCGGTGTGCCGTTTCGCACCGCCGTGGTGGCTCGCAAGAGCAAGGCGACGGGGTCGATCGGCGAGTACTTCAGGTTGGCGACGGCGTCGTAGCCCACCTGGAGCGCTGACGCGGGAGCGACGGGGCCGCTCGCACCGACCACCTCGCGCAAGGCACCGCCGATGCGCTGGGCGAGCTTGACCGCGCCGGCGTCATCGGTCGCGGGGGCGAGCACGGCGAATTCAGTCGGGCTCAACCGCCCCGCGACATCGGACACCCGTGTGCTGCGGGCCACGAGACTTCCCGGCTTTGGGTCCGCCGGATCGGCGTCCAGGGCGAACACCACACAGGCGAGCCCCCCCCGCGCACGCGACATCAGCGCTCCGAGCTCCCGTGCCCGGCGCGCCAGGGCGTGCCGGGTGTGAAGCCCCGTCGCCGGATCCACCAGGCCCGCGGCGAGCGCGACGTCTATGTTCTGCTTTGCGTGCAGGTAGGTCTGGAGGCTGAGCGACAACTCGTCGGGGTCCGGCGGATAGGGGATAAAATCCCAGACGCCGGCCCGCACGGCGGCCACGCGCTGTTCCGGCGTGGGCATGGTGGGCGCGAGGATGAGCGTGGGCACCGTGTGGCCGATTCGCAGATCGCTGTGCAGCAAGGTGCACGCCTCGATCCCCGACATGTCCGGCAAGTCGGCGCCGAGGATGATTACGTCCGGCCGAACATCAACGTGGACCCACCTGAGCGCCAGGGCGCCGCTGTGCACCTGGACGACGGTGTAGGGCCTGCCTTCGAGCAGACTCGCGAGCGAGTGCTCCGGGCTGACCGCGATCAGGATCAGGGGCGGAGCGGGGGCGGTGGCGGTCATGCGATCCATGTAACAGACCAGCAACAAGCGGGCCAAGCGGCGGCGAGGGATGTGCGGGAGAATAGGGCGTCGCGGTCCGCCAGGAGTGTCGCGCGGACGACACACCGTACCCGCAGGTGCGGCGGCCAGCTTCTGAGACAGATGTGGGCCGCCCGCCCGAGGCGGCGGCGCCACAACCCTCCCTCCAGCGCGGTCGTCGCGCATGAGCCAGTAGGTCGCGCCCAAGGCGAGCGCGAGGGCGGCCAGTGCCGCGACCGATGTGGGAGGCACTTCGTACGGATCCCCTAACGATGACCTTCCTCGCCAGCGCGAGCTGGGCGAGGACACGGTCATCAGACCGGCTCCCTGATGCGCGCCACCACGAAGCTTCGTCGTTGCGCGAAACTCCGTGGAACGGTGGGCGCCGCGTGCGGCGAGGAGAGTATCGCGCGCATCCAGACAGCAAGACCCATGCCCCGTCGCCAGTCGGTGTTATCATTGCTCCGTGACAGTGACCCCGGCGTCCTCCTCGTGGTCGCGGCCCGACGACGCGGTGCGCCAGGCCCAGCTCGACGCGATGAAGCGGCAAGCGACCGGGCTCCTCGCGCTCGCGGCCGCGGTGTTCGCGGGCGCGAGCGTGTTCGAAGGGCAGTATCCCTGGCTCGGCTACGTGCGCGCCACGGCCGAGGCGTCGCTGGTGGGCGGACTCGCAGATTGGTTCGCCGTCACGGCGCTGTTCCGGCATCCGCTCGGGCTGCCCATCCCGCACACCGCCATCGTGGCCACCCGCAAGGAGCGGATCGGGCGGATCCTCGGCACCTTCGTGCAGAATCACTTTCTGTCCCGCGACGTCGTCGCGGCCAACCTGCGGGCGGTGCGGCCCGCCGAGCGCGCCGCGCGGTGGCTCGCCGATCCCGAGCACAGCCGGCGCATCGCGCGCCAGATCGCGGGCGGTCTCGCGAAGACTCTCGAGGCGCTGCCGGACGAAGACGTGCGGGTGTTGGTGCACGAAGTCGTGAGCGCCCGGCTCCGTGCGACGCGGGTCGCGCCGGCGCTCGGCAAGACCCTCGCGCTGGTCCTCGCCGACGACCGCCATCAGGCGTTGCTCAATGAGGCGGTCCGCCTCGCCGCGGAGGCGGTGCGCGACAACCGGGACGTGATCCGGGACAAGGTGCGGGCGGAAAGCCCCTGGTGGGTGCCCGGGGTGGTGGACGACCAGATCTTCCAGCGCATCATCGGGACCGTCGAGAGCCTGCTGCGCGACATCGGCGCCGATCCGTACCACCCCCTCCGGGCTGCGTTCGACACCGCGCTGCGAGACTTCGTCGACCGCCTGCAGCACGCCCCCGACGTCATCGCCAAAGCCGAGGCGCTGAAAGAAGAATGGCTCGCGGACCCGGCCCTGGCCGACCTGTCGACGCGCCTGTGGGAAGCGACCCGGCGGGCCATCGTCGCCTACGCGACCAAGGCCGATGGCGGGCGCGCGCCCGGGCCGCTGGAGCGCGGCCTGAGCGAGTTCGGCGCGGCGCTCGTGACCAACGAGGCTCTGCTCGCCGAGCTCGACGACGTGGTGATCGACCTCGCGGCCACGGTGGTGGAGCGGTATCGCCACGAGATCGGGGACTTGATCGCCCAGACGGTCGCCGGTTGGGACCCGGAGGCCACGTCCCGCCGCTTCGAGCTGGCCGTGGGGCGAGATCTGCAGTTCGTCCGGATCAACGGCACACTCGTGGGCGGCTTGGTCGGGCTCGCGATCTACACGGTCTCGCACCTGCTGGGTTGAGCGAGTAGCACGCAACCCTGTAAACGTAGGGGCGCAGCATGCTGCGCCCCTACATCGATCAGGCACCGGGCCTGCATCACGACGCCGCCGGCTTCTTGTATTCGAACAGCTCGCTCGGAGTCACCCGCAGGGCGCCGCACAAGCGTTCGATCGTATCCGCCCGAATGAGACTAAAACGTCCACTCGGACGGGAGAGCCGGTAGATGGTGTTCAGGCTCAAGCCGGTGAACTTGGCGAGCCCATAGGCGGTCATGCCGCGCGCTTCCAGGAGTTGCCGCAAGCGCAGGCGTAGCAGACCTCTACGGCGATAGCGGACCTTCTGCCCCCGATACTGTGGCATATCGCTTCCTTGCTAGATATAGCAACCAGACGTACTATAGCATCATACATTATAACATGAATGGTTGCTATAACACCATGGGCATCGGTCGGGTTCGCGGGTCTGCAGGGGTCGCGGTGTGCGTGCTGGCTGCCGCCGCAGCGTTCGCGCCGGGGCTCGCCGCCCAGGGCGCCAAGGAGGCCACCGGGCGGGGCAGACCGACCCCCCCGGCCGCTCATCCCGCGTCTCATCTCCAACCAGCCCGCGGTATCCTCGGCGACCTGGTGGGGGCGTGGCGGTTCGAGATCTGGTTCGCGGGGAACTTCAGCGGTACGCCCGACGTGTCGGGCATCCGCGTGGCGAAGGCGCTGTTCGACGACCTGCGCTTGGAGTGGACCGAAGTGCTCGATCACTCCTACGTGCAGGGGCAAGGCCTCGTCGGCTTCGATCCCTCGAGCGACCGCTTCTTCAGCACCGCGGTGTACAACGTCGGCTCGGCACCCGAGCTCATGACGGGGATCCTGGACGATGCCCAGCCCAGTATCACGTTCTCTGCCATCTCCATCTCGCCCGGTGCGGGCGAGCCCCCCCCTCCCCCTCCGGCGGCCTCCACCCTCGCCGTGGTCGACCGCGATCATTTCACGTGGACCGCGCAGGACCGCGGGTGGCGGGCCGTGTTCACGCGCCAGCCGTAGCAGGTCGGTCGGGGCTTGCCTCCCGCGCCCCGGTGATGCATGCGCTGGGCGCGGGCGGCGATCTACGCCCAACCTCGGCGACCCTCCCCCAGCGGGGGTCTTTGTGAGGCAAAGGGGGGCATACTCCCGGATCGGCATCGAGGCAACCTTTGCGTCGCCGCGGGGCGTCGCTGCTGGGGGGCGTGTGGCCCGTGGCTCGAGCAAAGGACCGACACGATGCCGACCAACAAGGATTTCAAGCGGGTGAGTGCTACACCGCCGCCCGCGCGCACCTCATCACAAAGCAGCAGGCCCGGACCCGGTATACTGGGAAGGGCGCCTGGCAGCCCTTCAGGAGGTGCTGGCCTAGCGGCTCAGGCGCGTTTCACGTGGGGCGCCTGGGCGCCGGCGAGCGAGCGGACGTGGTCCACTGCTCGCTCGGCCACTTCGAACAGGCGGTACAGGTCGGCCTGGAGCGCGTCGACGGTGGCCTGCCGCTGCGCGGTCTGCTCCAGCGCCCGCATGAGCTGCTCTTCGGTCGCATGCCACTTGGCCAGCCGCTCCTCGAACTCCGCCATGCGCTTATGCACGAACCGCAGGTTGCCGGCCCGACTCTCGAGATCGTCGAGGGTCGTCGTGAGCGCGGCGGTGCGGTCGGTGGCGCCGGTGAGGGCGCCGTTGAGCTGGCCGGCGCGCTCTTCCAATTGCTGGGCGATGCTCGCCGCCTCCGCCCGCAGCTGCGATGCCCGCTCGAGATGCTCGGTGGCGGAATCGAGCACGGCTCTCCGCCGCTCGAGCTCCCGCCCCAGCGCCCTGGTTTCGTCGGCGAAGGCTTCGAGGCTCCGGGCACGGGCCTCGAGCGCCCTGAGGGCGGCGTCCATCTGCCTCATGCGGCGCTCGGCCCCGTCCACCGTCCCGATCACCGTCGGCACCAGCTTCTCGATGCGCGCCGCCTCTTCGGCGTGAGCGGCGACGGCCTGGAACTGCTGGTCCGTGGCGTCCATGCGGGCCACGAGGCCCCCGGTGCGCTCGTCGAGCTGCGCCGCGGCGGCCGTGAGGTCGGACAGCCGGGTGTTCAGCTGCTCCACGAGCTCGCGGCGCGACTCGATCTGGGCCATGGCTTGCGACAGGTGGTCGGCGTCGCGGCGGACCAACTCGACCGTCGGCTTCATGTCTTCCACCGCCGCGAGCTCGCCGCGCAACGCCTCCACCGATTCGGTGACGTCGCTGAGCCAGGTTTTCGTGCCGGCCTGCGCCTCGCGCACCCGCCCGATCTCGCCCTCGGCCACCCGCATGCGCTCCAGCGCATCCTTCACCGCTTCGTGGGTCCCCTTGAGACTCGCGAAGTCGCGCAACGCCGCGTCGACGGCGGGCTGCGTCTCACCGAGCCCGGCCACCCGCTGGGTCATTTGCGCGACCATCTGCGCGAGGCGCTCGGCATCCCCCTGTACGACACCGAGGCGCTCGCCCTGGGCTTCGACGGTGCGCTGCACCTCGTCCCGCAGCCCATTCAGACGTCCGTGCAGCTCCCGATCGGTTTGGCCGATCTCATCGTGACGCGTGCTGATCTCTCGCGACCGCGCCAGCAGGTCGCTGTGGAGCGCGTGCAGCTCGGTGACGCGGGTTTCGAGCGCGCCCAGACTCTCGGCGTTGTCTTCGTGCGTGCGAATCTTGGCGTCGATGTCCCGCATGACGTCGTCGAGCTGCGTCGCCTGGCCGATGGCGCGATCCACCACCTCGCGCTGCTGCTCCAGCACGGCGATCTTCTGCGTGACGTAATCGGCGAGGGCCCTCAGGGTGCTCAGCTGCCGCTTGGTGTCGGCCGCGTCGGTGGCAGCCTGCGTGAGATGTGCGAACCCTTCCTCCAGCCCGGTCACGCGGATCTGCGCTGCCGCGACGCCTCCTTGCACCTGCTGCTGTCGCTCCTCGAGCGTGTGCAGCCGGGCGGCCGCTGCCTCGCCGGCGCGATTCAATTCGTCTTGCCGTTGACGCGCCCGGTCGAACGTGTTGGAGAGGTCGCGCACCTGGCCGGTGAGCGTGTCGGCATCGGCGCGCAGCGACTTGAGCGCGCCCGCCGACTCGAGCAGGCTGGTGAGATCGCCCTTCAGCGCGAGCGCCGCGTCGAACGTGGCGCGCAGCTGCTCGATCCCGGTGCGAAGGCTCTTGACTTCTCCCGCGGTGTGCTCGACCTGCGTTTCGGTGCGGCGCTGCGTGCGCGACACTCCCTCGGTCTGCTCGTCGAGCGTGGCCAGGACGGGCACGAGGCGCTCGAGCGCCTTGACGCGCCCCTGCAGCTCGGCCACGACCTTCTGGGCTTCAGCGACGGGCTGCGAGAGCTCCTTGAGGTGTTGAGCGGAGTCGCGCGCGCCGGCGGTGAGCGCCTCGAACGCAACGCGCTCACGCTGCATTTGGGCGAGAATCGAGCGGAGCTCCGCAGGGAGCTGCGCCGGGGTGGTCTCATGTCCGAAGAGCTTCCAGGCCATTGCGATCCTGTTCGACGATAAGGAGAGCGGCGGTGGTGGAGGGGCATACGACGTGAAGCAAGGCGTATGCCTGGTTGTGGCATTTGGCGCTACCTCAAGTGGGGCGCTGGGTTACGGGCCGGGAGGAGGCGAGCCGAGCGGTCGCCCGTCTCGTCTACCGCGTGATCCGTTGCAGAATCCGGTGATGACGTACGACCCCCCGCGGGGTGATATTCGTCACGCGCACGTAAGTAACGTCAGGCGCTGGCGCGCGAGCGGTGACGCGCGCGGCCGCCATCCGAGCGACGGCCGGCGCGCCAATGGTCCCGTTCCCGAGACGAGGCGGGCAGCGGCGCGTGCGGTCCGCAATGAAGCCAAGGAGTAGAATCACGGGGTTCACGACATCCGATACGCTAGTATCTACGACCCCGCAAGGATGAGCCCAGCCGTCTCGCACTTGCGGGGGGGGGCGGAAGGTGAATCTTGCTGTACTCAAGGGAGGACGACCGACGGTGACCGTCTGGCAGGAGACCATCGCGCGCCGGCTGCGCGAGTTCCACCTCGACAGCATCAGGAACCAGATGCTGGTGTTCGCCGTGGTGGCGACGCTCGTGCCCGCGCTCGTCCTGACCGTGGTGTCGTCCCGCCAGAGCCTGCGCTCGATCGGCGACCAGATCGCGCAAGAGCTGCGCGGCGCGAGCGCCGAGGCGGCCTGGGAGATCGATCAGTGGCTCAGCGATCGGCTGCGCGATCTGCGGGTGGCGGCGACGGCGTACGCGGTAGCGGAGAACCTGGCCCGGATTGAGCGTGGCGGCGGCGAGGCGGTCGGCCGGCTGCGCGAGTACCTCAACTCGGTGCGCGAGCGCTGCCCGGAATGCGACGCGCTGTTGATCGTCGACGGGCGCGGCCGGTTCGTGACGAGCAGCGGCGGCCGAATGAGCGGCGTGCAGTTCTCCCAGGACCGGTTGACCGGTCTTCGGACGAGTGACGCGCTGGTGGGCGAGCCGTACTGGGACACGGGGCTCGGCAAAGCCGCGCTCGCGCTCGCCGTACCGATCCGCCACGCGGATGGGCGGTACGTCGGCGCGCTCATGGCGAAGATCAATCTCCGCGCGGTGGCCGACGTGCTGCTACGGCTTGCTCCGGGCGCCGCGAGTGGGGGTGGCGAAGGCGGGGCCGGGGGCGACTGTTACGTGATGACGGAGCAGGGCAGGCTGATCCTCACCTCCCGGGTCAGCTCAGCGGAGCTGATGCGCACGAAGCTGCCGCCGGCGACGGCGCAGGCATTGCTCGATCGGGAAGGCACCACCGTGGAGTACAAGCGCGCGGACGGGCAGGACGTCATCGGCACCCTGCGCCGTGTGCCCGCGCTCCGTTGGGCCGCCGTGGTCGAGCTGCCACGGGCGGAGGCGTTCCGCCAACCCGGCGGGGGAGGCGGCACGGGCGTGCTGCTGCTCGCGCTGCTGGTGGCAGGCGGGCTGGCTGCGTACGTCGGTCTGCTCATCCTGCGCCCGCTCGGACGCCTTGCCGGCGTCGCGGCCAAGGTTGCGGCTGGGGACCCGTCGGTCGAGCTTCCGACGGGCGGTGGCGGCGAAGTAGGGCAGCTGACGCAGGTGTTCAAGAGCCTGGTGGCCCGCGTGCGGGAGCGGGAGGGCCAGGGCGAGCTGGAGCGGATCTCCGTCACGGACGCCCTCACCGGACTGTACAACCGGCGGCACCTGATGGGGACGCTCGCCAACGAGGTCCAGCGGTCGCGGCGGCTCCGGCGCACGTTCTCAGTGCTGTTCGCCGACGTCGATCACTTCAAACAGTACAACGACACCCACGGCCACCTGGCAGGGGACGCGGCGCTCGTGAAGCTCTCGGAGATCCTGCGGCAGACTACGCGCGGCGTGGACAGTGTGGCGCGTTACGGCGGAGAGGAGTTCGTGGTCATGCTGATCGAGGCGCCGATCGCGACGGCTGCCGCCGTGGGCGAGCGCCTCCGGGCGGGCGTGGCGGCTGAAAAGTTCGGCGCCGGCACGATGACGGTGAGCGTGGGCGCCGCCGAGTATCCGACGCACGGGGAGACGCCGGAAGAGCTCATCGCGAGCGCCGACGCGGCGATGTACCAGGCGAAGGGGGAGGGCCGCGATCGCGTCGTGGTGGCGGGCCGGAGGGGGGAGCGGGAGAAGCCGGCGAGGACCCGCCGCAAGGGTGAGGGCTGACGGCGAGACCCACGCCTGCCGCATTCGCACCCCTCCGTGCCGCAAAAACGCCCTAGGACCGGGCCCCGTTGCCTCCCAAACTTGATGAAACCGAAGGAAGCCTGCCGATCCGATGCTAGAGCACCGTCGCGAGGTCTTGCGCGAGGCGAGCGTAGCCCTCCAGGGACGCGTCGTGACCCTGTGGGAGGTTTCGTCGCGCGCGGAAGTGATCCCGGTCATGACCAGCGCCACGACTTCCCAGTCCCCTACTCGCCTCGACCTCGATAGCACGCTCCATCGCTGGGGTGCCTCGATCATCCAGGGGAGTCGCTGGGTCGGCTGCCAGCTCGACGACGCCGGGTTTTGGTGCATCGCCCCCGTGAGGCGGCAGCCCGCCGCGCCGCCGCCCGAGGGCGTCGAGCGCCGCAGCCGGGAGCGCATCACCCTCGAGCTGGCGGGTCTCTGTCTCGGTCTTGTGGACCAGCCGCCTGTGGTCGGCCGGCCCCGCTTGCCGGAGCCGGACGCCCTGGCCGAATTGGTCCGCCAGCCCAGCGTGATTGCCCACGAGGTCGCCAATCCGCTGACCGCGGCGCTCGCGAGCCTCGATCTGTCCCTCGACCTGATCCGGACGACGGCAGCGCTCACCCCGCGCTTCCGGGCGGAGCTGCTCCAAGAGCTCGCGGGCGTCGGGGAGGGCATGGAGCAGGCCATCCAGTTCCTGCGCTCGATTCAGGACCGCGCCCGGGGGGGGCTGGCCCGCTCGGAGCGGTTCGACCCGGCGCTGGTCGTCCAGTCGTGCGTCGCGCTGGAGCGGCCGCTCGCGGGCAAGCGCAGCGTCGCGCTTCAGGCGGTCATCACCGTGAGCGGGGTCTTCCTCCAGGGTGATCCGAACGCCCTCTATCAGGTGCTCACGAACCTCCTCCGCAATGCGGTGTCGGCGTCGCAGGAGCGGAAATCCACGGTCGTGGTCACGCTGGGACAGGTCGGCGAGACGCTGCGCCTGGCGGTCCAGGACCACGGGGTGGGAATCGCAGCGGAGCATCTCGAGCGCATCTTCGAGCCGGGCTTCACGACCATGAAGTTCGGCTCGGGCTCGGGGACCGGACTGACGGTCGTGCGTCAGATCACGCAAGACATGTTCGGTGGAGCGGTCAAAGTGGATTCCGCGCTGGGTCGCGGCACTACCGTCGAGGTCACACTCCCGATTCCCGCGCAACGCATGTCGCGCGAGCGGCGCCAGAGCTAGGAACTCGAGACACCGCGGTCCACCAGGAGAAAGCACAGCGCCCCGCAACGGAACGCGTTGCGGGGCGGATGCTTTACCCAGTCGGGAGGGCCGAATGACGCGCCGACCCCCGCTTACGCGGGATTCGTCGCTGCGTGCCCGTTGCCGTTGCCGAACACCTTGGAGCGCCCGCCCGTGACGGCCAGCCAACGCTTGCGCGAGGCGATCAGGTCGTCGAGCTGCTGCCGGAGCCTGGCGATTTCCGTATCCACGCTCTGGATCCGCCAATCGATGTAGTGCTCGGCCTGTTCCGGGGTCCAATCGGAAGAGCCCGTGAAGATCACCTGCTCCTTCAGGGGCAGGTCCTGCGCCAGCTTCAAGCCTTCGCGCTCGATCCCGCCCTCAGCCTCGACCGCACCCGCCTTCGCTGCCAACATCTCTACCTTCCGTACCATGTGGTCCTCCTGAAAGGCCCCTGAACGGTCCCATGACATCTGCTGGGCATTCCGTACTCCGATCATCATCCCTAGTCCGAGCACCTGGTCTCGCTCCTTAATGGGCGCACCCGCGTGCGTGGTTGTGCCTCTTGACGGCAGCCTGCAGGCGTGACAACTTGTCCTCATTGTTGGTCGCTGCTTGGCGCCAGCTTGGCACCTATTAGGTCACTAACCTAGAGCTAATTTGTCATCTGTCAAGGCCTCAAAGGGAGCTAAAATGGGCCCCGTATCTGAACGGTTGGCTCGCCTCCTGGACGCCTTCAGTCCGTGGACAGGGATCTCCCTGACCTACCGGCAGTTCGCTGCCGAGATCGGTGCGCCTGTAACGGAGGCCGCGATCAAGAAGTGGCCGCAACGCAAGAAGTTTCCGGCGGATGTGGCGCGGGTGATCGTCACCAAGGCGCGGCAGCGCGGCTTAGCGGGTGTGACCCTCGAGTGGCTGCTCTGGGGCGATGGCGCAGGGCCCGAACCGGGACAAAAAGAGGCCCAAGCTCCGTCGGCCGAGCCCCCGACAGTGCCTGTCCGGAGGGCAATTGGGGATGTCCAGGCGACGTCACAGGAGCCCCATGGCCAGTTCGCTGCGCGCATCGCCGAAGCCCTGCAGGCTGACCTGAGTCACAACGAGTTCGGACAGTGGTCCTCGGCGGAGGTGCAACACACCGTCATTTGGGCATTGAAGGACCTGGCCCGGCGCCTCCGCGTGCTGCAGTTCGACATGGGCGAGACGTTCCAGTTGACGGACGGGTGGGCGGGAGAGATCGGCCTACCTGTGCGCCCCAAAAACGGACACGGCGCGCCTCCCTGATCCAAGTGTCACCATCGAAGCACAGTCCGCTCACCGCCTTCAGTTCGGTTTCTTGACGTTCATCCCGTCTAAGGCCGCGCGGAGCCCGCGCGCCAGCTTGAGCGCGTCGTCATTCGCCCAGTAGTGCATGAAAAAGAGGCGCGGGGTCTCGTTCAGCATGTGGCTGTGAAGGGCTGTGATGGCGACGCCGTTGTTACGCAGGGCACGGATGACCTGATTGACCTCACTCCCGATGAGCACGAAATCGCCGGTGATCGCCGCTTTGCCACCACCCGTCGGCTGGAAGTTGATGGCTGTCGCCAGGCCCATGGACGCAGGGACGTCGATCCCGTCTGCGGTGATCCGCTCCCCCCGCGGCACGCCCACCTGGTACACGCCCCCGTTGATCTTCCCATGGAAGCCGAGGATCGCCCCAATCTGCGCGGTGTCGATGTCGAAGCTCACGGCGGGTGTCGCTGTGGGCGACGCGCCGAATGGCGTCCCCGTGAGGGCCAGAGCAGCGTGAACCGCCGCCGCGAGCTTCGCTGGGGCTCCCTGGCCGCCGATATGCATGTACATGACGTGCGGGGATTCATGCAGAAGGTGGTTGTGCAGCGCGGTTTCCTCGATCCCACTCTCCCGGAGCTTGTCGAGCACCGGGCCGACCTCGCCCTCGACCAGCACGAGATCACCCATCAGCATCACCGCGGTGTCGCTCACCTGCAGGAACGCGACCCAGGAGCCGAGGGCCAGCGTCGGTTTGACCGCCACGCCTGCGGCGATCACGTGCAGGTCGCCGCGTGGCAATCCGACTTTGTAGGCGCCGTCCGGCTGAAGCGCCCCGGACTTCCCCAGTCCCTGGTTCACCTGCTTCCAGTCGATCGGCGCCATGGGCCGCTGGGCGCGGGACGGGACGACGAGCGCCAGCGCGGCAAACGCCGAGACTCCGGCTAGACGCACCCTGAGCCACCCCGCTCTCGAGCCCATACCACCTCCAGTGAGCTGATCCGATTGGCGAGCTACTCCCGCTGTGCTCGCAGGTTGCTTGGAAAATTCTCGCCCGATACACTTGTGCCAGTCAAGGGTCCGCTTGGGAGGTCGGCGGCATGGTGACGACCGGACGCACGCAGGTGTCGACCGTGTTGGCGCTGATCAGATTCGCGACCGGCGCCGCGGCTCAACAGGCAAGTGCCGACACGCGCGCCGCGACGATTCGTGCTACGGCGATCCGCACCGCCGTGACCATCGACGGCAGGCTCGAGGAGTCGTTCTGGGCGACGGCGGACTCGATCGACGACTTGCGCCAGCGGGAGCCGCTCGAGGCGTCCCCGGCCACGGAGCGCACGGTCGTCAGGGTCGCCCACGACGCCGCGGCGCTCTACATCGCGGTGCGCTGCTATGACGGCGACGGGCGGGCAGTCCGGGCCAGCCAGCTCCGCCGGGATGCCGACCTCTCGAGTGACGACAACGTTCGGCTCCTGATCGACAGCTTCGATGACCGTCGCAGCGCGTTTGTGTTCGGTACGAATCCGAACGGCGTCCTGTGGGACGCGCAGTTCTCAGGCGTCGACGACCTGAACGAGAACTGGAACGGCATCTGGGACGTCGCCGTCTCGCACGATAGCGCCGGATGGACGGCCGAGTTCCGGATCCCGTTGCTCGCGCTGCGGTTTCACCCCGGGCCGAACACGGCCTTCGGGTTCAATGTCCGGCGCTTCATCCGGCGGAAGAACGAGGAGGACCTGTGGCGCTCGTACGGCCGGGCCCAGGGGCTCTACCACCTGGACACCGAAGGATCGATCACCGACCTCGGTGATCTCAACCGCCGCCACGATCTCGAGCTGTACCCGTATGCGCTCGGCCGGGCCGTGGAGACCGAGCACGATAGCGTCGGCGGGGAGACGACGGGCGGCTTCTTCGGCGGGAAGGCCGGAGGAGATGCCAAGCTCGCCGTGACATCGACCGTGACGGCCGATTTCACGGTCAACACCGACTTCGCCCAAGTGGAGGTCGATCAGCAGGTCATCAACCTCACCCGATTTCCCTTCTTCTTCCCGGAGAAGCGCCCGTTCTTCCTCGAATCGGGCCGGCTGCTCGACCTTGGGACGCCGGGTCGAGTCCAGCTGTTTTACTCGCGCCGCGTCGGGCTCGACACGAGCGGTGGGCTCGTGCCGATCCTCGCGGGTGGGCGTGTCTACGGGCGGCTCGGGCCGTGGAAGATCGGCCTCCTCGACGCCCAGACCGGCCGTGGAGACAACGCCAACGACGCGGTCATGCGGGTCCAGCGCGACCTCTTCGACCGGTCATACATCGGCGCCATCGGGACGCTGCGCGCCGGGCCCCGCGGCCAAGGCGTCGCGCGGGCGGGAGGGCTGGACATCGACCTCCCGCTCGTCATCCGCGGGGCCAACCTCGAGCCCAAGGTCTGGATCGCGGGCAGCCAGACGCCGGGTGTACCTGGGACTGCCCTCGCGTGGCGGCTCTCCACCGACAACCCGAACGACCTGTTCGACAACTTCGTCTCGCTCTACCGCATCGACTCGGGGTTCGCCCCACCGCTCGGCTTCGTCCGCCGCACCGGGATCTGGGAGACGACCGGGCACGTGGACTTCATGCCGCGGCCGGGAGTGCTCGGAATCAGGCAGCTCGACTTCACCTTTCCCATCCCGAGCTGGGACATCATCGCAAACGCGACGGGCTCGCTGTTGCGGAGCACGGATTGGCAGACGGCGTGGTTCGAGTGGCGGGTGCTCGGGGGCGACCGTCAGAATGGCGATCACTTCGAGGTGAACGTCCAGCGCTTGATGGACGCGCCCACCGACAGCTTCGCTATCTTCCGGGGCGCCGTGATCCTGCCCGGCCGCTACTGGTGGTCCCGCTACGAGCTGCAGTATTTCATGAACTCGGGTCGTCCCCTGAGCGTCGGGGCCTTCGTGAACTGGGGTCAGTTCTACGGCGGTCACAGCACCGACCTCGAGCTCACGGTGGCGTGGCGCGGCGGCGGTCACGTCATCGTCAGCACCGATCTGACCCGGACGGCGGCTCATCTCCCGGTCGGCGCGTTCACGGCCGTGCTGTCCGCGAGCCGGTTGGAGTACGACCTCAATACCCGCACGAGCGTGCTCGCGTTCGTCCAGTACGACAACGAGAACCGGCGTGTCGACTTCAATGTGCGGTTTCACTGGATCCCGGCGATCGGAGACGACGTCTTCCTGGTGTGGAACTCGGGGTACACGACCGATCCGCTCGCCCGGTTTCGCTTCCCGGACACCCGGGCGCTCACTCGTCCGCTCAACGGCGCCTTCATCATCAAAGTGGTTCATCGTCTCACGCCGTAGGAGCCGCCGCCTGCCATGCCCCTGGTCCTGCGAACGCTGACGCCCGATGGCCGGCTGTTGTTTCTCACCCGGTGTACCCGCCTGTTCGCCTACGGCGCCTTATCCGTGGTGTTGGTGTTCTATCTCACCAGCCTCGGCCTGAGTACATCCCAAACCGGCACGCTCCTGACCCTCACGCTCGCCGGGGATACTGTCGTGTCCCTCTACCTCACGACTCGAGCCGATCGGCTCGGGCGGCGGCGCATGCTGATCATCGGCGCCCTGCTCATGGCGGCTGCCGGTGTGACCTTCGCCTATACACGCAACCTCGTGTTGCTGATCGTCGCCGGGACGATCGGCGTCATCAGCCCCAGTGGCAACGAAGTGGGGCCATTTCTCTCGATCGAGCAGGCCGCGCTGTCGCACGTCGTTCCCCATCAGGCCCGGACGGCGGTATTTGCCTGGTACACGCTCGCCGGCTCGCTCGCGACCGCCGCGGGTTCACTCGGTGGAGGGACACTGTCGCACCTTCTCCAGCAGAAGGCGATGGCGCCTGTCGAGAGCTACCGCGTGGTTGTCCTTCTCTATGCCCTTCTCGGCGTCCTGTTGGTGCTGCTCTTCACCCGTCTTTCGCCGGCCGCTGAAGTGAGCGTGCCCGGAGCAGGGTCCTTCGGCATCGGTAGGTCACGAGACGTCGTTCTCAGACTGTCGGGCCTCTTCGCCCTGGATTCCTTTGCCGGTGGCTTCGTGGTGCAGAGCTTCGCCGCCTATTGGTTCTATCTACGGTTTGGCGTGAATCCTGGGACCCTCGGTGCGATCTTTTTTGGGGCGAATGTCCTTGCCGGGGTCTCGGCGTTGCTGGCGTCCCGTCTTGCTTCGCGCTTCGGGCTCGTGAGAACCATGGTGTTCACACACCTGCCGTCGAACATCTTGCTCATTCTCGTGCCCCTGATGCCGAACCTTCCGCTCGCCGTCCTGGTCCTGCTGGCGCGCTTCAGTATCAGTCAGATGGACGTGCCGACCAGGCAGTCATACCTCATGGCGGTGGTTCGTCCGGACGAACGATCGGCCGCGGCCGGCATCACGGGAGTCGCGCGAACGACCGGTGCCGCGATTGCTCCCTCATTGGCGGGATTCCTATTTGCCCGGCCCTCGCTGATCAGCTTGCCCTTCTTCATCGCTGGGACACTGAAGGTCATCTACGACCTGTTGCTCTACAGGGGGTTTGCGGCAGTTCGACCACCCGACGACGCAACGTAAGAGCCCCGCGCTCGGCGTACGGCACCGCAGGCAGCACGGTGCGCGACTACCGGAGCGGGCCATTCTAGATCACTGTGATCCGCATCACGCCGCGTGCGTGCACATGTTCCTAGTCCACCTGTTGCACCGATGCCACATTAGGGGACGCGTCCCCCGGTCTCGCGCCTGAAGCAGCAGTTCGGCAGGAGACAGATCACCGGCGACGCTCCTTTCCCGGACGCCCGAGATTAGGTAATATGTTACCTATGTCAAGGTCGACCGTGCACGAGACGCTCGGGCTCGGTGGGGCCGAGGCGGCGGCGCTCGGAGCCGACGCCGCGACCCGCATCCGCACCTTTCGCCTCGTCCTCGTCCTGGCGCAGGCCCTCCGCACCCTCATGGATCAGCTGTTACAACCGGACGGCTTGACGACGCAGCAGGCGGCCCTGATCACGGTGGCGCGAGCGCTGCGGGGGCCCTCGCTGTCCCAAGCGGCGGCCGCCCTCGGCACCACGCACCAGAACGTCAAGCAGCTGGCCCGCGCCCTCGAGCGGAAGGGATTCCTGCGCCTGGTCCCCAACGAGGCGGATGGCCGCAGCCGGCGGCTCGTCGCGACCGCGAAGAGTGCGCGCTACTGGCGGCGGCGCTCCGCCGGTGACCAACGGCGCGTGCTCGAGTGGTTTTCCGTCCTCTCCGAGAAAGAGGCCCGCACCCTATTCCGTCTCCTCATGAACCTCGCGAACCAGGTGTCCCGGTACGCCGGGCGCGGCGACAAGCGACCCGTGACCCGTTTGTCCGCGCGCGATCGTGAGCGAACCTGAGTTCTCACGCCGCGCCAAGCCGCTTGAGCAGCTGGATCTGTCCGGCGTGATAGACCGCGTGACAGGTGATGCCGAGCACGAGGTCGAACCGCTCGCGCTCGGACAGCGGAGACTGGATCCGGCCGGCGCCAAGATCGGCGATGACCGTGGTCAGCCGACGCTGCTGCTCCGCTACGACGGCTGCGATCTCGGGCCAGCCGAGGGGTCCCTCGTCGGACAGTTGGAACCAATCCTCGCCCTCCAGCACGAACGGCTCGGGGGTAAGCCCTGTGAGCCGTCCGATCACCGAGCGGACGCACCAGGCGTGGTGCAGCGCGATCTCGGCGACATTGTGGCGTCCGGGGTCCGGTCGCCACAGCGCCGCCCGGGGCGAGAGGTCGGCCAGGGCGGCTTTCAAGTCAGGCCCGTGCCAGGCACCCGGTCCGTATCCCTCCTCGAGGATTCGTGCGGTGATGCTCGGAGTCTCGACAGTGGTTGTGCCGCTCATGGTGTCCTCGTTAGTCTAGGGTCGACCGGGGTTGCGAGCTTGGTCCCGGCCTTTTGATGTTCGAGGACGATATCTGGCATGCGAGGGTTCGTCTTGGGAAAAATTGCGGTCGAGCTGGACCAGGCGTTGGCCCGTCGGGCCGCGAGCGGAGCCCCGGGGCGGACCGCCGGGACGCTCGTGGCCAAGGGCGACGGGTGGTCGGCGGAGGACGTGATGTGCACGTTCGGCCCGGCGGACCGTCCGTTCGAAGAGCGGCATTCGGAGGTGTCGATCGGGGTCGTGGTGGCCGGCAGCTTTCAGTATCGCTCGCCGCTCGGACGCGATCTGATGACGCCCGGGTCGTTCCTGCTGGGTAACTCCGGCCAGTGCTTCGAATGCGGTCACGAGCATGCGGCGGGCGACCGTTGCGTGGCCTTCCGATATACTCCTGACTATTTCGAACGTCTCGCTGCTGACGCGGGTGTGCGGCGGGGGGACCGGAGCTTTCGCGTTCCGCGGTTGCCGCCGGTGCGGGGGCTGTCCGCCCTGGTGGCTCGAGCGGCGACGGGGGTAGTGGGGTCCATTGACCTACCGTGGGACGAGCTCGCTCTGCAGGTCGCCGGCGCGGCGATTCGGCTCGCGGGTGGTCTGCCGCCGGGCGGGGCCCAGGCGCCGGCGGGCGCGGTCACGCGGGTGACGAGAAGCGTGCGGACCATCGAGCGCCACCCCGGCGCCCCCTGGAGGCTACATCAGCTGGCCACGGACGCAGGTCTGAGTCCGTACCACTATCTGCGGACCTTCCAGCAAGTCACCGGCGTGACCCCGCATCAGTTCATCCTGCGGGCTCGTCTCCGGGAGGCCGCCACTCGGCTGGCGCGGGAGAGGGTGAGAGTCATCGACATCGCGCTCGAATCGGGGTTTGGAGACATCTCCAACTTCAACCGCTCGTTCCGGACCGAATTCGGAGTCGCTCCCGAAGCCTATCGACTTAGCCTCGGTCGTATGCCTGCTGCAGGCCCTTGATGTCGATCTTTTTCATTTGCAGCATGGCCTGCATGACCCGGTTTGCCTTCTCGGCATCTTTGTCTCCCAGCATTCTGCCCAGGGCAGTCGGAATGATTTGCCACGACAGGCCATACTTGTCCTGCAACCAGCCGCATTGATCTTCTCTACCGCCTGCGGACAGCTTCTTCCACAACTCGTCCACTTCCTGCTGGGTCTCACAGTTCACGAAGAACGAGATCGCCGGCGTGAAGCTGAATTGCGGGCCGCCGTTCAACGCGTAGAACTCCTGGCCCTCGAGCACGAAGGTCGCGGACATGACCGACCCTTTCGGCCCCGGCCCCGCGTCGCCATATCGCGTGACACGCCCGACCTTCGAATTCTTGAAGATCGACACGTAGAAATTCATCGCCTCTTCGGCCTTGCCGTTGAACCACAGGAACGGGGTGATCTTCTGCATACGGGTCTCCTTATCTCCTCCGCGCGGGCGTCGACGCCAACAGCTCGGCCAGCCTGTCGTAGCTCGCCGCCACGCCCTTCTCCATGTTGGACTTGACGACCGCGTCGCGCGCCTGCCGCGACTCGTAGAGCATCGTCTGCGTGAGGGTGGTTCGTCCACCCTTCTCGACGAGAACGAGGGTGTTGAGGGCCTCACCCGGGTACCAGGCCTCGTCGAACCGCTCGGTGGTGACGAGCCGCTCGGGGGCCGCGATTTCGCGGTAGACGCCACCCATCCCCATCTTGGTTCCGTCACGATCGTGCCGCCACACGTAGCGGTAGGCGCCGCCTACGCGCAGGTCGATCTCGCACACGGGCATGGACCAGCCGGGCGGTCCCAACAGCCACCGCTTGACCAGCTCGGGCTTGGTATGGGCGTCGAAGACCAGCGTGCGTGGGGCATCGAAGACGCGCGTCATCGCGATCTCCCGATCGCTCGGCGTCGTCACCTTCAGGGTTCCCATTTCTTCTCCTTGGTTTTCAGCTCCTCGAGCAGGGCGTCGAGGCGTTGGTAGTTCCCCTCCCAGAGCCGGCGGTAGCGCTCCAGCCACTTGGTGGCTTCCCCGAGCCGCTTGGGCTCGAGCCGGCGGGGCCGTCGCTGCGCGTCGCGGCCGCGCGAGATCAGGCCGGCACGCTCCAGCACCTTCAGATGCTTGGAGATCGCCGGTTGGCTCATCGCGAACGGCTCGGCCAGCTGCGTCACCGACGCTTGACCCGACGCAAGCCGGGCGAGCATCGCCCGCCGGGCGGGATGCGCGAGCGCCGCGAAGGTCGCGTCCAGGCGATTTATGTACATAACTGATAGGTTATATAAGAGACACCGACACGGCCGTCAAGCCCCGCCGAGGGGGAAGAGAGCCACCGCTACCCGGTCCCGCGGTCCGAGACCTGATGGCTCGTGACAACGCGGAGCACCCGGTCGAGAACGATGCTGGCCTTCCGGAGATCCGCCTCCCCGATCTCTGGCCCCAGCGCATCGGCCCACTCGCGTTGCGCCGCCTGGATCGCGCGCAACGCATCGCGGCCCCGGGCGGTCAGCCGCAAGAGCTTCGCGCGGCGGTGGGCCGGATTGTCCTCATACGCCGCGAGGCCGTCGCGCACCAGCAGGTCCGCCACGCGCTGCACGCTCTGGCGGGCGAGGAGCAGCGTGCGAGCAACGTGCGCGACCGTCGCGGGGGCGTCCGCCACCGCCTCGAGGACGAGCCCGCGTGCCAGGGTCTGTCCGGCCGGCTTGGCCAGCGCTTCCCCGGCAGTGGTGAACAGCCGGATCAGCCGGACGACCTGGGCGACGAGCGTGCTGAAGACGCCTCCCGCAGGTGTCCGGTGGGGGGGCGTGGCCGGCCTATGGACAGCATGCTGTCGGGTGGGTAGTCTCTTGGGCATGACAGCATTCTGTCATGTGGCAGGACATCGCGCAACCCCGAGGTCTGCATGAATCGGTTGGGGAAGCCGTCGAGGTCGCGGGCGACCTGACGGCATGGCGCACGCGAACCACCTCCACGCCGCGCTCGACCGTACGTTCGCGAGGACGCCTCGAGAGGGGCTCCCGCTCGAGCGGGCCCGGCACATCATCCTGTCCGACCAGCACAAAGGCCAGCGCGACGGCGCGGACGACTTTCTCGCCTGCGCACCGAGCTACGTCGCCGCCCTCGAGTACTACTGGGAGCGCGGCTTCACGCTGATCGTGCTCGGGGACGGGGAAGAGCTGTGGGAGTGCCGGCCGGAGGAAGCGTTGCCTGCCTACGAGACCGTGTTTGCCCTCGAGCGCCGGTTCAACGCCGCCGGCCGCTACCGGCGCGTGTTCGGGAATCACGACGACCTCTGGATGGACCAGGGCGCGGTGCGCCGCTACCTCGTGCCCCGGCTGGGAGCGCTCCGCGTGGCGGAAGCGCTGCGCCTCCAGCTGGTGACCGGCGGGGAGCGGCTCGGCGAGCTCTTTCTCGTGCACGGGCACCAGGGACGGTGGGCGAGCGACCAGAATCGCAAGGTCACGGCCTGGGTCGTGCGGCATGTGTGGCGGCCGATCCAGCGACTCTTCCGCATCCGGCCCACGACTCCCGCACGGGACGAGTGTCTGCGGGAGCAGCGCGACATCGCGCTGTACGAATGGACGCTCGGTCACCCGGACGTCGTGCTGATCGCAGGCCACACCCATCGGCCGGTCTGGACCTCGCGGACGCACGTGCAGCAAATGGAAGAGGAGCTCGCGCGCCGGAAACAGGGCGACGCCGCCCCGACGGCGGTTGCTGCATTGGAGCGCGCGATCGCCGACCGCCGCGCGAAGGACAAGTACTGCGACGCGGAGCACCGCAAGCGGGCGCTCGACCCTCGCCCTTCCTATTTCAACGCGGGTTGCTGCTGCTTCAAGGACGGCCAGGTGACCGGGATCGAGATCGAGGGTGATGAGATCCGGCTCATCAAGTGGTCATCCTGGCAGCGGGTCGAACTGGCCAGCGGCAGTCTGCGCAACATCTTCAGCCAACTCCGGAGCTAGCCACCGTGTCGCGAAACCACCCCTCGGTGCCGCAAAGACACCCTGTTATGGAATGACCCTGTCAAGTACTGTAGCCCCTGGGGCGGCGGTCGGGGGCAGCTACGACGGTGGATCAGTCTGTTATTCGCGGATCGCCCCGAGGGGCGCCGGCATAATCATGATCCGTCGGGAGCTGC
>WNFU01012151.1_pt1 | contig 24108 bp, 27 predicted proteins | sample 5400121 | NCBI WGS metagenome assembly WNFU01 (sample SAMN13153360, study PRJNA577476) | soil metagenome | isolation source: 100 cm soil or saprolite under grassland replicate 1 | place: USA:California | collected 2016-06-15
GCGGGCGAAGTCGGCGGTCATCGCGTCCTGGCTGGTGACCGCCCGCAGCACGATCGGGTAGGCGTAGGTCCGGCCGTCGCCCATGACCCCGACGGTGCGGACCGCCGGCAGGACCGCGAACCACTGCCAGAGCTGCCGGTCCAGGCCGGCCCGGCGGACCTCCTCGAGCACGATCCGGTCGGCCGCCCGCAGCGTCTCCAGCCGCTCGGCGGTGACCTCGCCGACGATGCGGACCGCCAGGCCGGGCCCTGGGAACGGCTGGCGGAGCACGACGTCCTCGGGCAGGCCGAGCTCGGTGCCGACCCGCCGGACCTCGTCCTTGAACAGCAGCCGCAACGGCTCGACCAGCTCCAGGTGCATGCGCTCCGGCAGGCCGCCGACGTTGTGGTGGGTCTTGATGGTGGCCGTCTGCCGGCCGCCCGACTCGACCACGTCCGGGTACAGGGTGCCCTGGGCCAGGAAGCGCGCGTCGCCGTGGTCGCGGGCGACCTCCTCGAACACGCGGATGAACTCGCCGCCGATCGCCTTGCGCTTGACCTCCGGGTCGGTCACGCCGGCCAGGCGCTCGAGGAAGCGGTCGGCCGCCTTGACGTGGACCAGGTTCACCTTGAAGTCGCGCCGGAAGGTCTCCTCGACCTGCTCGGCCTCGCCGTGGCGCAGCAGCCCGGTGTCGACGAACACGCACGTCAACCTGTCGCCGATCGCCCGGTGGACCAGCAGCGCGGCCACCGACGAGTCGACGCCGCCGCTGAGTGCGCAGAGGACCCCGGCCTCCTCGCCCACCTGGGCGCGGACGGCCGCCTCCTGCTCCTCGATGATCGAGACGCTGGTCCAGTTGGGGCGGCAGCCGGCCGCCTCGTAGAGGAAGTTCTTGAACAGGTCCATGCCCCGCTCGGTGTGGGCGACCTCGGGATGGAACTGCACGCCGTACAGCCCTCTGGCCGGGTCCTCGAACCCGGCCACCGGGGCGGCGTCGGTGGCGGCGACCACCCGGGCGCCGGGAGGGGCGGCGGTGACGGTGTCCCCGTGGCTCATCCACACAACCTGGTCGGTTGGCAGGTCGCGGAAGAGCACGCTGCCCTCCGGGTCGGCGCGGAGCCGGGTGCGGCCGTACTCGCGCACGCCCGTCGCCTCGACCCGGCCGCCGAGCGCCCTGGCCATCGCCTGCTGCCCGTAGCAGAGCCCGAGGACGGGGATGCCGAGCCCGAGCAGGCGGGGGTCGAGCGCCGGCGCCCCGGGCTCGTACACCGAGGCGGGGCCGCCCGAGAGCACCAGCGCCCTGGCTCCGCGGGCGCGCACCGTCGCCGGGTCGACGTCGAAGGGGACGACCTCGGAGAAGACGTGGCACTCGCGGATGCGGCGCGCGATGAGCTGGGCGTACTGGGCCCCGAAGTCGAGGACCAGGACGGTGTCGTGCCCGTCGGCCATGCGCGGAGGATAGCAGGCGTCGACCCGCGCGACGCGGGTTTTGCCTGCCTCCTTGGGACAGGAGTACGGTGGCGTCCAGAGAGGCGCCGCCGTCTCTCGGTGCCAGGACCTCGCACCGCACACCACCCGTGTGTGGTGCTTTTTTGTTGCCGAAGGAGCTACGAAGGTGCCCGAGACCGACGACTCCGACGCGCCGACCCGGCGCCGCGCTCCCGGCGCCGACCCGGAGGTGCGCTCCTTCGGCAAGGCCCGGGTCTGCGCCGCCGACGGCTGCGAGACGGCGCTGTCCCGGTACAACCCCGACGACTACTGCTCCGTCCATCGCGGCTGGGACAAGCGGATCATCACCCGCAGGCGCCGCGCCGAGGGCGGGAGCGAGGCCGAGGGCGAGGAGCAATGATCGGGGCTAGCCCATGCCGACGCCCTGCGAGCGCTGCAGGACCTTGCCCTCGGTCTGGAGCGCGGGGGCGACCATCACCTCGGCCTTCTGGAACTCCTTGACGGTCTGGTAGCCGCAGGTCGCCATCGACGTCCGCAGGGCGCCGAACAGGTTCATGCTGCCGTCGTTGACCGGCGCCGGCCCGAGCAGGATCTCCTTGAGGGTGCCGAGCGGGGAGGTCCGCACCCGGGTGCCGCGCGGCAGGTCGGGGTGGAAGGTGGCCATGCCCCAGTGGTGGCCGCGCCCGGGGGCCTCGACGGCCCGGGAGAGCGGCGAGCCGATCATCACCGCGTCGGCGCCGCAGGCGATCGCCTTGGCGACATCCCCACCGGTGCGCATGCCGCCGTCGGCGATCACCTGGACGTAGCGGCCCGTCTCCTCGAGGTGGCGGGTGCGGGCACCGGCCGCGTCGGCCAGCGCGGTCGCCATCGGCACGCCGATGCCGAGCACGCCCCTGGTGGTGCACGCCGCGCCCGGGCCGACCCCGACCAGGACGCCGGCGGCGCCGGTCCGCATGAGGTGCAGGGCGGTCGAGTAGGAGGCGCAGCCGCCCACGATCACCGGCAGGTCGTAGTGGGCGATGAACGTCTTGAGGTTGAGCGGCTCGGTGGTGGACGAGACGTGCTCGGCCGAGACCACCGTGCCCTGGATGACCAGGATGTCCAGGCCGGCCTCGAGCGCGACCTGGTGGTGGCGGGCGACCCGCTGGGGGGTGAGGGATGCCGCTGCCACCACCCCGGCGTCCTTGACCTCGGCGACCCGCCGCCCGATCAGCTCGGGCTTGATCGGCTCGGCGTAGATCTCCTGCATCCGCTTGGTCGCGTCGCCGTCGGCGAGCCCGGCGATCTCGGCGTAGATCGGCTCGGGGTCCTCGTAGCGGGTCCAGAGACCCTCCAGGTTGAGCACGCCGAGGCCGCCGAGCCGACCCAGCTCGACCGCGATCCGGGGCGAGACCACCGCATCCATGGCCGAGGCGAGCAGCGGCAGCTCGAAATGGTAGGCGTCGAGGTCCCAGGAGACGTCGATGTCGTCAGGGTCGCGGGTCCGCCGGCTTGGCACGATGGCGATGTCGTCGAACCCGTAGGCGCGCCGGCCGCTCTTGCCGATCCCGATCTCGACCTCAGCCACGTGGCAGTCCTCCCGGAGGGGTCCGGGGAACCCCAAGGGGGTGCCCCGGACTATAAATACCGAAACGGACCCGACCGCGGCGCGGTGGGTCCGGGGAAGGATCGCCGTCGACGCTAGCAGCGCGCGTCTGTGGAGGTCAAGGACAGCGCGACCTGCAACCGCTGTACCATGCAGGGTGAGCTTGACGACGACCGACCACCGAGGTGCCCGTGCCCGACCCCCTCGACCCATTTGAGCCCGACAACGACGCCCAGCCGGACCCCATCGACGAGGAGGAGCGCGCCGCGCTCCTCGACGATTTGGCCGATCTGGCCGAGTTCCGGGCGGCGCTCGAGCCGCGCGGCTTCCGCGGCGTGGTCATCTCCTGCCCCGACTGCGAGGAGGACCACTTCTTCGGCTGGAGCCTGCTGCGCGAGAACCTGGAGCACATCCTCGAGCATGGCGAGCCGCGGGTGCACGAGCCCGCCTACGAGCCGGCGGTGGACCACTATGTGACCTGGGACTACGCCAAGGGCTTCGTCGACGGCGTGCTCGAGGGCGAGGAGAGCGGCCCGCTGCGGGACGGCTGGACCTCCCCGGCCGAGGCGGCCCGGCGCCTGCGCCGCGCCCTCGCCACCCGAGGTCTCTCCGAGGACGAGGTCGCCGCCGTGCTCAGCGAGGGCGGCCTGCCTCCCGGCGACGCGGGCGACGGCTCGGCGCCAGCCTAGGCCGCGCTGCGGCGGGCGCGTGCGCCTTCGCCGGCCCGCCCGCCACCCGGGACCGCGCTCCCCCGCCGCCAGGCGCGCACCCGGCGGGCGCCCATGGCGGCCATGACGGCGGCGGCGAGGGCGGCGGCCCCGGCCGGGAGCCAGATCAGCCAGAAGCGGCGGCGGCGGCGGAAGTCCTGGACCGGCCAGCCCCGCTCGGCGGCCAGCTCACGGAGCATGCGGTCGGGGTTGACCGCGACCGGATGCCCGACCCCCTCCAGCAGGGGCCGGTCGTTCACCGAGTCGGAGTAGGCGCTGCTCGACGACAGATCTATGCCCTGCTCGTCGGCGAGGCTGACCACCGCGTCGAGCTTGGCCGGCCCGTGCAGCACCGGCCCGACCAGCCGGCCGGTGTAGGTGCCGTCCACCAGCTCGGCCTCCGTGCCGAGGGCGCCGTCCATGCCGAGGTAGTTGGCGATCCGCTCGGCGAGCTCCCGGGGGGCCGCGGTGACCAGGTAGGTCTTGTCGCCGTTGGCGTGGTGGACGTCGATCACCCGGCGCATGCCCGGGTAGATCCGGGGGCCGATGACCTCCACGACGATGTCGTGGCCGAGCTGGGTCAGGTCCGACCTCCGCTTGCCCTCGATGAACGCGAGGGCCTGCTCGCGGGCGGCCTCCATGCCGCGCTGGCCCTCGGCGCCGGTGAGCCGGAAGGTGAGCTGGCCGAAGGCGAACCCGGCGATGTCCCGCAGGTCGTAGAAGCCGCGCCGGTACAGCCCGCGGGCGAACAGGTACAGGCTGGAGCCGGGCAGCAGCGTCTTGTCGACGTCGAAGAACGCCGCCCGCATCGTCGTGGTCATCCGATGGCCTCCAGCGCGTGGCGGAACCAGGGCAGGGTGCGCCGGATGCCCTCCTCGAGGCTGACCTCGGGCTTCCAGCCCAGCTCGTTGACCGCCTTGGTGATGTCGGGCCGGCGCACCTCCGGGTCGTCCACCGGCCGGGGGAGGAACTCGACGCGTGGCTGCGCCCCGGCCGCCGTCGCCACCATCCGGGCCAGCTCCAGGATGGTCACCTCCTCGGGGTTGCCCAGGTTGACGGGCCCGACCAGGTCGCTCTCGAGCAGCCGCCAGATCCCCTCGATGAGGTCGTCGACGTAGCACAGCGAGCGGGTCTGGCTCCCATCCCCGTGCACGGTGAGCGGCTCCCCCCGCAACGCCTGCACCGCGAACGACGCGAACGCCCGCCCGTCGTCGATCCGCATCGACTTGCCGTAGCAGTTGAAGATGCGGGCGATGCGGACCGGGACGCCGTGGCTGCGCTGGTAGGCCATGGCGAGGGCCTCGGCGTAGCGCTTGGCCTCGTCGTAGACGCCGCGCGGGCCGATGGGATTGACGTGGCCCCAGTAGCTCTCCGGTTGCGGGTGGACCTGGGGGTCGCCGTAGACCTCGCTGGTGGAGGAGAGCAGGAAGCGGGCGCCCTTCTCCTTGGCGAGGCCGAGGGCGTGGTGGGTGCCGATCGCACCCACCTTGAGGGTCTGGATCGGGTACTTGAGGTAGTCGACGGGGCTCGCCGGCGAGGCGAAGTGCAGCACGGCGTCCAGCGGGCCCGGCACGTGGATGAAGTCGGTCACGTCCACGCTGACCAGCCGCAACCGCTCACCGACCAGGTCCTCGACGTTGGTCGCCCGCCCGGTGATGAAGTTGTCCATGCAGACGGCATCCCACCCCTCGGCCAGCAGCCGCCGGCAGAGGTGCGACCCGAGGAAGCCGGCGCCGCCGGTCACCAGCGCGCGCGGCACGCTACTCCCCCCCGCGACCGGGGGCCCGTACCGGCCGCCCGACCCCGGCGACGGTGAACCCCTCGACCACGAACGCGTCGGCGTCCAGCGCGTTGCGGGCATCGATCAGGATCGGGTAGGCCATGCGGGCGCGCAGGTCCGCCGGGTCCAGCTCGCGGAACTCCGCCCACTCGGTCATGAGCACCAGCGCGTGCGCGCCGTCGGCGACCTCCGCCGCCTTGCCGGCCAGCTCGAGGCCTGGCACCAGCTCGGCGGCCCGCGCGCCAGCCACCGGGTCGAAGGCGACCACCTGGGCGCCGTCGGCGAGCAGCTCGGCGACCACGTCGACCGCCGGGGCATCCCGCAGGTCGTCGGTGTCCGGCTTGAACGCCAGGCCCAGCACCCCGATCCGCTTGCCGTCCAGGTGCCAGAGGGCGTCGCGCACCTTGCCGACGACCGCGTGCCTGGCCTCGTGGTTGACCTTGGCCACCTCGTTGAGGATGCCGAACTCGACGCCGAGCTCGCGCGAGCGGTGGGCGAAGGCGGCCACGTCCTTGGGGAAGCAGCTCCCGCCGTAGCCGGCACCGGCCTTGAGGAAGCTGGCGCCGATGCGGGCGTCGAGGCCCATGCCCATCGCCACCAGCTCGACGTCGGCGCCGGACCGCTCGCAGACCCGCGCCACCGAGTTGATGAAGCTGATCTTGGTGGCGAGGAAGGCGTTGGAGGCGTGCTTGATCAGCTCGGCGGTGGCGCGGTCGGTGGCCAGGAACGGCGCCGTGGAGCCCTCCAGGATCGGGTCGTACAGCTCGCGCAGCACGGCCAGGCCCCGCTCGGAGGTGGTGCCGACCACCACCCGGTCGGGACGGAGCGTGTCGGCCACGGCCGACCCCTCCCGCAGGAACTCGGGGTTGGAGGCGACCTCCCACTCGGCGCCCGGCGAGGCCTCGCGGGCGATCACCTGGGCGACCCGCTCGCCGGTCTGCACCGGCACGGTTGACTTCTCGCAGACCACGCGGAACTCGCCCGCCGGCAGGCTCCGGGCGACCTCGCGGGCGACCGCCTCGACATAGGCGAGGTTGGGGCTGCCGTCGCCGCGGGACGGGGTGCCGACGCAGACGAACACCACCACGCCGTGGTGGACCGCCTCGGCCTTGCCGGCGGCGACCCGCAGCCGCCCGGCGCCGACCACCTCGCCGAGCAGCTCCTCCAGGCCGGGCTCGAAGAACCAGGAGCGGCCCTCGCGGATCAGCTCCAGCTTGCCGGGGTCGTCGTCGTCGACCACCACGTCGTGGCCGACGTGGGCGAGGCAGGCGGCGGTGACGAGACCGACGTGACCGGCGCCGATGACGGTGACGCGCATCGCTGGTGGCTCCTGGGCGGTGTGCGGGACGAGGACGCCGGGTGATTCTAGTGGAACTCCGGGCAGGCGGGACCGGAGCGAGCCGCTTGTCCGTCTCGCCGCCGGGGTGCGAGACTCCGGCCCCACACCCGTCGTGCCGAGGTCCCTGGACGCCCATGCGCGCACGCCCGCTCCTGCCGGTCCTGGTCGCCGCCCTGCTGGCCTGACGCCCACGGCACCCGCGCGGACTTGACCACGAGCCCCTCGATGGTCGAACATACGTTCGACAGCGGAGGTGGGGTCTCGGAGGGGAGGAGCCAGCGGATGCTCAGGACGACGATCGGCCCGGACGACGCGGCCACCGTGGGGGAGCTGCTGCGCGAGCTCGGCCAGGGCGTGGGGACGCCCGAGGAGCTGCGCGACGCCGCCATCTACTGGTCGGCCGCGATCGACCCGGACATGGGACCTGCAGACGATCGCCTGGCTGCTCCGGGACGCCAGCGCCCAGCGGCGGGTGCCGACCGCCAAGCGCGACCGCGCCCGCTACTGGGCCGCCTACCTCGAGGGCCGCATGGCCAGCTAGGCCAGCCGGACGCCCCGGCGCGCCAGGCACCGACCGGTTCCTTCCACGTCCTCAACCGGTGGCGCGTCGGGGCCCGGCGGCTGGGGCGAGCGCGTCGAGCCACCGCCGCAGCCCGCGTGCCGCGGCGGCCGGGTCGGCGGCGTCGGCGATCGCCCGGACGACCACCACCCGGGTGGCACCCGCGCCGGTGACCTCGTCCAGGTTGGTCTCGTCGATGCCGCCAATCGCGAACCACGGCGCCGACGGGGCGAGGCCGGCCACGGCCCGCACCAGCCCGGTGCCGACCGCCGGCCGGCCCGGCTTGGTGGCGGTCGGCCAGACCGGGCCGACCGCCAGGTAGTCCCAGGGCTCCGCCGCGGCCCGCCTGGCCTGGTCGAGGTCGTGGGTGGAGCGGCCGAGCAGGACGCCGTCGCCGAGCACCCGCCTGGCCCAGGCCATCGGCAGGTCGTCCTGGCCGAGGTGCAGCACGTCGGCGCCGGCGGCCAAGGCCACGTCGGCCCGGTCGTTGACCGCGAGCAGGGCGCCGTGGCGGTCGGCGGCGGCGCGCAGCAGCGCGGCGGCCTCCAGCAGCGGGCCGGCCTCGGCGTGCTTGTCGCGGAGCTGGATCACGTCGACGCCGGCGCCGAGCACCGCGTCCGCGAACCCGCGCAGGTCGGGACGGATCGGCGTGCAGAGGTACAGCCGGGCGGCCGCCAGCCGCGCCCGCCGCCCGGCCGGGTCCCGGTCCACCGGGGCACCCCCCTGGGGTTCCCCGGACCCCTCCGATTGTCCCACCGGGGCACCCCCCTGGGGTTCCCCGGACCCCTCCGATTGTCCCACCGGGGCACCCCCCTGGGGTTCCCCGGACCCCTCCATCACGGGCCGCCGGACAGGTCGGGGAGACCCTCGAACGGGGTCGAGGCCTCGGCGTACAGCCGGCGTGGGATGCGGCCGGCCCGGAAGGCCAGCCGGCCGGCCTCGATCGCCTTGCGCATGGCCTCGGCCATCAGCGCCGGCTCCTGCGCGCGGGTCACCGCGCTCGCCAGCAGCACCCCGTCGCAGCCGAGCTCCATGGCGATGGCCGCGTCGGAGGCGGTGCCGACGCCGGCGTCGAGGATCACCGGCACGCTCGCCTGCTCGAGGATGATGCGGAGGTTGTAGGGGTTGCGGATGCCCATGCCCGAGCCGATCGGCGAGCCGAGCGGCATCACCGCCGCGCAGCCCAGCTCGGCGAGCTGCCGCGCCAGCACCGGGTCGTCGTTGGTGTAGGCGAGCACCGTGAAGCCGTCGTCGACCAGGGTCTCGGCGGCGTCGCGCAGCTCGACCGCGTCCGGCAGCAGCGTCCGGTCGTCGCCGATCACCTCCAGCTTGATCCAGTCGGTCTGGAACGCCTCCCTCGCCAGCCGCGCGGTGCGCACCGCGTCGTGGGCGGTGAAGCAGCCGGCGGTGTTCGGCAGCAGGCGGCAGCCGGCCCGGCGCAGCACGTCCAGGACCGAGCCGCGGGCGTCCGGGCTGGTGCGCCGCAGCGCGACCGTGGCCATCTCGGCGCCGGAGGCCACCAGCGCCTGCTCCAGCGCCTCCAGGCTGGACGCCCCGCCGGTGCCCATGACGAGCCGCGACGAGAACGTCTGGCCGGCGATGACGAAGGGGTCGTCCATGTCTCAGCCTCCCTGGGACGCGCCGAGCACCTCGAGCCGGTCGTGGTCGCCCAGGCTGGTGGTGGCCCACGCGCCCCGCGGCACCACCTCGCCGTTGAGGGCGACCGCGATGCCGGGCCCGCCGGGCGCGTGCCCGAGCGTGGCCAGCACCCCGGCGACGGTCTCGCCGGCGGCGACCTCCGCCGGCCGGCCGTTGACAATCACGGTCATGACCTACTCCTCGCGGTCCGGGCGCCGCCGCGCTGGCCGCTGGCGCCGGCCTGGAGCCGGGCCGGCCCGAACGGAGCGATCGCCGCCGGCACCTGACCGCTGACCAGCAGCTCGGCCACCGCCTCCGCGGTGACCGGGGTGAGCAGGATGCCGTTGCGGTAGTGGCCGGTGGCGACCACCAGCCCGTCCACCCCGGCCGGCCCGAGCAGCGGCGCGTTGTCGGGCGAGCCGGGGCGCAGGCCGGCGACGGTCTCGACGAGCTCCAGCTCGGCCACATCCGGCAGCAGCTCGAACGCGGCCCGCAGCAGGTCGTGGACGGCGCCGGCGGTCACGCGGGTGTCGAAGCCCTGCTCCTCGACGGTCGCCCCCACCACCACCCGGCCGTCGGCCCTCGGCACCACGTAGACCTCCAGGCCGCGCACGTTGCGCCCGCACAGCGGGTCGGCGGCGGGCCCGCGGAGGTGCAGGAGCTGGCCCTTGACGGGACGCACGGGCGGCAGCAGCTCGGGCGGGACGCCCCCAAGCTCCCGGCTCCAGCAGCCGGCGGCGAGCACCACCGTCGCCGCCGCCAGCGACGCCCCGCCGGCGACGGTCACGCCGGTGACCCGCTCGCCGTCCAGCCGCAGCTCGCTCGCCCGGCCCGCCAGCAGCCGGACCCCGGCCCGCTCGCAGGCGGTCAGCAGCGCCCCGGCCATGGCCCGGTTGTCGACCTGGTGGTCGCCGGGAGCCAGGACGCCGCCACGAACGCCCGGGGCCAGCCCGGGCTCCAGGCGCCGGCAGTCGCGGCTGCGGAGCCGCTCGACCTCCAGCCCGCAACGAAGCTGGAACCGGTAGAGATCCTCGATCGCGGCGTTGTCGTCGGTGTCCCTGGCGACGGTCAGGGTGCCGCAGCGGCGGTAGCCGACCTGCCTGCCGGCCGCCTCCTCCAGCTCGGCGGCGAAGCCGGGCCAGCGGTCGGCGGCGGCCAGGTTGAGCCGCAGCAGCGCCTGCTCGCCGTAGTGGACCTCGGTGACCGGGGCCAGCATCCCCGCCGCCGCCCAGGAGGCGCCCCTGCCGGGCGACGGGTCGACCACGGTGACGGCCATCCCGGCCTGGGCCGCCCGCCAGGCAACCGCGAGGCCGATCACCCCGCCCCCGACCACGACGACGTCGCCGGCAACCTGGCTGGCCATGGTGTTGGCGGCTCCTCCCTTCGCCGGCATGACCCGGTGCAGGTTCCAACGGTCGGCGGCCCGGTAGCCGCCCTCTCAGCCCGGTGGCCCGGGCTCCCGTGTGTGGTCCTACCAGCCTACTCGCCCGGCGAGCGCACCGGCGAGGGTCATGCGGTTAGGGAGTCGTTAGGGGCGTGGCCTTGGATGCCGCCGCCGCGTGCCCGCGCTGCCGAATCGTGAGGGTCCTTCCTGCTCCTGCACGCGCAGGTGCAGCTTCGTGAGCCGGCACGCGGGCATGCGCTCGAGGAGGAAGCGATTATGCGGCGAACTGCGATTGTCCTCGTCCTGACGGTCATGGCCGCGGCCTTGCCGGTGGTCCGCGGTGTCGCCAAGGACGCCCCCACCGGCTCGGCCGCCGGCCCCAACGTGCGGGCCGACTTCGACAACGACGGCTTCGTGGACCTGGCGGTGGGGACGCCGTCGGAGGATGTCGGCACCACGGTGAACGCCGGTGCCGTGACCGTCCTGTACGGCTCGGCGGCGGGCCTGTCGGCCACCGGGAGCCAGCAGTTCACCCAGGACACCGCGGGCGTCCCCGACGCCGTCGAAGGCGACGACCACTTCGGGCACCTGCTGGCCACCGGCGACTTCAACAACGACGGCCGCACCGACCTGGCCGTCGCCGTGCTGTTCGAGGACGTCGGCACGATCGTGGACGCCGGCGCCGTCACCGTCCTGTACGGCTCGGCGGCCGGGCTCACCGGCGCCGGGAGCCAGCAGTTCACCCAGGACACCCCGGGGATCGTCGGCGCCGCCGAGACCGACGACGGCTTCGGCGAGGCGCTGGCCACCGGCGACTTCAACAACAACGGCGTCGACGACCTGGCCGTGGGCGCCCCCTCCGAGGACGTCGGCGCCGCCGTCAACGGCGGCTCGGTCAACGTCCTGTACGGCTCCGCGGCGGGCCTGTCGGCCACCGGCAACCAGCAGTTCACCGAGGACACCCCGGGGGTGGTCGGCGTCACCGAGGGCGACGACCACCTCGGCCACCTGCTGGCCAGCGGCGACTTCAACAACGACAACCGCGCCGACCTGGCGATCGCCGCGCTGTTCGAGGACGTCGGGACGATCCTGGACGCCGGCGCGGTGACCGTCCTGTACGGCTCGGCGTCGGGGCTCACGGCCGCCGGCAGCCAGCAGCTCACCCAGGACACCGCGGGGGTGCCGGGCGCCGCCGAGTCCGAGGACGCCTTCGGCGAGGCATTGGCCACCGGCGACTTCAACGGCAACGGCATCGACGACCTGGGGGTCGGCGCCCCCTCCGAGGACGTCGGCGCCGCGATGGACGGCGGTGCCGTCAACGTCCTCCCCGGGACCGCCGGCGGCCTCACCGGCAGCGGCAGCCAGCAGTTCACCGAGGACACCCCCGGGGTGACCGGCGTCACCGAGGGCGGCGACCACTTCGGGCACCTGCTGGCCAGCGGCGACTTCAACAACGACGGCCGCGCCGACCTGGCCGTCGCCGTGCTGTTCGAGGACGTCGGCACGATCGTGGACGCCGGCGCCGTCACCGTCCTGTATGGCTCGGCCTCCGGCCTGAGCGGCGCCGGCAGCCAGCAGCTCACCCAGGACACCCCCGGGGTGCCCGGCAGCGCCGAGGCCGGGGACGCCTTCAGCCAGGCGCTAGCCGCCGGCGACTTCAACAACAACGGGTTCCTGGACCTGGCGGCGGGTGCGCCCTCGGAGGACGTCGGCGCCGCGATGGACGCCGGTGCCGTCAACGTCCTCCCCGGGACCGCCGGCGGCCTCACCGGTAGCGGCAGCCAGCAGTTCACCGAGGACACCTCGGGCGTCCCCGACACCGTCGAAGCCGACGACATGTGGGGGGAGGCGCTGGCGACCTCCGCGCCCTGACCGCCCGGTCACCGCTATCCTGCTCGGCGGGAGGTGTCGATGCTGGCCGAGCACGACGAGGGGCGCCTGGAGGAGCTCCGCCAGGTCGTCTACCGGACGCTGGTCGAGGAGGGCAGGCCACCGACGGCGGACAAGGCGGCCAGGCGCCTCGGGACCGGCGAGGACGAGGTCCTCGCCGGCTGGCGCCTGCTCCACGACCGGCATCTCCTGGTCCTGGACGACGACCGGACCACGATCCGGATGGCCCATCCCTTCTCGGCAAGGTGGATGGGATTCCTGGTCGCCTCGGCGGAGCAGAAGTGGTGGGGCGGGTGCGCCTGGGACTCCTTCGGGATCATGGCCGCGCTCGACCGCCCGGTGCTGGTGGCGACCACCTGCGTTGGCTGCGGCCGGCCGCTGGCGCTCCGTGCCGACCCGGCGAAGCCGCCGGACGACGCCTACGTCGTGCACGTCCTGGTCCCCGCCGCCCGCTGGTGGGACGACGTGGTGTGGACCTGCTCCAACATCCGCCTGGCGTGCGACGCCGGGCACGCACCCGACGCCGGCACCGTCGTGGACCTGCCGACGATGTGGCGCCTGGCCGGCGTCTGGTATGGCGACCGGCTCCGCGACGACTTCCGGCGCCGGACCCCCACGGAGGCGAACGCGATCTTCGCGGACCTCGGGCTCACCGGCCCGTTCTGGGCGCTGCCCGACTGAGTCAGCCGAGCTTGGTGAGGGCGCGGCGGAGGTTGCGGACCCCTTGCTGGATGCGCTGCTCGTTCTCGATCAACGCGAACCGCACGTGGCCGTCGCCGCCGGGGCCGAAGCCGATCCCCGGCGAGGTGGCCACCCTGGCCTCCTTGACGAGGAAGGACGCGAACTCGACCGAGCCCATCTCCCGGTACGGCTCGGGGATCGGCGCCCACACGAACATCGTCCCCTCCGGCGGCATGACCTCCCAGCCGATGCGCTGGAGCCCCCCACAGAGCGTGTCGCGGCGTGACTGGTAGACGCGCTGCACCCGCTCGGGGTGCTCCGGGTCCTCGTTGAGGGTGACGGTCGCGGCGATCTGGATGGGCTGGAAGACCCCGTAGTCCAGGTACGACTTGAGCTTGGCCAGCGCCTGCACCACGGTGGCGTTGCCGACCAGGTACGCGATCCGCCAGCCGGCCATGGAGAACGCCTTGGTCATCGAGTACAGCTCGACCGCGCACTCCTTGGCGCCCTCGGCCTGGAGGATCGACGGCGGGCGGTAGCCGTCGAAGCCGAGCTCGGCGTAGGCGTTGTCGTGGACCAGCAGCACCTCGTGCTCGCGGGCGAAGTCGACCATGCGCTGCATGAAGGCGAGGTCCACGCAGGTGGTGGTCGGGTTGTGCGGGAACGACAGGACGATCACCCGTGGACGCGGCCAGGACCAGCGGTAGGCCTCCTGGACGCCCGCGAAGAAGTCCTCGCCGGCGCCGACGGGGATCTCGCGGACGTCGGCCCCGGCGAACAGCGGCCCCCAGATGTGGATGGGGTAGGACGGCGACGGCACCAGGGCCGCGTCGCCCGGCTGCAGCAGCACCCACATCAGGTGCGAGAAGCCCTCCTTGGAGCCGATGGTGGCGATCACCTCGGTGTCGGGGTCGAGCTCGACGCCGAAGCGGCGGCGGTAGCGTCCGGCGGCGGCCTCCCGGAGCTTGGGGATGCCGCGGCTGGCCGAGTAGCGGTGGTTGCGGGGGTTGCGGGCCGCGTCGGCGAGCTTGTCCACCGCCACCTCCGGCGAGGGCAGGTCGGGGTTGCCGAAGCCGAGGTCGATGACGTCCTCGCCGGCCCGGCGGGCCGCCACCTTCAGGCCGTCGATGATGGTGAAGACATAGGGCGGCAGGTTCGTGATACGACGGAACTCCACGCGGAGACCCCCGGACGGTAGGAGACGATGGCGATCACGGTACGGCCCTTCGAGGAGGGCGACCAGCGCTGGGCGGACACGGTCATCTCGGCCCACCAGGGGTCCAGCCTGTCGGCCCGCCTCGGCGAGCTGATCGACCCCCTCGAGCTGCCCGGACTGGTCGCCGAGCGCGACGGCCAGCGGCTCGGCCTGCTCACCTACATCGTCGACGGCGACCAGTCAAAGACGGTCGCGCATCACCAAGACCACGGGATCCCTGAGGCGATCACGTCGTACGTCGGTGATGCGCGACCGTCTTTGGAAGTGCTCACGCTGCACAGCCAGGTGGAGGGAGCCGGCGCCGGGACCGCGCTGCTGACGGCGGCGGCCGCGCTGGCGCGCCGGCTGGGCTGCCGGCGGCTGTGGCTGGTCACCACCAACGACAACCTCCACGCGCTCGGCTTCTACCAGCGTCGGGGCCTGCGCCTGCGCGCCGTCCACGTCGGCGCCGTGGACCGGGACCGGGCCCTGAAACCGGAGATCGCGGCCGTCAACCCCGACAACCGCATCCCGCTCCACGACCTCCTGGAGCTCGAGCTGCCGCTGTGAGACCCAGAACGGCGCGGGCCCCTGGCCGCGGATGGCCGGGGGCCCGAGCCGAGCGAGAGGCCCGCCTACATGCCCATGCCGTGGCTGTGACCGCCGGCCCCGGCCCCGGCGTCCTCCTTCTCCTCCGGCTTGTCCACGACCAGGGTCTCGGTCGTGAGCAGCAGGGCGGCGATGGAGACGGCGTTCTGGACCGCCGAGCGGGTCACCTTGGCCGGGTCGACCACGCCAGCCTTGAACAGGTCGCCGTACTCACCGCTGGCGGCGTCCAGCCCCTGGCTGTCGGACAGGTCGCGGACCTTCGCGACCACGACCGCGCCCTCGAACCCGGCGTTGGCGGCGATCCAGTAGAGCGGCAGCTCGAGCGCCTTGCGCACGATCGCCGCGCCGGTCGCCTCGTCGCCGGTGAGGTCCAGCTTGTCGAGGGCGCCCTGGGCGCGGATCAGGGCGACGCCGCCGCCGGCGACGATGCCCTCCTCGATCGCGGCGCGAGTCGCCGAGAGGGCGTCCTCGATGCGGTGCTTCTTCTCCTTCAGCTCGACCTCGGTGGCCGCGCCGACCTTGATGACGCCGACGCCGCCGGCCAGCTTGGCCAGCCGCTCCTGGAGCTTCTCGCGGTCCCAGTCGGAGTCGGTGTTGTCGATCTCCTGCTTGATCTGGGCGATGCGGCCCTTGATGTCCTCTGGCGAGCCGGCACCCTCGACGATGGTGGTGTCGTCCTTGGTGATCGTGATCCGCCGGGCCCGGCCGAGCAGGTCGAGGGTGACGTTCTCGAGCTTGAGGCCGACCTCCTCGGAGATGACCTGGCCGCCGGTGAGGATCGCGATGTCGGCGAGCATGGCCTTGCGGCGGTCGCCGAACCCGGGGGCCTTGACGGCCGCGCTCTTGAAGGTGCCGCGGATCTTGTTGACGACCAGGGTGGCCAGCGCCTCCCCGTCGACGTCCTCGGCGATCACCACCAGCGCGCGGCCCGACTGGACGACCTTCTCCAGCAGGGGCAGCAGCACCTGCGCCGAGGAGATCTTCTGGTTGGCGATGAGGATGTAGGGGTCCTCCAGGACCGCCTCCATGCGCTCGGGGTCGGTGACGAAGTAGGGCGAGATGTGGCCCTTGTCGAACTGCATCCCCTCGGTGAACTCCAGCTCCATCCCGAAGGTCTGCGACTCGTCGACGGTGATGACCCCGTCCTTGCCGACCTTGTCCATCGCCTCGGCGATGATCCGGCCGATCTCGGCGTCCTGGGCGGAGATGGCCGCCACCGAGGCGATCTCCTCCTGGTTCTCGATCTCGTGGGCCTGGTTGCGGATCGCCTCGGCGACCGTCTCGACGGCCCGCTCCATGCCGCGCTTGAGGCCCATCGGGTTGGCGCCGGCGGCGACGTTGCGTAGGCCCTCGTGGACCAGGGCCTGGGCGAGCACGGTGGCGGTGGTGGTGCCGTCACCGGCGACGTCGTTGGTCTTGGTCGCGACCTCCTTGGCGAGCTGGGCGCCGAGGTTCTCGTAGTGGTCCTCGAGCTCGATCTCCTTGGCGATGGTGACGCCGTCGTTGGTGACCCGGCCTCGAGGGAGCGGCGCGCCTCGGCGCTGAACAGCAGTTGCTTGGGCATGTCTCCCCGGTTCCTTACTTGTTGACGATCGCGAGGACGTCGCGGGCGGAGAGGATCAGGTAGTCGTCGCCGCCGAGCTTGACCTCGGTGCCGCCGTACTTGGAGTAGATGACGGTGTCGCCGACCTTGACGTCCATCGGGATCCGCTTGCCGTCCTCGAAGCGGCCGGGGCCGACGGCGATGACCTCGCCCTCCTGGGGCTTCTCCTTGGCGGTATCGGGGATGACCAGCCCGGAGGCGGTCATCTCCTCGCCCTCGCCGGGCTTGACGACGATGCGGTCCTCGAGCGGTTGCAGGCTCACGCCCATCCTTCCTCCTCGTGCCGTGGCGGCCCGGCCCGGATCAGGGCGGGCCAGAAGGGTGTACACGTTCGGCGCGGATATTAGCACTCGGTTGAGGGGAGTGCTAAGCGCATCCTAGGTAGGTTGCGCGGCCGCCGTCAACCGCCCCCGCCGCTCGCGCGGCGCTTGGTGCGGCGGGGGGCGCGGCGGCCGACACCGGGGACGATCTGGAGGTTCGGGTCGGCCCGTGCGTCCAGCGGGGTGCGCTCGCCCCGCTCCAGGGCGAAGCTGCCGGCGCAGGCCACCATCGCCCCGTTGTCGGTGCAGAGCGCCGGCGACGGCACCAGCACCCGCACCCCGAGGCCGTCGGCCTCCTCCCCCAGCCGGGCCCGCAGGCGCGAGTTGGCCGCCACCCCGCCGGCCAGCAGCACCGTGTCGAGGCCCTCGCGCTTGGCGGCGCCGAGCACCTTGCTGACCTGCACGTCCACGACCGCCTCCTGGAACGAGGCGGCCACGTCGGCCGGGTCGACGGCCGGCCCGGCCGTGCGGACGTGTCGGGCGACGGCCGTCTTGAGGCCGGAGAGGGAGAAGTCGTCGGAGCCGTCCTCCAGCAGCGCCCGCGGGAAGCGCACCGCCGCCGGGTCGCCGGTGCGCGCCAGCTCGTCGATGACGGGCCCGCCCGGGTAGCCGAGCCCCAGCACCCTCGCGACCTTGTCGTAGGCCTCGCCGGCGGCGTCGTCGATGGTCTGGCCGAGCATCCGGAACCCGCCGCGCTCGTCCATCGCCAGCAGGCTCGTGTGCCCGCCGGACACCACGAACACCAACGCCGGCAGGGGCAGTGGCCCGTGCTCGAGGACGTTGGCGTAGACGTGGGCGACCAGGTGGTTGACCCCGACGAGGGGGCGGTCCAGCGCCAGCGCGTAGGCCTTGGCCGCCGCCACCCCGACCAGCAGCGAGCCGGCCAGGCCGGGGCCGAGGGTGACCGCGATCGCGTCGACGTCGCCGAGCCGCACCCCGCCGAGGGCGCAGGCCTGCTCGACGGCCGGGTGGAGCAGGTCGACGTGCGCCCGGGAGGCGACCTCGGGAACGACCCCGCCGTAGCGGGCGTGCAGGGTCTGCTGGTCGGCGAGCACGTTGGAGCGGACCCGCCGCCCGTCCTCGACGAGGGCGACGCCGGTCTCGTCGCAGGAGGTCTCGATCCCCAGCACCAGCACGCCTAACGAGCCTCCCGCGGCTCCGGGATGCGGCCGGCGAGGCCGGCCAGGCGCTCGGCGTAGGCGGGGGTCTGCAGGCCCTCGGCCCACATGATCAGGGCGTCCTCGCCGGTCTCGGCGTAGTAGTTCTTGCGGATGCCGACCGGGGCGAAGCCGAACTGGTGGTACAGCGCCTGGGCGGCATGGTTGGCGACCCGCACCTCCAGGGTGCAGGCGGTCGCACCCCGCCGCCTGGCCTCGGTGATCACCGCGAACAGCAGGCGGGAGGCGACCTTGCGGCGGTGCACGCCGGGATCGACGGCGATGTTGGTCACGTGGGCCTCGTCGCCGAACACCATCAGGCCGGCGTAGCCGACGACCCGGCGGCGGACCCTGGCCACGATGTAGAAGCGGGTCGAGCGCTGGACGATCTCGGACAGGAACAGCGTCATCGTCCACGGGCGCGGGTACACCTGGCGCTCGATCTCGAGCACCTGGGGGATGTGCCGGCGGCGCATCGGCTGCAGGTCGATGACGAGCGGGGAGCGCTGGTCGCCGGACTCGCGCCTGGACGGGTGCAGCGTGGCCATCAGCGTCACCCCGTCTCCGCCGATCGGGCCGCGCGCTCGCTGGCCAGCCGCCGTTCGACCGAAGGGTCGACGTCGGGCCGGCGCAGGTAGAGCGGGGTCACGTCGAGCGGGCTGGAGAACTCCTCGCGGTGGAACTGGGGCAGGGCCAGCTCGACCAGGGCGCTGGCCGACGGCATCGCCTGGGCGCGGCTGCCGAAGTGGCAGCGGTCGTCGAGGCGCTCGAAGACCTCACGGTAGGCGAGGGCGCCGTCGCCGCAGAGCAGCACCTCCTCGCCTCTGCCCTCCAGCGCGGCGGCGAGCTGGTCGGGCCGGAGCGTGTGGTACTCGACGAGCCGCACCACCCCGGCGTGGGCCGGCCGGTACACGGCCGTGAACACCTCGCCCCGGCGGGCGTCGATCACCGGGCAGATCGTGCGGCGGACGTGCCGGTGGGCGAAGGCGAGCAGGTCCAGGCTGGGCACGGCCACCATCGGGAGCCGCCAGGCCTGGGCGAGCGCCTTGGCCGTGCTGACCCCGACCCGCAGGCCGGTGAACAGACCGGGGCCGGTGCCGACGGCGACGCCGGCCAGCGACCCGGCGTCCACCTCGGCCTGCTCGAGGACCCAGCGGACGGCGGGGGTGAGCACCTCGGCGTGGCGGCGCTCGTGGCGGATCGACACCGACGCCAGCGTGCCCGACTCCGACCCGACGGCCACGCTGGTGACGGGGGTGGCGGTGTCCATCGCGAGGACGAGCAAGCGGACAGCCTTTCGAGCGATGCGGTGGAAACGTATTGTGGCACCTCAAGCCGCGGTCGCGCCGTCCGATCACAACCTCGATGGCGCGAGTGCTGATCGTCCAGGGCCACGCCCGCTCGCGGGCGGATACGGCCGCCACCCTGCGCGCCGAGGGCCACGACGTCCTCGAGGCGGGCTCTGCCGACCATGGCGTGCGTCTGGCCCACGAGCAGGGACCAGAGGTCATCCTGCTCGACCCCATGCTGCCGGACCGCTCGGGGTACGAGCTGTACGCGAGCCTGCAGCGCGACCCGATCACCCTGGCGATCCCGGTGCTGTTCCTGCCAGGGTCGCCGCCGAACGCCGCGGGGCAGCGGAGCACCGGAACGGCGGTCGCGGACCTCGACATCGTCACCCGCCTCGGGCTCGCGCTGCGCACCAAGGCGCTCAACGACGAGCTGCGCCTGGCCGACGTGAGCCTGCGATCGGCGGTGCTCACCGACTCGCTCACCGGGCTGGCCAACCGCCGGGCGGTGGAGGAGCGCCTGCGGGCGCTGACGGGGCTCGCCAAGCTCGGCATGGGGCCGCTGTCGATGGTCCTCACCGACCTGGACGGCTTCGCCGAGGTCAACGACCACAGCGGCTACGCCGCCGGCGACCGGCTGCTGCAGGCGTTCGCCGGCCTGCTGCACGAGTCGTGCCGCGGCGGCGACACCATCGGCCGCTTCGAGGGCGAGGCGTTCCTGATGCTGCTGCCCGGGACCAAGCTGGACGCCGCCTGGAACGTGGCCGAGCGGGTGCGGCGGCGCACCGTCGCCGTCGGCATCGTCCTCGGTCCGGACGCGCCGCGCCTGACCGCCTCGTTCGGCGTGGTCGAGCACCGGCCGGCCGACGCCTGGCGCGACCTGCTGTCCCGGGCCGAGACCGCGCTCGTCAGGGCCAAGCGCGCCGGCCGCAACCGCTGCGAGGTCGCGTAGAGGGCCGCTAGAAGGCCCGAGGGCGGAAGATGGTCAAGTGCGGTTCGTTGGGGTGGATCTGGCCTGGGGTGGGCGCAACCCGTCCGGGCTGGCGGCGCTCGACCCGGCGGGGCGGGTGGTCGCGGAGGGCTGGGCGACCGCCGACGGCGACATCGCCGCATTCCTGGCCGCCCACGACCGCGACGGCGCGGTGGTCGCGCTGGACGCGCCGCTGGTGGTCACCAACCCGTCGGGCACGAGGCGCGCCTGCGAGGCCGAGCTGCAGCGGCGCTACGGCCGCATGGGGGCCGGGCCCTACCCGAGCAACCTCGGCGTGCTCGGCGGCAGGGTCCGGGCGATGGAGCTGGTGCGCGGCTCGCCGCGGCCGTACCTGACCGTCCCGCGCGACCCGGGCCGGGCCAGCGGCTGGTGGGCGATCGAGACAAGCGTAAGTTTTCCCCGTCCATAGAAGTGGCCCGGCGGCTGCGGTAACAGCCCCGGGCCCGGCACAGGGAGGACAAGTCCCCATGCCCCACCAGTCTGGCACCGCCAGACCACCCGCGCCCGGCACGGCCACCGCCGTGCACCTGCTCATCGGCCGGCCACCCGGCCGCATGCCACTCGTCGCCGCGGACCTCCGCGAGGTCGCCGGCGAGCCGGTCATGTACCTGCGGTTCGAGGTCGACGACCGCGAGCGGCAGCACGCCCGCCACAAGGTCGACGTCACCTTCTCCGGCCCACCCGCCGACATCGCCGCGCTGCTGGCCCAGATGACGGCCGCGGTCGAGCAGGCCGAGCTGCCCGCCGAGGAGGGGTAGCGCATGGCCCAGGAGGACATGACCGCCGACCAGCGGGTGCTGCTCGAGCACCGGGCCGCTGTCCGCGTGAACCTGCCCAACGACGCCACGCATGCGGCCCGCACGGCCCGGTGGCTGGCCGGCCAGGCATCCTACGCGCGGCTTCCCGGGGCGCTGGTCGAGCGGCTGGAGCAGGCCGCCGAGCAGTTGGAGGCCGCGGCGTTCTCCATCGTCGGCCGCATCCAGGCCGAGGGTGAGGAGCGGGAACGCCTGGACCTGACCACGGCCGCCTACCAGCGGCGGCTGGAACGCGACCAGCAGACGTAGCCGGACCCGACCGCGGGGCCCCCGGTCACCCGGCCGGGGGCCCTCTGCTGCGCAGCCTTCACTTCCAGCTCGGCGGATAGACCTTGACCCCGTTGACGGAGATGGCGAGCACCAGGTCTTTCTGCTGAGCGAACTCCGACTCGATCGTTGGCAGCCAGCGCCGGAGCACCTCGATGGCGTCGAACTCTCGGCAGCGCAGCCAGAGGTGCTGGCCATAGGTGTTGCGGATGCGCCGCCGGCTGAAATCCCCGTCGTGGGTGACAACGATGGCGCGGTCCTCGTGCGCGCGTACCGAGACTTCGTCGTCTCTCGCATTGGCGAGCCCGAGCTCGGCCACCGTGAAGCACTCGTGACGCTCGGCGCGCAGGAATCCGACGACCCTGGCGTCGATGTTCTGGTCCAGCAGGAAGCGCACTTACGCGGCGCCGAGCCGCTTCCGGGCGGTCTCAACGTCAGCCTCGGTGAGCGCCGGGAAGGCGGTGAGCACCTCCGCGGTCGTGTAGCCGTGCTTGAGGTACTCGAGCACCGTCTCAACGGGGATCCGCGTACCTGCGAACACGGGCTTGGAGCCGAGCAGCCGCCGCCGGGACACCACCCGGCCGGCGTCGGCCTTGCTTCGCCTGGCGGCCGAGCGGACCCGGGTCACGATCGGAACCAGATCGATGACCTCAGGAATGACGGTCTGGTCCGGCCGGCGGCCGTCCTCCCAGCTTCCGTCCGGGTGCTGGAAGTACATCCGTTTGCCGTCCGAGGCGAAGCGAAGCTCCCGCAGCGGTGCCCCATACCCGCGCGTACGCAGGTGTCGGACGACGCGCTGGATCTCCTGCAGCGAGAACCTGTCGCGGAGTTGGGCGGCAACGCATAGGTCAACGAGGTCGGGGAAGGCGTAGAGGCGAACCGTGTTGCGAGGGCCGAAGCTGTGCTGCATGGATGGGACGATGAGCCCGGCGTCCTGCCAGTAGCGGAGCCGGCGCATCGAGACCCCGGCGAGCTGGGCCGCCGACTCCGCTGACAGTGCGATGCGCTCGTCGGCGTTCTTCATCTGCGACCCCATCACGCCCCCTCGCCGTCGATGGTTCGAGTCACCGGCTCCCCCTCCGCCGAGCTATTCACGGCGAGCTGCTTGGCGAGGAGCACACCAGTTTCGGTGAGGCTGATCCCCGCCCAGTGCGACATGGTGGCCTGCCGGGTCTGCACCAGACCCCGCCGCTCGAGGCGCCCCGCCGCTCGGGAGAGCGCCACCTTGGCCGCGTCGTAGCGCCTGGCACCGATGGCCCGGCGAGAGAACTTCTGCCCTCCAGCGATCCGCTGCCCGGCGTGCCCACCGTAGTGCTCGGGGTACCGCAGCGGCCCAGTCGGCTCGAAACCATAGTGATCGGCCAGAATCTCGTGGTAGTACGCGTCAGCGCCCCCTGGAGTATCCAGTGTCCGGCCTTCGGCCTCCCTGTTGCGGAAGGCGATGCAGAGCGCCGCTCGTTGAAGCTCACTGAGTCCACGTCCCATAATGGTTAACTCTCGCCCAATCCTGGGGTAGAGTCAACCGTTAGAAGACTGGCCCGACCTGCTCGACCCCGGCCGGCCTGCTCCTGGAGGGCCAGCCAAGCACCCCGGGTCAGTCAACCGTGTACGAAACGGTGACGCTCAGGTCGCTGCCGGGGGTCGTGGGCCCCACCGCGTCGATGTCGCAGGTGAGGAACTCCCCGGCGCCCACAGCCGGGACGTTGATGGCGTCGGCGAGGTCGGTGAAGGTCCCCGCGGCGATGGTCGGCCGGTTGCTCTGCGTGGAGAAGATCGTGACGCCGTTCTTGTGGACGTCGGCGATGACGCTGCCGCCGACCGGGGCGGTCCCAACCGACGCACGCACCCCGATGATGGTGATGGCCACGCTCGGGTACCAGCGCAGCGCACCCACGATCGGGGCGGACAGTGCGCCGGTGCGGGTGAAGGTGATCTCCTGCCTGTGCTTGGGGGGCGAGCCGTGGGTGTGGTCGCCGCGGGCGACGGTGGACGCGGCACCGTTGCCGGACGCCTGCCCGTAGGCGGTCTCCGCGACCACGGCGCCGAACGCCTCCCGCTGGTGCCGGTGGTCGGCCCTGGCGAGGGTGGTTGCGGCGCCGTCCAGGCCGGTGTCGCCGACCCCCGAGGCGACGGGGGAGCCGAAGCCCTCCCTGGCGTGCTTGTGGTCGCTGCGGGGGAGGGTGGTAGCAACCCCGTCCGCGGCGGCGTCGGCGGGCGCGCTGGACCCTGGCGACCCGAACGCCTCGCGGGCGTGGCGGTGGTCGTCCTTGGCCGGGAGCACGCCGGTTCCTGCGGCGCCGGTGTCCCCGACTGCGGACGCCGCCGGCGTGGCCGCGGTGAGGCTGGGGCTGCCGTGGCTGTGGTCGCCGCGGCTGTAGAGCGCCGAGACGCCCGGCGTGGAGCCCTGCCCGTAGCCCGTCTCGGAGGTGACGGTACCCGAGGGGGTTCCGCCGCCCGACCCGATCGGCTGCTCCAGGCGGGCCAGCATCCGGGCCAGGTCGGCACGGTTCCAGTTGAACACGACGCTGGCGTCCTTGGAGTGCGCCGACGCGGTCGTGCCGAGCTGCGCCCTGACGATCGTGAAGACGCTGCCGGCGATGGCGTCGACGCGGACGACCTCGAACCGGGGCGTCGACTCCTCCAGCGTCACGTAAAAGGGAAATTCGGACGGCCAGGTGCCCTCCCTGGTAGACACGGTCATGCTGAGCGCGCCGGAGGTGATGTCAGCGGCCAGGGTGCCGATGACGGCTTCCAGGAGCGCCTGACGCGACCCGGCGGGCATCGCTAAACCCCCCGCGGGTCGAGCTGCTCGGCGGCCGCCTGGAGCTCCGCGGCGGCCTCCCGGAGCTCGGCCGCGGCCTCGGCGAACTG
>WNFU01005241.1_pt1 | contig 24095 bp, 15 predicted proteins | sample 5400121 | NCBI WGS metagenome assembly WNFU01 (sample SAMN13153360, study PRJNA577476) | soil metagenome | isolation source: 100 cm soil or saprolite under grassland replicate 1 | place: USA:California | collected 2016-06-15
GCAACTGCAGGATGCGCTGCTCCGCGACGTTCGCTTCATCGTCGGCATCAGAATGCACACGCAAGGGATGAGCGTCGAAGAAGCGCAGAAGCTGTTCGAAAGCGAGGGACACCAGCCGGCGCCTGTCGCGTTATCCGAGGCGAAGCGCGGCGCCGGCGATCCGCTGTACGGCTATTACACGATGGGCAAGCTCGCCATCCTGAAGCTGCGCGACGACTACAAAGCGAAGAAAGGAAGTGCGTTCAAGCTGCAGGATTTCCACGATAGCTTCATCAAGCTGGGACCGCTGCCGATGCCGCTGATTCGTGAACGGATGCTGGGCCAACGAGGAGCGATGCTGCGGTAATGGCCGCGCTGCCGATCGCTGCGGCGATTGCGTCTGCGGCCTTGATGTACTTCCTCGCCGCGCGCATCTTCGCCAATGCGGGTTATGCGATCGTCGCGCTCGGTGTCTTCGCGTCGACGCCGTTGTTATGGCTGCAGGCTCAAACCGCGCCTGGTTCGCTCTACCCCTTGCCGTTTGTAGTGGCCTGGCTGCTGGCACTTGCACGATTTCAAAGCACACGCGCCGCCTGGTGGCTCGTTGCTGCGGGCGTTGCCCTCGGACTCGGTGTTTACACGTCGATTGCGGCTGCGGTGATGATGCCGGCGTACCTGCTGGTGACGGTGGCGGTGTTGGCGTATTCGCAAGCTGCGTCAATTCCGCAGCTCACGGCATTTGTGGGCGCGTTTGGTGTGACCGCTCTACCCTTCGCGGCGGGTATGGCTCTCCATCCCGAGGTATTTCGAGCCACGATCAAGGCGCATCGCCTCTACGACGCCGACCGTTTCAACATCCTGCAAGGCGCCCGCGAGATGGCCAGCTGGGTCGGTCTCACCGCGCGGTCTGAAGTGTACTGGGACTACTTCAATCCAGCTTTCTTGTTTCTCACCGGCGGTGTGTTGCTGCTGCCGCTCGTCGTGTTGATACCCATCGGGCTGTATCGTGCCGCAGCGAAGGAGTCGTCGCCGCTCGCCCGAATCGTGATTGCCGGCTTTTTTGCGGCGCCCCTTGCGGCTTCGCTGACCGCAGAGCCGCCCACGCCGGGACGCATCCTGTTCGTCACGCCGTTTGCGGCGATTGTGTCGACATACGGCGTCGCGGAAATTGCGGTCTGGGTGAGCCGGAAAAAAGGGTCTGCCCCCCGGAACCGGTAGAATCCGTTTGCATGACCACTGACATGGCCGTCACCGCTTCTGAACCGCTCGTTCGCGCCGTGCGCAGCGGCGGCGTCGCCACGCTCACGCTCAACCGCGGCGATCGGTTCAACCCGCTGTCGTCCGCGATGATCGCGGCGCTTCGCACGGAACTCGACGCGATCGCCGCCGCAGAAGACGTGCGTGTCGTCGTGCTCGCGGCCGACGGGCGGGGCTTCTGCGCCGGACACGATCTCAAGGAGATGCGCGCGCACACGAACGATCTCGAGTGGCAGCGCCGTCTGTTCGACGACTGCAGCCGCATGATGATGCGGCTCACCGAGCTGCCGCAGCCGGTCATCGCGCGCGTGCAGGGAATCGCTACGGCGGCGGGTTGCCAGCTCGTGTCGATGTGCGATTTGGCGGTGGCAGCCGATACGGCGACGTTTGCGCTCCCCGGCATCAACATCGGCGTCTTCTGTTCGACGCCGGCGGTGGGCGTGGCAAGAAACGTCGGCCGGAAGCGCGCGATGGAGCTTTTGCTCACGGGCTCGCCGGTTGACGCCAGCACCGCGCTGGCGTGGGGCCTCGTCAATCGCGTCGTGCCGGCGGAAGATCTCGATGCGGAAGTGAAACGCTTTGCGGATCTGATTCTGGCGCGCAGCGCCGCAACCATCAGGATGGGCAAGGCGACGTTCTATCAGCAGCTCGAGCGCCCGCTCGCCGGAGCGTACGATATCGCGAGCGAGACGATGGCCTGCAACATGGCGCTCGAAGATGCGGCCGAGGGTCTCGATGCGTTCTTGCAGAAGCGGCCGGCTTCGTGGCGGGGCCGATAGACGTTCAATCGCTGGACGCAGATCTCGTCAAGCGCCTGTACGCCGACGCGCGCGCGGAGCGTTGGCAGCTTCCTCTTGACTCATTCAGCAGGCTGCTCGAGCTGAGCGCGCGACGTGCTCTCTCGAACGAGACGCCGGACCGCCGCCGGCTCGAACGTTATCTTGCGTCCCTTCATTTGGAAGATCTGGCGCTCGCGTGCGCTTGCGCCGAAGGCATCGAAACCGCGTGGGATCATTTCGTGCGCGAGTATCGGCCTGTGTTGTATCGCGCCGCCACTGCCATCGATCCGTCCGGTCATGCGCGCGAGGAGGCCGATGGGTTGTACGGCGAGCTCTTCGGCCTCGATTTGCGCGAGGGCACGCGCCGGTCGCATTTCTGGTACTTCCACGGTCGCAGCAGTCTCGCGACCTGGCTCCGAGCCGTGCTGTCACAACGCTACATCGATCGGCTGCGGCGCGATCGACGGACCGTTCCCCTGACCGTTGACGATGAGTCGCAGCCGATGCCCGCGGTCGAACCCTCTCAAAACGCGGACGCGAGGAAGCACGCGGACGTCATAGGCCGCGCGGTGATGGCCGAAGTTCACGCGCTCGCGCCCCGAGATCGACTGCGCCTCCGCTGCTACTATGCGCAGAATCTGACCCTGGCTGAGATCGGCCGACTGCTGGGCGAACACGAAGCGACTGTTTCGCGCCAACTTGCGCGCACGCGCCGTACGATTCGCACACAGGTAGAGAGCAGGCTGCGTCACCGTGAAGGCATGACGGACGCTGAAATTGCTGAATGTTTCGCAGCCGTCCTTGAGGATCCCGGTCCACTCGATATTGTGGAAATGCTGGGCGCGGATCCGGAGCCGGAGGTCCCGAGGTTTCGAGGTTCCTAGCGGAACGCCTTCGTTTCTTTGTAGCTCGGGTCCTCAGCTCCTGAGTTGGCCAATCGAATGCAAGAAAGTTGAACTGAATCGTTCAGAGTAGGAGGCAGTTGACATCGTGACGGCGAACCAGCGGGACAAATCCATTGAGCGAATCCTCCGGCAGTCGCTTGCCGGTTCGGATACCGCCGTTGATCCCGCTCAGTGTGTCGACCCAGAGACGCTCGCTGCCTGGACGGACGGCGCGCTTCGTTCGGCCGATGCCGCAGCAGTCGAGCGACACGTGGCGGACTGCCATCGATGTCAGATGATCCTCGCAACCTTTGTCCGCGCCGAGCCGGCCGCAGACGTTCACGACGCCTGGTGGCAAAGGTGGCACGTGCGTTGGCTCGTGCCCATCGCGACGGCAGCAACCGTGGCTGCGTTGTGGATGGTGGTGCCGGCAGACAAAGCGCGTGAGTCGAAGGACATGGCGTTCAAACAATCGCCGTCGGTCAACGCGACGGCGGAGACCTCACAGGAGTCGCGGCGCGAGGCGACCGCCCAACCGCCAGCGCCGTCGTTGCAAGACGCCGCCCCGCCGTCCGCAGCCGCCGGCCGTCCCGCGTCTCGCGCCGATCGCACGAATCGCGACGCGTCCCAGAACGCGCTCAGGAAGGCGGAGCGTTTTGCGGCACGCGACGAGCAACGATCGTTTGACGCTCTTGCTCCACCGCCGCCGGCCGACACGCAGACCGCACCCCGATCGCTCGCGGAAAACGCGGGAGTCGCAGCCAGAAGGCCGGCAGAGGAACAGAATCGACAGGCGTCGCTCGACATCGTGTCGCCGAGCGGATCTGAACGCTGGCGAATTGTCGCCGAGACGCGCATCGAGCGATCGACGACGGCCGGCGCAAGCTGGGATGCCGTTGCCCTGCCGGAACCCGTGCGGCTCACTGCCGGCCACTCGCCGGGAGCCTCCGTCGCGTGGCTGGTCGGTCGTGGCGGATCGATTTACGTCACGACGGATGGGACGCGCTTTTCGCGTGTCCCGTTCACCGAATCGACGGATTTGATTGCTGTCCTCGCGATCAACGACAACGAGGCGACCGTGACGACAGCCGACGGCCGCCTCTTTCACACCGCCGATCGCGGTCTGACCTGGACGCGCCGGTAGGCGCTGCGTACCTACCGAGCACGAAGCCGCGAGGCCTAGGCCCACCAACGGCCTACCGAGTGCGCGGCGCACCCAAGGCCTACCTCTAGGGCCCACCGAAGGCCTAGCGCGAGGCCCGGCGTGCAAGAAATCTCCACCCCCGCGTTCAAAGAACAGGTGAAGGGGCCGGCGAAGAGCGTGAATTCTCTTAGTTTCCAGTTGCCAGTTAGCAGTTCAAAGTTTGAGTTTCCCAGTTACGCGAGTGAACTGGTCACTGAACTTTGAACTGGTAACTGGCAACTGGGAACTATCAATTCACAGCCTCGTGACGCCGCCCCGCCTTTGAAAAGGGGTCTTCCCATGCATGCACGTCCTAGGACCGCAATACGGCTCGTCAGGGCAATAGTGTTTTCGCTGTGGCGTTCTCGAACACGGCCGCATTGCAGTCCTGGCGCGCGGAGCGCGCGAAAAAACGATGCAACCAGCCAACGACCGGGCGAACACCCGCGCGAGTCACACGGTATCAACGGCAGGGCCTTTGGCTGGTTGGCGGTCGCCGTCGTTCTCGCCGCAGTCGGCGGCAGCGGCCCGCGCCCGGATGCGACCGTGGCCGCCGCGGGACAGCCGCAGTGCGCGCCGCACACGTCCACGCTCGACGATCAAAACGAAGTGGCGCTCACCGTCTACAACTCCGATCTCGCGCTCGTTCGCGACGTCCGGACCATTCAAATCGGGCGCGGAGAATGCGATCTCCAGTTCATGGACATCGCCGCGACGGTAAATGCCGCAACCGTTCATCTGCGATCGCTCACCGAACCCTCGCGCCTGGGTATTCTCGAGCAGAACTACGAGTACGACCTGCTCGAGCCCGACAAGATTCTGAAGAAGTACGTCGGTCGCGAAGTGACGCTCGTGCGATCGCGCCGAGAGAATGGCGCGCTCGCGGACGAACGGGTCACGGCGCGGCTCCTCAGCTACAACAATGGACCCGTCTGGAAGATCGGCGACGAGATTGTCACGGGTATGCCGGCCGATCACATGCGCTTTCCCGAGCTCCCCGGCAATCTGTACTCGCGGCCGACGCTGATCTGGACGCTCGCCAACACAGGCGGCATCGAGCATCGTGTGGAGGCGTCGTATCTCGCTACTCAACTGAAGTGGAACGCCGATTACGTGCTGACCGTCACACGCGACGACAAGACGGCGGACATCGACGGGTGGGTGACGCTCACCAACAACAGCGGAACGGCATTCCGTCACGCGAAGCTCCAACTGGTGGCGGGTGAACTGAACCGCGTCCACAACGAGATGGCCTTCAGGCAGGCCCTTGACGCCGTCTCGGAGAGCCGTGCCGCGGCACCGATGTCCCAGGAGGCGTTTTCTGAATATCACCTCTATACACTTGGCCGCAAAACGTCCATCAACAACCAGGAAACCAAGCAGCTCAGCATGCTCGGTGCGACCGCTTTTCCAGTACGGAAGCGCTATGTCGTCGACGGGCAGGCCCTCTTCTATCGCAACAGGTACAGCCCTGGCTCGCCGATCACGGATCACGTGAATGTGTATTACCAGTTCAAGAACGACACGGGTGCGGGCCTTGGAATGCCGATGCCTGCCGGCGTCGTCCGCGTTTACCAGGCCGACTCGAAAGGCGGAGCACAGTTTGTCGGTGAGGATCGCATCGGTCACACCCCGAAGGACGAAACGCTGAATCTCCGAATCGGCAATGCGTTCGATGTGGTGGCCGAACGCAAGCAAGTGGATTTCCAGAAGATCGCGTCCGATGTGTACGAGGTCGAGTATCAAGTGGTCCTGCGCAACCACAAAACCACGGGAATCACCGTCGAAGTCAACGAGCCGCTCGGTGGCACCTGGCGGATGATCCGCGCCTCGCATCAATGGACGAAGACCGACGCGTGGGCGGCGCAGTTCACCGTGCCCGTTGCGGCAGACGGGACGGCGACATTGAATTACCGCGTGCGGATCACGTACTGAGGGAAAGACTCAGTTTCCAGTTTCCAGTTACCAGTTCAAAGTTCAGTTATCAGTTCTCGTCGTTGTCAAGTTCGCAGAAAACTGGGAACTGACCCGATGCCGAAACTAAGAACTCAACTTTGAACTGGTAACTGGAAACTGGAAACTTGTTCTAGCGCTCCTGACCTTGAGGGGCTCGCGCCGGAACAACGCTATAGGTAATGCCGGTGAACATCATCTCCTCCCACGTCTGGTCGCCCCACCAGACCTCTGCTTTCGGGTTGGGATTCGATTTGTTCGCCGGCGAGTTGTCGTACCACGCGACCGCATGGATTCTCGTTCCCGCCGGCAACGGCAACGGCTGGCGGAAGATGTACTCGTGCTGCCAGTCGAAGTCGTAGTTAGGCACGGAGAGAATCGTTTCCTTTCGGCCATCCGGAAAGATGGCTTCGTACAGCCAGCGCTTTCCGCGCACGTGCGTGTGCGGCACGAGGCTGAACAAGAGGATGTCGCGATTGATGGTCATCTCCGCATCCACCTGGTGATCGGCGGCGCCGGCGGGGATGTGGAGGCTGCCGTTGACCAGCGCCGCGCTCGAGAGCGGAGTCTTTGGCCGCTCCTTCGTGAAGATGAGCCCCAGCCGCGTACGGTCGGTCGTCGCCTCGCCGATTGGCGTGTAGTGCACTTGGAACACCAGCGACGATCCGGCGGGCAGTCGAATCGCGGTGCCTTCCGGAAAGACTCGCCACGAATTGCCTGGCACATAGCCGCCGATAGACGGGCCCAAACCGCGCGGCCGCGGGCGGTCATTGGGACCGAGAGGTTTCCGTTGACCCGGTGGCAATTGACGGCCACCGGTCTGGCCCGCAGGGATTTCCATCCCGTCGGCCATCGTGAAGAGCGGCTGCGGGCGAGGCGCGTTCACGGTTTGCGGCACCGACGACGGCGTCGCAGGTGCCGGCGGCTTGACCGCGACGATCACGTGATGCACGGCGCGTCGATTGCCCGGCCGCATCTCCCAGGCTTTGATCCAGCGATCTTCGTCGAAATTCGCCGGCACTTCGAAATACTGATAGGCCACGGTGCCGGTCGCAGGAATTGGATAGTCTTCCTGCATCGACAGAATGACGTCAGGCTGACCGATGCTCCAGCCGTCGGTGTGGACCGGCGGGTCGGGAAGGTCTTTGGGGTCGCCCTCGGGCGCGCCACCGTTGGCCCATCGGAGGATGACGGACTTCTCGGTTTCGTTCAGGCGCCGCGCGTTGAGAAAATCGCCGACCGATGGATCTGCATGCCACGGCGGCATCGCGCCGCTCGCGACCTTTGCGGCAATCGACCGCGCCCACGGCCGCGCGTCTTTGAACGTGAGCAGCGACATCGGGGCGATCTCGCCGGGCCGATGACACGAGGTGCATTGCGCATAAAAGATCGGCGCGACATCCTTGCTGAAAGTCGGGGTGGGAGGGCTCGCCGCGGGCTGTGCTCCGGCGGACGCCGCGAGGCCAGCGATGATCCCGCATGCTACAGCAGTGGCGAACACTTGCATTCGCATGACGTGGCATTATCGCCGGTTCGACGCTCGACGTCACCATGACGTCATATTCGCGGGCCGTTACGCGCGTCAGGCCGCCGCCGTGCGCGGGCGCAGGGCTCGCCCCAATTTGGCCGATCTGTTGGCCGATCTCGCCTATTGGGCTGCTGCTGCGTGAGCGTCCGTCGTTAACCGGGAAAACGCATCGGGTTGGCCGATTCGCTGGCCGATCTCCTGCGGTGCTATCGTTTTTAGCGGCCCGCCAGCTCTCGTTTTCGTAGTGCAGGGAAGCTGCTGAATCGGCGCCGAGGAACGCATGAAGAAACTGACGTTATTCGCCGCAATCGTCTTCTCGATTCTTACACTCCACGCGCAGGAGCCTCGCGGCCCGAGTGAGGAGAGCGGCAAACAGGATCCGTGGTCCTCCGCGACGTTCTCCGACTTCCGTCTTCGCGCGATCGGGCCGGCGCTCATGTCGGGCCGCATCACATCGATTGCGGTCCATCCGGACGACAAGCAGACCTGGTACATCGGCGTCGCGTCAGGCGGCGTGTGGAAAACCACCAACGCGGGCATCACGTTTACGCCGGTCTTCCAGAACGAAGGCTCTTACTCGATCGGAACGGTCGTGACCGATCCGAAAAGTCCGAGCACCATCTGGGTGGGCACCGGCGAAGCCAACAATCAGCGCAGTGTCGGCTACGGCGACGGCATCTATCGCAGCGATGACGCCGGGCGCACCTGGCGTAACCTGGGCCTCAAAACGTCGGAGCACATCGGACGCATCGTCATCGACCCGCGCGACTCGAAGGTTGTTTTCGTCGCAGCGTACGGGCCGCTCTGGAGCGCCGGCGGCGAGCGCGGTCTTTACAAGACCACTGACGGCGGCGCCACATGGAACAGCGTTCTGCAGATCAGCGAGAACACCGGCATCAGCGATGTGGCAATCGACCCGAGCAACCCCGACGTGATGCTCGCCGTCGCGCATCAACGACGCCGCCACACGTGGACGTTGATTCACGGCGGTCCCGAAAGCGGCCTGCACAAATCGGTCGATGGCGGCAAGACATGGCGGAAGGTGCGCTCCGGTCTTCCGACCGGCGATCTCGGGCGCATCGTTCTGGCGTTCTCGCCGGCCGAGAAAGGCCTCGTGTACGCGAAGGTCGAGTCTGGGGCAACAGCCGGAACGGCCGACGCAGGGGGAATAGCTCCATCACAAGTCGCGTTGTATGCATCGCTCGATTCAGGCGACAGCTGGGAGCGGCGAGGGAATGCGAACGCGCAGCCGATGTACTACGAGAACATTCATCCTGACCCGAAGAATCCGGAACGAGTCTACGTGCCGAACATCCAGACGCAAGTCTCGGAAGACGGCGGCCGCACGTTCAGGAATCTCGGCGAACGCGCGAAGCATGTGGACAACCACGTTCTCTGGATCGATCCTGACAATACCAATCATCTTCTCGAGGGCTGCGACGGCGGACTGTACGAGACGTGGGATCGCGGAGCGCTCTGGCGTCATTTCGCGAACCTCTCCGTCACGCAGTTCTACAACGTGGAGGTCGACAACGCGTCGCCCATCTACAACGTTTACGGCGGCACGCAAGACAACAGCACGCTTGGTGGTCCATCGCGATCGAAGAGTCCCGATGGTTCCACCAACAACGACTGGTTCGTCGTCACGGGTGGCGATGGATTCGTTGCGCGTGTCGATCCGACCGATCCCAACATCGTGTACGGAGAATCGCAGTACGGCGGCATCGTGCGACTCGATCGCCGTACGAGTGAACGGGTCAATATCAGACCGGTCGAAGCCAAAGGCGACCCCCCGCTCCGGTTCAACTGGGAATCGCCGTTCATCGTCAGCCCGCACAGTCCGTCGCGGTTGTACTTCGGAGCCAATCGGTTGTTCCGCAGCGACGATCGCGGCAACACATGGCGCGCGGTCAGTCCCGATTTGACGCGCCAGACGGATCGCAACCAGCTGTCGGTGATGGGAAAAATCTGGCCGCCCGAGGCGGTGGCGCAGCACCAGTCGACAGCGACTTGGGGAAACATCTCGACCGTCACCGAATCGCGGAAGAAGGAAGGTGTGCTTTACGTCGGAACGGACGACGGCCTCGTGCAGTTTTCGTACGACGGAGGCAACACGTGGCGGAAGAGCGAGAAGCCGTCCGGACTTCCCGATTACGGCTCGTACGGCGTCTATGTGCAACGCGTTGTCGCGTCGAAGAACGACGAGAACGTCGTCTACGCGCTCTACGAGAACACAAAGAACGGCGATTTCAAGCCGTACATCTACAAGAGCACGAACAGAGGCGCGACGTGGGACTCAATTGCTGGAGATCTCCCGGCGAACGGGCCCGTCCTGTCATTCGCGGAGGATCACGTCGATCCCAATCTGCTGTTCTGTGGAACGGAGTTCGGTCTGTTCGTCACCGTCGACGGTGGAAAGAAATGGATTCGACTGCGCAACAATCTTCCGACGATTGCCGTGCGCGACCTCGCGATTCAGGAGCGCGACAACGATCTCGTGCTGGCGACGTTCGGCCGCGGCTTTTATGTGCTCGACGATTACTCGCCGCTGCGGCAGGTGACGTCCGCCGTGTTCGAGAAGGACGCGCATATCTTCCCGAGCAAGGCCGCCGTCATCGAAGTTGCCGAGACCGGCAAAGCGCGCGGTTTCCAGGGCGAGCAACTCTGGATGGCCGAGAACAGGCCCGAGGGCCTGGTCGTCACCTACTGGGTGAAAGACACGCCCAAGACGCTGCGGCAGCGGCGGCAGGATGCCGCGCGTGCCGCCGAGCAGAAGAAGGAGCCGCCGAAGTATCCGTCGCAGGCAGAGATCACCGCCGAAGAGGACGAAGAAGCGCCGCAAACGTTTCTGAGCATCAGCGATGCGTCGGGCAGAGTCGTGCGTCGTCTCGTCGTGCCCGGCGCGCGAGGCATTCATCGCTTCGTCTGGAACCTGCGTGGCGTTCCAGCGACGCTGCCGACAGGTACGGGCGGCGGAGGAGTCGGCGATGGAGGCGGGCAGGGAGCTGCCGGCGGCAGCTTTGTTCCGGCGGGCACATACAAGCTGTCGTTGTCGCGTCGCGCCGCCGGTGCCCTTGCCGCACTCGGTGAAGCACAGACGGTCACCGTGTCGGCGGATCCCGGCGTCACCCTTTCGCCGGCGGCGAGAGCGGCGGCCATCGAATATCAAGACAAGGTGGCGAAACTGCAGCGGTCTTTCACCGGCGCGTTGGAGCAAGCCAACAATATGAAGACTCGCACCACCGCGATGCGGCGCGCGATCGTGGACTCCTCGGCGGATATCAAGCTGCTCGACGAAGCGGTCAAATTCGACCAGCGTGTGACCGCCACCCAGCGTGCGTTGCGCGGCGACGAGACATTGCGCGGACTGGAGTCGGGATCGCCTTCGACGATCCAATCGCGCGTCAACTCGGCCGCCGCCGGTGCCCGTGGCCTGACAGGCGCACCCACGACGACGCAGCAGATGAATTACACCGTCGCCTCAGACGAGCTGAACGCCGAAATCGCGAAGCTCAAGACGCTCGAAACTGAGCTGAAGAAATTCGAGCAACAATTAGAGGCGGCCGGCGTGCCGTACACTCCCGGCCGCTGGCCTGGATAAATCGCGCGGTTCCTTCACGGGGTTCCGTCACTACGTTCGTTGACGGAGGTTCACGTAGGTTCTTTCACGTACGTTGTTCGTGAAGGTCTTGCGAAAGGAGACCTATGAGCGGAGTTCGGGTTCTGGTTGGCACAAAAAAGGGCGCGTTCATTCTCACCTCGGACGGCAAGCGTGAACAGTGGGAGGTCCGCGGACCGCATTTCGGCGGATGGGAGATTTATCACCTCAAGGGATCGCCGGCGGATCCCGATCGCTTGTACGCATCGCAAACGAGCGGCTGGTTTGGACAGGTGATGCAGCGCTCCAACGATGGCGGCGCAACGTGGGAAGCGGTCGACAACAAGTTCGTATACGACGGCGTGCCTGGAACGCACCAATGGTACGACGGCACGCCGCATCCATGGGAATTCAAGCGCGTGTGGCATCTCGAGCCCTCGATGAACGATCCGGACACGATCTATGCCGGCGTCGAGGACGCGGCGCTCTTTCGCACGACCGACGGCGGCAAGACGTGGTTAGAGCTTCCCGGTCTGCGCGCGCACGGGTCGGGACCGAAGTGGCAGCCCGGCGCAGGCGGACTGTGTCTCCACACGATCCTTCTCGATCCGACTCGATCCGAGCGCATGTTCATCGCCATTTCCGCGGCGGGCGCGTTCCGCAGCGATGACGGCGCACAAACATGGCAGGCGATCAATCAGGGACTCCGGTCGCAATATATTCCTGACCCAACGGCGGAAGTCGGTCACTGCGTGCATCGGATTGCGATGCACCGGTCGCGCCCAGACGTGCTGTTCATGCAGAAGCATTGGGACGTGATGCGCACCGACAACGCCGGCGATTTGTGGCACGAAGTGAGCGGCAACCTGCCGACGGACTTCGGATTCGTGATTGACGTGCACGCCCACGAGCCGGAGACGATCTACGTCGTCCCGATCAAGAGCGACTCGGAGCACTACCCACCGGATGGAAAACTGCGCGTGTATCGCAGCCGCACCGGTGGCAACGAGTGGGAAGCGCTCACCAACGGCCTGCCGCAGCAGGACTGCTACGTGAACGTGCTGCGCGATGCGATGACAGTCGACGCGCTCGATCCCTGCGGCGTCTATTTCGGCACCACGGGCGGACAGGTCTACGCGTCTGCAGACAGCGGAGATCATTGGACGCCGATCGTTCGCGATCTGCCGGCCGTGCTGTCGGTTGAAGTGCAGACGCTGTGACCATCAAGATCGAACTGCCGGCGCATCTCCGGACGCTCGCGCGCGTCGACGGCCCGGTGACAATCGATATCGAGGGTCGCGCGACGCTGCGCGCGGTCCTCGATGCGCTCGAGGCGCAATATCCGGTGCTGCGTGGCACGATTCGCGGCCACACAACCGATCGCCGCCGGCCGTTTCTGAGGTTCTTTGCGTGCGGGGCAGACCTCTCACACGACTCGCCGGACGCGCCGCTGCCCGACGCCGTTGCGGCGGGCGAGGAGCCGCTCGTCATTCTGGGAGCGATTGCCGGGGGGGCGTGAAAGGAACCTGTCGCGTGCGGTCCTTCACGGGAGTTCCTTCACGGGAGTTCCTTCACATACGTGCGTACACGGCGGTTCACGTACGTTCGTCTACGATGGTTCCTTCACGAAGTTCACGGCGGTTCACACGAACCATCGTGCCTGAACTTCGCGAACACAGCTGGAAGAACTTCCGTGACAGAACCTCCGTGAACTAACGTGTACGAACGTACGCGAGGGAACCCTCGTGAAGGAACCACCGCGATATCAGTCAGCGCGGAGCGCTTGCATCACATCCACGCGTGCCGCGCGCGTGGCGGGCAGGAGCGACGCCAGGACGGCCGCGACAACGAGCAGCGACGCGGCGAGCAGCACGAGCAGCACCGTCCTTGCACGCGACGTGATCTGATCGCGGAGTCGAACGGCGTCAATTCGAAAGTCCCCTTTGCCCGGATAAGATTCCGGATGCTCTTTCAGCATTGCACCGTGAATGGCGCGAAGTTCGGCCTTTGCCGCCTCGAGGTCGGTGCCAGATGCGAGGCGGCCGAAAAGCTCTGTCATCCGATGCACCCGTCCCGTGACCATCGTCGCGGAAAGATGATGCGGGCTCGTGACGACGTTCGCGATGATTTCCGTTTCCGCCGGGTAGGGGACTGACGGTTGCAGGACGCCGATGATCGTGGCCGACCTATCGCCAAGTCGAATGACCCGGCCGATCACCGCTCGATCGCTCGCCAAGGCCGTCGTCCAGAAGCGATAGGTGAGCACCGCCACTCCGGCCGCTTGGGGGCCGTCATCGGTCGCATCGATGAGCCGCCCGAGCACCGGACCGAGTCCCATCACGTCGAAGTACGAGCCGCCGACCACGCCCGCCCGAACGACGCGCGGCTCGCCAAGGCCCACCATCGTGAACTCGATGGTGGAAAAGTCTCCGATGGCTTCGAGCGTCTTCGTGCGCGCCCGCAGATCCTGAATCTCGGGCACTGAGAAAGCGGCGTTCTCTGCGTGGATACCCGGCGCGCTTTGCCGGATGTAAATCAGCCGATTCTCATCGCGGTTGACGAGCGGCGCCAGCAGCACCCCTCGAACGACGGTGAAGATTGCGGCATTGGCGCCGATGCCCAGGGCAAGCGTGACGACCACCGTGATCGTGAGCCCTTTGGCTTTCAGCAGCGAGCGAAGCGCAAAGCGAAGATCTGCGGCGAAGCTCATAGCAGTTCTATTCCACGTTCGCGAGGGCGTTCTTTAATGGGATCCGGCGAGGCGAGACGGGGGGTCCGCAATCGACTGCAAGCGCACGAGCCTCACGGTGTTTCGCCCCCGCAGGCTCCAGATTGGCATGATGCCGCGCTCCAGCGTCGCCTGGATCGCCTCGTCGGTGAGCCAGCACTCGGCGCAGGGTTGCATCTTCGACTCGCCATCCTCGTCGTAAACATAGAGCGGCAGATCGCCCACCTCAAACGATCCCTCCAGGTCGACTCCCTCATCGTCGTCGCGGGCCGCCGCGGCCATGAACGCTGCGGCCAAAAAGGCGCCATTGCCCCAGAGGAGCGAAGAGTGAACGGGTGACCCGTCGAGCTCCTCGAACGCGAACGACTCCACGGGATCCCGTTTGGCTCCGTACGGCGATCTCGACAACCACCGCGGCCAGGTGAGGCCCGCAAACGAGGCGGATCCAGAGCGGCGGAGTGTGCGAAAGAGAGTGGTCCGTGGCGCGTCGACAGATGTCCACGACGATACGCTCGAGCAGTCTCGAGGAACGCGACAGCCAACCAGGTCGGCGTTGGCGGCCCCCATGAACGGCGCTCCAGCGGCCTTGCCCAGCGCTGCAAGCGCGGCGAGCAGCGTGACGTCTTCCTCTTCGGGTCCGAAGCTGTAATCGCCGACGAGGAGGGACCACGGCGGCGCATCCGTGAGCCGGCGAGAGGTCGCAGATTCGTCCAGGCTATTCGCTTTCAGCAAATCTTCTGCGAGCTCCTGTTTCGATACGTCCAGGACGACGATCTGCAGCTCTTCGTCGGCGCCCAGGTTCGTGACGAGCCAATGAAGCGATCGCCAGCCGGCTTCGAGTTGCTGAAAAGAAGGGTCGTGCAGGAGACGCCGCACAGACGCGCCGAGCGCCTGATCCACCGAAGCGACGAAGTTCTCTTGGCGAGGATCAGGCGCGGGCGAGACGTGACCCGCAACGGCGCGTCGCAGGATCTCGTCCACTCCGGCGACCGGGCTCGACAGCGGCGCGACAGCCGGCGCGGACCTCGCGGGAGATCCGAGCAGCCGCGTGAGCATCGACGCGTCATCTTCGGTCGGCGCCGAGGGTGCCGGTGACGGTTCGGGGTTGCCTGCGCGCGTCCCGTCGCGAGTCAGCGCGCGAATCGCATCAGGCGCTGTCCGCGGATCGATCAAACGGCGCCGCAGTTCGCACAGCAGCTGCAGGCTGGCAATCCTGCTGCAAAGTTTATCGGGATGAAAATCGTCGAGCGATTCGATCGCGAGCTCCGCGGTCGTGGTCGACTGCTCGCTGACGAAGATCGGAAGGCGCGCACCGAGGCGACGCATGGCCCGGTCGAAGTTGTCGACATCGATCGGCGGCGAGAAAGGTCGCATGGCGAGCGAATCGCCGGCTTCGACGACGCCACGCGCGGCGCGACCGCTGAAGTCCCCACAGATCACAATGCGGAACGGGGCCTCGGGGTCACGCTCTCGCGCCTTGCGCGCTCCCGCTCGGAACCGGACGTCGAACTCCAGTCTGCCGGCCATCACGACCACCACGATTCGCCCGGAGCCAGATGCGCGCGGACGATGTCGGGATTCAACTCGATGCCGAGGCCAGGCTTCTCCGTTACCTGGATGAAACCGTCCTTGATGTAGGGTCCCTCGAGGAGCAGCACCTGATCCATCCAGCCGCCTTCACCGGTGATCGTTTCGAGCGAGATGTAATCGCGGATCGACGAGGCCCATTGTGCGGAGGCGTAGGTGCAGACCTGGCTGCCCGTGTTGTGATTGGCCATCGGCAACCCAAACACGTGCGCCATGTCGGCGATGCGCTTGGTCTCGAGAAAGCCACCGGAATTTCGCAAGTCGGGATGCAGAATGTCGCAGCCCTGATTGACGATGAAGTCCTTGAATCCTTCGCGGCGCGTGAGGTTCTCGCCCATGCAAATCGGCACCTTCGACGCCGCGCACAAACGCTTCCACGAGTCTGAGTAATCGACGGGCAGCGGATCCTCGAGCCATACGGGCTTGACGGGTTCCACCGCGTCGGCAATTTGGATCGCGGTGCGCAGGTCGTACTCCCAATGACAGTGCACCATCAGGTCGTGATCCCAGCCGATGGCATCGCGGCAGTTCTCAAACCCCTTCTGCACGGCAATGAGCTCTGTGGTCGTCAGCACGCGATTGGAGACGTCACGAGCGTTGTCGGTTGCGGGGTCGCTGTTTGGAAATCCGAACTTGTGGCACGTGAATCCGCCGGGATGCGACCTGGCTTTCGCGGCCCAGTCGGCGACCGCCGTCTTGTCCAGCATGTTGCGCGGCGTCGGCCACGGCTTCAGCGACAACACCTGCTCTTTGACGCCGACGGCGGGCGAGCCGTACGCCTCGGCGATCCCGTACGGCCCCGCGTCCGCTGTGACCTTGACGAGTGTGTACGTGCGGCTCGGGCCCTGCAGCAGCATCACCTGGAGGTCGCGGACCTTCACGCGTTTCCGTTCTGCGGCGGCCATCTTCTCAAACGGCGACAGGAAGGGCAGCACGAACGGCGCTGCGCCGAGGCCGCCGAGGAACGCTCTTCGGGAAAAACCTCGCAATTCAGTCATCCTCCTGATCTCTGCGCACGTGAGGAGAAATTACTCAACGAGTGCTTGTCGTGTCGAGCACAATGTCGGATCATCACTCGCGGGGGGCTGAACGATGCGACTGTTCCATGGGTTCATAACGATGATCCTGTACCTGGTTGTCGCCACATCAACCGCGGCTCAATCGCAGATCACGACGGGTGTTATCGACGGCACGGTCGTCGATACGAGCGGCGCGGTTCTTCCCGGGGTAAACGTCGAGATCCGCAATGTCGAGACCAACCTCGCGCGCACGTTGACGACCGATCGTAACGGCCGATTCGTGGCGCTCCAGCTGCCGCCTGGGCGCTACACGGTCACCCTGACCTTATCCGGGTTCGCGACCGTCGTACAGGAAAACGTGGTCGTTACGGTCGGCGAGACCGTGCGGCTTACTCCCGCCATGAAAGTGTCAGGCATCTCCGAGACGGTTACCGTCACTACTCAGTCGCCGGCGGTCGAGACGAGCCGCACGGCGTCGTCGAGCACACTCGATCAGACGACAGTCGAAACGACGCCGATTCTCGGGCGGAAATTCGAGGATCTCCTCACGCTCACGCCGGGCGTCAGCATCGTGCAGGGGCCGGATGGCGACGAGATCACCTTCGCCGGACAGCGTGGCGTGTTCAACAACATCAGCCTCGATGGCGGCGACTACACCAACGGTTTCTTCGGCGAGCAGGTAGGCGGCCAGCGCGCCGCGATCGACATCACGCTCGAAGCGGTCAAGGAGTTCCAGGTGATTGCCACCGGCGCCAGCGCCGAATTCGGACACACCGCCGGCGGCGTCGTCAACGTCATCACGAAGTCGGGGACGAACCAGGTGCGAGGATCCGTGTTTCATTACCAGCGCCTCGAAGCGCTCACGTCGAACACGGCGGACGGCAAACCGCTGACAGACTTTCAACGCGAGCAGTTTGGCGGTACCGTCGGCGGCCCGCTGCGGCGCGACAAGGCGTTCTACTTTCTGGCGCTCGAAGGCGTCCGCGAGAATTTCCAGCGGGCGAACCTGTCGGAATCCATCGGCACCTGTCCCGTCAGCACGCCGACTCTCGCGGCCAACGAATCGCTCATTGCGACCAATGCCGAGTGCCAGCGGGTTGCTCTGCTGCAGTTTTTCAATACGAGGCGGGGGCAGGACGAAGGGCAGCCGATCGATCACAAGATCAACAACAACGCCGTGCTTGGAAAAGTGGACTGGAATTTCACTCCAGCGAACAATCTGTCGGCGTCGTACAACTTCGATTACTCGAAGAACACGAATCAGACGTTCGACGTCGCGACCTATGGGACTTCCGCCAACGGGATTGAAGGCCCATCGAAGATCAACGTGTTCAATCTCAATCTGTTCAGCACCGTCGGAACCAACGAATTGAACGAGTTCCACGCGACGTTCTCCCGCGAAGATCGCCCGCGATCCGCTGTGTCGTCGTCGGTTCCCGCGGACACGGCGATGGGGTTTGCAACGACATTTCGATTCGGCAACCCTTTTTTCCTGTCGCCGAACGTCGACGAGACGGTGAAGCGCACACAGCTGAAGGACAACCTTTCGATCATCCGGGGCAAGCACACGTTCAAGGCCGGCGGCGAATGGATGCATACCAACAACAGTCAGGTGTTCCGTGGCTTCTTCGAGGGGCGGTACATCTTCGACAGCGTGACTGGCTTCTTGAGGTACGCATCACCCGCCGCCCCCGGAGGCTTCGGCCCATTCACGGTCGGGTGCTCGAACGGCAGCTATGTGACGGCGCCGGCGAGCTGTCCGGCCGGCACTACGACTACGGGCGGTCCGCTGCTGTTCTACCTCCAGAGCAGTAGCCCCGACGGCATTGCGCGTGACGAGGCGGGCGCGTCGGACATCGCCAACGAGGAGTTCGCGTTGTTCATTCAGGACAAGTGGCAGATCGGCCGCGGCCTCACCGTCGATTACGGGCTTCGCTGGGACGCCCAATTGATGCCCGAAACGGTTGATCCGAAGACCACCGCCTATGCCGCCTTCCTCAACGATCCGAGGTTTCCTTCGGACGGCACGATTCCCGACCAGTGGAAGGAGTTTCAGCCGCGCGCCGGCTTTGCGTGGGACCTGCAACAAAACGGCAAGTCGGTCCTGCGCGGCAGCGCCGGCATCTATTACGCGCGGCAGAACATGCTGAGCCAGGTGGGATCGGTCACGACCAACGGCATCCAGCAAAAGAGCGATTACCGTGACACCACCTTTACCGCCTTTGCAGATATGCCGGTCTGGCCCAACCCGCTCGCGCCGAGCGCCGTCCCCGCCGGCACCTTCCCGCTGTTTACCGGCATCCGCGTGTTCGACCGCAATTACCGCAATCCGCGCGTCTACAGCTTCAATCTCGGATTCGATCGCGAGCTGATGCCGAGCCTTGCGGCCTATGTTGACTTCACCGTCGCCAAAGGCAGGCACCTCACGCGATTCCTCAACTACAACGTGCACGGCACGGCGGCGGCGGCAACGCAGCCGGCGACGCGCGATACGACGACGTACGTCGGCGCGAATCCGTTCGAGCCGCAACTGAGCGACGTGTTCGTGACCAACAGCCGTGGACATGGTCTCTATCGCGGCGTCACCTTCGGCGTGCGCAAACGTTTTTCACAGCGCTATCAGCTCGAGGCCAACTACGTCCTTTCGAAGGATCAGGACGACGATTCCAACGAGCGCGATCCCTTCCAGGATCGATCGTTCAACTTCTACGATCTCGACCTGGATTACGGACCATCGGATCGCGACATCCGGCACAAGTTCAACTTCATTACCTACATGGAGCTGCCGCGGCAATTTCGAGTAAACGTTCGCATGCAGGGGCGGACCGCTCAACCCATCACGACGTCACCACGCGTGCTGAACGGCGACGATCGCGGCCGCAATTGGGATCGGAAAGACAACAAATACTTCTCACTCGACTGGCGGTTGCAGCGCGCGTTCCGCTTCGGCGCGCGCGGCGAGATCGTTCCCAGTGTGGAAATGTTCAATACGTTCAACAACGCGAACAACGTGAACCCGCTCACGACACCAGGGTTGTTCGACTTCTCCGGATTTCTCAGACTGGGAGTCGGGGATCCCCGCCAGGTGCAGCTGGCGGTGAAGGTGGTTTTCTGAGTGCGGACGGCGCGGCTGCAGCCGCGCCGTCATACGACGACCGATCGCGCGCGAAATAACGGCGGCGCGAGCGATGCATCGCCCTGTACCTGCACAAGCGATGCGGCATCGGCGGCCGACAGCGCGTTGAACAAGAGCCGCCACGCGGTTTCATCGGTCATCGTGGCGGTCATCTGAGGCCGTGATGCCCCTCCTTCGCGGAAGTCCCAACCTCGGTGGCCGTCGTACAGCACGGTCCACGTCCCGGCGGATCGACCCGTGACTTCGACGACGACCGACACGCCGGGCCGCGCGGGTACGTCTCGATACGCGTGCGGCAGGGCACGCATGGCGATCCGAAGCACCGCGCGCAACCAGTCCGCATTCGAAAACGCGCCCGCGCCCACCGCGTCACGAATCTGCGCGCCGTGATGCCACACCTCCGTGAATTCACGTCCGATGTCGAGCCACTGTGCCGAGCGCGTCTCACCAGCCCACGAGACTGCAAAAACGGCCTCGCCATCGAGATCCAGCGTCTCGATGAAATCGGCGAGCTCGATGCTGACGCGGTCGTATAAGTCCACCAGCACGCGCGTGCTCAATCGCTCGGCAGCGCGAATCCAGGTGGCGTTGAGATCGTTGATGAGCGCCACGAGATTGCGATCCGATGCCGGTCGCAGACGTTCTGGCAGCCGTGCCGCATCGCGATGGATGGACAGCCGGCGAAGCGCCGTGTCGACGAGATGCGCGGCGACATCACGAACTCGCCACGTACCCGCCATCGTCGGACGCAACCAGTCCTCCACTCCCAGCGAGCGGAGCAGCGCGACGATGTCGCGGCACAGTGGGCGAAAGAACGGCCGGGTATCGATGTTGGCCAGCGGCCTCACCAATAGAGCTTCAGGCCGATCTGCATCTGTCGCGGAGTATTCGCCAGGGTCGAGATGACGCCGAAGTTGTTGCTGCTGAAATCCTGGTTTGGCTCTCCCCAGACGATGCGATTGAAGATATTGAAGGCTTCCACACGGATGTCCATGTCCAACTGACGGGTCGCCTTGATCGACTTCGCGATACTCACGTTTTCGTTCAGGTTCCAGAAGCGGCGAACGTCTGGATTTGAGCGAGGCGCGTTGCCCAGTTCCCCGACCGGCTGGACGAACGCAGCCCTGTTCAGGAATCTGTCGACACGTGGGTCGAACTCGTCGCCGGCCAGCGGCGCTCGCCAGTCCGCTCCGGTGACATTCGGCCGATTGGTACCGTTGAAGATATTCAGTGGCGCATTGGTTGTCACGCGAATCGGGAACCCGCTGCTGTACGCCTGGATGATCGCAACACGCCATCCGCCAATCACCTGATTGGCAATCCCCGTTTTGGCCCAACGCCGGCCCTCACCGAAAGGCAGCTCGAAGACCGAATTGAGCTTGATGTTATGCGTTTGATCGAAGCGGCCGATCGACCACTCGAGCTCGGGGCGCGCCGCATCCATCGCGCGGCCGCTTCCGCTGAAGCTGTCGGCATCGGTCATGAGCTTCGAGTACGTGTAACTCGCTTGCAGCATGACACCGCCCCTCAAGCGCTGATTCACCTTCAGGACGCCGGCGTGGTAATGCGATCGCCCCGTCTTGTCGCCACCGCCGCTTTGCGCGTTTATCGCGAGGTACTGAGGGAACGGCCGCAGCGCCTGCGCGACCGTGCGCGAACGCTGCACTGCAGGATTGGTAAAGTTCGGATACGGAATCTTGATACCGGCGGCGATTGCTGCCGCGGACGTGATTGGTGAGTTCAGAAGATCGCGCGCGCCTATGGGGCCGAACCTCGCGATCAGATCGTTCACGACCGACATCGGGACCTGGTTCGGATTGAGCAGACCCGCCTGGAGGTGCGATCCGTACACGCCGTTGTAATCGACCTCCACGCTCATGCCCCTGCGGAGCTCGCGCTGCAGTGAAATCGTCCAGTTGTCGTACATCGCCGGACGGCTCGCCGCCTGACCGTTGAACCAATCCACGTCGTTGTTGTTCGAGAACGTCGGATCGATCAGCGGCGGAAGCGGATAGGCCGGCAGACCCTGATCGAGATTGAACGCCGGCGTCACGCCGGCATCGGCCGACGAGAACACGTACTGACCGATGAACCCGGCGAAGTGACTGCTGCTTTGCGTAACGGTCACGCGACCGAACGAACGGCCCACTCCGCCGCGGAAGATCGTCTTGTCGTTGGCGCTGTATGCAAAACTCACGCGCGGTGCGACAGCGCCGTAGTAACCGGGCACGAGGCTGCTCACGCCTTCGCGGCCAGGTCCGTCTCCCGCAAACACGAGCGCGCCGGGATAGTTGTTGACCGCGGGGTTGGGCTTGGTTGGCGAAAAGTCGGAATACTGATTGCCGCCGGCATGCGGCGGTTGCGTGAATTCGTAGCGCAGCCCGTAGTTGAGTACGAGCTTGTCGTTGATGCGCCAATCATCCTGCGCGTAAAAGCCATAGTAGGGATAGACCTGCTGGAGATAGCGAATCGTCTCGGTCCTGCCGGTATCCGCGACGCCGAGCAGAAACGACGCGAACGAATTGCCTCCGCCATTCGCCAGCGTCGTCGCTCCAGGCACCGCAGTTTCCAGGAAGCTGAAGCCGGCCCTCCCACCGATATCCTGTTGACCAAAGCCATTCGCTTGCTGGCGGTCATATGTGAATCCCGACTTAATCGTGTGCGAGCCTTTGCTGATCGTGAGATCGTCCTTGATGGAAAAGCGCGGCTGCTCGGTGCCGTTATACGAGGCTGCTCCCCACGTCGAAAACTCGGAGAACGTGATGGCGCCGAAGTTCTGGTTGCAATCGACCGCATTCGGAATGCAGATGCCCTTGCTCTTCCAACCCTGATCGACGTTCGGCGAGAACGCATTCTTGTTGAACGTGTTCACGCCGGCGCTCAGGTGATTCACGACGCGCGGGCCGACAATCCAGTCCCAGCTCCCGCGATGGAGGTCGCCATCGAAGGTCTGGGTTTGAAACGTGTTGAAGGGCGCCGGCAGGCCAGCGGCGCCGCTGCTGCCAGGTTGCTGCCTGTTGGTCGTCCGGTTGAAGAGATACGCGAGCCGATGCGCGCCGCTGAGCGCCTGATCGATCTTCAGGCTGTATTTGTGAGTCGTTTCGACCGTGGTGCCACCGGGAGAGAGATAGTTGTTCGATACGTAGCCCAGCGTACCCGGGACGATCCCGGCGCGATTCGGCACGACCGCCGACCGCGCCAGCGCCAGGTATTGCCGCGCCACGTTGCTGAACCGCTCGACAGGAATCCGGTTGCCGGGGAACGGGTCGCGGATGAACCCCGAGCCGTTCGGATTGGGTCGCGTCGTCGCCGGATCGTAAATCACGATCATGCGGCCCTGACTGTCCACCCAATTCGAAAAGTCGCCGTTGTACATCTCGGGTGTTGGAACGCTCAGCGTCGTGGCATTCGACGCCTGGTTGTTCCTGAACCCTTCATACGCGGCAAAGAAAAACGTCTTGTTCTGGCCGTCGTACAGGCGGGGGATCTTCACAGGCCCTCCCCATGACGCGCCGTAGTTGTTTTGCCGGTAGACACCTTTCTTCGCTTCAAAAAACCCTTTCGCATCGAACGCGTCGTTGCGGAGAAAGTTGTAGACCGATCCCTGAAATTTGTTGGTGCCCGATTTGGAGGCGAAGGTCACCGCACCGCCGCCGGCCTGTCCGAACTCGGGCTTGAAGCCGTTGGTCTCGACCGAAAACTCGGTGATCGCTTCGACCGACGGCGTCAGGAACGCCGTCTCGCCGACGTCGGCGTTGCGGTTCGTGTTTACCGAGATCCCGTCGAGCGTCGCGCCGAAGGCGCCGCCCTGGCCGCCGCCGAGCACGACGTTCGTGCCGCTGCCCTTGGCCTCCGGGATGGTGTTCACGAGGTCGAAGACGCTCCGCATCGCGCCACCGACGACGAGCGGCAGCTGATCGATCAATTCGTTCGAGATATTGGTCGTGACCTTCGCGTCTTCGGTTTGAATCAGCGAATTCTTGGCAACGACCTCCACCGACTCGGTGATCGCGCCGAGGTTCATCGTGACGTCGACTCGCGCGGTTGCGCCTGCGGTGACCCTGATGCCTTCGACGGTGGCGGACCTGAAACCTTGAAGCGACGCCTCAATCCGATAGACGCCAGGCGGTAAATTCGCGGCGCTGTAGGTGCCGGACTCCGACGTCACGACGTTCGTCGTCGCATTGGTGGCCGTGTTCACGACCTTTACGGAAACTCCAGGGACCACCGCCTTGGAGGTGTCCTCGACGACCCCGGTGATGCTGCCGCGCTCGGATTGCGCGAATGAGAGAGCGGGAAGTGCGAGCGCGAGCGCCGCCAGCAGAATTGAGAATTGCTTGATCATGGTTCCCTCCGGCAGAGTCCCGCAGGTGTTACTGCGGCACGGCGCGAGCGCGCCCGATTGCACTCTAATGGATAAATGCGAAAGAGGTGATATGCGGCGACCGGGTAGCCGTTACCGAC
>WNFU01004891.1_pt1 | contig 24090 bp, 23 predicted proteins | sample 5400121 | NCBI WGS metagenome assembly WNFU01 (sample SAMN13153360, study PRJNA577476) | soil metagenome | isolation source: 100 cm soil or saprolite under grassland replicate 1 | place: USA:California | collected 2016-06-15
CGAGCCTCCACAAGTGGCTGCTCGCCCCGCACGGCACCGGGTTCCTGTACGTGCGCAAGGAGAAGGTCGAGAAGATCTGGCCGCTGATGGCGGCACCGCCCGAGATGAACGCGAACATCCGCAAGTTCGAGGAGATCGGAACCCACCCGGCGGCGAACCACAACGCCATCGCGGAGGCGCTGACGTTCTACGAAGGCATCGGCGCCGAGCGCAAGGCCGCGCGCCTGCGGTTCCTGTTCCAGCGCTGGGCGAAGCGGCTCGAGAGGCTGCCCAAGGTCAAGATCCTCACCCCCTACGACCCGTCGCAGTCGTGCGGGCTCGCGAGCGTAGCGATCGAGGGGCGAGATCCGAACAAGCTCGTCCAGTACCTGTGGGACAGGCACCGCATCATCGTCACGCCGATCGTGCACAAGGAGTTCAGCTGCGTGCGGGTAACGCCGAACGTGTATACGACGCTATCCGAGATCGACCGGTTTGGGGACGTGATGGAGGACGTGATCAGGAAGGGGCTGCCGGCGTAACCACGTCACACGTTGCACGTCGCACGTCACACGTTGTCCGGAGCCGCGGTTTGCCTCTCGTGTGACGGATGACGTGCAACGTGTGACGTTTCATTCGGGCGCCGCCCCCTCCGGCAGCACCGCCACTATGCGAAGCGGGCCACCGCTTCCTCCGCGGATAAGCATCGGCAACGCAATCACGAACGCCCCCGTCGCCGGCACGGCCGACAGGTGCGCCACGTTTTCGAACGCCGGGATGTCCGCGGCGAACAGCGTCTCGTGGGTGTCGAAGGTGGTGGACTGCCCGTAGTCGATGCTCGGCGTGTCGATCCCGACGGCGTGCACCTTGCGTTCGACCAGCCAGCGGGCCGCGTCCGGATGGATTCCCGGGAAGTGCAGCTCCGGCACCGCCGCGGGCCCGGTCCTGGCGGTGCCGAGGTAGCGGGCGCGATCGGGCCAGCGGTTCCCCCAGCCGGTCCGAAACAGCACGATCGCTCCCTCGGGAATCCGCGTGCCGGCCCGCTCCCACGCCTCGAGATCGGCGGGTGTGATGCGGTAGTCGCGGTCCGCCTCCGCCTGCCGGCGCACGTCGATCACGAACGCCGGGCCGGCGAGCTGGGTGAGGGGGATCTGGTCGGTCGTGTGCCTGCCTTCGGCGAAGTGTACCGGCGCATCGAGATGGGTGCCGCCGTGCTCTGCCGCGGCGAAGTTGTTCGCGGCGTAGTAGTAGCCCGCGGGCGTCCGCCGCGCCGAGACGACCTCGAGCGCGAACGGCTTAGCCGTGGGCCAATAGATCGTGGTCGAGTCGAAGGGGTAGCTGAGATCGATCCAGGTGGCGCGGGCCAGCTGTCCGGTGAGGGAGGGACGGGCGCAGGCGGCGGCCGCTAGCAGAAGAGGCAGCATTCGAATCATGAGCGTGCTCCGTGCTGGTCCCGGGCTAAGAGCGAATCCATAATGGAGTCGTTCCCCGAATTGGCAACCCGCCCGCAGGTGGGTACGTTGACACCTATGAACAACCTCACAATCGTCGGTCTCGTCCTCCTCGCCGCCTGTGGCAGCGGCGGCCAATCCGAGAAGTCCGGCGCCGCCTCAGGCGACTCGCTCACCGAGCGGCAGCGGGACAGCATGCTCGCGAAGTCGAGCATTCCCGGCGCCTCCGGCGTGGGCCGCGCGATGCGCGTGGCCGACTCGACCAGCGCCCGGGTGCGGGCGACGGACAGCGTGTCGCCTTGACCTGACCTCACCCCCTGACCCCCTCTCCGTAGCGGAGAGGGGGGACGAAGTGGTGAGGTCTCTTCCGCAAGGCAGTCCCGGGCTTCACTTTCAGGTCATGCTCAGCGTCTACCTGTTCGCGGCGATCGTGGGGACGGGCTTGCTGCTGTTCAGTCTCCTCGGCGGCCACCACGGCGGCGGAGACGCGGGAGTGGGCCACGAGGTCGCGCTCGGCCACGGTGACGTCGGCCACGGCCACCCGGTACTCGCCGACGCGGAGCACCCGGGTGTCGGCGAAGCGATCATCAGCCTGTTCCGCCCACGCAACATCATCTTTTTCGCAGCCGGGTTCGGGCTGACCGGGACGCTGCTGACGCTGCTCCGCACGAATCCGGCATTCACGCTGCTCGCGTCGCTCGGCATGGGCACGGGCTTCTTCCTGCTCAGCCACACGGTGTTTTCCTTCCTGCGGCGCTCCGACACGGCCACCGAGGCGCTCACCGAGTCGGAATTCCTCGGGGAGCGCGGCCGGGTCACCCTGCCCCTCGAGCAGGGGCGTCCCGGACGGATCGCCTGCCTCATCGCCGGCCGCGAGGTGCATCTCACGGCCCATCTCTCGGACGGTAGCGTCGGGGAGATCCCGGCCGGCCGGGAAGTCGTCGTGGTGAAGGTCGTCGACGGGGTGGCGGAGGTGTGCACCCCCGAGCAGTACGAGCGCCAACTGCCAGCGTAAGAGGTCGCCATGGACTTGTCTCCTGTCACCGTCGTCGCCCTCGCGGCCGTCGCGCTGGGCCTTGTGGGCGCGCTCGTCGGAATGGTCCGGTCGCTCATCGTGATCTGCATGCCGAACGAAATGGTGGTGGTCAGCGGCCGGCGTCGGGTCACGGAGGACGGGCGGAGCGTCGGGTACCGGGTGCTGCACGGCGGGCGCACGCTGCGGGTCCCGATCATCGAGAAGGTCTCGCGCATCGATCTACGCACGATCCCGATCGAGGTGATGATCAAGAACGCCTACTCGAAGGGCGGGATACCCCTGATCGTGCAGGGCATCGCCAACGTGAAGGTGTGCGCGCGCGAGCCGATCTCCTACAACGCGGTGGAGCGGCTGCTCGACAAACCGTTCGACGAGATCATGCAGATCGCGAAGGATACGCTCGAGGGCAACCTGCGCGGCGTGCTGGCGACGCTCACGCCCGAGGAAGTCAACGAGGACCGCCTCAAGTTCGCCCAGCGGCTGATCGAGGAGGCCGACGAGGACCTGAAGAAGCTGGGGCTCGAGCTCGACACGCTGAAGATCCAGAACGTCACGGACGACGTGAAGTACCTCGACTCGATCGGGCGGACGCGCACCGCGGAGATCTTGAAGATCGCGCGCGTCGCCGAGGCGCAGCGCACTTCCGAGGCGGAGCAGACCGAAGCGTCGTCGCGCCAGGCGGCCCAGATCGCGAAGATCCAGGCGGACCTGAAGATCACGGAGGAGAACAACCGGCTCCGCGTCCGCAAAGCCGAGCTCGAAGCGGAGGCGCTGGCGCGGGAGAACGAGGCGCAGGTGGCCGGCGAGAAGGCGAAGGTCAAGGCGCAGCAGGATCTCCAGGCCGCGCGCATCGACCTCGAGGCCAAGCGCGTCGAGGCCGACGTCGTCGTGCCCGCCCGGGCCGACCGAGAGGCCTCGGAGCTGCGCGCCAAGGGCGCCGCGGCGTCGATCCTCGAGAACGGCAACGCCAACCTCGCCGTGCTCGACCGCATGATCCAGCTCTACAGCAAGGCGGGGAACGAGGCCGAGCGGATTTTCATCCTGAACATGCTGCCGGAGATCATCAAGGAACTGGCGGGCTCGGTGGAGCAGATCAAGATCGACAAGCTGGCGGTGATCGACTCGGGGAACGGCGCCGGCGTCGCTTCCGCGGCGGCGCAGTTTCCCCAGGCGATCATCAAGCTGACGGAGCAGATCGAGGGCGCGACCGGGATCAACATCCTGTCGCGGCTGCAGAAGCCGGCCGAGCAGCCGAAGCGTGCCTAGACCTCACCCCCTGACCGCCTCTCCACGTTGTGGAGAGGGGGAACGACGAAGTCAGAACGCGGTGAGGTCTCTCGCCCTCCTGGCGCTCGCCGCCTGCGGACCCAGCGATCCCTGCCGCTCCCCCCCGATGCATCTCCGGAGCCGCTACGCGCGAGCATATGTCGGCCACTGGCGCGTGGCGCACGGGGACACGCTCACGCTCCCCGAGATGGGCGACCGGTTCAAGCTCAGCGACGTCGTGCTCGACAGCGCCCGGATCGCGGTCGGGCGGGCGTGTCACTTCAGGGGACGGCTCGTGTTCCAGGTCCCGCGCGCCGAGACCCTCGCGGTGACGTGGTTCGGCCAACCCGAGCGGGCGCTCATCTTCGGCTGGCCGGCGGAGCTGGGGCCGTTCGCCGGGATCGAGGCGGTCCGCGTGGGCGATTCGCTCGCGGGTGCGATTCTGTTCGACGAGCGGTTGGGCGTGCGGGTGCCCCCCGGGGTCACGGCGCGCTTCGTCGCGGGCCGGGCACGGTGAAGTATCTTTGACCTCACCCCCTGAGGAGAGCAACATGCCCTTCACCGCCGCCGAGCGCGCCGCCTTGATCGAGCGCTACGCCCACGGTCCCGCGCTCCTGAAGCGCGCTCTCGCCAGGGTCCCCGCCGAGGCCCTCCAATGGAAACCGGCTCCCGGCAAGTGGTCGGCCCACGAGATCGTCGTCCACTGCGCGGACTCCGAGACCAACGCCCACATGCGGCTGCGCTACCTGCTCGCCGAGCCGGACCCCATGATCGTGGGATACGACCAGGACCGCTGGGCCGCGGCGTTCGACTACCACGGGCACCCGATCGAAGTCGCGCTCGCGACCGTCGAGGCCGTGCGGGCCAACACGGTACCCCTGCTGAAGCGGATGACCGACCGGGACTGGGGCAAAGTCGGCCGGCACACGGAGTCCGGCCGCTACGCCGTGGAAGACTGGCTCGCCATCTACGCCGAGCACCTCGAGAAGCACTCGCGCCAGATCGAGCGAAACCTCGCCGAGTGGAGCGACCGTCCCCCCCCTCCGCGACGCGGCGAGGGGGCCAGGGGGTGAGGCCGATGAGGGGATTCCTGTTTCGCCTGCTCATCACCGCCCTCGGCCTGTGGGCCGCCGCCACCATCGTTCCCGGGGTCACGATCCGCGGCGTCGGGAACCTGATCGTCGCGGCGCTGCTGCTCGGGCTGGTGAACGCGGTCATCCGACCGGTCATCCTCATCCTGACCCTTCCGTTGACGGTGCTCACGCTGGGGCTGTTCATCCTGGTCGTGAACGGGATTTCGCTCGCGCTCGTGGCGTGGCTGATGCCGGGGTTCACCATCGCCGGGCTGCCCCCGGCGATCCTCGGCTCGATCGTGGTCGGGCTGACCAGCTGGTTCGCTTCCGCGTTCGTCGGCGGCTCGGGCCGCATCGAGCGGATTCGCCACATCGAGGTGAGCGGGCGCCGGCTCGATTGATGGACCGGCTCTTCGCGGGGCTTGGCGCCGCGTCGGCGTTGCTCGCGGTGGCCGCCGGCGCGTTCGGCGCGCACGCGCTGCGCGCCCGGACGCCCGCCGACCTCCTCGCGGTGTTCGAAACCGCAGCCCGCTACCAGATGTACCATGCGCTGGCGCTGCTCGCCGTTGCCTGGGCGGTGACGCGCTGGCCCGTGCCTGCTGTGCGCGCCGCCGGGTGGCTGTTCGTCGCCGGCACGGTGACCTTCTCCGGCTCGCTCTATCTGCTCGCGCTGACCGGCGTGCGCGCCTTCGGCGCCGCCACGCCCTTTGGCGGGCTCGCGTTCCTGGCAGGCTGGCTCGCGCTGGCGGTGGGCGTGTGGCGGGGCTGACCCCGCGGGAGCGACGCGTCCTCCTCGCGCTCGGGGGACTGTACGCCCTTGTCAATACGTTCATCGGCGTCCACTCCGGCGGCGATCTCGTGTTCCACCTGCGCCTGGCCGAGCGCCTGATGCAGGGTCTGCCGCTGTACGCGGACTTCGACACGGCGCGTGGCATGCCGTGGCCGCCGTTTGCGATATTCGCGTTGACCCCGTTTGCGCTCCTGGCTCGCCTCAGTTTGCCGGTCGCCAAGGGCTTGTGGGCGGTCGGCAACGTGGCGCTGTTCGGCTGGTGCGTGGTGCGCGCGTATTCCCGCGTCGGCCGCTGGCTCCCCGTCGTACTCGCCGTCGCCGCCGTGGCCCAGCCGCTCCAGAGCAACTTCCAGCACCTGAACATCAACATCGCGCTGCTGGGGCTGGTCGTGTTCGCCATGGACGATGTCGAGCGGGGGCGCGACATGCGGGCGACACTGTGGATTGGCGTCGCCACCGCGCTCAAGGGCTACCCCGGAGCGATCTTTCTCTATTTCCTCGCGCGCGGCCGCTGGCGGCCGCTGGCCGCGGGCCTCGTCGCCGCGGTCGGGCTCAGTTTCCTGGTGATGCTTCCCGCCGGTCTCGGGGGAGCCGCGATCGTCCCCGACTACGTACACCTCGCTCTGACCGCCCAGAGCACGAAGGCGCTCGCGGGCCAATCGATCGGCGGGCTCGTCGCCCGTTTGGGGGGAGGCGTTGCGACCGCAGTGGCGCTCGACCTCATCGCCTCCGGTGTGGTGGCCGCGGCGCTGTGGCGCCGCCGGCGGCTCCAGTCGGGTGCGGCGGCGTCCGACCTCGGGATGGCCGCGGTGCTCGCCGTGCTGCTCGCGCCGCTCGACCGGCTCCACTACTACGTTCTCGGATTCCCGGCGTGGACCGACACGTTTGGCCGCCCCGCACCGGCGCGCGGGCGCACGGCGTGGTTCACCGCGCTCGCCGTCGGGGCATTCCTCACGTCGGGGATGCTGAGCCATATCCACGGCCCTCTTCCCGCGGTCTTGTGGATCATTCGCAAGAATACCTACAACCTCGGCGCGCTGATCCTGCTCGGCATTCTCGTGATCCAGCGCGCCCGCGTCCCCGAACCTCCTCCGGCACCGCAACCTCCATGACACCTGCCCCACTCTTGCTGTCGGCGCTCTCCTCCGGTTCGCGTCCGCGTTCGTCGGCCGCTCGGGCCGTATCGAGCGGATTCGCCCCATCGAGGTGACGGGGCGCCGCCTCGACTGAGGGAAGCCCGGAAGATCTCGAAGAAGGCGCGTCTCGACTTGTAAGGCAGCAACCACAAAGCTGCCACAAAAATCCCCGCGGCTCGGCGCGCGCACGCTCCGCGCCGTGCCGCCGTGCCTTCCTTCCCCATGTGCGAAAACGCCTTAGGCGGTGCGAACGCGCCTTACACGCGAGGCACGGCGCGTGCTCCAGGGGGGTCGCAAGCCCACGCCCTGCGACCCCTTGAGCCGAGCTGCCCACTAGATGACGCCGATCCGCTCCATCCGCTCCGTTGTTCGCGTGCTGTCAACCATCGCCGCCCTCTACGTCGTCGAGAGCTGTCGCGACTACCAAGGGCCCGGGTCGCCGACCGGGGCGCCGGATCGGTCCGCGCCCGGCTTCGAAGTCTCCCCAGCGCCCCTCCCGGTGACGCTCGTGGGCGCGGGGAACATCGCTAGCTGCAAGAACACCAACGACGACGCCACGGCTGCCCTTTTGGACGGGATCCCGGGGACCGTGTTCGCGCTCGGGGACAACGCCTACGACAACGGCACCCTCACCCAGTACAACACCTGCTACAACCCGAACTGGGGACGGCACAAGACCCGCACCCAGCCGGCGGTGGGCGACCGCGACTACAAGACCACCAACGCGGGCGGCTACTTCGGCTACTTCGGCAGCGCCGCGGGCGATCCGACAAAGGGCTACTACAGCTACGAACTCGGCGCCTGGCACATCGTCGTGCTCAACAGCAACAGCTCCAAGGTCCCGACCGCCGCGGGCTCGGCCCAGGAGCAGTGGCTGCGCGCGGACCTCGCCGCCCATCCCGGGCGCTGCACCCTGGCCTACTGGCACCACCCCCGGTTCAGCTCCAAGGACAGCCCCAACAGCGCCATCACCCCGCTGTGGAACGCGCTCTATGCCGCCGGCGTGGACGTGGTGGTGAACGCCCACTACGCCTTCTACGAGCGGTTCGCGCCCCAGACCCCGGCCGGCGCCGCCGATGCGGCGTTTGGCATCCGGGAGTTCATCGCCGGTACGGGGGGCGGGGAAACCGGGTCGTTCGGCACGGTCCGGGCGAACAGCGAGGTCCGGAGCAGCGGCACGCCGGGCGTGCTCAAGCTCACGCTCGACGCCGACGGCTACGCCTGGGAGTTCGTGCCGATCGCCGGCAAGACGTTCCGCGACTCGGGGACCGGCGGCTGCCATGGCGCGCCCCCGCTGTCCGTGAACGCCGGGGCCGATGTCACGGCCAGCCCGGGGGACACGGTGAAGCTCGCCGTCACGCTCACCGATCCCGCGAACGCCCCCCCGTGGACGTACACGATCCTGTGGGGCGACGGCGGCTCGAGCAACGGAACCGCCCAATCCTCGCCGATCATCGCCTCGCACGTGTACTCGGCGCTGGGCCTCGACAGCGTACGCGTCGCCGTCACGAGCAACGTGGGAGGGTCCGGCTCGGACTCACTCGCCGTGCAGGTGGTCGTGCGGCCCACGTCGGTCGTCCTGGTAGGCGCCGGCGACATCGCCGACTGCACCAGGAACAGCGACTCTCTCACCGCGAACCTGCTCGACGGCATCCCGGGCACCGTGTTCACGGCGGGCGACAACGCTTACCCCGACGCCTCGAGCAGCGACTACACCAACTGCTACCACCCGACTTGGGGCCGGCACAAAGCCAGGACCCGACCGGTCCCGGGCAACCACGAGTACAGCACCTCCGGCGCCACACCGTATTACAGCTACTTCGGCGCGGCGGCCGGCGATCCCACGAAAGGCTATTACAGCTACGACCTCGGCGATTGGCACATCATCGCCCTGAACTCGAACATCGCGTACGGTGCGGGGTCCGCCCAGGAGCAATGGCTGCGTGCCGACCTGGCGGCAAGCACGAAGCGCTGCACGCTCGCCTACCTGCATCATCCCCTCTTCAGCTCCGGCACTCTGGCCGCGGCCGGGACACAGGTCCTGTGGCAGGACCTGTACGCCGCCGGCGCCGAGATCGTGGTCGCCGGGCACGAGCACAACTACCAGCGCTTCGCTCCCGAGACCCCGACCGGCGTGGCCGATCCGGTCTACGGTATTCGCGAATTCATCGCGGGGATGGGCGGCGCGGGCCATTTCAGCGTGGGAACAGCCCTGGCGAACACCGAGGTGCAGGAGGACCAGACCTATGGGGTCCTCAAGCTGACGTTGTACGCCGCCCGCTACGACTGGGCGTTCGTCCCCGTCGCCGGCAAGACCTTCACGGACTCCGGCAACGAGACGTGCCATGATGCCCCGGGAGCCGTGAATCACGCGCCCATCGCCGCTGCCGGCGGACCCTACGCCGGCGTGGAGGGCGGCGCGGTCAGCTTCATCGGGAGCGGCTCCTCGGATCCCGACGGTGACGCGCTGACCTACGCCTGGAGCTTCGGCGACGGCGGCACCGGTAGCGGCGTCAACCCCAGTCACAGCTACGCCGACAACGGCAGCTACACCGTGACGCTGGCCGTCACCGACGCGCGCGGTGCGTCCAGCTCGGCGGCCACCATCACTGCGACGGTCGCCAATGCGGCGCCCTCGGTCAACGCGGGAGCCAATCAGGCCATCGGTGTGGGCGCGAGCTACACGCTCGGCGCCGGCTTCAGCGATCCCGGCACCAACGACGCTCCCTGGGCGTACTCGATCGACTGGGGTGACGGCTCGTCGCCGACGACCGGGAGCACGACCAGTCAGTCGAGCGCCATCACGGCCACGCACCCATACCCTGCGGCGGGCAGCGACACCGTGCGCGTGACGGTCACCGACAAGGATGGCGCAACGGGCTCGGGACAGCTCACCGTGACGGTGAGCGACGCGAATCAGCCGCCCACCGCCACGGCCGGCGGTCCGTATGCCGGCACGGAGGGGACGGCGGTCAGCTTCGACGGTAGCGGCTCGTCGGACCCCGATGGGGACGCTTTGACCTACGCCTGGAGCTTCGGCGACGGCGGCACGGGCAGCGGCGTGAAACCCAGCCACAGCTACGCCGACAACGGCGCCTATTCCGTGACGCTCACCGTCACCGACGCCCGCGGGGCGTCCGGCTCGGCGGCCACGACCACCGCCACGATCGGCAACGTGGCGCCCTCGGTCAACGCGGGCGTAAATCAGACCGTCACCGCGGGGACGAGCGTCACGCTCGATGCCGCCTTCAGCGATCCCGGCGCGAACGACGCGCCCTGGTCGTATTCGATCGACTGGGGCGACGGCTCGTCGCCGACGACCGGGGGCACGTCCACGCAGTCCAGCGCCATCACGGCCACGCATCCATACTCTGCGGCGGGCAGCAACATCGTGCGCGTCACGGTCACGGACAAGGATGGCGCAACCGGCTCGGGACAGCTCACCGTGACCGTCACGCAGCCGGGGACGAGCGTCACGCTCGTCGGGGCCGGCGAGGTGACACGGTGCGACAACACGAAGGACGAGGCGACCGCGCTGCTGCTGGACGACATCCCTGGGACCGTCTTCACCACGGGCGACAACATCCGCGCCAGCGGGTCGCTGTCCGATTTCACCTCGTGCTACGATCCCTCGTGGGGCCGGCACAAGGCGAGGACGCGGCCGTCGCTCGGCGCGTATGAGTATCAGACCGCCGGCGCTGCGGGGTATTTCGACTACTTCGCGCTCGCCGGCGGAGAGCGGGACAAGGGTTACTACACCTACGAGCTCGGCGACTGGCACATCGTCGTGCTGAACAGCAACATCGACATGACCGTCGGCTCTCCGCAGGAGCAATGGCTCCGCGCCGACCTGGCGGCAAGCACGAAGCGCTGCACCCTGGCGTACTGGGCTCACCCCCGATTCAGCTCCTACTCGACGGCCGTGCGCTCGGGCGTCAAGCCGCTGTGGGATGACCTCTACGCCGCGGGCGCCGAGGTGGTGCTCAACGGGCACTACCGGCTGTACGAGCGGTTCGCCCCGCAGACCCCGGATGAAGTGGCCGACCCGCAGAACGGCATCCGTCAATTCACCGTCGGAACGGGCGGGCATGGAGTCGATGCCTTCGGCACCACCCCCCGGCCGAACAGCGAAGTGCGGATCAGCGGCACGTACGGTGTGCTGCAGCTCACGCTGGGCGACGGCGTCTACTCCTGGCAGTTCGTCCCGGTGGCGGGCCAGACGGCGACCGACTCGGGAAGCGGGACTTGCCACTAAAGGCTAGGGGCTAAGGAGCTAAGGGGCTAAGGGGCTAAGGGCCATGGCTGGGTTCTAGCCCTGTCCCGAGCCCCTAGCCCCTAGCCCCTAGCCCCCAGTTACACTCCACGGGGTGTGAAGCCAGGAACCACGACGGCCAGGGACTTCCCGTGACCACGCGCGTCCAGGACCTCGAAACCCCAGCCCTGCTGCTCCACCTCGACGTCGTGCGGCGCAACGTGAAGCGCATGGCGGAGCGGGCGAAGCAGCTCGGCGTGAAGCTTCGGCCGCACGCCAAGACCCACAAGTGCGTCGAGCTGGGGCGGCTGCAGCTCGAGCACGGCGCGCATGGGCTCACCGTGGCGACGACCGTGGAAGCGGAGGTGTTCGCGCGCGCCGGGGTCCGGGACATCACCTGGGCGTTCCCCGTGGATCCGGGTCACATCGCGCGCATGCGCCGCCTCGCCGACGCGACCGGCGCGCTCGTGCGGCTCGTGGTGGACGATCTGGGCACGGCCAAGGCGCTCGCCGGATCGGGGCTCCACGTCTGGCTCAAAGTGGACTGCGGCTATCACCGCGCCGGGGTCGACCCGACGTCGCCCTACGCCCTCGAGGTCGGGCGCGAGCTGGGGCGCGAGCGCGGACTCACGTTCGACGGCATCCTGAGCCACTCGGGCCACGCGTACCGCACGAAGACCAAGCAGGAAGCGGCGCAGGTCGCCGAGCAGGAACGCAGCGTCATGGTGGGCTTCGCCGAGCGAGTACGGAAAGAGGGCGTCCCGCTGCGCGAGATCAGCGTCGGCTCGACGCCCGCGATGGCGGCGGTGGAGCGCCTCGACGGCGTCACCGAGGCGCGCCCCGGGAACTACGTCTTCTACGACCGGACGATGGTGCTGATCGGCTGCTGCGCGCCGGAGGACGTCGGCGTGACCGTGCTCGCGTCGGTCGTGTCGCACCAGCCGGGCGCGGCGCACTTCATCGTGGACGCGGGGGCGCTCGCGCTGTCCAAGGACACGGGGCCGGGGCACGTCGGCCCGCCGGCGATGGGCGCGGTGCGGGGACACCCGGAGCTGACGATCGCGACGCTGTCGCAGGAGCACGGTCTCATCCGGGCCGAGTCGCCCGCGGCCATCGAGGGTCGGTTCACGGTGGGCGAGAAGGTCGAGATCGTTCCCAACCACTCGTGCCTGACGGTCGCGCATTTCGACGAGTACCACGTCGTGAGCGGGATGGACGACGGGGGACACGTCGTGGACCGCTGGAGGGTGGAGCGCGGACGATGAGCGCACCGCTGCCATCGTTCCCACCGCCGCCTCCGGCGCTCGTGGCGCTGGCCTGGGCGGTCGTCGGCCCGCCGCTCCTCGTCCTTGCCGCGACCCGGGTGCGGCGGGGACAGATCCGGGTGCACATGACCCTGATGCTGGTGAGCGTCGTCGTCGAGCTCGCGGTCGTCGTCGGGTTCTCTTTTCTGATGACGCCGAGCCCGCGTCGCGCGGCGCTCACGGCGCTGCCCTTCTTCAAGATTCACCTCGCGTTCGCGATCGCGACGCTCGCGGGGATCGCCTGGCAGCTCGTGAGCCGGACGGTGCCCAGGCTGCGCCCGCTGCACCGGCACACCGGTCCTTACGTGGTGCTCGTGTGGTGCCTCGCGCTGTTGACGGGGATCTACAACTACGTCTTCCTCTACGTCATGAGCGGCTGATGAAAGTCTTTCTCCGCCATCTGTTCCTGGCCGCCCTGCCCCTCCTGTTCGGGCTCGGGGCGAGCTACGGCTTCGCGCTCAGCATGCAGTCCTGCGGCCGCCTGGTGGGCGCGGTGTTTGCGTCCAAGTGCCACGGGCGACAGCTCGAATACCAGCTGCTGTTCCAGACCGGCGGGACCGGCCTGGGTACGCTCTTCGCGGCCGTGCTGGGCGCCCGGCTGGAACATCGACGCCGCCGCGCCGTACAACGGCCTGAACCCACAGGAGGACATTCATGACACGGACCTGCGGCATCCTTCCGCTGGCGCTGCTGGCCGCGCGCGGTCTCGCCGCGCAGGACACCACCCAGGCGATGGCGATGCCGGCCGTCGAGGTCACCGAGGCGGTCGTGGCGAAGTCGCTGGTGGACCGCCAACCGCAAGACACCGGGTCCGCGTTCCCGGCGGACGTGGGCCAGCTCATCTGCTGGACCAAAGTGAGCGGCGCGCCGGCGGAGACCGGGACGACGCTTCACCACGTTTGGTTTCACGGCGACACCCAGGTCGGCGACGTCGAGCTGCACGTCGCGGGCTCGCCGTGGCGCACGTGGAGCCGCAAGACGGTCCCGCCGGACTGGACGGGCGCCTGGCACGTCGAGGTGAGAGATGGCTCAGGGACCGTGCTGAAGCGAATCGACTTCACGGTAGGGCAATAGGACCGCGCCCCGGCCACCCCGGGCTCGCGCCCGGGGTCAGTCGCCCGGGGTCAGTCGCGCGTTCTTCTTAGGGCCGGTCTGTGGAGCACCATCCACGCCGCCGCCGCCGCCGTCTTCTCGTCCGCCCGCCAAGGCCCACCGAGTGAGCGCCCGAAGCCAGCCACCGCGCGCTTCAAGTCCCCTGGCGACCGTCTCAGGACCCTTGCCGCCTCGGTGTATGCCTCCCGTTCCACCACCACGGTGCACGGCAGCTCGAACGATCCGGCCGCGTCCGCGAGCACCACCCGGAACAGCTGCCCTTCGAGCGCGTGCGCACGGATGTGGTCATTCGCGATCCTGGCCGGGTCAATCGTGCTCCCCACGACGAGGCCGGCGGCGCGGACGTCGTGACCGGCGGTACGGTATTCCCTGAGCAGCACGCCCACGGACCGACGGGTGACTCGCTCCACCACCTTCCGCAGGTGCTGCTCCAGCTTCGCACCGGCTGCCCGGGACGCCCCCATCACCGCATGGTACGGTTGGCGGGACGACGGCACCACCGGATCGCTCAGCTCGATGACCCGCCGATCCGCCACACGCGGCGCGCGCGCCGGGCCGACCAAAAGGACGGCGGTGGCCCAGCCCGACTTCACGCGGAATCCGATGGCGGCTCGAGTCCTCTGCGGCACGCGCCGGCGCCGGCTAATCGCTGCGCCGGCGGACCCGCCCCACTACCACCGTCACGTTGTCCTCGCCGCCGCGCTCCAGCGCCAGCCGGACGAGATCGCGACACACCTGCTCGGCGGACTCGAGGTGCAGGAGGCGCTCGCGGATCTCGTCCTCGGTCACGTGCCGGGTGAGGCCGTCGGTGCAGAGCAGGTTCACGTCCTCCCGCTGGCGATCGGCGACGAGTGTCAAGGGAGTCGCCTCGCGCCCGCCGAGCGCACTGGACAGCACGTTGCGCAGGGGCGACCGCTTCGCTTCCTCCCGTGTCAGGGCCCCCGCGCGCACCAGATCTTCGGCCACCGTTTGGTCGCGCGTCATGCGATCGAGCCGGCCCTCGCGCAGGCGGAACCAGCTCGAGTCGCCGAGGTGCACCAGGTACGCCCGCGGCCAGAGAAAGAAGACCATCGTGAGCGTCGTGGCGCTGCCCCGCCCCCGGTATTCCCGTTCCCCCTCGTCGCGCAGCGTATCGTGGATCTTCAACACCGCCCGCTCGAGCTCGCCGAGGAACGCGTTGTCGTGCTCCGGGTCGAGGCGGCGGTACAGGTCGGTGAGGTGGGTGACGTAGTGCGCGATCGTCCGCACCGCGACGCCGCTCGCGGCCTGGCCGTCGGGCTGCCCGCCCACGCCGTCCGCGACGAGCAGGACGTAGCCGCGTGAATCGGTGACGAGCGTCGTGAGGTCGTCGGGGGGGATGCTCGATTGGTGGACGCGGAGGAGCTTGTGGAGGCTAGCGATCAGGAACTGGTCCTGGTTCTCCTTGCGGACGCGGCCGCGGTCGGTGAGACCGAAGACGTCGATGTCCGACGGGGCCGGTTTGGGCCCGGCCTCCGAAGCGGCCTGGTCGTCCCACGGGCGGGCAGATCCGATTGGGGCCGTCATGCGACGCCTCACGCAGGGAGGATGGCAACAAGATGAGTGACCGGTCGGTTTTGTGCCAGAGGACGAAGGCGCGAAACACCGTTCAGTTCTTGGCGAGGAATCTCAGCACGGTTTCGTCGTAGAACCGTGGAGACGCGGCGTGACTGTCGTAGCCTGCGCCCGGCACGGTGACGAGCTCCTCCGTGAGCAGACAGCGCTCGAGCTCCTCGGTGATCACGTGGAACATCCGCGGGCTGCGCTCGCCGGTGAGGAGCAACACCGGACTCCGGATGCTCGCCACGTCCTTGCAGGACAGCGGGGGGAGGTACGCGGCAGGGTCGGCCAGCAGCTCGAGCCGCAGCTCGAACGCCAGCCGGAGCACCCCCCGGCGCGAAGCCTCCGGGATGCGGTCGAAGCGGCCCGGGGTGCCGCTCACCCCGTCGAGGAAGCGGCGCAGCCCGCCCACCGAGTCCCCGCGCGCGAACGCCGCGCGTGCCGGGGTGAGGACGGTCGCGTCGAACGCACGGCGGATGGAGTCGCCCTCCGGAGTTCGTGCGAGCCAGGGAAGGATGGGCGGATCTTCGAGCACCAGCGTGCGCACCAGCTCCGGACGCCGCAAGGCGAGGAGCAGCGCCGCATACGCCCCGTAGGAGGACCCGACGATGTGCGCGCGAGAGATTCCGAGGCGCTCGAGGAGCGCGGCCAGGTCGTCCGCATGGAGCGAGAGCGCATAGCTCTGTCCGTCGCGCTGCGCCGGGTTGGGCGGATGGTACCGGCGGCTGTACGCGATCACCCGGTACTGGGAGGCGAACGCGTCGAGCTGCGTCCGCCAGTCGTCCAGGGTGCCGAGGCTGCCGTGAACGAACACCACCGGCAGGCCGCTCCCCTTCTCCACGTAATGGAGCTCCGTCCCGTTGGCGCGCACGACGCGCGGCGGCAGCGCGGCGGCAGCCCCCCCGGGGGCGGGGGCCGGGGCGGGCGCGGCACCCGGTTGCCCTTCCGGAGGCGACACCGCGCGGTGCCGGCCGCAGCTCGTCGCGACCGCGCAGGCCGTGATGAGGCCAGAGGAGAAGCGAATACCGGGTCGGCGGCTAGCGGTGACCATCTGCTTGACGAGGCCAGTTCGCACCGCGCCAGGTGCGCGAGTGGAGCCGTCCCGGCCAGAGCGGCGGTGCCAGCCGAGCGACGAGCATCGACACAGCCGTGAACAGCGCTACGACGGGAGCCGCACTCACCGCCCCGCGAACCCGCTCCCCCACGCCCCCGGACCCTGTGGCGAACTCCTCGGCAGCGAACGCCGCTGCGACCAGGAGTCCCAACAGGCCGCTCCCGGCGGACGCGCCCAGCCACGAGCGCTCGAGCCCCGAGCCGGCGAGCACGCGCACATACAGCCCGAGCGCGAGCGCCTCTGCCGGGACCACGGTGCCCAGCACCAACCCGCCGGCGTACAAGACAATCGGCGAGCGGTGCTGCAGCTGCCACAGGGCCCCCAACAGCGCGACGCCGGCGGCGAATGAGCCCGCGAGCCAGAGGAACAGGCGTCCCCAGAGCATGTGCCACGGCACCTCAGGACCGCGACCGAAGCGGCCGCGAGCCACGAACAGCAGTCCGGCGGCGCAGCCGAGCACGTAGATCAGGAACCAGGGGCTTACTCCGAGCACGGCGCTGAATCTGCACCGTCCGACGCCGGGCCGCGAGTGCGCCTACTGGACGTCGCGCGTCGTCCATTCGTCGAGAATCCCGTCCTTCGCTGCGCGCTGCCGGGGCAGGCTAACGGACCGGGCGATCGTTGGTCAAGATGTGGCATCGGTGCCGCACCTCGTTCAGTGCGCCTCTCGCGCCGTGGCCGTGAGTGAACCGCCCCCGCCGAGCTCCCACGTCCGCCACAGGAAGTACACCGCGGGAATCACCACCAGCGTCAGCACCGTCGCCGTCACCATGCCGCCGACCATGGGCGCCGCAATCCGCTTCATCACGTCGGTCCGCTTCATCACGTCGGACCCCGTGCCGGCGCCCCAGAGAATCGGCGCCAGTCCCGCGATGACGGCCGTGACCGTCATCATCACGGGACGGAGCCGCTGGACGGCGCCTTCGGCGACGCCCGCCGCCACGTCGTCCGCCCCACGCAGGACCCCCGTCTCGCGACGTCGCCGGTGCGCCTCGTCCAGGTAGATGAGCATCACGACCCCGGTCTCCGTCGCGACGCCCGCGAGCGCGATGAACCCGACCCAGACGGCCACGCTCGTGTTGTAGCCCAGCGCCCAGAGGGACCACACGCCCCCGACGAGCGCGAACGGCAGGGCGAGCATCACCATGAGGGTCTCGGCGACGCTGCGAAAGTTGAGGTACAGCAACAGAAAAATGATCCCCAGGGTCACCGGGACGACGAGCTTCAACCGCTGGCGCACGCGCTCCATGAACTCGAACTGACCGCTCCACGCCACCGTGTAGCCGCGCGGGAGGACGAGCCCCGTCGCGACCACGCGCTGCGCGTCCCGCACGTACCCGCCCAGATCGCGCCCCTCGATGTCCACCGAGACGGTCGTCACCGGGAACGCATCGTCGGTCTTCACCGCCATCGGCCCCTGCACCACGTTCACCGCTGCGATCTGACCGAGCGGGATCTGGAGCCCTCCCCCCGACATCGTGGGCACCGCGATCTCGCGGAGCTTTTGCACGTCGTCGCGCAGCTCGCGGGGATAGCGGACGTTCACCTCGTAGCGCTCTCGCCCCTCCACCATGATCGCGGCCGTCATGCCGCCCGCGGTCGCCATGATCACGTCGTGCAGGTCCCCCGCATTGAGACCGTACCGGGCGGCCTGCGCGCGATCGATCTTCACGTCCACGTAGTAGCCTGAGACGTTCCGCTCGGCGAAGACATTGCGCGTGCCCGGGACGCCCTGGAGAATCCGCTCCACCCGCTCGCCCAGCTGCTGGAGGGTGTCCAGGTCCGGCCCGTAGATCTTCACGCCGACGGGCGTGCGGACGCCGGTCGCGAGCATGTCGATCCGGTTCTTGATGGGCATCGTCCAGGCGTTGGTGACGCCGGGAAGCCGGACGGCCCGGTCCATCTCGCCCACGAGGCGCTCGGTGGTCATCCCGGGACGCCAGCGGTCGTGCGGCTGCAGCACGACCGTCGTCTCGTACATGTCGAGCGGCGCCGGGTCCGTGGCGGTGCTGGCGCGGCCGGCCTTGCCGAACACCGAGGCCACCTCCGGGAACGTCGCGAGCACGCTGTCCTGATAGCGCATGATCTGGCGCGCCTGCGCGATCGAGACGCCCGGCACCGTGGTGGGCATGAACAGGAGCGACCCCTCGTCCAGGGGCGGCATGAACTCGCTGCCCAGGCGGCTCCAGGGCAGCACGGTGACCGCGAGCGCGACAGCCGCCCCTGCCACCACGAGCCGCGGACGGCGCAGCACCCCGGCGATCACGGGGCGGTACGCCCGCATGAGCCAACGATTCAGGGGATTCGCCTCCTGGGGGCGGATCCGGCCTCGCACCAGATACCCCATCAGCACGGGGACCAGCGTGATGGAGAGCAGGGCGGCGCCGGCCATCGCGAAGGTCTTGGTGAAGGCGAGCGGCTTGAACAGCCGTCCTTCCTGCTGCTCGAGGGAGAACACGGGCAGGAACGAGACCGTGATGATGAGGAGCGAGAAGAACAGCGGCGGCCCCACCTGCACGGCGCTCTCGCGCGCCACCTCCCAGCGGGACCGGCCGGCAGCCTCACGCTCCAGGTGCTTATGCATGTTCTCGATCATCACGATCGCGGCGTCCACCATCGCGCCGATCGCGATCGCGATCCCGCCGAGACTCATGATGTTGGCGCTCACGCCGAGCCACCGCATCACGACGAACGAGATGAGGATGCCGAGGGGCAGCGTCACGATGGCGACCAGCGCCGAGCGGAGGTGCAACAGGAAGATGACCGAGATCGCGGCGACGATCAGCGATTCCTCCACCAGCGTGCGGTTGAGGTTCTTGATCGCGCGATGGATCAGGTCCGAGCGGTCGTACACGGGCACCAGCCGGACGCCCCCCGGAAGGGTCCGCTGGACCTCGGCGATGCGGGCCTTGATGGCCTCGATGGTCTTCAGGGCGTCGCCGCCGAAGCGCATGACGACGATCCCGGCCACGACCTCGCCGCGGCCGTTCAGGTCGGCCGCTCCGCGCCGCGGCGCGGGCCCGACCTGCACGTCGGCCACGTCGGACACGTGGATCGGCGTCCCGCTCATCGTCGCTCCGACCGCCACGCTCCCGATGTCCCCGACGCTCCGCAGATAGCCGAGCCCGCGGATCATGTACTCGCGGCCGCTCATCTCGATCACCCGCGCGCCCACGTCGGCGTTATGGCTGCCGATGGCCGCGACGACGCGCATCACCGGAATGCGGAAGGCGCGCAGCTTCTCCGGCTGCACTTCGACCTGATACTGCTTCACGAAGCCGCCCAGGCTCGCGACCTCGGATACACCCGGAATCGCGGTGAGCTGATAGCGGATGTACCAGTCCTGGAGCGTGCGGAGCTGCGCCAGGTCGAGCGAATCGCTTTCCAGGACGTACTCGAACACCCAGCCGACCCCGGTCGCATCGGGGCCCAAGGTCGGCTCGACGCCGCCGGGAAGACGCTGCCGCAGCCCGTTCAGGTACTCGAGCACGCGGGAACGCGCCCAGTAGAGGTCCGTGCCGTCCTCGAACAGCACGTACACGAGCGAGGTGCCGAAGAACGAGAACCCGCGCACGGCCCGCGCGCCCGGCACCTTGAGCATCTCGGAAGCGATCGGGTACGTGACCTGGTCTTCCACGATCTGCGGCGCCTGCTCCGAGAACTCGGTCTGGATCACGACCTGCACGTCGGAAAGGTCCGGCAGGGCGTCGATCGGGGTCGCGGCGACGGCCCAGACCCCGGCGAGCACGAGCGTCAGAGTTCCCAGGCCGACGAGGAACCGATTCCGGAGCGACCACGCGATGACCTGGGCGATCATGGCTTCTTTTTCTCCAGGTCCATGTTCATTCCCGGCATTCCCGCCATCCCGGCGCCGGTGGCGAGCCGCGATTCGGCATCCACGAGGAAGTTCGCCGACGCGACGATCCGCTCCCCTTGGTCGAGGCCCGTGAGCACCTGAACCCGCTGATCGGCGGGCGCCCCGAGCGTCACTTCTCGGGGCTCGAGCCGCCCCCCGGTGCCGACGACGAACACGAGGTTGCGCTCGCCCGTCATGACGACGGCCTCCGCGGGCACGCTGAGCACGTCGGCGCCGAGCCCGGCCGCGAAGTAGAGCGTGCCGTGCATCCCCGGCTTGAGCAGGCCCGCGGGGTTCGGGAGACTCACCCGCACCCGCGCGGTGCGGGTCTGCTCGTCCACCACGGGGGAGACGAAGCTCACCCGCCCGGTGAACGGCCGGCCGGGATAGGCCACCAGCTCCACGCGCACGGGCGTCCCGACCCGCGCGTAGGCGAGGTCCTGCTCGAACGCTTCGCCTTCGATCCACACCGTGGAGAGATCGGCCAGCCGGTAGAGCTTCATTCCGGGCTGCACCCCCTGGCCCGCCACCACCATCTTCTCGAGCACCACGCCGTCGAACGGCGCCGCGAGGGTGAGCGTCTTCGTGACCTCGCCGGCGCGCTCCAGGCGCTCGATCTGGTCGGCGGAGATGTCCCAGTAGGCAAGGCGGCGGCGCGCAGCCTCGACGAGCGCCTGGGCGTTGCGCCGGGCGTCGCCGTCGCCGGAGTCGAGCGAGGCCGCCAGCCGCCGGGCGGTGAGCAGCTCCTCCTGCGCGGCGACCAGCATGGGGCTGTACAGCGCGAGTAGCGGCTCGCCACGACGGACCGACATGCCGGTCGCGTCCACGAACAGCCGGTCCACGAAGCCGTCGATCTTCGTGGTCACGTCGGCCAGCCGCGACTCGGCGGGCATGATTTGGCCCACCGTGCGCACCGTGCGCTCGAGCGGGCCGCGCTGGACCACCGTGTAAGTGACGCCGATGGCCTGCGCCTGGGCGGCCGTGAGGCGTACTGCCTGGCGCGCTGGAGCAGTATCGTCGGCCGCGGGAGCCGCCCGCGACATACCGGCCTTCGCCTCGGATCCGGACTGCGAGCGGCAGCCGGCGAGCGCGGAGAGCGCGAAGACGACGGTCAGGCGGACAGCGGGACCGGCGGACCGAAACAATCCGCGCATCGCGGTCATAGGTCGGCTCCGGTCAACGCAGCAAGCTCGCCGACGGCCTGGTGATAGTCGGCGAGCAAGCGATGGGCCTCGGTCTCGTAGCGGTTCACGGTCATCTGGTTGTCGAGCAACTGCATGAAGCTCACCCGCCCCACGCGGTAGCTCGCGAGCGACGCCTGCACGGCGGCGCGGGCCTGGGGCAGGATGCTCGTGCGGTAGAGGCGGGCGAGGTTCCGGTCACGCACGGCGCGGGCGCGCGTTTCGATGATCCGCGCCGCGGTCTCGTTGCGCAGGTTCGCGAGCTCCGCCTGCGACATGTCCCGCATCGCCGCCATCTCGCGGCGCATCGCGAGCTGCTTCGGGCCCGCGAAGATCGGCAGGTTGAGCCCCACCATGAGGCTGAGCATGTTCGGGAACGCCGGGCGGGCCTGGTAGGCGAAGCCCAACTGCAGATCCGGAATCAGCTCCCGCCGCGCGGCCGAGAGGGAGGCCTCGGCGGCAGCGACGCGCTCGGCTCCCGCGCGGAGGGCGGGACGCCGGTCGCGCGCCCGCGCGATCAACGAGTCCGCCTCCGGCAGCTCGCCCGCGGGCGCGGGAAGCTCGAGCGCGCCCACCGCGCTCCCGGCCTCACGGCCGAGCAGCGCGTTGAGCCGTGCCACACCGGCCACGCGATCTTGCTCCATCCGCGTGATCTCCTCCGCCATGCGGGCGACCTCGACCTGGGCTCGGAGCACGTCCTGCTGGACCGCGCTGCCCACCGCGTACATCGTGGTGCTGACGTCCAGGAACTGGCGCAGCAGGCCTTGCGTCCGCTGCATCACGTCCAGCGCGCGATCGGCGTAGGCGACGTCGTAGTAGGCCATGCGCACCTGGGCGGTGAGCATCCGCGCCTGCTCCTCCGCATCGGCGCCCGCGGCGCGGGCGGCGTGGCGCGCCGCCGAGCGCGCGCTCGAGAGCTTCCCGGGCCACGGCAGCATCTGCATCAGCTGCACCTGGTTCATGGTCATCGGGTCCGTGGTGGACCCGAACTCCGCGGCCATGCGGTTCATCAGGCCGAGCTGCAGCTGGGGGTCGGGGAGCGCCCCGGCGGGGCCCACCCGCTGCGCGGCCGCCGCGGCCGAGGAGCGGGCGGCGCTGAGCATCGGGTTCGCCTCGGCCGCCACCCGCAGCGCTTCCACGAGCCGGAACGTATCCGGCGCCGCGGGTGCCTGGGCGCGCGCGGCGGGGACCGCCGCGCCGCTCGTGGCGGCGACCAGCACCGCAATCTGGTGGAATCGCATACCTCTCCTCACACTTGCCAGGAGCCGACAACGTGTCCGGGCGCCGCACAGCACGGCGCTCCGGGAGACACTGGGACTGGGAGAGGCTAGGCTTGCGGCGGTGGAGGGAGGGGAGGCTGTTGCTCGCCGGGCTCGAGCGTCGCCGCATGGGGAGCGGCGACGGTGCGCGCGGCGGGAAGCGGGAAGAAAGCCGATGTCTCAGGGATGCCCGTGGCCCCGGTCCCGCACCGGACGCTGTCCACGCACGGCAGGGCGTGCGGCGTCGACACCACCGTGAGCTGCGGTGAGTCGCCGCTCCGCTCCTCATGGCACGCCGACCGCCGCTGCAGCCCGGAGGCGCACACGGCAGGAACCACCCACTGGTTCAGCTGAAGGGCGAGCAAGAGCGCTGCGGCGAGCCGGAGGGCCATCGGTCGAGGAGCGTTCAGTGGCCTTCGCCCGGTTTCATCATCCGCCGGTGCTGCTCGGTCCAAGCCTGCATCGAGTCCGCCCACGCCCGCACCTTGGCGCGCTGGGCGTCGGTCAGTACCGCCCGCGCTTGTGCCGCCGAGGCGAGCATCGCCCAGTGGGCCTTCCCCATCGCGGCGTGCGCCGCCTGAAAGTGGGTCTTGAGCGCCACGGTATCGGGCGGTGCGGCGTTCGCCACCTCTTCTATCGCCTTCATGTGCGTCTGCGCCTCAGCCATCGCGGCGTCGTGCGCCGTCTTCGTGCCGTCGGAGAGCGCCGTAAGGCGGGTCACCTGGTCCGCGCCGAGACCGAGCGCGTCCTTGCGAGCGAGGAGGTGCTGCGGCGCGTACAGCATCATCTTCATCATGGCCGGCCCCATGTGCTGCATCATCGAGCCGTCCATCATCTGGCCCATCGCACCGGGAGCCATCATCATGCCGTGATGCATGCTGTCGGGTTTGCCCGGTTGCTGCGCCGCGAGCGGGGCCGCGGCGACCAGCGCAGCCAGAACGAGACCGGCGTTCATCGCACCTCCACGTCCAGAGTCCGTGCTAGAGCAACACATCCTACGCTCAAAGGTAATACCGCGGCCCGTGAACGAACCAGGAAGAGCGAATGATGAAAAACCGCGGCCCCCGAATCAATCACGACCCGGGGGCCTGAGGACACTTGATTCCGACTGTTCGCTTCCGCCGGGTCGTTCCGACCGGGCGACGTTGGCCCGTTGCTGACTGCCTGCCACTAGGTTTCGTTGTCCTTCGACCGGACGAAGCCGGTGGACGTGCGGGACCGAACCGATACGTCGGCGGCGCGCCTCCTCGCGCCGGCCCCTCCTCAGGGGCTGTCCCGCACCGGTCACCCTCGCTGAGTGACCGCGAGAAATGTAGCGAGAGCCGCATGAGGAAAGAATGAATCGGCGATGAAAAATCCCCCCGCGGAGCGTTGGCGCCGCGGGGGGATTCTCACGCCCGCCCAGGCCCTATTTCAGGGCCTTTTGCGGGGGAGTGACCTCCACCTTGATCAGGTGGGGCTTCGCCGCCTCCATCTTCGGCAGCGTGAGCGTCAGCACACCGTTCTCATACGTCGCCTTGATCTTCTCCGGGGCGACCGTCGCCGGCAGCGTGAACGTCCGCTCGAACGCGCCGTAGGTCCGCTCATAGCGGTGGACCTTCTCGGCCTTCTCCTCGGCCACCTGCTCTTTCGTGCCCTTGATCGTCAGGAGGTTGCCCTCGACGAAGATCTTCACGTTCTCGGGGCTGACCCCGGGCACCTC
>WNFU01003596.1_pt1 | contig 24087 bp, 26 predicted proteins | sample 5400121 | NCBI WGS metagenome assembly WNFU01 (sample SAMN13153360, study PRJNA577476) | soil metagenome | isolation source: 100 cm soil or saprolite under grassland replicate 1 | place: USA:California | collected 2016-06-15
CGCCGTTACCAGCGACGCACGCCAGGGCAAGGACAGGCCCTTGGACACTGGCCTGAGATCACGCCTCCGACATCAGCCAAACCTCCAATCGACGTGACCCACTCACAACGTGCGCCTTTCGTGTCGCAGCCCCACCCTGCGGCGCCCCGTGGCCGTTGGTGCCCGCCGGGGACGGCGACGCATTGCGGCTGGTGGGAGGCAGGGGCTCAGCGCTCATGGCCGGCCTCCCGGTCCTCCCGCTCCATGCGGGCCAGGGCGGCGTCGAACCGCTCGCCCCAGGTCGCCTCGAACAGCCGCCGTGCCTGCTGGTGCGGCAGCGCCCGCACGGCCTCGCCGAAGCCCTGGTCGGTGCGGCGGCCCAGCTCGCGGGAGACCTCCTGCAGTTCCTCCGCGCGAGCGTGCGCCCGGGTCCCGGTGTCAACGCGCTCGTAGAAGTTGAGCACCGCGGCCGTGTAGTCGAGCACGTGGATCAGGGCGCCTGCCTCGTCGCGGGTCAGGTGCAGGCTGGGCAGCTCGCCCAAGTGCCGCGGGGTGGGGGAGGTGGGCTCAGCGCTCACCGCCCACCCCCGATCCCCGCTCGGCCCGCCGCCAAGCGGCGTCGTGCGCCTGGCGGCGGTGCTCGGCCTCTTCCCGCAGATGCGCCCGGTCGCGGTCGTTCAGCTCGAGGGTGGCGGTGATCGCTGGCTCGGTGCGGGCGGTGGGGCGGTGCTGCTGGCGCTCCAGCGTTGCGAACGACCAGTCGAGGAGCCCCTGCGCGGCCTTGCCGAAGAACTGGCTGCCGACCAGGTAGCCGGGGGTGGCGGCGTCGCGGCGACGGATGAGGTCATGCAGCCGCCCGGCGGCCTCGTCCATGACCTGGCGGAGCTGGTTGGCATCAGGGCAGGAGAACCGTGCCGGCACGTCCAGGCAGGTCGACGCCTTTGCGGCATCGAGCTTAGCGCGGATCAGCCGAAGGTCGACCGCCTCCAACTGGGGGCTGACCCGGTCGGCCTCGGCGAGGTCCCGGTCGAACTCGTCGACCTCCAGGGCGTGCATGGCGCTGCCGATCGGGGAGCGCAGCCGGTCCACCTCGCCAGCCGTCAGCACCAGCGGGGTTGCATAGCGGACCCATGGCAGCCGCGCCGGGTCCAACTTCTCCAGCACGCGGCGATCGGCCGCGCCGAGGGTCGGCGCGTCGTCCGGGGCGTTGCAGTCCCATGGCACATGCGGAACGGCGGCGTGGTTGAGATCGCAGGCGGCGGCGCAGTACCGCGTCAGGTCCCCGCCCTGGCCGCTGGCGGGAGTCGCAGAGGTGGCGTCCATTTAGGCCACCTCCCGGCGGCGAGCCTCCGCCGCGTCGGCCGCGGCGCCCAGGTCGGCGCCGAGCGGCAGCGGCAGGGTGTGAGCGTGCTGGGGGACCTGCGGCCAGGCGGGTGCCGACTCCAGGGCCAGGCGGCGCAGCCGACGCACCCGGAACCACGCCCGCAGCCGGACCCTGGCCGGGGGCAGGTGCCCGTACAGCAGCACGCCCTCGCGGGGGCGGAGCTGGCGCAGCACCTCCATGGGCACCAGCCGCCGGAAGGCGGTGGAGTTAGTGACCGAGGCGCGGCCGTCGCCGGCGGTGTGGGAGGTGTGGGTGACCTGCTCCTCACCGATCAGCTTACTGGCCAGCTCCAGCGAGTCGGCGTCGGCCTGACCGGACAGGAACAGCTTGGCGCGGTGGCCGTTGAGCACCGTGGTGGCGCGGCGGCCATAGCGGTGGTAGAGCTGCCCCAGGTCGTGCCAGATGGTGACGAGCTGGATGCCCTGCCCCCGCGCGGTGGTCGCCAGCTCTGGGAGCTTGGCGAGCGCGGCGCAGTTGCCGGCCTCGTCCAGGCACACCAGCAGTCGCGGCGACAGCATGCCGTCTGGTTGGCGGGCGGCCAGCTCCTCGGCGTGGGTGATGATGGTGCCGACCAGCAGCTCGAACAGCGGCCGGAGCCTGCTTTGCTCGTTGGCGGGGGCGTACAGGTACAGGGTGTTGGCGCCGCGCAGCAGCACCTCGACGTCCAGGTCGCAGCCCTCGGCCGAGGCGGCGATGACCGGGTCGGCAAAGACGTCCAGCAGCGTCTCCGCCGTGCCATAGACGCTCCCGAGAGTATTGTCGGGACGGGCCTTGCACGCCGACCAGGCGTCCAGCGCCATGCGGTCGCCAGCTTGCTCCAGCGCCTCGGTGACCTCGTCCTGCTCCTGGATGTCGACCCAGCGGGCAACATCCGCCATGGTTCGGTCCGAGCGCGCCGCCGCGAACAGCAGCACGCCCAGGAGCTTGGCGCCGAGCAGCGTCCAGTAGTTGTTGTCCTGCTCTCTGAGGCCCTGGACGTCGGCGGCATCGGCCAGGGTGCGGGCGACCTTCCTGGCGGCGGTGTAGGTGTGGCAGTGCGCCAGCGGGGTCCACTGCGCCCCCGGCACGCCGGACAGGCCGAGGGGGTCGTAGACCCACACCTCGCCCATGGCCAGCCGCCGGCGCAGGGTGGCACGCAGCACGTCGGGCTTGATGGAGGTGGTGACGACCGGGCCTTGCCACTCGAGCACGCCGGGGATGACCAGCCCGGTAGTCTTGTGCGACCCGCCAGGCCCAAAGCACAGCACCGAGTGGCAGCTTTCGACCGCCAGCAGCAGCCGGCCGAACCAGCCACCGCGGCGGCCAAGCGTGATCCGTCCCGGCCGCGGCGCGAGCACCAGCAGACGGCGCAGGTTCCAGCGGCTGGCCCACTTGGCGCCGTGCTGGCGCACCCGCCGATCCCAGCCGAACCAGCGCACCCCGGCGGCGCCGACCAGCAGCGAGGGCAGGAGCAGCAGCAGGGCCAGGGCGGCGTACATGCCGACCGGGCCGGGGAGCTGCCGGCGCACCTCCGGCGGCCAGGCCAGGCGAGGATCACCAGCATGTTGAACGACGCGGAAGGGGACCGCGGCGGTATCGGCGAGGCTGAGGTGGAGCCAGTGGTGGGCGCCGAACAGCACCGCGGCGACCTGGGCGACCAGCCACAACACCAGCGTGGCCACCGCCAGGACCATGATGACCACAAGCAGTAGCCGGTCGGTCGCCTCGTGGGTAGCGGGATCGACGTCGGGAACATGCGGGAGGCGGTGGCGCATCAGCGCTCACCCCCTCGGCGAGTCCGCTCTGTCTGGGGGCGCTCAGCGCTGCGCTCGCGAACGATCCGGCCGGCTTCCTGCTGCGCTCGAAGCTGATCGAGACGGGCGTGGTACTCATCGTCGGTCACGACTCCGCAGAGCCAGCCGGTCGTGACCGTTGTCATCTCGAACGCCCGACGATCTCCGGAGCCAGGGATGCGCTCCATCAGCGCTCACCCCCCTGGCAGGTGCGCTCGCGCTTGTGCGTCAGGGGCGGGCGGCGAATGGTGTAGGCGAAGGCGGCGCGGTCGTAGGCCTCGCCGTACAACTGGCGGGGGTGCAGGCCGAGTTGGTCGCAGAAGTCCTCGACGGTGGTCAGCGTGACCTCGCCGGCCTGGCGAGCACGGTAGAACGCCCGGCAGGTGGTCTCGTCGAACAGCCGCGTGAGGCCAAGCTGCCGCCTGGTGGCGTACGAGCTCACCGCCTGGACCAGCGGCGCGGCAGGGAGGTGTTGCGCGTTCGGGCGGCACGGCCTGATGGGGGAGCGAGGCTCACGCGGCATCGTCGCCACCGCCCTCCAGCTGCGATGCGCGGACGGCGCGCTCGGCCGCGAGGCGGTCGCGGTACTCGTCCAGATGCGTGGCGATCAGGTGTGCGATCGCGGCGCCGCGGACCTCGTTTGACAGCCGCGAGGCACGGTTTTGGCAGTCCTTACAGATGGAATTGGGATTGCGGTAGAACGCGGTAGGCGGCTTCGTCTTCCTGCACCGCGAGCACCGCTTGTGCTGCGCGCCATTGCCTGGCGCGCCAGGATTGGTACGCTGGTCGCGCATCTCGGGGTAGCTCCCTCGTGGTGTGTTGTTCGGCCCCGGGTGCGTGGCTAGACGCCCCGGGGCCTCTCCCTACTGCCTGCTCCTCAAATGCAGCGAGGAACGACGCGCGAGCCTTCGCGGTGATCTCTTGGGGGTCGTGCTGCGCATGCATCGTGTGCGCCGCTTGCCGTGCAAGCAGGCTCCGTTCCGCAGGAGTCATCGGTCGCGGCCGAGCCATGTGGGCGCTCCCTCGTTTGGCGTGAAGTCGCGGTAGTGGGCTAGCACTGCCGCGACACTGTTGACTGTAGCTTGATGGGAATCAGTCGTCAACTGATGAGCTACGCCCTCGACGGGTGTTTGACGCATCGGGCATGCTTGCCGGGTGAGCACCGACAACGGAGCGTCCGACCAGTGACCACAGCCGAGCAACGGAAAGCCTTTGGCGAAGCCCTGCGGCAAGCGCTGGACGACGCTCGTATGTCCGGTCGCCAACTGGCTCGGGACCTGGAGCTCGCGCCGGCCTCCGTCTCGAAGTGGCTGCGGGGCAAGACGACGCCCGCACCCGAGTCTGTCGCAAAGGCTGAAAGGTTCTTGGGCGTGAGCCCAGGTACGCTGTCTCGCCCGCTGGGGTACCTCTTGGTGGACGATCTTGGCGACCACCGCACGTCGAGCGTCCCAGAGGCGGTCAAGTCCGATGGCAACCTCGGCCCGCGCGAGCGCGCTGTCCTGCTCGCCGTATATCGTGAACTGGTTCATCAATACGGAAGAGCCCGCGGAGAGTCGAGTGAGTCCGAAAGTTGAAGCCGTCAAGGTTCCCCTCGCTGAGTGCTGTCATGTAATCTCAACTGAGAAAACCGCACGACCACGGGCTGTGTCGAGTGTTTGAAATCGATCAGTTTTCTATAGAAAACCGATGAGGAATCCGCGATGCCGCGACCGCCGAAGCCGCTGAACCCCTACGCCTCATGGGTGGCTCTCTTCGGTGCCGCGGTGCAACGGCTTCGTGTCCAGCTACGTCCTAGGCCGGTCGTGACTCAAGCCGAACTCGGCAAGCGCATTGGCTACTCCGGATCAACGGTCAGCGCAATAGAGCGCGGCATGATCCGGCCTGACCAGAAGTTCGTCGAGAACTGCGAGCGCGAGCTTCCGGCCGCTGGCGCACTGCGCGCGATGTTCGCCTTCGTCAATGCGGAATGGGACGACTGGGAGCGGCTAGGTAGGCACGGGTCACCGGTCGGAGTCCTTCCGCCAGCCGAGTTGGCCGCTGAGAAATCGCAGCTTGGAAATGGCAGCTTCCTCGAGCCCATGGTCGACGGCGTGGCACTAGCCAAGACTCTCGCCCTCCATGCAGAGGCGTCGGACATTGGGGCGGGGACGCTGGAAACGATCGATCAGAAGGTAGACCGGTACTGCCGAGACTACCCGACAACCTCTCCGGCCCTACTTGCGCCGCGCATCCAGCGGCGGCTTCACGACGTCAAGCGCTTCCTGGACGGCAAGGTGACCCTCGCCCAACATCGGCACCTGCTCGTAGCTGGTGGCTGGTTATCGGTCCTGCTCGCATGTGTCCAGTTCGACATGGGAGATCGGGAAGGGGCTGAGGAGACCCGCGACGCTGCCTTCCAGCTCGGGAAGGAGGCCGAACACCAGGAGATCATGGCCTGGTCGTTCGAGCTGCTGGCATGGTTCGCCCTTGTAGCAGGGCGCTACGAAGAGACGATCGACCACTCACGAACCGGTCTGTTGCTGGCGCCCAACACCTCCGCAGGTGTTCAGCTCGCCGTTCAGGAAGCCAAGGGCTGGTCTCATCTTGGCAATCGAGACGAAGCCGAGCAGGCAATGCGTCGTGGCGGAACCACTCTCGCCAAGCTCCCGGTACCGTCCCATCCCGAGCATCATTTTGTGTTCGACGCCTCCAAGCTGTCGTTCTACGCGGCGACCTGCTACGCATGGCTCGGGGAGGCTGATCGCGCTGTGGAGCACGCAAACGAGGTCGTCACGCAGTGTCTCGCCGTGCCGGGCGTCAACCGATGGCCGATGCGCCTGGCAGAAAGCCGTGTCGACCTGGGCCTGATCGCCGTACAGCGAGGGCAGGTTGATGAGGCATGCCACCTTGGGACTCTTGCCCTTGCCTCCCAGCGCAGGGCGGGAAGCACCATCTGGCGAGTCGCCGAGCTCGACCAGGCCCTGATGCTCCAGTGCCCGGACGCTTCCGAGGCTCAAGACTTCCATGAGCGCTATCTTGCTGAGCTACAAGCAGTCCAGCAGGGGGCATCGCCATAAGCAGGGCAAGTATGGCCCGCCTCGGAGCCCTCGCCGTGCTCTGGGGATCAGGCTTTCTCCTGATCAAGATCGCGCTGGAGGGCATGAGCCCGATCCAGATCGTCCTGGGGCGGTTGCTTGCTGCCGCAGTCGTCATGCTCGTAGTCGTCGCCTACCGCCGGGAGGCGCTCCCGCGCCGGCTGGTGCCCTGGGCTCACCTGACGGTCATGGCGGTTGTCACTAACATTGCTCCATACTTCCTGTTCGCCTGGGCTGAGCAGCACATCAACTCCGGCCTGGCTGGCGTCCTTAACGCCACCACGCCACTGTTCACCCTGCTGTTCGCTGTCAGCACCCACACCGAACGCCTGACCGCAGCGCGTGTCGTCGGCTTAGTCGTAGGCTTCCTTGGAGTTGTCGTGCTTGCCGCTCCATGGCATGACGGCGGGATAGGCAGCTCGCTCCTTGGGGTGGGGGCCTCCCTGCTGGCCTCTGCGTCGTACGCCGCCTCGTATGTCTACGCGCGCCGCTTCCTCAGTGCGCGTCAGTTCTCGCCCCTGGTGCTCTCAACCGGCCAGATGGTCGCCGGCGCCGTCCTGCTCGGAGCCCTAGCGCCTGGCGTCGCTCTCCAGCCCATGACGCTCACGATGAGCGTCGTGGTAAGCGTGGTGGTGCTGGGCGTGGTCGGGACAGGTGTTGCCTACGTCCTGAACTACCGACTGATCGCTGACGAGGGTGCTACGGCCGCTTCCACCGTCACGTACCTACTGCCGTTCGTCGCTGTCCTGCTCGGCTTTCTGATACTCGCGGAGCCTGTGGGATGGAACCTCGCGGTGGGAGCGTTGATCGTGCTGGTTGGCGTTGCTCTGTCCGAAGGTCGGCTCGGGCAAAGACGGGACACGCGACTTTCAGAGCGGCGAGCCGAGCTTGAGCGCGCTCCATAGCTAGCGCTGGCGGGTACCTTCAATAAAGTCGATCAATTGGTCGAGGTCGTGAGACCAAAACAGTGCCAGTCCCCGGTTCTGAGCTTGCTCTAGATTGTGGCGCTTGAACACTCCGGCGAGCATGGCGGCCGGTACCGTCTGAGCGGTGCCGAAGTCGCTCAGCCAGATACCGGCTTTCACGGCGGCATCGTTGTTGAGCCGCTTGACGGAGTTGGTGGACGAGTTGCTGACCTTGCACTCCAGGGGCATCACTCGTCGGTCCCATAGTCGGAGGACGACGTCGGCCTTTCGACTGCCGAACATCGACTCGCCACAGAACTGACCGAGCCCGGGGGCATGATCCAAGGTGGGAATGTCCCGGGCAGGTACTTCGACGAAACCTTCTTCGGTCAGTCGATCCTTGATCTGCTGTTCCTGCTCGGTCTTGGACTCGTTGGCCCGCGCGGTCATCACCCGCCGAGAGGCGATGAGGGCTGCCGAGGCCATGGCCGCTGCCCCTCGCTCGGCTTCGGTAGGTTCCCGATCCTCGGCCACCCAGGGGAAGCGGTTACGGTCGAGGCCGAGGAGGATGGTATCGATGACCCGGCGGGCCATCTCGGGGTCGCTCTGGAGAGCCCTTCGTGAGAGGCGGGCGTCGGCGACGACCTTCAAGTCGTCCGCTGAGATCGGAGGGCCAGCCAGGTAGCGGACGGCTTCGAGGAGGTCGGGGTCGGTCAGGACGTCGACGGCGGCATCGCTGAGCTGGGACAGATCGACCGTTAGCTCGAGCAGGTTCTCGACGGCGCCCCGGACCTCGTCGAAGTGGGCGAGGTAGTCCTCCAAAGGCTCGCCCATCCGCTGTTGGCGGAAGAGTTCGATAGCCGCCAGTCGATCGGCTTCCAGTTGCTCCGCCGTCCACCTCGGCGGGTCAACACTCATAGGGCAAGCAACGTGGCTAGATCGGGCACCGGCAGTCGTTCCATCTCTCGGGGCTCGAACTTGGTCAGCCCACCAGCGTAGGTGCGCCCCTGGGCAAGGCTAATCGACGTCCGCAGCGCAGCCGCGAGGCGGCTGAGGGCAAGCTCGGGCACCAGCTCACGCGGGTAAAGGCCGTGAGCGATGTTGATGTGCCGAGCGTCGACCAGATTGCGGACAAAGGCCGGCGGGCGCCGAGCCATGTAGGTGGCGAGAATCGGTGCTGGCGCCCGGAGCCCCACCGACCACCAGGCCCGACGGTGGCTTGCGATGTAGCCCTTGCCAGCTCCAGCTCGCTTTGCCTTGCGGAGAAACCTGTCGATCAGCTTGCGCTCGCCGGAGTCGAAGACATCGAGATCAGGGGGGATGTCGATCACCAGCCGCAGCCGTTCATCGCTCAACAGCGCCGGTCCTGCGTCGAACAGCTCACGGGCCCGGGTGATCGACCGAAATAGCACGCTGCCGGGCAGCTCAACCTCCCCGTGCTTAGTGATCCAGGTCGCGTTCGACCCCGTGACTTGGCCCCGATGCACCCGAACCAACTCTCCCAGCTCGACGAATCCCTCCGGGACGGCATGTCTGGTCCGAACGAACGAGGACCAGCGAGAAGCCTCTGCGAGACGAGCCCGAGCTACCGGTTCGCCGGCGCCGTCCAACTGACCGACGTCGGCCAGAGACCTTACCGGACGAAAGCGCATGACATCAGGCCGCTCGCCAAGCCGAAAGCACGTTATCGCTGCCGTCGTCGCTGTCTTCTCGAACGGCAATGCCGCAGGTTCGAGGACATGAATGGCCTCGCCGCCGAGGGCGCCCAATAGCAACTCCCGGACGACGGCGCCGTAGTTGACGTCCAACCACTCGGCGCTGGTCACGAAACAGCCGACGTCGCCCGGCCGGCCAAGGGCAGCGGTGGCCAGGAAGAAGTAGGCGTGCAGCCCGGCCAGACCCGAGATGCTGTGCCCTAACCGACGGGCGGCTGCATCAGCCCATGCCTTCGCCACCGGCCCCAGCACGTGGTGGCGAACATACGGTGGATTGCCCAGGAAGGCTGTTCGGCCGCTTGCTCTTGGGAGGTCAAGTTGGGTGTAGTCACTGTTGATGACCCTGCCTCGGCGGTGGTCAAGCACGGCAAGCCCGGCTCGGGTCATGAGCGTGGCCAAGGGATCGGAGTCGACGGCCACTAGCTCGGTGGCGGGAGCCTGACGGGCGACAAGAAGCGAGAATCGTCCGCTGCCTGAGCCGGCATCAACGATTCGCTGTGGTTCTTGGGCGAGCGTCCATTGAACCATCGGGCCAACCAGTTCTTGGGGGGTGTAGACGGCGCCGGCCTGCCGACGTACCGTCGGCGAGCGGAGCCAGCAGAACCGCTCACCCAGAGGATCACCACCGGCGCGGATGGCGGCACGCACCCGGTCGAGTTCGTCGGCAGGGGTGGTTCCAGCATTCGCAACTCGCTCGACGCACAGTAGCTCGGACGGCGTCAGTGGGCCGCCAACGTCGCTAGCGCCAAGGTCGACGGCGAGCCGGACGAGCCAGTTCTCGGCCGTCGACAGTGCGTCGGCTGCGAGATTAGGAGTGGCGGCGAAGACGGAAGACACCGCGGCTCACTCGCTCGAAGAGGCGCTCGTCCTGGAGACCAGCTCGAACCGACGTCTCCGGCAGCGGCCCGAGCTGTTGCTCGACCGCCTGCCGGATCTCCCGGATTGACGCCGGACCTCCTCCACGAGTTTGTAGGTAAGCGGCCATCGCATTGCGGACCAGCCCCTTTGGCCGCCGTGGACCGTGTCCTGGCACACCGCATCATCCCCTTTTACACCGACCCGGCCTGTCGACGCTGTTGAGTCGACCCTAGTTATCACATCGGGCCCTGACAGTCGAAGGATGTCGTAGAACCGAGCAACCAGGGCCTGGGATGGCGTAATAAGCCAGAACAACCGGCCACCGTTCGAGGTACATTACGACGCGGCAGCCACAGATACACTTCCTCAGCCCCGCCCCCCATCGCCGGGCTCACCGCCCGCAATCCGCGAGAAGTGTTAGATCCGGTCGCCAAGGCCGAGCCTGGCGTGGGCAGCTCGGGCGCGTTTCTCAGCGGTCGCCTTGGCGTAGCGGTCGACCATGGCCCGGGACTTCCATCCGGCCAGGCGCATCAGGTCACCCTCGCTTCCTTCGGCATCGAGCCAGGCGTGGGCGAAGGAGTGGCGAAGCTGATGGGGGTGCAGGCCGGGAAGCCCGACCGCGGCGCCCCGATCAGCGACCACCTGGAAGACCCCGGATGCCGTCATGGCACCGTGCCGGCCAATCCAGAGGTTCGGCAGGTGTCCGTGGCGATGCTTGGCGCGAACTCGGATGTAGCGGTCCAGGGCGAGCGCTGTCTTGCGGCCGAAGGGGACGACGCGAGGTCGCCGGCCCTTGCCGAGGACCACCACGACCTGTTCCTTGAGGTCCAGGTCGTCGAGCATGATGCCGACGCACTCGCCTCGCCGAAGGCCGGTGTCCATCAGCAGGCGGATGATGGCCGTGTCGCGCCGGGCAGTGAAGTCCTTGCCCTCGCATGCTTTGAGCAGGCGCCGGAGCTGGTCATCGGTGAGGACGGGAACCGGCTCCTCAGGGAGTTGGGGTGGCTTCATGCCGTTCATCGGATGCCCGGGCAGCTCGTCCAGTTCCTCCACCGCCCAGGTGAAGAAGGAGTGCAAGCCGCGGTAGCGGTTGTGGGCGGTGGTCGGCTTCCAGCGCTTGAGCTGGTCGGCGATGAAGCCCCTGATCTGGTCTCGCGTGATCGCGGTCACAGTTAGGGTGTGACCGTTGGCCTCCAGGAAGTCGGCGAAGAAGCGCACTGCGTCCGTGTACGCCTCCACGGTGCGCTCGCTCTTGTTCTCGCCATGCAGGGACAACCGGAAGCTGTCGTTGAGGGTCCGGAGGTCCAGCCCGGGATCAGGTGAGGCAGCCATACCTCAAAGTTAGGGTGTGAAGGAGCGCTGTGCAAGCCTTGAGAACAAGTGAACGGCCCTCCTGCGAGGGCCGTTCATGGTCTCTGACCTGCGGTGATGCCGCTTCTGGTCGGGACGGCCGGATTTGAACCGGCGACCCCCTGCTCCCAAAGCAGGTGCGCTACCAAACTGCGCCACGTCCCGTGGTACAGGCCTCTGACCTGTGGAGATTGCATCCTAGGTCAACATGGGAGGCGAGCACAACGCTCGTTCACCACATAACTCGGCTACCGCACATGCTTCCCAGTGTCCGGTTTTGCCGAAGTGGAGAGGCCCCTTGGCACCGCACAGCGTAGACGACTTGGCCCCGATCCTTCGAGCGCCACGTGCGCGCGGGGAACAAGTCACCCCGCACGGTGGAGACCCATCTCGAGGCCGTCAACCAGTTCGCCGAGCACCTTCTGGCCAAGCGAGAGGGCAACGGCGGGCGCGGCCTGCCGACGCTAAACGCGAGGTCATCGAGACCTTCATCGTCGACCTGCTCGCCCGGCACATGTGACCTCGGTCGAGGTGCCCCTGCAACAGGAGCAAGGCAAGCGCGGCTGCCCGGCAGGGGGCCGACCGCAACCGTCTGCCGTCGGGTCCGGTGCTGGAGAAGATCCGGGGCCGTAACGTACCTAAGCAGAGCAACTATTGGGATGTGCTCGTCTGGCTACACGTTGGCGGGGGGACTCTCCGTTCGAGACGAGAAGGCGGCGGCACCAAACCAGGTACTATCCATGACCTGAAGAAGAGAGTCGTCTGCGTCGGAGACGCTGGACCCCATCGAGCTGGGCGACAGGCTCGGGCTGACCGGCTGGTATGAACCTCGTAGCGAGTGGGATGGGCGGCCTCAAGCCTGGCGACGGCGCGTCGTTGTCGTCGGCTTCTGCCAAAGGAGAGCGTGATGGGCGAAACGCGTGTGAATGAGCCGTTCGTGGTGCGGGCGCCTGCGACGAGCGCTAACCTGGGGTCTGGGTTCGACGCTGCTGGCGTGGCCCTCGACTGGTGGAACACGCTCAGAGTGGAACCAGCAAATGAGAAACCGGGTACGGTGGTGGTGACGAATGTCGGCAACGAGGCGGAGACTATCCCAGCGGGGCGGGACAACCTGCTCGTCGAGGCGATGCTGCGGCTTAGCGAGACGGTCGGCAGGCCGTTGCCCGCCGTCAAGCTGCAGCTTGAGATGGGATTCCCGCTTGGGCGGGGGTTTGGCTCCAGCGCGACTGGGATTGTGGTTGGCTTGCTGGCCGCACGTGAGCTGCTGGCCGCTGATGTGACGAGCACGGAATTGTTCAAGCTCGCCAGTGCGGTGGAGGGACACCCGGACAATGTAGCGCCGTGTCTATTTGGCGGGGGGACGTGGTGCTGGAGCGAGTCCGGAGGGTTCCACTACTACGCGTTGGAGGTCCATCCGGATTTGGCGGCGGTCGCGCTAGTGGCTCCGCAGCCCATGGGGACGAAGAATGCGCGGCGAGCGTTGCCGAATATGGTGAAGTTCGGCGATGCGTCATGGACGGCGGGACGGGCGGCGCTGCTGCCGCTCGCACTCGCGGGGGCGTTCGAGTTGCTGTTACCGGCGACTGAGGATGTGTTGCACCAGCAGGTACGTTTGGCGAGCTGGCCGGAGGCGACGCAAGCGCTGAAGCTGCTACGCGCGAGAGGCCATGCGGGGTTTGTGTCTGGTGCTGGCCCGTCGCTGCTGGTCCTCGGCCCGCGGGAGCGGCGCCAAGCGGTGCGTCATGTCGCTGAGGGGGCGCTTGAGGGGACAAGCGGTTGGGCGCTGATGGACCTTGAGCTTGCTCGCGGTGGCGCGTGGGTCAAGGCGCGGTAGCAGCGTGGTCCGGGATGTCACTATGGACGGGCGCTTGTCGGTCTGGCCGCAGGTCGGGAGAGAAGGGAACTTTGTCGGCGAGGTGGTGGAGGTGATCGCGTAGGACCGATCCGACGTACTGGTGGTGACCAGTCTCCATGAGCGCCATCTCGGTGGTTCCGTAGACCATGCCGTGGGGAGTGATCATCATGTAGATGCCAACCTTGTCGACATTGCGCAGGATGTCGAATACCGCCGCAGAATTTCGTAACTGCTCGCGTGCGGCGAGGACGGTGCGCTCGAATTCATCAGGCGCGAGGGTATAGCGGTCACGGTTGATGAAGCCGTCCCCGACCGGGGTGAACTCGAGGAGCTTCCAACAGATTACGTTGGAGTAGGCTGTAACGAGGCGAGCGATCTCGGGGACGCGGTGATGGTTGGCGCTGGTGATGACGGTGCGGACTGAAACGGGAATTCCGAGTGCCTCCAGCTGACCGATCAGCCGCGTGACTCTTTCGAAGTTGCCCGGCCTATGACGAAATCCGTCGTGGGTGGCGGGGTCTGGGCCATCAAGGGACAGACCGACGTATTCGCACTGAATTAGCGCGTTGAGGAACACGCGGGTGACGTGCTGAGCGTTGGTTTGCAGCTGGACGGCGAGCCCGAGCGCAAGCGCTTCGGTCACGATTTCCGGGAGGTCGTGTCGTAGAGAGGGGTCGCCACCTGCGAAGACAATTGCTCGCGCCTCTCCGGTCGAGAGCGCTCGCAGGAGCAGGACGGCTTCTCCAGTGTCGAGCGGCCTACCGCGGGTGCGGTAGCAGAATGGACAGTTGAGGTTGCATTCCGACCAACATTCCCAATGGACTTTTCGCACCTCATGGCGTCGCAGACTGCCACGGCAGCTGGTGCTGATTTCCTGCTCGCCGCAGCCTCCACAGTAGGGACGCCGAAGCGCCGGTGTTCGGCGCTCAGTCACGCTGCACTCAGTCACAATGATGTCACCCGATCGCCAATGGTGATGGATCCGTCATTGGACATGAGCTTGACCCAACGGCCGCACAGCGGCGAGATTTCTTCATCCCGCTTTTCATAGACGGCGAGCAGGCCGCGCAGTAGGCCCGCGTGAGCGATCACCAGTTTCGGTTCAGGCGTGGGACTTCCGTTGATGTGTCTCAATAGAGCTTGCACGACTCGCTTGGCGACCTGCTCGTCGGTCTCACCGCTAGGCGGTCCGGCGATGCGTCGGTCCCGCCAAGCGTCGAGCTGCCCTGGCCAGCCCCTCTCGATTTCGCTCTGTGTGAGTCCAGCCCATTCTCCCAGGTCGCGTTCTCGCAGTCCTGGGTCGTGGATGACCTTTCGCTGAAGGACCCGACGGAAGGCCTCCGCAGTCTCGGCGGCGCGGGTGCAGTCGGAGGTAATGATTGTCGCGATATCGGGCTCCTTCTCGCGGAGCGTCTTAGCCGCAAGCTCGGCATGCTCCCTTCCTTTCAGCGAGAGAGGAGGGTCGGCGTTCCCATGCCATTCGCGACGGTCGCTCACCTCGGTTTCGGCGTGGCGGAGGAATAAGTAGTCCAACGTCGTCACATCCTATCTGGCTCGACGTCGATGGCGGATGGCGGCGGCTCCAAACTCGATTAAGGCTGTAGCGAGCAGTGCTGAGGAAATCCCGATCAGCAACTCAGGCCATCCCTGAACCGGCACTGGCAACAGCGACAGTGCAGCGAAGATGATGCCGAACCAGATCTTCCAGCTCCGACGCGCGCGCCATGCGACTCGTCCAGCGAAGGTGAGGGGACGCGCACGGTCCCATGCTTGCTCAAACTGTTCCACGAAGACCCGCACGACATTGAGGCTTAGGCCTTGTGGATTGGCAAGCTCGAGCATCATGCCCTGGAGGCTCCGTTGCTTGTCCGGGTCGTAGACGTCAAGCCTTACAGTCCGCCGGTCGATTGCCATGCACGACGCCAGCCACATGTCCTTGACGGAATGGGAGATCCTAATCTCGGCGGATGGCAGCCCGCTGAGATTCCTCGACCACTCCCTGATGCGATCGGTGGCGATGGCTCGCATGGGCTCTCCGCGAATAGCGGCGACAACGCCAGGCGCACCGAGCAGGACCTTCACCCGGACGCCCGCTCGGGCGCGCTCACGTAGGATGTCAACGGAGGACAAGTTTGTGGAGGTGACCAGCATCGGCAGGCATATCTCGTCTTGGGCGCCTTTGAGCAGCTCCCGGTAAGTCAGGTAGACGTTCTCGTCGTTCATGGGGCCGACGACGCGCGCAGCGGAGGCGTCGAGGTTGGCGCGCAGGGCGGCGAGTTGTTCAGCGACGTGCGGGTCCTTAAGCTGCTCCGCAATCGCCCTTCGGAGCTCGGGCGCCTGCACCGTGAGAGTCAGGTCTTCCGTTTCGTTGTCTTGGACCCACTTGTGGTTGCGCAGTTCACGAAGCGCGCCCTGCGCAACCGCTAGGTCCTCCAAGCCTGGGTACTGCAACACGATATCCAGCAGCTCCCTCTCGGGGCGGGCGTGTTGGCGCGTCGCCATCACGACCGCCAGCGTTGAAGCTCCCCTGGAGAGCCCGGTGCGGGCGAGCCGGGTGATCAGCTCGTTTTCTGCACGTTCCAGGTACGTGGGCAACCTGAGTTCCTCGTATGTTTCAGGCTTGCCGCATGGACCGGTAGTGCTTCGATGTTGTGCGACGCTTGCTCTGTTCGGGAGTGTAACATCCACTATGACCGAAGTCTACTCAGCGGGCTCGTACTAAATTGATAGTTTCGAACGTTCCATGAGAAAGGTCGAGTTATGCCGTTCGGCGAGGTCGTTTGCTTCTGCCGGGTACATAGGCTCCTCGGCCTTCGCCCAGCACACCTCCACCCGTGGGGGAAGTTCGTGCTCGCGGCCTTGAGGACATTCCGGAACCACTGCGTCGGGCATGCGGCCGGCCTGCTCGTCTGATCAGTGATTCGGTGTCACAAGCGGGGGCCAGGGTTGCAGTAGCTGGTGAACCGAAGCGATGCGAAGGCGGCCGTCAGGTGCGCCTGGCCCTGCGCGCGCACCGCCTCGCTTGGTCGTAGACGAGTCTGGAAGGACGGGCCCTCGCCGACCAGCGCCTCGCCACCACGCGCGTAGTGGTGAACCACACAGGTCCCTTCCCTTCCCTTCCCTTCCCTTCCCTTCCCTTCCCATCCCATCCCATCCTTGTTGCCGCGGTTATGGATCTTGACCACAAAGCAGGCCAGCTGCGGGTCGGTAGCGGTCGGGCAGGGTCGGCTGTTGATGACTTGCAGCTCGAAGCTGGGTGCCGGCTTGGGGTCAACCGACGAGGCTGCCCTCACACAGCCGGCGAGCAGGATCGTCATCGCGCCGCTCCATCGGCAACCGTCGGGTCGGACAGTTCGCGCTGTGGCAACGCATCCAGCCGCTGCTGCCACCCTCACCCTCCCACGCCCGCGGCGGCGCGCCCGAACCGTGCCCGACCGCGCCTGCATGGCAGCGATCCTGTTCATGGCCCGCGCCTCGACCCCCTGGGCGCTGCTGCCGGTCGGCGAGTTCGGCTGCGGGAGCGTGACGACCTGCTGGCGGCGGTTTGCCGAGTGGGCCCACGCCGGGTGTTCGAGCGGCTGCAGGACGTCCTGCTGGACGAGCTCGGCCAGGCCGACCAGCTCGACTGGTCCCGCGTCAGCGTGGACTCCTTCAGCCTGCGCGCCACCAGGGGGACCACACCGGCGCAAACCCGGTCGACCGGGCCAAGCGTGGATCCAAGCTGCACCTGGCCGCTGACGGCGGCGGGCTGCCGCTGTCGCTGCTGGTGACCGGGGCCAACACCAACGACAGCCTGGTGTTCGAGGCGCTGCTGGACGACATCCCCAAGGTCCGCACCCCACGCGGTGGGCGGCGCTGCCGGCCAGGCAAGGTCCACGCCGACGAGGCCTACGACCACCGCCCACTGCCGCGGCTATCTCACCCGACGCGGGATCAAGGTCCGCATCGCCCGGCGCGGGGTCGAGTCGTCCACCCGGCTAGGCCGCCACCGGTGGAAGGCGGAACGCAGAATTGCCTGGCTGGCCGGCTGCCGGCGGCTGCGCATCCGCTACGACCGTGACTCCGAGCGGTTCTTCGCGGCCGCTCATTACCGGCCCCAGGGGGCATGAGACCCATGGTGAGCCAGCACGACAGCCGCATCTTGACGTTCTACTCCTACAAGGGAGGGACGGGCCGCAGCATGGCCTTGGCGAACGTCGCGTGGATCCTGCGAGCAACGGTCTGCGGGTGCTAGGCGATCGATGTTCGCCGGCGCTAATAGCCCGGGGGACCTCGCCGTCGAGCATATCGGCAAGGAGCGCGATGGCTCGTTGTCGAGTGGTGAGGGTGTGGGTCGGCCAGCCACGCGCGTTCAGTGGTGATCTGCGAGTGCCATCTCGGAGTGTTACCGCTCTGGCGATGATGAGGGGTCACGATTGTCGGCGGCTGTGGACGACTGCGGCTCGTCGAGTTTGGAGAGCGGCATCCGCCGGGCGGCTTCGCGGAGGAGCGCAGCCAAAGCGTCCTGGTCCAGGTCGCCGAGGCGCTTGAAGCGGATGCAGCTTTTGCCGATGGAGGCCTTGGGCAGCCGGTCCTTGTAGGTCTCGGCGAGGTAGCGGTTATCAGCGCTGGTGGCCGTCACATAGAGCGAGATGTAGTTCTTGTTGCTGGCCAGCCCGATGAGCATCCAGTCGCCCTCCCGGCCAGAGGGATACCGGTAGTGGTATTTGCCGTAGCCGAGCAGGCCGAACTCCATGGTCGGCTCGAGGTGCGGCACCGTCCGCTGGATCAGCTCGTGCAACGCTCGGATGTCACTGCGGCGCGGTTCGCTGAGCTGCTGGATGTACTGCTCGTGCGTGGCAGCCTCGGATTTGCCCTGCATGCCACTCCTTCCCCGCTGATGAGTGCTCGGATCCCTCGATAAGTCTGCCCGACGCCTGTGACACGCTGTCCCTGCTGCTGGGTTCGTCAGATCCTCGGGCTGGGCGCCGAGGCTTTTCTGGAATCGGTCAAACCGAGAAAGGCTGATCACGCTTTGGGACGGTGCGCCTCTGGTGCATGCGGTTGCTGCCCCATTTGAGTGCGCGGTCGGGTGCGCCACGCTTCATAGGCGACGACCAGCGCGATGGCGGCGACGATGCTGCCGAAGATCTCGAAGGTCGATTGCAGACCAAGGTGCGTGACGACGAGGCCGGCAAGGGCGGCGGGCACCGACAGCGACGCGTAGGCGACGATGTAGAAGGCGGACATCACCGCGCCGCGTTGCGCATTCGGGATCGCCGCAACGAGCGCTCGCAGCCCGCCAAGGAAGGCAATGCCGAAGCCGATGCCACCGACGACCGAGCCGATCAGGTAGGTCGCTCCCGAGTCGGTCGCCGCAGCGACGACGATCAGGACCATGCCCGCCACGAGGGTGATCGAGCCGGCGCTCAAGCCGACCCAGGGGGCGGTGCGGCCAAGCAGGAGCTGGGCGAGCACCGCCGACGCGGCGAGCGCCACGATGCCGATGCCCGACACGATCACATTGGTCGTGTTGAACAGGTGCGCCGACAGCTGCGGGCCGAGCGAGAAGAAGAGGCCGCCGATCGACCAGGAGGAGAGGACCGCGAGACTGGCGAGAAGGAAGGGGCGGCGGACGACGGCCGGGACGCTGGGGCGCGCCAAGGTCAGCCGGAGGGGCCCGCGCGCAATTACAGGCGCGGGCATCCAATAGGCGCCGGCGAAGGCAATCGCGAACAGCGCGAACAAGACGACGTAGGGCAGTCTGCGTGGCGCCGGTCCGAGCTCGACCAGCGACGACGAGACGAGGATGCCCAGGCCGATGCCGGTCGCGCTCGCGACGCCGTTGGTGAGCCCTACGCCGGCGGCGTCGCGGCGCGGGTGCAGGTCGAGCAGCGCAGCGCCTGCCGTGCTCAACGCGGCTCCGGTGGCGAGACCCTGGAGGCCGCGGGCGACGAACAGCCAGGCGGCCGAGTCGGCCAGTATGAACAGCACGCCCGACGCCATCAGAACACCGAGCGCGACGAGCAGGACCGGCCGGCGGCCGACCTCGTCGGAGAGGCGCCCAGCGAGAAGCAGGGTCGCGAGCACGCCGAAGGCGTAGGTCGCGTAGATCAGCGTCAGCGTGAGCGGCGAGAAGTGCCACAACGCGCTGTAGGTCTGGTAAAGCGGCGACGGCGTGACCGACGCGAACAGGCCGAGGCCGATCACCGCTGCGGCGAGCACGTAGGCCACACGGCCCGGCAGCGTCCGCCGCGCCCTCCTCGGGCCGGCATCGGCTGGCACCGCTCGACGCCGCGGCCGGTCGGGGGGCGCGCTCATCTGCCGCCGGCCGAGCTCGGCGCCCGCGAGACCGTCTTCACGCGAGGCGCCGCCGACCCCGACGAGAGGGCTCCACGGCTATCGGAACCGTCTTCATGGTTCTCCTTTGTCCGCAGCTTCGTCTTGCGCTGGAAGTAAGGGTCGCTGAAACGCGTTCGTCGGTCATCACGGCTAACGGCCGAATCAGTCGGCCGCCGGCCGGAGCTGACGCCGGCCCGCCGACTTCAGGGCACGAGGACACCGGCGGGCGCGTGGTTCCCGGACGCCACACCGGCTACAGCTAAACCTCGTCGCGTTGCGCGGCGAGAGCGTCTCGGATGCGCAGGCCGAAGCTCGAGGCCGGCGCATCCTCGGTGTACGGCTTCCGGGGCCCGAGCCAGAACCGCAGCCCGTCCTTGTGGCGGCGGGGGATCACGTGCAGGTGCAGGTGCGGCACGGACTGGCTGATGACGTTGTTGATCAGGACCATCGAGCCGGGCGCGTCGAGAGCGGCCTCCACCGCGCGCTCCAGACGCTGGGCGACCAGGAAGAAGTGCTCCACCAGCTCGCTGGGAAGATCCGACAGCATCTGGACGTGTAGCTTGGGTACCAGAAGCGTGTGGCCGTGGAACAGCGGCCGATGGTCGAGGAACGCCATGGTCTCGGCGTCCTCGTGCACCACGACGGCGTGGTCGTCACCGCCGACGATGGCACAGAACTTGCAGTCGCTCATGGTGCGACTGTATCGGCCCACGCCTTCCACAGCCGCCGCACGTCCATGACCGATGCCTGCATGAACGCGAGGGATATGAGCAGCCAGAGCCAGAGCAGTGTGAGAGAGGAACAGCAGCGGAAGCGTGTTACGAGGACCAACGTCGTGGCCATCGTCGCCGGGGCGCTCGCCTCGACCTCCGCCGCGGTGGTCGCGTCCTTCCTGGGAGTCGCGGGCACGCTGATCGGGGCGGCGCTGGTCAGCGTGGTGAGTTCACTGGCCGGCGCGGTCTACAGCGGCCTGCTGGCGTCGACCCAGGACCTGGTGCGTCGCTCGGCCCTGGGGCCGGCGCGCCAGGGTGGGCGGGAGGCGGAGCCGCGCGAGCGCGAGGCGGCGGAGCCGAGCCAGGCGGGGGAGCCGGCGGAGCTCCTGGAGCTCCGGGAGCTGCGGCGCCGGCCCGCCCGTCCCCGGTCACCCGAGCGCCGCTGGCTTCGCCGCCCGGCGACCCGCTGGCTGGCGGTCGGCGCGGCGGCGCTGCTGATGTTCGCCGTCGCCATCGGCATCGTCACCGGCGTCGAGGCGGCGATCCACGAGCCGCTCGCCACCGCGGTCGCTGGCCGCGACGAGGGCGATGCGAAGACCTCGGTGGGCGCCGCGCTGAGCGGCTCGAGCGACCAGCAACCGGCCGGCCAGCAGCACCAGCCGTCGTCGACCACCGAGGGGGAGGGCAGTGCCTCGTCGAGCCCCAGCTCGACCTCGGCCCCGGGTGGTCAGAACGGCTCCACGCCAAGCTCCACCACCCCGCCGGGGACCTCGACCACCACGCTGCCGCCCTCCACCCAGTAGCCCGGGCCGGGCCCGCGGCCGCGAAGGCGCCAACGCCGCCGTCCGCGGGCCTCCCCCCGGGCCCATGCACGCCCAAGCCGGTGGCTGCCGCCGTGCCCGCTCTCCGCGCGCCACAGCGGCGCTCCGACCGCTCGCGCGGCCCTTCGCCAGGCGCGGCGGCCCCACCCTGGCGCGTATACTGGCGCCGGCCTGGTGGCGCCCGCGGAAACCGCGGGCGAACGCGTGCGGGGGCCGCGCAGTCGCCCGCCGGGCAAGGTAGCTTCCCGAGGCAGCTCGGTTCAGATACTCCCGTTCCGGAGGAAACCCGTGCGCAGCACCCTTGAGCCCGTCGAGCCGACGAAGGTCAAGATCAACGTCGTGGTCGATCCCGGCGAGCTTGGCCCGGCGATCGAGCGGACCGCGCGGCGCCTGAGCCGCGAGGTGAAGGTGCCCGGGTTCCGCAAGGGCAAGGTGCCCCGCCCGGTGCTGGAGGCCCGCATCGGCCGGGAGACCCTGATCGCCGAGGCGATCGAGCACGAGGCGGTGCCGGAGTTCTACGCCAGGGCGCTGGAGGAGCTCGGCGTCGAGCCGCTCTCCCGCGGCAAGGTCGAGCCGCCCGACTACACCGACGGCCAGCCGCTGGAGTTCTCCGCCACGGTGGAGATCAAGCCCAAGATCGACCTCCCGTCCTACCGCGGCGTCGAGGTCGAGCGGCCACAGCTCGACGTGACCGATGAGCACGTCGACGCGCAGCTGGACCAGCTCCGCGAGCGCTTCGCCCAGCTCGAGGTGATCGGCCGTCCCATCGCCAAGGGCGACTACGCGCAGATCGACCTGCGAGCGACGCGCCACGCCGAGGAGATCGCAGAGCTGTCGAGGACCGATTTCCTCTACGAGGTCGGCTCCGGAACGGTGGTGCCACAGCTCGACGAGCAGCTCGACGGCGCGCGCAAGGGCGACATCCTGCGCTTCAACGACACCCTGCCGGAGGCGGCGGGGGAGTTCGCCGGCCAGGAGGTCACCTTCACGGTGCTGGTCAAGGAGGCCAAGGCCAAGGTCCTGCCGGCCCTGGACGACGACTTCGCCCAGGAGGCGAGCGAGTTCGACACGCTCGACGAGCTCAAGGCCCACCTGCGCGAGCGCCTCACCGAGGCCGCCGCCGGCCAGGTCCGCTCCGAGCTGGAGACCAGAGTGCTGGAGGCCTATCTCGGCCAGGTCGACGTGCCACTGCCCGAGACGCTGGTCAACGAGGAGCTGCAATACCGCGCAAGCCGTTTCGCCCAGCAGCTCGGCATGATGGGCATCTCGCTCGACCAGTACGTGGACAGCGCGCAGACGAGCACCGAGCAGCTCGAGGCCGACCTCCGCGCCCAAGCGGAGCGTGCGGTAAAAGCCCAGCTCGTGCTGGAGGCGGTCGCCGCCGTCGAGGGCATGAGCGCCTCCGAGGAGGAGGTCGAGGCGGAGATCCGCCGGCAGGCCGAGCGCATGGGCCGTGACCCCGGCGACGTCCGCAGAGCGCTGGGCGCACGTCGGGACAGCGTGATGCGCGGTGATATCCTGCGGACGAAGGCTCTCGAGCTCCTGGTCGAGAACGCGGACGTCGCTGACCCGCAGGGCGGGCGCGAGGCCGAGGCGGTGGGGGCCACGGGAGCGCCGGACGGCGACGAGCAAGCATCAAAGGAGTAGGGCGTCATGCGGCCGATCTCGAACTATCTGGTCCCGATGGTGGTCGAGCAGACCAGCCGGGGGGAGCGCTCGTTCGATATCTACTCGCGGCTGCTGAGCGAGCGGATCATTTTCGTGGGCACGCCGATCGATGACACAGTGGCCAACCTGGTCATGGCGCAGATGATCCATCTCGAGGGCGAGGAACCCGACAAGGACATCCAGCTCTACATCAACTCACCTGGTGGCTCGGTCACCTCACTGCTGGCCATCTACGACACCATGCAGTACATCAAGCCGGACGTGGTGACCCTGTGCATGGGCCAGGCGGCCTCCGCCGCGGCGGTCCTGCTCTCCGCCGGGGCCAAGGGAAAGCGCTTCGGTCTGCCCCACTCGCGGGTGCTGATCCACCAGCCGAGCGGCGGCGCCGAGGGACAGAGCGTGGACATCGAGATCCAGGCTCGTGAGATCCTGCGCATACGGCGCATGCTGGACGAGATCCTGGCGGCGCACACGGGTCAGGCCCTCGAGAAGATCTCTCGTGACACTGACCGCGATTTCATCATGACGGCCGAGCAGGCTAGGGAATACGGCATCATCGATGAGATCATCGTCAGCCGACGAGCCGCTGAGGAGCTGGTCGCGGCGGCCTCGTCCAACGGGAGTCGCTAGATTCTGGAAATGGTGCTGGAAAGCAGTCCTACCGGACGCGTACGCTCCAGGCGGACGGAGCTACGGGGCAGCCTGCGACAGCCGCACGAGGGGACTCGGACAGATGGCCAAGTTTGGAGACGGTGGCGACCTGTTGAAGTGCTCGTTCTGCGGTAAGTCGCAGAAGCAGGTCAAGAAGCTGATCGCCGGGCCTGGTGTGTATATCTGCGACGAGTGCATCGATCTCTGCAACGAGATCATCGAAGAGGAGCTCTCCGAGACCTCTGAGCTCAAGTTCGACGAGCTGCCCAAGCCCACGGAGATCTTCCAGTTCCTCAATGACTACGTGATCGGGCAGGAGGAGGCCAAGAAGGTCCTCTCGGTCGCGGTCTACAACCACTACAAGCGGATCCAGGTCGGGGCGACCGCCTCCAGCGACGTCGAGCTGCAGAAGTCCAACATCATCCTGCTGGGGCCCACCGGCTGCGGCAAGACGCTGCTGGCGCAGACGCTGGCGAAGATGCTCAACGTGCCGTTCGCGATCGCCGACGCCACCGCCCTGACCGAGGCCGGCTACGTGGGCGAGGACGTCGAGAACATCCTGCTCAAGCTGATCCAGGCGGCCGACTACGACGTCAAGAAGGCCGAGACGGGCATCATCTACATCGACGAGGTCGACAAGATCGCCCGGAAGTCCGAGAACCCGTCGATCACCCGGGACGTCTCCGGGGAGGGGGTCCAGCAGGCCCTCCTCAAGATCCTCGAGGGCACGACGGCCAGCGTGCCGCCGCAGGGGGGCCGCAAGCATCCCCATCAGGAGTTCATCCAGATCGACACCTCGAACATCCTGTTCATCTGCGGAGGTGCCTTCGCCGGTCTCGAGAAGATCATCGAGAACCGGATCGGGTCCCGGGGCATCGGCTTCGGCGGCGACGTCCGCAAGATGCAGGAGAAGGACCTCGGCGAGATCTTCTCGCACGTGCTCCCGGAAGACCTGCTGAAGTACGGGCTGATCCCCGAGTTCGTCGGCCGGCTGCCCGTCATCTCCTATGTGCACAACCTC
>WNFU01002702.1_pt1 | contig 24086 bp, 22 predicted proteins | sample 5400121 | NCBI WGS metagenome assembly WNFU01 (sample SAMN13153360, study PRJNA577476) | soil metagenome | isolation source: 100 cm soil or saprolite under grassland replicate 1 | place: USA:California | collected 2016-06-15
CCCTCTCCCCCTTCACGGGAATCCTAAGCGATGGAAGTATCCGCGTCTCGCAGGTCCCGGCTGCTCAGGTTTTACGTCTCCGTGATCGCAATGGGGGCACTCGCCGCGCTTCTCCTGGCGAGCGACGTGCAGGTTTGGGATTGGTCCAGCTCGTTCCTGAACGGCCTGATTGCGATCCTGATAGTTGCGCTCGCGGCTGAGATTACCTCTGTCAGCGTGCAGCTTGGTACTGCCACCGTTTCCGTGGCGTTCATCCCCTTCTTAGCTGCCACATTCCTGTTCGAGCCGTTTTGGGCGATGGCACTTGGCGGCGTCACGTTCTTTCTCGTTGATCTTTGGGTGCGCAAGAAGCCCTGGATCAAGATCATCTTCAACGCCTCCAAAGAGGTTCTGGCGCTCGGACTGGCTGCCTCAGCGTACCGGTTGTTCGGTGGGCACCCGTCGGTACACAGCTTCGAACTAGTGCCCGCAGCGATCCTGTTATCCGCTGTGGCCTATTCCGCCGTCAGTTCGGTGGCCGTCAGCTTCGCGGTTTCTCTTTCCGAGGGTATCGATTTCGCTGCTGCGTGGGGAAGGATTTTTGGCGGCTCCGTGTTGTACGACCTGTTTGCCACGCCACTGCCGGCACTCTTGACGTACTTGTATGTGAGATGGGAGCTTGGCGGAGTCGTGGCGATTGCCGTGCCCCTCTTCATCGTCCGCCACATTTACGTGCAGAACTTGCGACTGCAGCAGGCGAGTCGCGAATTGTTGGAGCTGATGGTCAAGCAGATCGAAGCTCGGGATCCCTACACATCGGGACACTCCCACCGGGTTTCACGGTACGCCAGAGTTCTCGCCAAGGAAGCAGGCGTACCGGCGAGGCAAGTCGAGCAGATCGCAACCGCCGCGCTGCTTCACGATGTGGGGAAGGTGTATGAGGAGTATGCCCCCTTGCTTCGAAAGGAGGGCAAGCTGACGACTGAGGAAAAGGGTCTGCTGCAGACGCATCCGGAGCGAAGCGCAGAGATCATCACCACGATTTCCAGCCTGAGGGGTTCGGTGGAGAAGGCCGTCCGGCATCACCACGAGAGCTTCGACGGCACCGGATATCCAAGTGGGTTGGCTGGGGAGGACATTCCCATCGGCGCCCGAATCATCATGATTGCGGACACGCTCGACGCGATGACGACCGACCGGCCCTACAGAAGCGCCCTCCCCTTGGAGAGAGTCACGGAGGAATTCCGGAGGTATTCAGGGAGACAATTCGATCCCCGTCTTGCCGAGATCGCAATGAAGTCGGCAGCGATTCGACGGCTTGTGGCTGCATCGACGCCGTTGCCGATCCGGCGTTCTCCGACACACTGGCAGCACGCAGCGGGCAAGCGACCTGTCGCCTCCAGGGGGATTCCATCGCCCGGTGCGGTGAAGGAAGGCTCGTTTCTCGCTAATCCAAGCAGCCCTGCGCTCTGATAATGACGGGTGGCCTAGACGTTATTCGAGAAACCCCTGAGCTCTGAGTATCGCCCGCTTCCCGACCGCGCCGAGTGTGTCGAACAACCCCAGCTCCTTCTCCGTTTCTGGAGTGTACCTGCCTGTTTGACGCCGCTCCAGCCAAGCGACGGTCCCGAGCGCATTCAGGTAGTTCATCGGGTGCCGCTCCCGAAACCTTTCTCTGGCTTTGTTGGCTATCGCCATCGCGCTCCGGTCACTGTCGACGTGAGCAGCTCGGAACGCTGTGAACTTGGCGTACAAACTGGGATCCGAGAGCGCAGGCTCTCTCCCACGCGCAGCCTGTTCTACGGACGCTGTGAGGTCCAGGGCGTGACCCACGTTCCCGAGCATCAGCGCGAAGCTGGCGGATTCGAGGAGGTAGGTGATCTGAACGTGCCAGTTTCTTTCGCGCTCCATCCACTTGCGCGCCTCTTCCAGCCACAATAGCGCATCGCTTGTCTGGCGACTCAGCATGTAGGCTTCGGCCAGGTTGATATACGTTATGACGTAGTCCGGCTGACTGAGAGCTTTCCTGCCGTATTCGACACTCCGAAGGCCGAGTTCAATCGCCTCGGCGTAGGCTCCGCGCATGGTCGCGACCTGACACAGTTTGCTGGCCATTATTGAAGCCCTACAGTCGTCCCCAATCTTCCTGGACAGCTCAAACGCCTGCGAATACACGTCGTGCGATGTGCGGAGCTCGCAGAGGCAATATTTCCAGTGAGCGTAGCTGGTTAGCGCGGTGATCAGCTCAGATGGATTGGTGGGATCCGCTTCCTGTGCGAATGCCCGCTCGAACGTGCACGCAGCCGACCGTGGGTCGCTGAGAAAGTGCCTGCAGTACGCGAGGGTATGCAAGACCGAGGCTGGTTTTTCGGTATGCGGCTCTTGGAGGAGTTGTTCCAGCTCCAGCTCCGCAGCCTGCACCCTCGCGAGGTCTCCCGCCATGATGCCCGACCTCGCGAGTTGAAAGAGCGCCTTGACGAGAAGCTTCTGATCCGCAGCCTTCCGGGCGGATCTCACGGCCAGATCGGCCGCTTCGCAGAAGCGCGCCCCCTCTTCCCGGTTCAGCAGGAACTCCGCGGCTGCCCGCATGGCCGCTGCCTCGGCAAGCTGCTTCGGCAACAGGCTGGCGTCGCACAACAGCCTTTCGAGCGTCGGTAATGCGGCCTGGGCTTTGGACTGGTCCAGAAGCGCCCTGGCGTACAGCAAGCTGATGACCTGGAGCGACTCCGCGGCGCAGGGCTCCGTCAGGAGGACCCCCAGTATCCGTTCCGCCTCGTAGGGCGCTCCCACGGCGATGGCCGCTTCCGCGCCCGCAAGGGCGAATGCTAGGGCCCGGGCAGCATCCGAGCCGCGCAAGAAGTGCCAGGCGACTTCGAGCTGACTTGACCGTTCCTTACCGCCTTGCACGACTCGTCCCGCCAGCCTCTCCCCCACCTCCCGATGCAAATGCTGTCGCGCCGGCGCCGTAATCGCGTAATACGCCTGCGCCCGGATCAGCTCGTTTCGGAACTCCAGGCCGCCGTGAATCTCCCGCAAGAGTCCCTCCTCGCGAAGCCGCGAGAAGGCCTCCCCCGCCGCCGCTGGTGACAGGCCGACGACCTCGTAAAGCGGGAGATCCGCCAGCCTCCGGCCCAGCACCGCCGCCAGATCCAGCGCTGCGCGGTTAGCGGCGTCGAGCCGCTGCCTCTGGCGCTCGAACACCGCCACGATGGCCCGCGGGATGCCCAGCGTCGCCACCGGCTGGGTGTTCAGCGCCTCGAGATCCGCCAGCAGCGAGCCCGAGCCGTGCGCCACCCACTCCCGGGTGAGCAGCTCGAGCGCCAGCGGATTGCCGTTGCCCGCCCGGAGAATGCGCTCGCTGGGCAGCTCCCCGGCCCACCCCTCCCGCTGGGCCGCGACCGCGCTCACGAGCCGCTCGGCCGCGTCCGGTGTGAGGAGGTCGAGCTCGAGCGGCTGCAGCGCCGGCACCGTCGCGTCCGACACGAGCGCGCCCGGCGCCGCTGTGGTGCGCAGCTCGTTGGTGCGCCCCGTGAGAATCAGCAGCAGGCGAGTGCGGGACAGCTTGCGGGCCACCATGTGCAGGATGGCGGCGCTGGCATTGTCGGCGGCATGAATGTCGTCCACCACGAGCACCAGCGGGCTCTCTTCGGTGGCTGCCTCGACCGCCTTGAGAAACGCGTCCGCCAGCCGCAACGGGATCACCTCCGCCGCCCACTCGACGGGCTTCGGCACCCCGGGAAAGGCGTGCAAGATCTCGGCGGAGATGCGCGACAGCTCGCTCAACGCCTCGGGCTCCGCGCCGCCGATGGCGCGCTGGAGAGCGAGCTGCTTGATCAGCTCCGCCAGCACCGCGAACGGCAGCTCCCGCTCGGCATCGTACGCCTGCGCCCGCGCGACCACCGCACCCTCCATCTGACAGGTCGACGCGAACGCGTTCACGAGTGTCGTCTTGCCGACGCCCGGATCGCCGGTGAGCACCAGGATCCGCGGCGTGCGGCGCCGCACGGCGAGCCACGCATCGTACAGCTGCGCGAAGTCCTGCTCCCGGCCGATCAGCGTCTCCGCCTCGAACCGCTTCTCCTGCCGCTCGGAGACCTGGGAGACCTGGGCTTCCCCTGACCCCGCGGGTCGCGGCGGCCGCGCGGCCGCCCGCCGCCCCTCCCGCAGCAGATCGGCGATGCGGACGAGATCGGGACTCGGCTTCGCGCCGAGCTCCTCGGCGAGCCGCTGCTCGAGCCGGGTGTATGCCTGGAGCGCGTTGCTGCGGTCGCCCACCCAGGCGCGCGCCTCCATCAGCCCGCGCACCGCGTCCTCGGACAGCGGATCGACCTCGTGCAACACCTGCGCGTGCCGCTCCACCGTCGCGAAATCGCCGAGGCGGCGGCCCGCGTCCATCTGCCTCACGAGGCAGTCGCGGATGCGCGGACCGAGCTTGCCCCGCCACTGGTCCTTCCACTGCTCGAACCCGGCCGCGCCTGGGACCTCAAAGCCGTCCAGGAACGGCCCGCGGATCGGCACCTCGCGGGCGTCGAGATGCAGCACGTCCGCGTCCACCGTGCCCTCGGGCAGTACTACCGCGGCCCGCTGGATCAGCACGCGCTCCCGGCCGACCTTCTCCCGCAGAACCGTCAGCGCCTGGGCCAGCGAGTGGCGCGCCAGGTGCGCCGGGGCGTCGCCCCACAGGAGGTCCATCAGGTAGTCGCGCGTGAGCCGGCGGCCCGCCTCGACGGCGAGCCGGATCAGCAGCGCGAAGTGCTTGCGCGTGCGGAATTTGATCTGCTCACCGGAGGCGGTGAGCAGCAGGGGAGCTCCAAGGGTGAGCAGCTGCAGGTGCGGCGCCACAGGGGCGGCCCACAACGTTGCCGAATGGTAGTATTAGGCGGGCGCATCAACGGCGTGTCAACCCGCGGAGTTGGACGGCGTTACGATGAACGGCCCCGCGGCGACCGGCAGATCGGGCACGCCTGCATCCTGGGCTCCTGGCCGTAGATCAGCCGGACCGGGCCCAGATGTGCGGTCGTGTCGGCGGTGGTGTCGCTCACGGTGACCTTGAGCGTCATCACGCTGCCGAGGACCGAGCCCTGGAATCGCGCCGGCAGCGATGGGCCGACATAGACCGGGTAGGCGCGGAGGACGTATTCCCCCGGCACGTCGAACCGGCCGGCGGCGTCGAGCACGATTGCCCCGGGCACGTTGCCGAAGGTGCAAGCAATGTGAACGTGGGCGCTCGAGTCGTCGGCGATCAACCCCGCGTTCTCGCCACCCCACGTTCCCTTGACCACACCCCCGGCCGGCCGCGGGCCCGCGACGACCTCGCAATCGCGGAGCAGGAGGAGTGTGAGACCGGCGAGCACGACCTTGTTCATGGAGTCCTCATCAATACCCGCTAATACCTACCCCGGGAGCCACCGCCCCGTCACAATCAGCTCCTCGACCAGGTCCGGCGCCGTCCGGCCTGCGGCTTCGGCGGCGAAGTTGATGACCAGCCGGTGGGTGAGGACGCTGGGCGCGACGGCCTTGAGGTCATCATAGTCCGGCATCGGCCGCCCGTCGAGCGCCGCCCGGGCCTTGGCGCCGAGGATGAGGTACTGCGACGCCCGGGGTCCCGCCCCCCACGCCACGAACTCCTTGATCAGGGGCGGCGCCTCGTCGTCCGGCGGCCGCGTCATCCGCACCAGCGTCACCGCGGCGCGCACCAGCGGCTTCGTGACCGGAATCCGGCGCACCAGGTGCTGTAGCGCGAGCACGTCCTCGGCGGTCAGCACCGGCGAGATCGTCGCCGAGAGGTCGCCAGTCGTCGCCTCGACGATCTGCTCCTCCTCATCCTTCGAGGGATACGATACCCGCAGCTCGAACATGAAGCGGTCGAGCTGCGCCTCCGGGAGGGGATACGTCCCCTCCTGCTCGATGGGGTTCTGGGTGGCGAGCACGAAGAAGGGCGGCGGGAGCGGGTGGGTCTGGCCGGCGGCGGTGACCTGGTGCTCCTGCATCGCCTGCAGCAGGGCGGCCTGGGTCTTGGGAGGGGTGCGGTTCACCTCGTCCGCCAGCACGATGTTCGCGAACACGGGCCCGCGCGCGAACCGGAATTCGCGCTTGCCGGTGGTTTGATCCTCTTCGATGATCTCGGTGCCGGTGATGTCGGAGGGCATCAAGTCGGGCGTGAACTGGATGCGTGAGAATTTGAGGTCGAGCGCCTGGGCGACGGTCGACACCATCAGCGTCTTCGCGAGCCCGGGCACCCCCAGAAGCAGCGCGTGGCCACCGGAGAAGATGGCGGTGAGGATCCCATCCAGCACGCCCTGCTGGCCCACGATGCGGCGACCGACCTGCTCGAGGAGATCGGCGCGCGCGGCACCCAGGCGCTCGAGCAGCTCGACGTCGCCCTGGGGTGCGGATTGGGAGGGGGGCCGGGGGAAGGGGGAGGGGTTGGGTGTCATGGCTCCCAAGGTTACAACATCATACTCCCAAGCGCCACATGGGGTTGCATACAGCCCGGCTTGCTTGCGAATTTTTTCACAAGCCGGTAGCTTTGGCGCCGTGCACAGCCCGCTGCGCTACGCCGGGCTCGGGATCCAGCTGGCCGTAACGGTCGTCGTCTGCGTGCTGCTGGGGCAGTGGGTGGACCGCAAGGTCGGGACCGACGGCGTGTTCGCGGTCCTCGGGGTCTTGCTCGGCTTCGGTGGTACGTTGTATTCCCTGGTTCGAGAGCTCTCAAAGGCCGACAAGGACGGGCGGTGACGGCCGGCCGCCGCTACCTGATCGGGCTGGGAGCGATCGTTCTGGTGGCGCTCGCGCTCTGCCTCGTGCTCCCGACCCAGGAACGCCCCGCGATGGCGGTCGTGCTCGGGCTCGCGCTTGCGGTGCAGGGCGCGCTGGGCTGGTGGCTGGTGCGGGTGATCGGGACCGAGCGGTTCTTGCTGGCCTGGGTGATCGGGATTGGCACGCGCCTCGGCATCGTGGGGCTGTGCGCTCTCGTCGTCGTGCCGGCCCTGGAGCTTTCCCTCGCGCCGGCGCTGTTCGTCCTGGTCGGGGTGTTGCTTTCGTTGCTGGTCGTCGAGGCGGTTGTGGTCGTGCTCGGGCCGGCGGGAACGGAGGCGCGATGAGTCGATTCGGCCGGATCTCGGGCATGGTCGCGCTGCTCGGGGCGCTCATTGGACGGGCCATGGCGGCCCAGGAGCACGCGCCCGCCGCCTCGCGGAACGAGATCGACATCATGCACCACCTGGGCGACTCGCACGCGATCGAGCTGCCGTACTGGAAGGCTCCCTACTCCGTCGAGGTCGAGCTGCCCCGGCTCCCACCGATCCATGTCGGCGGCATCGCGATCGATCTCTCGCCCACCAGGCATGGCGTCTTGCTCGTCATCGCGGCGGTGATCGTGGCGCTCGTCTTCCTCTATTCGTCGCGCGCCGTTGCCCGGGCGCAGGCGGCCGGCCGCCCGCCGCGCGGCTTCGCGGCTGCGATGGAGGTGATGACGCTGTACATCCGGCAAGAGGTGATTTTGCCGAACGTGGGGCCCCACGGCGAGGGCTACGTCAACTACCTGCTGACGGTCTTCTTTTTCATCCTGACCTGCAATCTGCTGGGGCTCCTGCCCTGGAGCGCGACGCCGACATCGAACATCGCGGTCACGGGCGCGCTGGCGCTCGTGTCGCTCGGCGTGATCGAGATCTCGGGGATGCGGGCCCTTGGCCTCAAAGGCTATCTCGGGACGATCTTCTATCTGCCGCCCGGGCTGCCGGCGCTGCTCAAGCCCGTGATGCTGGTGATCATGACCCCGATCGAGATCATCGGGAAGCTCGCCAAGCCGTTCGCGCTCGCCGTCCGGTTGTTCGCGAACATGACGGCCGGGCATGTGGTGGTGCTGGCGCTGATCGGGTTGACGTTCTTCTTCCGGAGCTATGTTGTGGGCATCGCCGCGTCGGTGATGGCCACGGGGATCATGCTGCTGGAGCTGTTCGTGGCGTTTCTGCAGGCGTTCGTGTTCACGCTGCTGACGAGCGTGTTCATCGGGCTGATGCGCGCCGAGCATTAGGGTGTTTGCGGACCGACGGCTTCGGGGGGGGGCGCTCGCGCCGCCGTCGGAGGTAGACCGCCGGGAGGCGGACGAAGCTCACTGATCGCTCCGGCGATCGAAGGGAGCCACCGCGGCGACGCCGAGCCGGGAGAATCGGCGCACGCGCGGGCGAGCGCGACGAGACGGGATCTCCCGCTCACGCAACGGAGTGCGACATGCTGAACATGCTCGCTCTGCTTCAGGAGCCCGGGGTGGCGAGTGCCGCGGGCAAAGGGTACGCGCTGATCGGTGCCGGTCTCGCCGCCGGCCTCGCGGTGCTCGGCGCCGGGGTCGGCATCGGGCGGATCGGCGGCCAGGCCGTGGAAGGCATGGCCCGCCAGCCCGAGAACAGCGCGCGGATCCAGACGGCCATGATCATCGCGGCGGCGCTCGTCGAGGGCGTGGCGCTGTTCGCGGCAGTGGTCGCGTTCGTCATGCAGGGCAAGGTGACCTTCTAGCGGGCGACGGGCCGGGGCGCGCCCCGGCCCCTCTCTCGCGTCGCGAGGACGCTATGCGGAACTCGACATGGCTCGCGCCGCTCGCCGTTGCCGGGGCGGCGGCGCCGGCGTGGGCCGAGGAAGCGGGCAGCGCCAGCCCCCTCACGGTGGACGGCGGCCTGGTCATCTGGACGCTGGTCGTGTTCGCGTTGCTGCTGTACGTCCTGCGGCGCAGCGCGTGGCCGCTCTTGCTGCAGGCGGTGCGGGAGCGGGAGCAGGTGCTCGAGCGCCAGCTCGCCGACGCCGCGCGCGCGCGCGAGGAGGCCGCGAAGCTGCTCGAGGAGCAGCGCCAGACGCTCGCCCGCGCCCAGGCCGCGGCCCAGGAGATGCTGGCCCAGGCCAAGGCGGTGGCGGAGAAGGAGCGCGAAACGCTGCTCGCCCGGGCGCGGGAGGAGTACGAGCAGCACCTCACGCGCGCCCGCAAGGACATCGAGGAGGAGAAGGCGAAGGCAATCCTGGCCCTGCGGCGCGAGGCGGTGGACCTCTCCATCGCGGCGGCGTCCAAAGTGCTCGCGGAGAACCTCGATACCGAGGCCAACCGGCGGCTGGCGCTGGACTACCTGGCGACGCTCGAGCAGCGGTCGTGAAGAGCATCACGATCGCCCGCAACTACGCCGAAGCGCTGCTCCTCGCCGCGGAGCCGGAAGGGGAGGTGGAGCACTATGGCCGGCTGATCGACGCGGTCGCGGGTGCGATGCGGACGGACGAGCGCATCGCCGTCGCGCTGGAGTCGCCGCGCGTCGCGAAGGCCGCGAAGGCGCGGCTGCTCGAGAACGCCTTGCGCGGCACGGCGCCGCAGCGGTTCATCCGGTTTCTCCAGGCGGTCGTGCGGCGCGGGCGGCAGGCACTCATCGGCGAGATCGCCCAGGAGTACCACGCCCTCGTGGACCTGAAGCTGAACCGCGTGCACGCGGGGGTCACCCTCGCGTGCGAGAGCGACGCCCCGCTCGAACAGCAGATCGCCGACCGGCTGACGCGGGCCCTGGGGAAGGAAGTCCGCGCCCACTTCCGCGCCGATCCGGCCATCCTGGGTGGCGTCGTCGTGCGCGTAGGGGACCGGATCTTCGACGGCTCGCTCAGGCGCAGGCTCAACGCGCTGCGGCGGAAGATGCTGGGGGGGGAGTGAAGTAGAGGGTGGTAGAAGGCGGGAGCAGGCGGTAGAGGGCGGGAGACCGCCCTCTACCGCCTGCTCCCGCCATCTCAGAGACGGTACCGCAGGCCGACCGATGCGGAGCGGCGCCAGGTGGCGCGCCGCTGGAAGCCCGCGGGGAGGTCGTCCTCCTCGAACACGGCGCCCGTAACCACCGCACCGGCGTGGACCGATCCGGCCAACCGGCTGGCGATCGGCCATTCGACGGACAGCGCCCCCCGGGCTCCGATGAGCGTCCGGCTGGTGCTGCCATCTGGGTGCCACACGTCGGCGACCGGCCCCACGTGCAGACGAAGGGCCGCGCCCGAATCCGTCCGGGCGAAGCGCCACGACACCTCAGGGGCGACCTCTACGAACGTCAGCAGGTCCTTCTGCACCACGGCGAAGTCGCCATTCTCCTCCGTGACCCCCACGCTCGCGTACAGCACGCTGACGCCGACACCGGCGCTGCCGGATCTCCGGTCGACGCGCAGCGCCAGCGTCGTCGGATGACCGGGGCCCGCCGTGGCCGGGCCCGCCGCCGACGTGTCGCGCGCCGTTCCGCTGAAGCGCGACGCACCGAGGTCCAGCCCCAGGCTCCACTGCGCGGCCGCGCGCGGGGGTGTGACGCCCGCAGCCAGGAGAGACAGCGCAATTGCGCAATGACGGGTCATGGCTTCGCTCCTCTCGTGGATGGTCAGCGCATCTCGAGCTTCAGCCAGCCGTTCGTGACGTTGTTCTCGCCCTTGACGATCCAGTTGAAGCCGTCGTGGAACTCGCCGGCGACGCCGTCCTGGACCGCGTCGCCGACCAGCTCGTCGTTCGTGTTGATCACCGATGCCAGGGCGCTCACCAGCTTCTGGAACGCGTGCGCGACCTTCCAGACCTTGTCGGCACCGCTGGTCGAGTCGTTCCCGGCCGTGAGCGCTGTGAACGCCGAATCCACGGCGTGGAGCAGATTGGCGAAGCGGTTCGGGTCGTTCTTGATCTCGCATGCCGTATCGTCGTCCTCCACCACGAATACCCGCACGTTCTGGCCCGGGTGGGCGGCGTTGTAGGCGTCTATCTGGCTCTGGCCGAACAGCAGTACGCTGCCGCTCCAGTCGAGGTCGTTCTGGTCGAAGTAGTACGGCACGGGCTGGCGCTCACCGGCGCACTGATAGTCGGTCAGGGAGTCCGTCTGCCCCTTCTGGCCGAGGATGTGCACTTCAAACTCGGGCGAGCCCTTCAACCAACCCTCAAAATCTTGCGTGAAATGGGATTGGGTCATGTACAGGCCCAGCGCGGGCGGCGCAGGGGGCGAGGTGCCCCCGCCCCCGCCCCCGCCCCCGCTGCAGTCGTCGTAGCACAGCATAACCGACGGCCTGGGGGCGAAGTCCGTCTCCACCGGGACGAGCGCGATCACCGGCGTCGCGGGCGGCTGGTCCGGGCTCAGGACCAGGCGGTTCCCCCGGGCATCGAACGCCACGGGGGGGTCGTGGTCGCGGATCGCGGTGGCGACGAGGACACTCGCGTCGCCCTGCCAGGCGCGGCGGTGGGCCGGCACCGGGAGGTACATCTCCAGTTCGGGCGCGGCTCGGGCCTCGTCCTCCACGTCAGCGGCCGTCGCGCCGCTCCGCCCGGCCAGCACCGCCACGGCGCGCCCGCCGTCGGCGCCCAGGAACCGTTGGAAGTGGAGCTTGTGCTCGCGGACCGGCGACGCGTCGAGTTGAGTCTTGACGTACGCTCGGAACGCGGGATTCTGCAGCGCGAGCGCCATGCGGCGCGCCAGCGCTTCGGACTTCGCCTGCCGGGCGGCGACGGCGGGGCTCGCGGCTGCTTGAGGCTTCGGGGGAGCGGTCGTCGGGGGACGGTCGCTGCATCCGATCATTCCTGCCAGTGACGCAAGCGCCACGAGGCAGCGGGTGACATTTGCCATGACTGACTCCTCCTTGTCGAGTTGGCGCGCTCAACATGCAGAGCCAGTCTCGGAAAACCGTCGTCCGATTCGCGCGACGCCGGCCGAAATCCCGCGTGGCGTCTCCCCGGCGCGGCCTGCAGCGTGTAGTTTCCCGATCCCATGCTGCCGGTTTTTTTCGTTCTTGTGGCCGGTGACACCGCTCCCGCCCCCGCGGCCCTGCACCAGTCCCTCCGGGCCGCGGGCTACTGGCAGCAGCACGTCGCCTACCGGATCAGCGCGTCGCTCGACGAGCCGTCGGGCGTCCTGACGGGCCGCGAGCGGATCACGTACGTGAACCGCTCACCCGACACCCTGCGCGACTTCTCCGTGCACCAGTACCTCAACGCCTTCCGCCCGGGCTCGCGCTGGTCCGCGGCCGACAGCGCCGAGCGGCGCGACCGCTTCCAGCACCTCAAGGATCCCGACTACGCGTTCGAGCGGATCACCGAGGCGACGCTGATGGGGAGCGCGCTCGCGCCGGACTACCCCTACGCGCCGGACTCGACCATCGCGCACTGGGGGCTCCCCCGGCCGCTTGCGCCCAGCGACAGCATGACCGTCGAGATCGCCTGGCAGGCCCGGCCGTCCACGCTGCCGCGCCGGCAGGGCAGGGCGGGCCGGCGCTTCGACTTCGCGCAGTGGTATCCGAAGGTCGTCGTGTACGACCACTACGGCTGGGAGAGTCACCCGCTGTATCCCGCGGGCGAGTTCTACGGCGAGTTCGCGACCTACGACGTGACGCTCGACCTCCCCCTAGATCAGGTGGTCGGGGCGACCGGAGTCCCGGTGGAGGGCGACCCGGGATGGGAGCGCACGAAAGCCGATCCGAGTCTCGTCATCGACTACCAGCGCGATTTCTACGGGCGGCCAGGCGGTCAGGCGGACAGGCGGTCGGGGGATTCGCTAACCGCCCGTCCGCCGGTCCGCCTGACCGCCCGGTGCGGGGCGGTGGGGCCGGGTCGCAAGTGCGTGCGCTTCTATGCCGAGCAGGTCCACCACTTCGCCTTCTCCCTGAACCCGGAGTACGTCTACGAGGAGGGCCGCTGGGGCGATGCCGTGATACGAGTGCTGTACCAGCGCCGCAACGCCGCGCGTTGGGGGAAGGGCGTGGCGGTCGAGCGCACGGTGGCGGCGCTCGCATGGCTGGATTCGTTGTACGGGAAGTTCGCCTGGCCGCAGCTCACGAACGTGGACCGCATCGAGCAGGGGGGCGGCACCGAGTTCCCGATGGTGATCATGAACGACTCACCTGACCTGGGCCTGATCGTCCATGAGACGGGGCACCAGTACACCATGGGGATTCTCGCCAACAACGAGTGGCGCGAAGGGTTTCTCGACGAAGGGTTCTCGAGCTTCCAGGAGGCGTGGTTCTTCGAGCACCAGGGGGATCCCCGCAGGTTTCTCGCGAGCGAGGCGACGGTGCTCGATCTCGACCTCGAGCGGTGGAGCGAGCCGGTCGCGACCGTGAGCGAGCGGTTCCGCGATTTCTTCACCTACAACCGGATGATCTACACGAAAGGGCAGCTGTTCTACCGCCAGCTCCGGTACGTCGTGGGCGATGCCGCGATGGTGCGGATCCTGCGCACCTACTATGACCGCTGGAAGCTCAAACACGTGGACGAGACCGCGTTCCGCGACGTGGCGCAGGAAGTCTCGGGCCAGGACCTGCAGTGGCTGTTCGGCCAGTGGCTGCACGCCACGGTGCTGATCGACTACCGGCTGAAGCGGGTCCAGCGGCGGAGGCTCCCGGACGGGCGGTGGCGAACGACCGTGACGATCGAGCGCGCGGGCGACGGCCGGATGCCGGTGGAGATCGGGGACCGGGACACGATCTACGCCCGGGCGACCGGCGAGCCCGAGGTGGAGCGCGTGGAGTTCACGAGCCCGCGCAAGCCGGGCCGCCTCATGCTCGACCCTCGCGTGGTGGCCCACGACTGGAACATGCTGAACAACCGGGAGCGAGGCTGGCCGGAATTGCGCCTCGACGACCCGACCCGTGAGGTGGTGCGGCGCGACCGGGCGGTCATGGCCTGGCTGCCCGTCGCCTGGGCGAACGACCACGGCGGCTTGACCCTCGCCCTGCGGGACAGGGAGAACTACCTGGGCCGCTTTAGCCGGAATCTGTTGCTGGGCTCGGTCGGGGTGCGGGGTGGCGCGACCCACCGGTTCGGATTCTACGAACGATTCCGCAACCCCGTGTCGCGGCCGCTGCCGCGCACCGAGACGAGCATGGCCGCCTGGGCGATCGAGGGCCGGGCGGGAGCGGCGTTCTCGATGGACCGCTCGCTGCGCCGGCATCTCACCTACGGGCCCGACCCGCACGCCGGGTTCGACGCGATCTGGATGGCCACGACCGATCTCGGGTACTTGGACGGTAGGCTGTGGGAGGATGCCGGCACGATCGAAGCAGGACCCTGGGTGTCCACTACGGTGCGCTCCGGCCGCGTGGTGTTCGGGGCGAGGGTCGCCGCGCGGGCGGGCGCGGTGTACCGGAACCCGGGGCCCGGGGTCGTATCGGCGCACCGGTACGACTTCGAAGGGTTCGGGCGGTTCACGGGAGAGGCGAGCGCCCGCGCGCCGCTCTCGCTCGGGACCACGCTAGGCGTGCGGGTGTTCGGGGGCGCGTACGCGGGCTCGTCCGGCCCGGTGCGGCAGCGCCGCATCATGATCGCCGGCGCGGACCCCTACGAGACCTTCACGAATCCGTTGCTGCGGAGCCGCGGCGCGCTGTTCGCGCGGCCCGACTTCCACTATCACGCTCCGGGGGGCGCGAACCTGCGGGGCTTCCGCGGCGACCTGGGCGGCCGCTGGGTGGTCGCCGCCAACGTGGAGGTGAGCCGCTCTCTCGTGCGCCGCGACGGGGGTATCTTGCGAGGAGCGGCGCTCTCAGTGTTCCTAGACGCCGGGCTGGTCGACACGCTGGCCCTGCCCTCGGCGCGGCCAGGGAAGGCGCATACGACGGTGTACGACGCCGGGGTCGGCCTCGTGACGCGACAGCGGATCAAGGACCTGGACTGGACGATGCGGTTGGAGCTGCCCTTCGTGGTGAACCGGTGGGACGAGGCCGCCGACCGCGCCCCTGGAGACGAGCGCTTCGCGTTCCGGTGGCAGGTGAGCCTGAGCCCCAGCTTCTGATGGACCTGCAGGCAAGCGACCGGCGCGGGTTCTTCCGCGAGACCCTCGGCAAGCTGCTGCGCGAGGTGACGGCGCGGACCGAAGCGCGGGTGGCGCCGCGACGCTACTTCCGGCCTCCGGGCGCGGCGGACGAGATCGCGTTCCTCGCCTCGTGCACGCGCTGCGGCGACTGCATCGACGTCTGTCCGGTGCACGCGATCATCAAGGCGCCGCCCGCCGCCGGCCTCGCCACGGCGACGCCGATCATCGATCCGGCCATTCAGGCGTGCGTGGTGTGCGACGACATGCCGTGCGCCCGTGCTTGCGAGACCGGCGCGCTGGTGCCGCCACCCGACGGGTGGGCGGGCATCCACATCGGGATCCTGGAGCTCGATCCGGGGCGCTGTATCACGTTCCAGGGCGCCGCCTGCGGCGTGTGCGCCCGCGCCTGCCCCGTGGGGGAGCGGGCGCTCGCGCTCGACGGGGGCGGGCATCCGGTGCTGAAGCCCGAAGGCTGCGTGGGCTGCGGCGTGTGCGTCACGGCTTGCGTTACTTCGCCATCTTCGTTGCGGTTGAAGCTGCCACTTGGCGGTTGAAGCTGCCACTTGAATGAGGAGATTGCGGATTGCGGATTTCGGATTGCGGAATTCCAAGGAGAGGTCGTGCGTCTCGACACTCGCCCTGCCAATCCGCAATCCGCAATCCCCAATCCGCAATTGACCGCTCCCATGACCGACCTTCCCTACCGCGTCGACAAGCCCTGGGGCTACGAGCTGATTTGGGCGAAGACCGACCGCTACGTCGGGAAGATCCTCCACATCGAGCCGGGGCACGTCCTGTCCCTCCAGTACCACAACCGGAAGGACGAGTCGATATACGTGCTGGCGGGCGAGATCATGCTGCGGATCCAGCAAGGCGACACGCTGATCGAACGCCTCGTGGCGCAGGGCGAGGCGTTCCACATCCAGCCGAAGGTGATCCATCAGTTCGAGGCGGTGGCGGCGAGCGACCTGCTCGAGGCCTCGACGCCCGAGCTCGACGACGTGGTGCGACTCAAGGACCGCTACGGGAGGGTACCGTGAAGGTCATCGTCCCCCTCGCGGGGAAGGGAACGCGCCTGCTGCCGCTCACCAAGCGGGTGCCGAAGCCGCTCGTGCGCGTGGCGGGGCGGCCGGTGATGGACTACGTGATGGACGCGCTCGCGGGCCTCGACGTCGAGGAGCTGATCGTGATCACCGGCCACCTCAAAGCCGTCGTGGAGCAGTACATCGTCGCGCACTACCCCGTCAAAGCGAGATTCGTCGAACAAACGACGCTGGATGGGACCGCGGGGGCCATCAACCTCGCGCGGCCGTTCGTGAACGGGCCGGTGCTGATCATTTTTGTGGACACGCTGTTCGACGCCGACCTGAGCATCATGCGCACCGCCGCGGCGGACGGGATCATCTGGGTGAAGGAGGTGGAAGACTACCAGCGGTTCGGGGTGATCGTGACGGATGCGCGCGGCTACATGACCCGGATCGTCGAGAAGCCGAGCACGCCGGTCTCGCGGCTCGCGAACATCGGCTTGCAGTACGTCGCGGATTGGAAGACGCTGTTCGAGGGCATCGCCCACGTGCTGGAGCAGCCGCCCGGCAAAGGGGGCGAGTACTACCTCACCGACGCGTTCCAGTACATGGTGGATCGGGGGAAGCGGCTGGTGACGGCGGCGGTGGGCGGGTGGTACGACTGCGGCAAAGTGGACACGCTGCTCGAGACCAACCACCATCTGCTCGCACAGGGCCGGGCCCGGATGCCGTCGGGGCCATGTCCGCGCAGCACGATCGTCCCACCCGTGTACGTTGAGGACGGCGTCGCGATTCACGACGCCACCATCGGGCCCAACGTCACACTCGAGGCGGGCAGCTCCGTGGCTGAGAGCACGATCGCGAACTCGATCCTCGGCCGCAACGTGCGCGTGGTGCGAAGCACGGTCACGGAGTCGCTGATCGGGGATGACGAGGTGATCGAGGGGAAGGTGATCCAGCGCAGCGTCATGGATGCGGGAGAGGTCGCGCCGGCGAAGTAGCGGACGGCCGCGGGAGATCCAGATGACCGTCGCCGCAGTGCGGGAGTTGATTGCTTTCAACGCGTGGGCGCAGCGCCGCATCTTCGACGCGCTCGCCCCGCTCCCCACCACGCAATATCTCGCGGACCTGAAGAGCAGTCACGGCGGCCTGCACGGGACGCTGTGTCACATCGTCTGGGCGGAGCACCTGTGGCTCACCCGCTGGCTCGGCCGGCCGAATCCCACCGCCCCGCAGGGGAAGGACCTGGCCTCGCTGGCGGACGCGCGCGCGCGCTGGGAGGAGGTAGAGGCGGAGCGGGGGCGGTTCCTGGACGATCTCACCGACGCGCAGCTCACGCAGACGATCACGATCACGCCGACGATGGGCGGCGCGTACGTGCACACCTACCTGCAGACGCTGCAGCACGTGGTGGATCACTCGTCGTATCACCGAGGCCAGATCGTCACGCTGCTGCGGCAGGTGGGGGTCAAGCCGCCGAGCACCGGGCTCATCTTGTTCTATCGGGAGCACACGACCGGCCGGACGATTCCCAACTTCTGACATATCAACGACTTCTGTAGAGACTTGACGGCAGCGGGAACCCAGTTTAGTTACTGACCGTTCAGTAACTAAATCCGGAGGGATCCGTGCGCCACGCCGTCGCCCAACCGAAGCGCAAACCGCAGCCGCGCTGGCAGCGTCGCAAGACGGCGCGCCCCGGCGAGATCGTCGCCGCCGCGCTCGCCGTCTTCGTGGAACGGGGCTACGAGGCGACGAAGCTCGAAGACGTAGCCCGTCGCGCCGGCGTCACCAAGGGAACGATCTACCTGTACTTCGACGGCAAGGAAGCGCTGTTCAAGGCCGTGGTGCGGGAGACCATCGTGCCCGTCATCGCCCAGGGCGAGGCCCTGGCACAGTCGTTCACCGGCAGCGCCCGCGAGCTGCTCGAGCGGTTGGTGCGGGAGTACTGGCGGCTGGTCGGGGAGACGGCGCTCGCCGGAATCCCGAAGCTCATGATGGCGGAAGCCGCCACCTTTCCCGAGCTGACGCGCTTCTACTACGACGAAGTCGTGACGCGCGGGCACCGTCTGATGGCCGGCGTGATCGAGCGCGGCATCAAGAACGGCGAGTTCCGCCAGGTGGACGTCAAGATCGCAGCGAAGCTCGCCATGTCACCGTTGATGCACGCCGTCGTCGTGCGGCGGGCCTTCGCGTCATGCATGCCGGAGGGCTTCGACGTTCGGCGCTACCTCGACACTCACATCGACTTGTATCTCCATGGCATCGCGAAACAGTAGTCGTCGGCTGGTCACCGTGGTCGCATTGGTCCTCGCCGCGGCGCCGGAGCTGGGCGCGCAGGCGCCGCTGCGGCTGTCGTTCGCGGAGGCGGTGCGGCGGGCCGCCGGCGAAGCGCCGGCCGTGGAGTTCGCCACTGTGCGAACGCGCGAGGCCGACGCTCGGGTGCGGCAGGCGCGCGCGGCGCTGTTGCCGTCGCTCTCGGCGTCGGGCGGGTGGCTCAATCGCACGTTCAACTCCAAGTCGCTCGGCATCTCGTTCCCCACGATCCCGGGGCAGGCGCCGTTCCCGGAGCTGGTCGGGCCGTTCGACAACTACGACGCCCGGCTCAGGGCGACCCAAACGCTGTTCGACTGGGCGAGCGTGACGCGTGTGCGGGCGGCGGGCGCCGCGGCGGACGGCACTCGTGCCGAGCAGGGGCAGGCGGTGGAGGGCGCGGCCCAGGCGGCCGCGGTCGCGTATCTCCGGGCCGCGCGCGCGGGGGCGGTCGTGGCGGCGCGGCTGGCGGATTCCAACCTCGCGACCGAGCTGGTGTCGCTTGCGGAGGCGCAGCAGGCCGCCGGCGTGAGCGCCGCCATCGATGTGACGCGCGCCCGGACGCAGCTCGTGGCGGCCCAGGGGCTCCTGATCGTGGCGCGCAACCAGCTCGACCGCGCCCGCATCGACCTCTCCCGGACCCTCGGCCTCGATCCGGCGACGCCGCTCGAGCTCACCGACACCCTGGCGGCCACGCTCGGCGCCGCGGACGTGCCGGCGGCCCGGGACTCAGGCGTAACGGCCGCGCTCGCGAACCGGCCCGACTTGGGGGCCGAGCTGGCCCGTGCCGCCGCGGCGCGGCAAACCCGCGCGGCCATCAAGGCGGAGCGGCTGCCGCGGCTCGACGTCGCCGCCGACTATGGCGCGAACGGCCTCACGGTCCCGCGCGCCATCTCCACGCGGCAGATCGGCGTGCAGCTGACCGTTCCCCTTTGGGACGGGTTCCGCCGGGAAGCGCGGATCTCCGAGCAGGAAGCGGTGGTACGTGAGTCACAGGTGCGCGAGCGCGACTTGCGCCAGCAGATCGCGGCCGACGTGGACGGCGCCCTGCTCGACCGGGGGTCGGCGGCGGCCCAGCAGGCGATCGCCGGCGAGCGGCTGCGGCTCGCGCAGGATGAGCTCGACCAGGCGCGCGAGCGCTTCAGGGCGGGCGTCGCCGGCAACATCGAGGTGATCGACGCACAGTCGAACCTGATCCGCGCGCGGGACACGGACATCGACGCCCGCTTCGCCGCCGCCAGCGCCCGGGTCGCGCTGGCGCGCGCGGTCGGCGTCGCCCGCACGCTTCATTAATGAGGACCCCGGGCTGAAGAGGACCCCGGGCTGACGCCCGGGCCCATAGGTCGAACCCACGACATGAGTTGACACCATGGCTACGATCGTCGAACCCGAAGCGCAGCGTGAACCCGGCGTGAAGACGGCGCCCCCGCCCCGGCCGGTGGAGGGCGTCGCGGCCGCCGCCCGGCCCGGCGGCCGGAAGCGGATTGCCTTCCTGATCATGGGCGTCGCCCTGCTCGGCCTCGTGGCGCTGGGCGCGCGCCGCTGGGTTTTCGGGCTCAGCCACGTCTCCACGGACAACGCCCAAGTGGACGGGCACGTCATCCCGATCCTCCCGAAGGTGGGCGGATTCGTCGCCGCGGTGCGGGTGGACGAGAATCAGCAGGTCAGGGTGGGGGACACCTTGATCGTGCTCGACGACCGGGATTACGCGGCGCGGCTCGCGCAGGTCGAGGCCGACCTCGCCGTGGCGCTCGCGGGCGTCTCGAACCGCGCCCGCGTCGGGCAGGCCGAGGCGCAGGTGGAGCAGGCGCAGGCGAACGCCCTCAAGGCGCGCGCCGACCTCGATCGGCTCAAGCCGCTGGCTGAAAGGAACATTGTGAGCGGGCAGCAGCTCGACGGCGCCGAGGCCGCCGCGCGCGGGGCCGACGGGGCGCTGGCGGCGGCACAGGCGGCCCTCGTCGGCGCGGACGCGCGCGTCGGCGCCGCGCGGGCGGCGCGTGACCAGGCGCGGCTGAACCTGTCCTACACGCGGATCACGGCGCCCGCGAGCGGGGTCGTGAGCAAGAAGACCGTCGAGGTCGGCCAGCTCGTGCAGGCGGGCCAGCCGCTCATGAGCGTCGTCCCACTCGACGACATCTGGGTCACGGCGAACCTGAAGGAAACCGAGACCGCGGACGTGACCCCCGGCGACCCGGCGGACTTCACGGTGGACGCCTATCCCGGGCGGCACTTCACCGGCCACGTGGAGAGTCTGTCGCCCGCAACCGGCGCGAGATTCTCGCTCCTGCCCCCCGACAATGCGACGGGGAACTTCACCAAGGTGGTGCAGCGCGTCCCCGTGCGGGTCCGACTCGACGGGAAGAACGATCCCGGGCGTCCGCTGCGGCCCGGCATGAGCGTGGTCGTCACGATCAAGACCAAGTAGCCGACCTGTGACCACGGCCGCCCTCCCCTTCCCGGCGCTCGCGAGCGCCGACCGGTACAAGAACCGCTACATCATCGCGGTCACGGTCTCGCTCGCTTCGGTGCTCGAGCTGCTCGATACGAGCATCGTGAACGTGGCGATCCCCCACATGATGGGAAACCTGGGTGCGACGCTCGACCAGATCGCCTGGGTGTCCACGGGGTACATCGTCGCCAACGTGATCATCCTGCCGATCACGGGGTGGCTGTCCGCCTTCTTCGGGCGGCGCCGCTACTTCGCCGGGTCGATCGCGATCTTCGTGCTCGCGTCCTTCTTCTGCGGCAACGCGCACTCGCTCGCCGCGCTCGTCTTCTGGCGCATCGTCCAGGGGCTGGGCGGCGGCGCGCTGCTCTCCACCTCGCAGGCGATCCTGTACGAGGAGTTCCCGCGCGAGGAGTACGGGACCGCGATGGCCATCTTCGGGGTAGGCGTGATGGTCGGTCCGACGCTCGGGCCCACGTTGGGAGGGTACATCACCGACGCCTTCGGCTGGCCGTGGATCTTCTACATCAACATCCCGATCGGGATGCTGGCGCTCGCCCTGTCCCTCAGCTTCATCCAGGACTCGCGACACCAGGAGAAGGCGGAGCGGGTGGACTACGTGGGCCTGGTCCTGCTCGCGGCGGGGATCGGCACGCTCCAGACGATGCTCGAGCGGGGCGAGCGACTCGACTGGTTCGCCTCCCGCGAAGTGACTACCTACGCGGTGATCAGCGCGGTGTCGCTCGCGGCGTTCCTCTGGCACGAGCTGACGACGGAGCATCCCGTGGTGGACCTCCGGATTCTCAAGAGCCGGCAGCTCGCGGTGGGGGTGGTGTTCGGTCTGGTGCTCGGGGTGTGCCTGTACGCGACCGTGTTCGTGCTGCCCGTGTATCTCCAGAACCTCCAGGGGTTCACGGCGGAGCAGACGGGGTTCGTGATCCTGCCGGGAGCGCTCGCGAGCGCGTTCACCATGGCGACGATGGGGCGCTTCACGGGCAAATTCGACGGGCGCCTCTCGATCCTCGCCGGCGTCTCGATCTTCGCTCTCTCGATGTGGAAGCACGCCCACTTCACGACCGACAGCGGGATGTCGGACTTCTTCTGGCCGCTGATCTTCCGCGGCGTGGGACTCGGCCTGATCTTCGTGCCGCTCACCAACCTGGCGCTCGCGGACCTGCCGATGAGCCGGATCCCCAACGGCACGGGGTTGTTCAACCTCATGCGCCAGCTCGGCGGCAGCGTGGGAATCGCGGTCTCGGCGACGCTGCTGCAGCGCTTCCAGGCGATCCACCGCGCGGACCTGATCGCCAACGTGACCCCGTACAGCGAGCCGGCGCGCGAGCGGCTGGGTGGCATTCTCAACGCGCTGGTCGCACAGGGCACGCCGCCGCCGCTCGCCGAATCCAAGGCGCTGATGATCCTGAACGGCCAGGTGACGCGGCAGGCGCTGATGCTGTCATTCGAGCAGCTGTTCCTGTTGTTCGGCGCCTGCTTCGTGCTGTCGCTGCCGCTGTTGCTCTTGATGCACAAGAGCAAGGGGATGCCGGGCGGAGGGGTGGCGCACTGAACTGACCGTTGCACGACGCCGCGGCACACGACGCACGTCACACGACGCACGACGCACGACGCACGTCATACGACGCACGACGCACGTCGCACGTCACACGTCACACGTCACACGTCACTCGTCACACGTCACACGAGGTGAGTGAGGAGGTCACGGTGCGCAAGGATCTGAAGGTGAAGGTTGGAGACCTCGCCCCAGACTTCACGCTGTCGGACCAGGAGGGGAAGCCGGTGCGGTTGCGAGAGCTGATCGGCCGGCGAGCCGTGGTGCTCTACTTCTATCCGAAAGATGCAACGCCGGGTTGTACCATCGAAGCGCGCGCCTTCCGGGACAGCTACGACCGGTTCAGCGCGGCCGGGGCCGATGTCGTCGGAGTCAGCTCCGACTCGATCGCCTCGCACCGCCGCTTCGCGGCGAGCCAGGCGCTGCCGTTCACGCTCCTGAGCGACCGCGACGGCGCGGTCCGGGCGAGCTACGGCGTCGAGAAGACGCTCGGGCTCTTGCCGGGGCGCGTGACGTACGTGATCGACCACGCGGGCGTCGTGCGCCACATCTATTCCTCACAACTCCGCGCCACGCGGCACAGCCGGGAGGCGCTGGATGCGGTGCGGGCGCTGGATGTGAAGCTCCACGGGCCTACGCCCGGGGCCATGCCTCCCCCGGGTTAACGCCCCCAGCCATTCCTTCCCCGGGCTTACGCCCGGGGCTAAGCAGCGCCTCATGGCAGCAGCTTCACCGTGAGCAGGAGCTCGTCCGAGCCGGCGGCACCGTGCGCGTCCACTACCGTCACGCGGATCCGGTAGGTGCCGGGGACCAGATAGGGATGCGTCCCCCCGATCGCGTTGCTCTGGCTCGAGGTGCTGCCACTCCCCGACAAGCCGTCCCCCCAGCTGATCGTGTACGACCACGGCCCGTCGTTATCGGGGTCGCTGAACGCGGCGCGCAACGTGTAGAGGCCGATCAGCATGGTCGCGTCGGAGCCGGCGTTGACGCTGGGCGCCCGGTTGGGCTGGCTGACCGTCACCGACTTTGACGTGCTCCCCGTCGCGCCACGATCGTCGGTGACGGTGAGCCGCACGGTGTAGGTGCCGCCCGCGCCATAGGTGTGCGAGGGGTTCTGGCTGCTCGAGCTGCTGCCGTCGCCGAAGCTCCAGCTCCAGGCCACGACCCGGCCGTCGGGATCGGTGCTGCCGTCGGTGAAGCTGCAGGACAGCCCCGAACAGCTCGACGTGAAGGCGGCGGTGGGCGGCTGATTGGCTGCCACGACCGTTACGGCGGTCTCGCCCGCCCCGGGCGTGCCATCCTTGTCCGTCACACTGAGCCGCGCGGTGTACGTGCCGGCCGGGGCATAGGTGTGCGTCGCCGCGATCGGACTCGCCTGACTGGTGGTGCTACCGGTGGTCGGCGGCGCGCCGTCGCCCCAGTCGATCGCGTACGCCCAGGGCGCGTCGTTCGCGCCGGGATCGCTGAAGTGGGCGGTGAGCGTGAACGGGTTGCCCGCGGTGGCGGTCTGGCTGGTGGGGGCGTTCACCGCGGGCGCCGCGTTCGCGATCGTGGCCGTGGCGGTCGCCGGTGTGCTGGAGGCCCCCGGCGCGTCGGTGACGGTGAGCGACACGGTGTAGCTGCCGTTGTCGGCGTAGCTGTGGGTGGGCCGCACGCCGGTGCCGCTGCTGCCGTCGCCGAAGCTCCAGGCGTACGTCAGGGCGTCGCCATCGGGGTCCGACGAGCCGCTCCCGTCGAAGGTCACGGCGGCGCCCTCGGCGCCCGCGTACGGGCCTCCCGGCGCGGCCGTGGGCGCGTGGTTCTCGGGCGGTGGGCTCCCCGGCGCGTCGTGACAGGTGCCGCTCCCCGAGTCGGTGAACGTCTCTCCCGCCGCGGGGACGAACTCCCAGGTGTAACGGTCGGGCAAGAGCGTGAGCTTCAGGACGCCGAACGCCGACCCTATCACCTCACTGTTCGCCGCGATGGCCGTGGGCATC
>WNFU01002764.1_pt1 | contig 24085 bp, 20 predicted proteins | sample 5400121 | NCBI WGS metagenome assembly WNFU01 (sample SAMN13153360, study PRJNA577476) | soil metagenome | isolation source: 100 cm soil or saprolite under grassland replicate 1 | place: USA:California | collected 2016-06-15
TCCGGATGGAAGTCCCTGTCCCGAACCAGGACCACCGACAGGATCGCTCCGGTGAATGCCAGCACCGAGGCGACCACCAGGATGTCGTTCAGGCCGCCCACGAAGGCCGACCGGGCCACGTGGACGACCCGCTCCCTCTCCGGCGGCGGGAGCGTGCGGGCCACCCGGGCGATGGCGCCGGATGACACCGCCTGGCCGATCGCGCCGGCGCGGCCTGCGAGGGCCGTTCCCGCCAGGCCGGCCCTGATAGCCGACTGCACGTGGCTCGTGAAGATGGCCCCCAAGCCGGCGATGCCCGTGGCGATGCCGACCTGCCGGAACGTGTTGTTCACCCCGGACGCCATCCCGGCCTGCCGGCCGGGAGCCACCGCGATGGCGGTCGACGCCAATGGCGCGTTCGTCATGCCGACGCCCGCGCCCGACACCAGGAACCCCGCCAGCAAGGCCGTCCAGGTCGACCGTGGCGTGAGCCCGCTCATCAGCAACAGGCCCACGCCGATGAGCGCGAGCCCACCGGCCATCAGCAGGCGCACGGGGACGACGGTCGTCAGCCGGCCGGCGATCGGCGCCAGCACGAAGATGAGCATGGAGATGGGAAGGAGCCGCACCCCGGCCCCCAGGGCCGAGAGCCCCAGGACGTTCTGGAGGTACAGGGTGAGGTACAGGAACATCGAGAACATCGACGCCGAGAGCGTGAAGGCGACCAGCTGGGCGCCCGTGAACGCGGGGATCCGGAACAGCTGCAAGTCGATCATCGAGTGGGGGCTCGTCGCCTCGATCCACACGAAGACGCCGAGGAGAACCGCCGCGCCGGCGAGGAACCCCACGATGAGTGGGCTGCCCCACCCCTCGCTGTTCCCTCGGAGCAGCGCGTAGACCAGCAGAGCCAGCCCTCCGGAGAGGGTGAACAGCCCCGGCCAGTCGATCCTGCGGTCGCGAGGATCCCTCGACTCGGCGAGATGCGGGATGGACAGCATCACGGCGGCCGCGCCGATCGGGACGTTCACGAAGAAGATCCACCGCCATCCTGCCGACGTCACGAGGGCCCCGCCGATCAGGGGGCCGATGGCGACGGCGAAGCCCACGGTGGCGCCCCAGATGCCGAACGCCGTCCCTCGCTCACGCGGCGGGAAGGCGTGGTTGATGAGCGCGAGCGAGGTGGCGAACATGATCGCCCCGCCGATGCCCTGGAGCCCCCGGAACACGATGAGGGACTCCGCGGTGGGAGCCAGGCCGCAGGCCAGCGACGCCACCGAGAACAGGCCCAGGCCGGCCATGAAGATGCGCTTGCGCCCGAGGATGTCCGACAGCGCGCCGGCGTTCAGCACGAGGACGGCCAGGGCCAGCGCGTAGGCGTCGATCACCCACTGGAGGTCGGTGAAGCTCGCGCTGAGGGACCTCTGGATCTGCGGGAGCGCGACGTTCACGACAGTGATGTCGAGCAGCAGCATGAAGATCGACACGCACACCAGGCCGAGCGTCCACCACTTGTGGACCTCGCCTCCCGTGTTGCCGCCGCCGGCAGGTTCGGCCGCGGCCGTGCTTCGAGCCATGGGCGGGCCTCCGTGCCCCGCGGCGAGCCCGGGCCGCGAGGAGGGCACGAGGCGAGCGTACCCGAGGGCCGGGCCCCCGATGCGTCGGGCCACGACGGGATGGCCCGAGGACTCGTCTCTGCGTCCCCGCCGGGACGGCTACTCGTGGAGAGCAGCAGCGGGCCGTGCGGGGGCAGGGGCGGGGGCGGCGCCGTCGGCGCGGGGATGCAGGAGGCCGTACAGCAGGCTGTCGGTGAGGGCCTGCCACGAGGCCTCGATGATGTTCTCGGACACGCCGACGGTGGTCCACTCCTTCTCCCCGTCAGACGTGTCGAGGAGCACGCGGACGGCGGCGGCGGTCCCCTCCGTGCCGTCGAGCACGCGGACCCGGTAGTCGGTGAGGGCGACCGCCTCCAGTTGTGGGTAGCCGGTCCGCAACGCCTGCCGCAGCGCGTTGTCCAGTGCGCCGACCGGGCCCCGGCCCTCCGCGGTCGCGATGTGGCGTTCCCCTTCCCCGCCGACCCTGACCTTCACGGTGGCCTCGGCCAGGGGCCGCTCGCCGCCACGGCCGTCCACGTGGGCGCGAAAGGCCTCCACCTCGAAGAACGGCTGGCGCCATCCGTCGTGCCGCCGCATCAGGAGCTCGAGGGAGGCGTCCGCGGCCTCGAAGGCGTACCCGTCGGCTTCGAGATCCTTGATCGTGGCGACGACCCTGTCCGTGGCCTCGGGGGTGAGCTCGATACCGAACTCCCGGGCTTTCAGCTGGACGGTGGACCGGCCGCCGAGATCGGAGGCCGCGACGTGGCGGGCGTTCCCCACGGCGTCGGGAGGGACGTGCTCGTACGCCTTGGCCAGACGGGCCACCGCGGAGGTGTGGAGGCCGGCCTTGTGGGTGAAGGCGTGCCGGCCCACGTACGGCTGGTGCCCGTCGGCGGGCACGTTCGCGACCTCAGCCACGTAGTGCGACAGCTCGGCCAGCCTCCCGATCGACTCGGGGGGGAGGGGGTCCGCACCGAGCTTCAGGGCGAGGTTCGCGGCCACCACGACGAGGTCGGCGTTGCCGCACCGTTCGCCGTAGCCGTTGATCGTCCCCTGCACCTGCACGACGCCGGCCTCCACCGCCGCCAGCGAGCTGGCCACCGCGCATCCGGCGTCGTCGTGGACGTGGATGCCGAGGGGCGCGCCGACTCCCGGACGGACGGCCTGGACGACGCGCTCGACGCCGGACGGGAGCGTGCCGCCGTTCGTGTCGCACAGCACGAGCCGTTCGGCCCCCTCCTCCGCCGCCGCCCGCAGGACGGCCAGCGCGAAGCCGGGGTTGTCACGGTACCCGTCGAAGAAGTGCTCCGCATCGAAGAACAGCCTCCGTTCCCGGCCGACCAGGAACCGGACGGAGTCCGCGACCATGGCGACCGCCTCGTCGAGCGTCGTGCGCAGCGCGGCGCGCACGTGGAGGTCCCACGCCTTGCCCACCAGGCACACGACCGCGGTCTCGGCGTCGAGCAGGTCCCGAAGCACGGGGCTCTTCGCGGCGCGCTCGCCGGCGCGACGGGTCATGCCGAAGGCCGTGAGCGTGGCGTGGCGAAACCGCTCCCCCGAGGCCAGCCGAAAGAACTCCGAGTCCCGCCGGTTCGCGCCGGGCCAGCCACCCTCCACGAACGGGAACCCCAGGTCGTCCAGCTTCCGCAGGATCCGCAGGCGGTCTCCGATCGAGTAGGACAGTCCGGCCCGCTGGGCCCCGTCGCGCAGCGTGGTGTCGTAGAGCTCGACCCGATGCTCGACCCGATCGCGTCCGGTCACCACGTGGCGCCCTCCACCACGAGGTCGCCCACCTCGGAGGTCGAGTACCCCATCTGGCCCGCCCGCATGGAGGCCATCTTCGGCACGGCGAACCGAATGCCCGCGTCGACCCGTGCCGCCGCCTCGGCCTCGCCCACGGTCTCCAGCAGCAGCCGCATCGCCCCGATCGCCGCCAGCGGGTTGATGGTCCCACACCCCGTGTGGTCGGGCGCCGTACCGCCGACGGGCTCGAACATGGAGACGCCCGCCGGATTCAGGTTGGCCCCTGCGGCCACGCCCAACCCGCCCTGGAGCACCGCGGCCAGGTCCGTGAGGATGTCCCCGAACATGTTGTCGGTGACCACCACGTCGAACCGGCCGGGGTCCTCCAGCAGGTAGACGCAGGCCGCGTCCACGTGGCAGTAGGCCGTCGACACGTCAGGGTACTCGGCCGCCACGGCCCCGAACGTTCGGGCCCACAGGTCCCCCGCGTAGTTCAGGACGTTCGTCTTGTGCACGAGGGTGACGTGGCATCGCCGCCCCGCCTCTCGCGATTTGTCGAACGCGAACCGCACGCAGCGCTCCACGCCGCGTCGCGTGTTCACGCTCTCCTGGAGCGCCACCTCCTCTCCGGTGCCCTTCCGGTAGAACTCGCCCGCCCCGGCGTACAGCCCCTCCGAGTTCTCCCGGACGAACACCATGTCGATCTCGTCGTGCTGGACCGTAGCAAGGGGTAGTGACACTCCCGGGTACGCATGGAGGGGGCGCAGGTTGACGTACTGGTCGAGCTCGAACCGGATCCGAAGGAGGACCTCTCGCTCCAGGACGCCCGGGGGCACGTCCGGGTGCCCGATCGCGCCGAGGTAGATGGCGTCGAGCGATCGAAGCTCCTCCAGTACGCCGTCGGGAAGGGTCTCGCCGGTCCGGAGGTAGCGCGCGCCGCCCAGGTCGTAGCGAACGAACTCGACATCGAATCCGTCGCGAACGGCTTCCAGCACCTTCAGCCCCTCCGCCACGACCTCCGGACCTGTGCCGTCGCCGGGGATCACGCCGATCCGGTGGGACCGCGCCGCCATCAGAGGTGCCGCGCGGCCGGGGCGGCGCGTCCGCGCATCAGTCGAGCCTCCAGTCGGCCTGCGGCGGCTCGGAGGCCGGGACAGAGGCCGGGGCGGCCGGGACGGCAACCCTCGCCGGCCCCTCGGCGGCCAGCTGCCGCTTCACCCACGGCATCAGCCCGCCCGCCTCCAGGATCTCCCGCATGAAGTCCGGGAGCGGCGTCGCGACGAACACACTCCCCCGGGTCACGTTCTCCACCAGCCCGCGGTCGAGGTCCACCCGGAAGCGGTCTCCCGGCTCGGCCCCCCGCACCACTCCCGGGCACTCCACCACCGGAAGGCCCACGTTGATCGAGTTGCGATAGAAGATCCGCGCGAGCGACTCCGCGACGACGCACGCGACACCGGCGCCGCGGACCGCGATCGGGGCGTGCTCGCGGGAAGACCCGCTTCCGAAGTTCCTCCCGGCCACGATGACGTCGCCCGTCCGCACCCGCGCCACGAACGACGGGTCGAGGTCCTCCATGCAGTGCTTCGCGAGCTCGGCAGGCTCCGTCGCCGTGAGGTACCGGGCCGGGATGATCACGTCGGTGTCCACGTTGTCCCCGAAGACGTGGGCGACGCCCTCGATCACGGCCAGCCCGGTCATCCCGGCACGACCTCCAGCTCGAGCGGCGCGACGCCCACCTCGTCGGGATGCGCGATCCGGCCAATCACCGCCGTCGCCGCCGCGACCGCCGGGTTCGCCAGGTACACGCGCGCCTCGCGATGGCCCATGCGCCCGACGTAGTTCCGGTTCGAGGTCGACACGCACACTTCCCCCGGCCCGAGCACACCCATGTGCCCACCCAGGCAGGCGCCGCACGTCGGCGTGGACACGGTCGCACCGGCCTCGGCGAACACCTGGAGCAGCCCCTCCTCGTTCGCTCGGAGCCAGATCTCCTGCGTCGCGGGGATCACCATGAGCCGCACTCGGGGGTCGGCCCGCCTTCCCCGCAACACGTACGCCGCGATGCGCAGGTCCTCGATCTTCGCGTTCGTGCAGGACCCGATGAAGACCTGGTCCACGAGGACGCGCTCCACGCTGGAGACGGGCTGCGCGCGCGACGGGAGCGACGGGAGCGCGACCTGCGGCTCGAGCGTGGAGACGTCGACCTCGTGGACCGCCGCGTAGGAGGCGCCCGGATCCGAGGCGTGAACCTGGAAGGGGGTATGCCGCCCGGTCGCCTCCTGGCGGGATCTGACGTAGGCCAGCGTGACGTCGTCGGGGGCTATGATCCCCGACTTCGCCCCGGCCTCGATGGCCATGTTGGTGAGGGTGAACCGCGAGTCCTGCGACAGGTGCCCGAGAGCCGGACCGGTGTGCTCCATGGCCTGGTAGCGGCACCCGTCGTCGCCGACCCGCGCAATGACATGCAGGATGATGTCCTTGCCCACGACCCACGGGCCGGGCCGCCCCGTGTACCGGAACAGCACCGACTCCGGGACCCGCAGCCAGATGCGGCCGGTGGCGAGGACCGCGGCCAGGTCGGTCGAGCCCACGCCCGTGGAGAAGGCGCCGATCCCCCCGTAGGTGCACGAGTGCGAGTCGGCGCCGATGATGACCTGCCCCGGCAGCGCGATGGCCTGCTCGGGGAGCAGGATGTGCTCGATCCCCCCGCGACCCAGCTCGAAGAAGTGCTCGATGGCCTGCTCGCGCGCGAACTCGCGCATCGTGGTGGCCAGCCGCGCGCTGCCGATGTCCTTCGCCGGCACGAAGTGCGAGGGGACGAGCGCGATCCTCGACGGGTCCCACACCCGGTCGACCTCCAGCTCGCGGAACCGGGCGATGGCCACCGGCGCGGTCACGTCGTTGCCCATCGCCAGGTCGACCGCCGCCATGACGAGGTCCCCGGGCCGAACGGAATCGAGCCCGGTCGCGCGCGCCAGGATCTTCTCCGTCACCGTCATGGGCTGCCTGGGTGCCGGCGTCGTCGGGGTCGACGGGGTCGTCGGCGTCGTCGGCGTCGTCGGGGTCACGATCGAACCTCGGCAGTCCGCGCCCGCGCCGCCACGGCCCGGTTCAGCGCCGACAGGTACGCGCGGGCGGACGCCTCCACGACGTCGACCGACAGGCCCCGTCCGGTGAACCGTCCGCCGTCAACATCGAGCTGCACGACCACGTCGCCCAGCGCGTCGGTCCCGCCCGTCACCGACGAGACGGTGAACTGCACCAGCCGGGCCTCGATCCCCGACGCCCGCTGGATGGCCCCGCACGCCGCGTCGATCATCCCGTCGCCGATCGCGGAGTCCTCGAGCCGCTCGCCGTCCCGCCGGAGCCGCACGGTCGCCGTGGGCGACAGGTGCGTCCCCCCGGCCACCTGGAGCGACTCCAGCACGAAGGCGTCGTCGGCGGTCTGCCCCAGCTCGTCGGCCACGATGGCCGCGAGGTCGGCGTCGGTCAGGCGGATCTTCCGGTCGGCCAGCTCCTTGAACCTGACGAAGGCGCGATCGAGCTGCTCGCGGTCGAGGTCGAAGCCGAGCCGCCCCACCGCATCGGCGAACGCGTGCCGCCCGGAGTGCTTGCCCAGCACGATCTGGCTGCCCTCGAGCCCGATCTCGGTGGGGTCCATGATCTCGTACGTCGCCCGGTTCGAGAGCACGCCGTGCTGGTGGATGCCGGACTCGTGCGCGAAGGCGTTCGCGCCGACGACGGCCTTGTTCGGCTGGACCGGGTACCCCGTGAGCATCGACACCAGCCGCGAGGAGCGGGTGATCTCGCGCAGGTCCAGCCCGTGGGCCACGCCCACCGCCGGACCCCGCGTGGCCACGATCATCGCCACCTCCTCCAGCGAGCAGTTCCCTGCCCGCTCACCGATCCCGTTCGCCGCGACCTCGACCTGTCGCGCGCCGGCGGCCACGCCCGCCATCGAGTTCGCCACCGCCAGCCCGAGGTCGTTGTGGCAGTGGACCGACACGACCACGTCGTCCGGGACCGCCTCGCGGACCATCGCGACCATCTGCCCGAACTCGCCCGGCAGTGCGTACCCCACCGTGTCGGGCACGTTGATCGTGGTGGCGCCCTCCTCCACCGCCACGCGGAACACGTCGAGCAGGAACTCGAGGTCCGTCCGCGTCGCGTCCTGCGCGGAGAACTCGACGTCGTCCGTGTAGCCGCGGGCCCGCCGGACGCTGGCCCGGGTCGCCGCGACGACGTCCGCCCGCGACATCCGGAGCATGGATTCCATGTGCACGTCGCTCGTGCTGAGGAACAGGTGCAGGCGGGCCCGCTCCGCGTCGGAGATCGCCTCCCAGCCCCGGTCGATGTCGCCCTCCGCCGTCCGGCACAGCGCCGCGATGACCGAGCCCTTCACCGAGCCCGCGATCCGGCGGACCGCCTCGAACTCGCCCTGCGACGACGCCGGGAATCCCGCCTCGATGACGTCCACGCCGAGCCGGGCCAGCTGCTCCGCGATCTCCAGCTTCTCCGGCGTGGTGAGCGCGATGCCCGGCGCCTGCTCGCCGTCCCGCAGCGTGGTGTCGAGAAAGCGGATCCGGTCGGGCCCTGGCGCGTGCGCCTGGCCGGTGCGTACGGCGTCAGGCATCGGCGCCCGCTGCGGCGAAGCGCCTCGAACTGCGGGAAGCCGGCCTTCGCCTCGAGCACCCACTCCTTCGCGAACGAGCCGTCGCGGACCTCGGCCAGCAGACGGCGCATCTCCTCGCGCACACGGTCGTCCACGATGCGCGGCCCCCGGGTGAGGTCCCCGTACTCGGCCGTCTCGGAGACCGAATACCGCATCCACGACAGGCCGCCCTCGTAGATGAGGTCGACGATGAGCTTCAGCTCGTTCAGGCACTCGAAGTACGCGATCTCCGGCTGGTACCCGGCCTCCACCAGGGTCTCGAACCCCGCCTTGACCAGCGCCGTGACGCCGCCGCACAGGACGGCCTGCTCGCCGAACAGGTCGGTCTCGGTCTCCTCGGCGAAGGTGGTCTCGATCACGCCCGCGCGCCCGCACCCCAGGCCGCAGGCGTAGGCGAGCGCCCTGGCCTTTGCGGTCCCGGTGGCGTCGCGCTCCACAGCGAGCAGCCCCGGCGTCCCCGCTCCTTCCAGGTAGGTCCGGCGGACCAGGTGGCCGGGCGACTTGGGGGCGACCATCGCCACGTCCAGCCCCTCCGCCGGGCGGATCTGGTTGAAGTGGATGTTGAAGCCGTGCGCGAACATCACCAGGTTCCCGGGCGACAGGCCCGGCGCGATCTCCACGTCGTAGGCCGCGGCCTGCGCGGTGTCGGGCAGGAGGATCATCACCACGTCCGCCTCCGCGGCCGCCTCGGCCGTGGACGTGACCCGAAGGCCGGCCTCCTCCGCCGCCGGCCACGACTTCGAGTCCTCGCGCAGGCCGACGCGGACGTCGAAGCCGGAGTCCCGCAGGTTCAGCGCGTGCGCGTGGCCCTGGCTGCCGTAGCCGAGGACCGCGATGCGCTGGCCGTCCAGGGCCGTCGGGTCGGCGTCGCGCTCGTAGTAGATGGTCGCCATCGCTGTCGTTCCTCCCCTCAGCGCCCCGCGGCTGCCAGCTTTGGCCCGCGACTGGCGCGTTCCTTGATCCCTCCGTCGCCCCGGGCCAGAGCCACGAGGCCGGTCCGGGCCATCTCGACGATCCCGAACCCCTCCAGCAGCTCGCGAAGGGCCTCGAGCTTGTCCGGCGTCCCGGTGGCCTCGACGGACAGCGTCCGATGGCTCACGTCGACGATGCGCGCTCGGAAGATTCCGGCGATCTCGATGGCCCGGGCCCGGTCGTCCCCGGCCGCGGCCACCTTGAACAGCGCGAGCTCGCGCTCCACCGCCTGGCCCGCCTCGAGCTCGACGACCTTCAGGACGTTGATGAGACGGTTCAGCTGCTTGACCACCTGCTCGAGGGGCTTGCGGTCGACCTCGACCACGATGGTCATCCGCGACAGGCCGGCTTCCTCGGTGGTCCCGACCGCCAGGGAGTGGATGTTGAACCCCCGGGCCGCGAACAGCCCGGCCACCCGGGCCAGGACGCCGGGCCGGTCCTCGACGAGGACGGAGAGCGTGTGGCGGCTCATGCGATCGGTGCCTCCGCCGGATCGCACGCCGGCTCCGCGTCCTCGGGCCCCAGGATGATGTCGTCGTTCGACGCGCCGGCCGGCACCATCGGGAACACGTTCTCGGTCGGGTCGCACCGGAAGTCGATGACGACGCAGCGGTCCTCAATCGAGAGCGCCTTGTCGATCACGGCGTCCACCTCGTCCGGCGTCTCCGCACGCAGTCCGATCCCGCCGTACGCCTCGGCGAGCCGCACGTAGTCGGGGACCTCCTGCGTCAGCGCCACCTGCGACAGGCGCCGGTCGTAGAACAGCTCCTGCCACTGCCGGACCATCCCCAGGTAGCCGTTGTTCACGATGGCGACCGTGATCGGGATGTCCTCGACGGCCGCGGTAGCCAGCTCCTGCGCCGTCATCTGGAAGCAGCCGTCGCCGTCGATGGCAAGCACGCGCTCACCGGGCCGGCCAACCTTCGCGCCAAGCGCCGCAGGAACCGCGAACCCCATGGTCCCCAGGCCCCCCGAGTTGATCCACGACCGGGGCCGCTCGAAGCGCCAGTACTGCGACGCCCACATCTGGTGCTGGCCCACGCCGGCCACGACCACGGCCTCGCCCCGCGTCGCCTCGTGCAGGCGCTCCACCACGAACTGGGGCTTGATGGGACCGTCGACCTCCTGCCGGTAGCGATACGGGAACCGCCGCTTCCACTCCTCGAGCTGCGCGAGCCACGCCGAGCGGTCCGGCGGCCCGCCGGCTGCCTCCTGGGCCCGCTCCACCTCGGCGGCGAGCCGCCCCGTCACGTCCTTCACGTCGCCCACGATGGGGACGTCGGCCCGGCGGTTCTTGCCGATCTCGGCGGGGTCGATGTCGACGTGGATGACCTTGGCGTGGGGGGCGAACGTGGCCAGCTGGCCGGTCACCCGGTCGTCGAACCGCGCGGCCAGCGCGATCAACAGGTCCGCCCGCTGCATCGCCGTGACGGCCGTGTAGGACCCGTGCATCCCGGGCATGCCGAGGCACAAGGGGTCCGAGTCCGGGAAGGCGCCCCGGGCCATCAGGGTCGTCACGACCGGCAGCCGCCCCAGGCGCGCCAGCCGGCGGAGCTCGTCCCAGGCCTCGACCTTCACAAGGCCGCCGCCCGCGTACACGACCGGCCGCTCCGCGTGCATGATCAGCCGGGCCGCCTCGCGGATCTGGCGCTCGTTCCCGCGTGTCGTCGGCCGGTACCCGGGGAGGTCGACGCCGTCCTCGGCCCGCCACGTGGTCTGGGCCAGCAACACGTCCTTCGGCACGTCGACCAGCACCGGGCCCGGGCGTCCCGTCGTCGCGATGTGGAACGCCTCCCGGATCACTCGCCCGATGTCGGCGGCGTTCGTGACCAGGTAGTTGTGCTTCGTCACCGGCAGCGTGATGCCGGTGATGTCGGCCTCCTGGAACGCGTCGTTGCCCACGACCGCCGTCGGGACCTGGCCGGTGATGGCGACCACGGGGACGGAGTCCATCTTCGCGTCGGCCAGCGCCGTGACCAGGTTGCAGCCGCCGGGGCCCGACGTGGCCATGCACACGCCGGCGCGCCCCGTGGCGTGGGCGTACCCCTCCGCCGCGTGGCCCGCGCCCTGCTCGTGCCGGGTCAGGATGTGCCGGATCGGCGAGTCGAGCAGCGGGTCGTACGCGGGCAGTATCGCGCCGCCGGGGATGCCGAAGACGACCTCGACCCCCTCGGCCTCGAGGGACCGGATGAGCGCCTGGGCGCCGCTCAGCTTCATCGCGCTCCCAGCGCGTCCGGCCTCGCCTCCACCGGACCGGTCGCCACCCGCTCGGTGGACAGGCCGTACCGGGCCGCCAGGGCCCGGCAGGCCCGCTCGAACTCCCACGGGGTCCAGTCGCGCCGCCTGATCTGGAACCCACCGTCGGCTCCGGAGTCGAACGCGGTCTCCAGGTACACGGCCTCGTCCTCGAAGAACCGGGAGAACGCCTCCCAGGCGTCGCCGGCCGGGAAGTCCAGCTTGACCTGGCCGGGGCCCTCCCACAGGGCCGCGCCGACCACGGTGCCGTTCTGCCTGAACTCGTATCGCATGTGCTCCTCCTTCCGGGTGTGCGCCGATTCGGTCCGTTCGGTGTGTTCGGTGTGTGCGGGATTTCGGGGAAAACAAAAGACCCCCCGCGAAGGGCGAAGGGTCTCTGGCGCGGACGGGCGGCCGTGGGCCGTCCTGCCCGCGCCTAGGTAATAAGTACGAGGGCCAGGTACCTGCTCGCGGCGGTCCTGGGTGTGGTCGACATGTTGGCGGCGGAGTCTACGGCGGAATCCGGCTTTGTCAAGTCCGCACCACGATCAGCCCGTCACCGCGCCCTCCGACGAGGATCCCACCAGCCGGGCGTACTTGGCCAGGGCCCCGGTCGTGTACCGGGGGGCGAGCGGCGCCCACCGCGCCCTCCGGCGGTCGAGCTCGTGGCCGTCCACCTCGAGGTCGAGCCGTCGCCCCTCCACGTCCAGCACGATCGGATCGCCCTCCTCGACGAGGCCGATCGGCCCGCCCACCGCGGCCTCCGGGGCGATGTGGCCGACCGCGAACCCGTGGGTGGCCCCGCTGAACCGGCCGTCCGTGACGAGCGCGACATCGCGGCCCAGGCCCACCCCCACGACCGCCGCCGTCACGGCGAGCATCTCGCGCATCCCGGGGCCGCCCCTCGGACCCTCGTAGCGCACCACGATGACGTCCCCGGGCTGGATCCGTCCCTCCGTCACCGCCCGGAACGCGTCCTCCTCCGAATCGAACGGGCGGGCCCGGCCCCGGAACTCGCCGCCCTCCATCCCCACCACCTTGGCCACGGCCCCCTCGGGGGCGAGGGACCCCCGGAGGACGGCCGTCCCGCCCCACGGGTGGATGGGCTCCGTCACCGCGCGGACGACGGTCCCGTCCACCGCCGGGGCGCCCTCGAGGTTCTCGGCGACGGTCTTCCCTGAGGCGGTCATCGTTTCGCCATGGAGCAACCCAGCGTCGAGCAGCTCGCGCATCACGGCCGGGACGCCGCCCACGCGGTCGAGGTCCGCCATGACGAACCGGCCGGAGGGCCGGAGGTCGCCGAGGTGCGGGGTGCGCCGGCTGATCCGGTCGAAGTCGTCGAGGTGGAGCTCCACGCCGGCCTCCCGGGCGATGGCCAGCAGGTGCAGGACCGCGTTGGTCGACCCCCCCAGCGCCATCTCAACCGTGATCGCGTTCTCGAAGGCCGCCCGGGTCAGGATGTCGCGGGGCCGGAGGCCCACCTCGAGCAGCCGCACCACCGCTTCACCCGACGCCCGGGCGGCCTCGTCGCGGCGGGGATCGATCGCGGGAATGGACGCCGTTGCCGGAAGGGACATCCCCAGGGCCTCCACTGCGGCGGCCATCGTGTTCGCCGTGTACATGCCCGCGCACGAGCCGGCCCCCGGGCAGGCGACGCGTTCCAGCTCGTCGAGCTCACCCTCGGTCATCCGTCCAGCCGCCGCGGCGCCGACGGCCTCGAAGACGTCCTGCACCGTCACGTCGCGGTCCCGGAATCGCCCCGGCATGATGGTCCCGCCGTACAGGAACACCGTGGGCAGGTTCAGGCGTGCGGCGGCCATCACCATCCCCGGCAGGCTCTTGTCGCACCCCGCGATGGTGACCGCGCCGTCGAGGCGCTCGGCGTGCATGACCAGCTCGACCGAGTCGGCGATGACCTCGCGCGAGACGAGCGACGCCCGCATCCCCTCGTGGCCCATGGCGATCCCGTCGGAGACCGCGATCGTGGTGAACTCGATGGGCACGGCGCCGGCCGCCCGAACGCCCTCCTTCGCCGCGGCGGCCAGGCGGTTCAGGTGCACGTTGCACGGCGTGACCTCGTTCCAGCTCGACGCCACGCCGACCTGGGGCTTGGCGAAGTCCTCATCGGTCAGCCCCACGGCCCGGAGCATCGCCCGGGCCGGGGCTCGCTCCGGCCCCTCGGTGACCTCCCGGCTCCGCCCCCGCCACGCACCGCTCGTCATGTCGCCTCCCGCGTCCGCCGGCCGAAAGCGGGAAGCCTAGCGCGAACCGTGGGGAAGTCGAGCCGGCGGACGGCCACCCGGGCCCGGTGGGACAATCACGACCCGATGGCGACGAAGGAGCGCGACGTCTCTCCCGCCCTGCATGCCGCCCGTGACGCCCTCGACGCCCACCGGTGGAAGGAGGCCTTCGACCTCCTGGTCCGGGCCGACGGCGAAAGTCCGCTCGAACCCGAGGACCTCGAGGCGCTGGCTGAGGCCGCATGGTTCACGGCACGGGCCGACCTGGCCATCGAGGCCAAGGAGCGGGCCTTCAAGGCGTACCTCGACCGCGGCAGCCGGCCGCAGGCCGCGGCGCTCGCGTTCGACATCGGCCGCGAGCACGTCATGAAGCGGAAGTTCTCCATCGCGTCGGCCTGGGCCCGACGGGGCGAGCGCATCCTCCAGGACGAGCCGGAGGGCTTCGCCCACGGCTACCAGGCCCTCTCGCAGAGCTCGAGCGCCGAGGCAGCCGGTGACGTCGACCGGTCCACCGCCCTCGCGGCGATGGCCGTCGAGCTCGGCGCCCGGTTCGGGGACCCGGACCTCCAGGCCTGGGGGCTCCTGCAACAGGGAGCGCTCCTGATCCGGGTGGGGCGGACCGAAGACGGCTTCCCCCTCATGGAGGAGGCGACCATCGCGGCCGTCAACGGCGAGCTCAGCCCGATGGCGACCGGGGTGGCCTACTGCGCCATGATCGCGGCCTGCCGCGACACCACGGACTACCAGCGGGCCACCGAGTGGACGGAAGCCGCCCACCGGTGGTGCGAGCGACAGGCCATCAACGGGTTCCCCGGCGTCTGCCGCGTCCATCGTGCCGAGATCGTCGCCCTCCAGGGCGCCCTGGAGAGCGCCGAGCAGGAACTGCGGCAGGCCACCGAGGAGCTGGCCGGGTACAACGCGACGCCGCCGCTCGCCGACGGCTTCTACGCTCTCGGCGAGATCCGGTTCCGGCTGGGTGACCTGGAAGGCGCGGAGGACGCGCTGCGGCAGGCCCACGCGCTCGGCCGCTCGCCACAGCCGGCCCTGGCGCTGATCCGTCTGGCCGAGGGGAAGGTCCGCGCCGCGGCCGGCGCGATCACCTCCGCGCTCGCCGAGGGGGCATGGAACCGCTGGGCCCGCGCCCGCATGCTCCCCGCACAGGTCGAGATCGCCGTCGCGGCGGGAGACCCCGCCACGGCCAGGGCGGCCGCCGAGGAGCTCTCCGGGATCGCCGATACGTACGGGTCGCCGGCCCTGCATGCCGCCAAGCACGACGCATGGGGCCGCGTCCTCCTGGCCGAGGGCACGGCCGGGGAGGCGACCCCCGAGCTTCGTACGGCGATCCGCCACTGGCAGCAGGTGGGAGCCCCCTTCGAGGTGGCGAGGGACCGGGTCGTCCTGGCCTCGGCGCTGCGGCAGCTCGATCAGGACGACGAGGCCGACCTGGAGCTCGAGGCGGCGAGGGGGGAGTTCGAGCGGCTCGGAGCCATCCGGGAGGAGGCGGCGGCGGCCGACGCGATCCGGGCGGTGGCCGAGCGGGGAGCCACGCCCGTCACCACCAGGAAGACCTTCCTGTTCACCGACATCGTCGGCTCGACGAGCCTGGCCGAGGCGATGGGCGACCAGGCCTGGGAACACCTGCTCCGCTGGCACGACGACGCCCTTCGGTCGCTGTTCGCCCGGTACGGCGGCGAGGTGGTGAACTCCACGGGCGATGGCTTCTTCGTGGCGTTCGACCAGGCGGGCCGGGCGATCGAGTGCGCCGTCGCCGTCCAGCGCGAGCTCTCCGCGCACCGCCTGACCCACGGGTTCGCTCCCGGCGTGCGGATCGGGGTCCACACCGCGGAGGCCAACCGGCGAGCGGGCGACTACAGCGGCAAGGGCGTCCACGTGGCCGCCCGGATCGCTGCACTCGCGGAGGGCGGGCAGGTCCTCGCGTCCGCCGCGACCGCCGCCGAAGCCGCCGCGCAGTACCCGACGTCCGAGCCCCGTCGCGTCGCGCTCAAGGGCGTGTCGGCCGAGGTCGACGTCGTCTCCATCGCCTGGAGCTGAGCCACCGCGAGGGGATCACTTCACCGGCGGAGCCGAGCCCCCACGCGTTACCGGTGCGGCACCTCGCCGAATGCCTCCTCCTCCCCTCGCTCCATGTACGCGCCTATCGGCTCGCGGTGGCCGCGGTGGTCACGGCCACGTCGGGCCTCGGCGGATCGGCCCAGATCGACTGCCCGATCTCCGGGTCGAAGAAGTGCAGCCACCGCGTGTCCACGAACACCTCGACACGGCTGTCCTCCTCGGCGTTGGTGTTCGCGTCGAACTTCGCGATGAACGTGCTCTGGTTGGCCCGGGCGCTGCTCTCGAGCTCGATGTCGGCCCCCACCTCGGCCGCCAGCTCCTTCGTGTCCTCGGTCAGCACGGGTGGGGCGTCCACGGTGAAGTGCACGAGGACCTCGGAGCCCATGTCCTCGCGGAGGTCCACCTTCGTCGGGATGCGGCGGTCCTCGGGCGCGCCGGACTGGAGCGCCGCGTCCTCCATGTCCTCGGGGCGGATCCCCACGATGACCGTGCGGCCCGCGTAGCCGGCCAGGGCCGGCCGGTCCTGCATGGCCTGATCGTCGACGGCCAGGCGGTTGCCGCCGAACTCCACGAACAGCCGGCCATCGTGGTCTTGACGCACCCGGAGGGCCCCAGCAGCACGAACAGCGTCTCGTCCTCGATGTGCAGGTCGAGCTCGCGGACGGCGACCGTCCCGTCCCGGAAGACCTTCGTGACCTTCTCGAACGTGAGGTCGGCCATCAGGCCGGGCTCACGCCCACCACGTCTCGCTCGATCCCATCGAGCCTGATGTTAGCCATCGATCCGGGAACTTCGGACGGCGACCAGCCGCCGCGGAAGGCCCCATCCGTGGCGCCATCGTGCCCGGGACTCCCGCCAGTGGCCTGCCCCGATACGCCTGGGACGGGCCGCATCGGGGTATGACTCCAGGAGGGCCCCGGGGAAACCAGGCCCGGCGCCCGCCCGTAGACCCATATGGCGCCCCCGGTCCCGAGGAGGTGCTCGATGGACGAGCAGCGGACTGGCTACCGCGGGCGATGGAAGAAGTGGCTGGCGATCTACGCGGCCGCGGCGATCGTCATCTACCTCATCGTCTACTTCGTGTTCTTCCACTCCAGCGGCGGGTATAGCGGCGGTGGAGGCGGCAGCGGCGGCGGAGGCGGCGGGTACTGGATCGTCGCGCTCCCGGCGGCCGCGAGCGCGGGGTGGGCCCGCGTCAGGCGCCGTTTCCAACGGCGATAGCGGCAACTCGGGCGGCGAGGCTGCCTCGAACCGCGAACGAGCCTCAGCTGCGCGGGCGGACCTCGACGACGTCCTCGTTGACCCGGACGTCGAACACCGGCAGGCGTTCGGTGGCCGGCCCGCGCAGCACCCGTCCGTCCGTGAGGAAGAACGTGCTCCCGTGCAGGGGGCAGGCCACCGTCTTGAGCGACCCGGCCACCTTGACGACGCCGCGATCGAGCGGCGCGCCCTGATGCGTGCAGCGGTTGGCCACGGCGAAGACGGACTCGCCCATCCGGTAGAGCATCACCTCGACGTCGTCGATGGTGACGTGCAGCGCCTTCCGCTCCGGTAGCTCCGCGAGCGGCATGGCCGGCCTCCACGCGTCGCCCGGATCCACGTCCATCGTTCCCCCCTCGCCGGTGACCCGAGGACTGTACCCCCTCGCCGGCGGGGAGCGGCCCCGGGTGGCCGGGGCGGCGAGCCGGTTTGAGCGGGGCCATGGACCGACGTAGGGTTCGGCCACGCCATGGGCGAGACGGGCGCACACCCGTCGGCCGAGCCGGCCGCAGAGCCCGCGATCGCGCCGGGCTTCGACGTGCACGCCATGGCGCTGTTCCTGGACGGACGCCATCGCGAGTTCCGCGAACGGATCCGCCGCATCCTGTCGCGGCCCCAGTTCGCCTACCGGTACGGCCTGAGCCGGGGTCGCTACCGCGACCTCGTGATGCGGTGGCTCCGGGAGCTCGCGGACGAGGGGCTGGGGCTGGTTGGCTTCCCCGCCGAGTTCGGAGGCGGGAACGATCCCGCGGGCGGCGTGGTGGTGTTCGAGACGCTGGCGTTCGGCGACCTCAGCCTGCTGGTGAAGTTCGGCGTGCAGTTCGGGCTGTTCGGCGGCGCCATCGCGCAGCTGGGAACGCGGGAGCTTCACGTGCGGTACCTGCACCGAGTGGCCACGCTCCGGCTCCCGGGCTGCTTCGCCCTGACCGAGACGGGCCACGGATCGAACGCCAGGGACAGCCAGACCTCGGCCCGGTACGACCCGCGGGCGCGACGGTTCATCCTGCGGACCCCGGACGACTCGGCCCGCAAGGACTACATCGGCAACGCCGCGGTGCACGGGCGGGAGGCCGTCGTGTTCGCACAGCTCGAGGTGGGCGGCCAGCCGAGGGGCGTCCACGCGCTGCTCGTGCCCATCAGGGATGCAGCCGGCCGCTCCCGCCCCGGCGTCCGCATCGAGGACTGCGGCGAGAAGCTCGGGCTGAACGGCGTCGACAACGGCCGGCTGTGGTTCGACGACGTGCACGTGCCCCGGGAAGCGCTGCTCGACCGCTTCGGCGGCGTTGCGGAGGACGGGACGTACGCGAGCTCCATCCAGGACCCCTCGGCCCGGTTCTTCGCGATGCTCGGCGCGCTGGTCCAGGGACGGGTGAGCATCGCGGCGGCCGCGGTCAGCGCGACGAAATCGGCCCTCACGATCGCCGTCCGCTACGGCGAGCACCGCCGCCAGTTCGGCCCGCCGGGAGGCGAGGAGACCCCCATCGCCCTCGGCGCCGACGGCTGAGGCACGGACGTCCGTCCCGGAGAGCGTTCGTCTCCTGGCATGACGGCCGCCAGACCTCCGAGCGCGATCGCTAGACTCGGAGAGACTCACGCCGCAGGCCTGTGGGGCACGAATACCTTCTAGGATTCGCGGATGCTGCTGCTCTTCGATCTTCTCATGCGTCGAGCGCTGGGCATGCTCGGCCGCGGTTCCTCGATCCGGGCCCTGGAGCTCGAGAACGCCGTCCTTCGCCACGAGGTCAGGCTCCTCCGCCGCCACCGGCGCTCGCTCGACTTGCGCTTCGATCGGGCCGTGCTCGCCGCGGCCAGTCGGGCCATCCCCCGTGAGCGGTGGAGCCTATTCCTGGTCCGGCCCCAGACGCTGCTCCGGTGGCACCGGGAGCTGGTCCGAAGGAAGTGGACCTACAAGAGGAAGGGCAGACCGGGTCGACCCCCGATCGACCGGGAGGTCCGCGCCCTCATCCTCCGGCTGGGAAGGGAGAACCGTCGGTGGGGATGCGTCCGCATCCAGGGCGAGCTTCGAAAGCTCGGGATCCGCGTGGGGGCGACCACCATCAAGCTCGATCCTCCGCCGTTCCGGCCTGGGTCCGTCCTCCCGGGGACCAGACCAGGACTGGCGGGCGTTCCTCCGGTCCCAAGCCTCCGGCATCCTGGCATGCGACTTCTTCAGCGTCGAGACGATCACGCTTCGGACGATCTACGTGCTCTTCTTCATCGAGATCTCCACCAGGTCGGTGCACGTCGCCGGTGTCACCGAGCATCCCGACTCGGCCTGGGTCACCCAGCAGGCCCGCAACCTCGCCATCGCCGACCGCCTGCGGCGCGTCCGGTTCCTGATCCGCGACCGGGACGCGAAGTACCCACGGTCCTTCGACGAGGTGTTTGCCACGGAGGGCGTGCGCATCGTCCGCTCGCCGATCCGCGCGCCAAAGGCGAACGCCGTGTGCGAGCGGTGGGTAGGCACGGTTCGCCGGGAGTGCCTGGACCACCTCCTCGTCCTCGGTCGCAGGCACCTCGAGCGTGTCCTCGCCTCCTACGTCGCCCACTACAACGGCTCCCGCCCGCACCGAGCACTCGACCTCCAAAGCCCCGAACCTCGAGGCGACCCGCCACCGACGGTCGACCCTCGGACGGTGCGACGCCGGGACATCCTGGGCGGGATCGTGCGCGAGTACGAGCTGGCCGCCGCCTGAGGGGATGTGGGTGCGATGAGTGAGGAGCGAGGTGCGCCGCGGATGTTCCTCGTTGCTCGAAACCCCCAGCCCGACACCAAGCTCCCCTACCTGCTGAAGCTCCCCCTGGAGGGCGGCCTGGTCCTGAAGGCCCGTGACACGTGGCCGACGACCTCCCGGGTGTACTGCCATCCGTTCGAGGAGGAGTGGCCCGAAGACCCGGACATCTTGGAGGAGGTCCCGGTCCTTTCCTGCCGGCGGCGGGGAGCCGCGATCGACCTGGTGCTCGACCGTCCCCGCCTGGCTCGCTCCCAGTTCGTGTTCACCGAGGTGAAGGGGCGCCCGGCCATCTTCTGGCAGACCCAGAAGACGGCGCGGACGGCGAACCCCGGCGGGCGGGTCCCCCGCCGCCGGGCCCTCACCTCCGGGTTCACCATCGCCGTTGACTCCAGGGAGCGCTACGGCTACCGGTTCGCCGGGCGAGAGGTCCGAACCGAACGGACCGCGCTCCCCGCGGGGGACTACGCGGTCCGGGACGAGGACGGCGTCATCGCGGCGGTGGAGCGCAAGAGCCTGGAGAACCTGGCCGCCACCCTGTCCGACGGGACCCTGGCTTTCCAGATGCAGCGTCTGGCCGAGCTTCCCCTCTCCGCCGTGGTGGTGGAGGGGCGGTACCCGTCGCTCCTGTCCTCCGAGTACGCACCGGGAGCGTGGCTCGGCGACGTCCTGGCTCGACTCCAGGTCCGCTACCCCGAGGTCCAGATCGTCTTCGCCGACTCCCGTCGGTTCGCCGAGGAGTGGACCTACCGATTCTTGGCCGCCGCGATCGCCGACGCGCCCGGCGAGACTCCGGCGTGAGGACCGGTCATGGCGGTAGCTCGCCGCTGAGCCTGTTCGCCAACGACGAGGAACAGGCACACGACTCCATCCCGAGCGAACTTCGGTTTCCGATCCCCACAGGTTCTGCCAGCCCTGCTCCGCCGGCGAGGTGATTCTCGAGGACTGGACGACTACTTGCGTGATGTGGCCGACTATGTCTTCACTCAACCTGGTGTCGGGTCTACCTGACTCCCCTTGGATCACGGCTGTCAATGACAAGCCCTACAGCACCGTCAATCGGGAGGAGCGGCACTACTGCGCGCTGCTGGCCAACGCCCCGGCCAGGAGGCGCGACCATCCAGGTTCCGAGCCCGATGAGCTTAGGGGGGACGATTCCGCAGTCGATACCTGAAGACATGAGCACTTCAGCCGAAGCGTCGGGTCCGGCTGCGCTAGCTTCCAGCTACCCAGGGCATTGGCAACTCGGCGAGCGCTTGGCTGATGAGATGTGGAACTCCTCCACAGGCATTGGCGACATGCCGGACGAGATCATCCACACTGTGGTGAACAACCTCGCGCCTATCGTCAGGAAGCGTGGGAAGAAGATGTTTCGGCGAGCGGACCGCACAGAGGCAATGCTCGATGCCTTGGAGGAAGGGTTCGCCCAGCGACTCACCTCACTTCTTATGCAGCATCGAGGTTGGAGGAACCGCATCTAGGCCAGGGCCTCGTCCGGACGCTCAGCGCGGGTGGGGTTACAAGGAGGTCCCGTAGAAAGGGAGGGCGGCGTGAGTAAGCGAGTCACCATGACGAACTTGGGCAAAGCCCAGTCAGTGCGCTGGGACCCAGCACTCAAAACGATAGCGTTCGAACTCGATCGAGCCCAGACACAAAAGTTGGCCGCGGCGCTGGCAGTGTATGCGTCAAAGGGTTACGGCACGCTGCTCTGGGCGGCGAAAGGCCGTCCGTCGGCGAACAACATGAACGCCTACGTGTCGGCGGTGACCTAAGAGCGGAGAACCCAAAGCCCGCAGAGCGTACGCCGAGGACTAGCAAGGACTCACTGCAAGGCGCGCTTGGACCGGTCGCCGCGCCCGATGATGGATTCTCTGGCGGACACTCTGATCGAGCACTCGGGCCAGCTTTGCTTGACGCGTGAAGGGTGCCAGAACTCCGATTTGCCTCCTCATCAGCGCGGTCCGGTAGCATCCCCCGGGGGGGGTTCATGTCGATGCTGTACGCCTTGCTCCGCAGGCTGCTCGGCCGTCGTGCGCGTTCCAAGCGCGGACAGACCCTGGAGATCGAGGTCGCGGTGCTCCGGCACCAGCTGAAGGTCCTGGGCCGTCAGGTCGGGCGGCCTACGTTTCGCCCCTTCGATCGGGCCTTCCTCGCTGCCGCCGCTCGCATCCTTCCGCGGGACCGGTGGTGGGGATCGTCCGGCTCACCGAGTCAGGAGAGCCGATCTTCGAGGAGCTCAATCGGGTGAGGACCCACCGCAACCGGGACCTCTCCGGAACCTACCGCTGGTACAACGAGTACCGGCTCCCGGCCGAGGAGGGAAGGGGGACGGTGACCGTGCGCCTGCACGGTACGAGGGAAGACCGGGAGCGCCGGCTGAACCGGCCCGAGAACGTGCGGGTGATCCCTCCCACCGATCCCGACTTCGCCAAGCTGTATGCGCGGCGGAACGACGCCGAGTCCATCAACCGGGCGCTCGACGACTCACTGTACCTGGGTCGGGCCCACTCGAAGGGCCAACTCCGCCAGCAGGCCGAGCTCCTCGGATATGCGCTCCTCGTGAACTCCCTCGCGCTCGATCGGCACCGCCGGCGCCGCGAGGCCTCCGCCGCGTAGCCGGCGATCGCAACCACCCCCGCCGAACCCGGGACGGAACTTGCTTCGTCCAGGCCAGATGGTTCCGGCCAGGCCGAGATCCGTCTCAATCTGGGCCCTCGGCTCGATAGACTGACCGCTCGAAGGCCGTCGATGCAGGTCAGGGGGTTTCCTCCCACGTTTTCTGCATCCCCCGCCCCCGTCGGGCTGGTGCGAAACCCACTTTCTGCTGGTAGCGGTCACATTTCGCTCCCTCTGGGGAACGGATTTCCTTGATATGGGAACGCGACCGGCTTGATCGTCACCGACTACGTGCATCAGTTTGCAACCCTTCAACGCAGCAGCCCGCGTGCCCCATTTCGTCCGTATTCCTCCTGATTTTAGAAAGAATCCCACGAACGAGGATCGAGCGCGGTAGTGGGTCTGGCCTTGCGAGCCGCCATAAGGTTTGAGGGAACCGAGCGGTTCCCGCGAGGAGGTAGCCACATGGCTGGCGATCCGATCGAGGAGCCCCCCGAGGTCACAACAAATAGTGACAGGGAACCGGACGTGCCGGGTGCATCGGGCCAACTGTCCGGCAACGATTCGATCGTCGAAGTCCTCATTCGGGCATCGGCCCTGTCCCCGAGGCAGGAGCATGCCGCACAGCTGAAAGCTTTGGGCTGGAGTGACACGGAGATCGCGGAGGAGATCAAGGTCAACCGGGCGACAGTTTGGCGGTGGCGGAGCCACTTGGGCTTTCGGCTGCGGATAAGCCAGTTGCAGGCAGAGGCTGCCGACGCTGCGGCCGGCGCTTTCGCGGAGACAGTCCGACTCTCCGTATCCTTGATCAAGGAGGAGGTCGAGCGACGGAACTGGCAAGCCGCTGCGCTCATGCTTCGCTTGGTTGGCCCAGAGTTCGTCAAGGCGTACGTTCGTCAGAAGCCTCGAGATCTTGACGAGATGTTGGCCGCCCTCGGGCTCGAACGTCAACTGCGAGCCGACTTCGCCTCGATAGTCCCGACGGAGCGACGGAGCGGATTGCTGAAGCACCTCGAACACATGGCTTCGACCGAGGCTCCGGAGGAGAGACGAGACCGCATGTTGGCGATCGCCGCCACCACCACCCCCGAACTGGGGCGCTCTCGTGACCCCGGTATCCGGGAGTTGCCGGCAGAAGAATTGCAGCAGGCATTGGAAGGATTGAGCGAGCGCGTTTCGATGCTCGCCCGGGCCAGGGTCTTCATTGGCGACGAGGACAAGGATTGGACCCTGACCCCGGACAAGGCACTCGAGCAGGTCAATAGAGCGGACGACCTGGTGTTCAATGAGGAGAACAGGATCGTGACAGCTCCCGAAGCGATCGCGGCAGCCCGACATCTTTCCAGAGCTCTCGTCATCGTCCTCCGGTCGGTTGACGCGATCGTCGGTGCTGCCCACAGAGACGGCGTGGCTAATGCTGAGCGGCTGGTCGAGTCACTTCAGGTGGATTCCAGTGCTGAGAGCTCGGGCGCTGACTTGCTAAGGGCACTCAGGGACCTTGACATCATGATCGCCGAGGCTGCATGGGCGATGGGAGATCCGCCAGCAGGTTCGGCCAGATAAGGCCTGTGAGGTAGGCCGCTGGCTGGTCGGCAAGCGGTAGGCGGCCGGGCTCAGGCCCACCGGTTTCCCGGCGGGTGCGTCGCTTCCGGCTCACCGTGGCCACCGCTTCGCCAGTCCGTGCTTGGTGCTCGCGAAGATGGCCAGACGTTCGTGGGCGTAGCGGTCGACGGAGCAGAAGCACCGGGCAGAATTGCCCGAGCGGTAGTACGGAGCCCACCGCCGGAGCGCCCGGCTCACCTCTTCTGCCACCGCCGGCACCGAAAACCCCACGAAGCGTCGGTCCGTTGCCGCCCTGATCCGCTCCCGTATGGCCGCCATGGCCCGCCGGGACGGCCAGTGCTGGAGGTACCACCGCCCTCGCCACTTCCAGGACTCCACCTTGTGGCAGTGAAAGCCCAGGAAGTC
>WNFU01003787.1_pt1 | contig 24031 bp, 20 predicted proteins | sample 5400121 | NCBI WGS metagenome assembly WNFU01 (sample SAMN13153360, study PRJNA577476) | soil metagenome | isolation source: 100 cm soil or saprolite under grassland replicate 1 | place: USA:California | collected 2016-06-15
TCCACCTCGGCCAAAAGGCCGTTTCGCCCGTCGACGACGAGGTCGGTCGCCTGTCCCACACGCGTCGTTACGAGCGGCACGCCGGTCGCCATCGACTCGAGCACGGCCTTCGGCCCGCCTTCCTGCCGCGACGTCACCAGGCACACGTCGACGTCGTGATACGCCCGCGCCAGCTCGTCGCGTGAACCTGCGACGAGGTGCCGGTGCGGGATCCCGAGACGCTCGAGCTCCCGGCGGACGTAACCGCGTGCTGGGCCCGTCAGAAGCACGGACAGCTCAGGAATGCGCTCGTGGAGCCGGGCAACGACGGCCACGAACGCGTCGGGACCCTTGAGCAGCTTCGGCTCATGCCCTTCTCCCATGCCGACGCCGTCCTTGAGAAAGGAGCCGACGACGAACGTCGAGCCGTCACGCTCCCGGCCCAGCGGGAAGTGCTCGAGGTCGACGCCGATCGGGATCTTGAAGACGCGTTCGCGCGGGACGCCGGCACCGACTACGAGCTCTTGCATCTCGTCGTGCGTGACCTGGACGCGGTCAATGCGGCGAGCGTTGGCACGGAGCACGTCGTAGGCGCGGTCGAACTCGGGATAGCCGGGCGTTCCAGGACAGCCGTGGAAGTAGCTGAGACCCAGCCGGTGCGACGACTTGAGCCAGCGGGGCTGCAGGGCGTTGAAGTGGTTGTGCTGGAAGACAGCCTGTCGTCGCGCGAAGCGAAGGAGCGGATTCCATCCCACTGGGTAGCCGAGCCGGCGTGCCGTCGCGACGAGCCGTGCGCGATCGTCGTCGATCGACCAGCCGAGCCTGTCACCGACGACGAATAGCCTCACGCCGACAGAGCGTCGAGATACCTGTCCGCCACCTCGGAGAGCGACGGCACCTGAATGGCGGCACGACGCTCCTCCAGTTCATCGCGTAAGCGTGCCAACGCCACGGGCAGTTCTTCCGCGTCGACGAACGCGATGCCTCCCTCGCCTACGAGCTCCGAGTGACCGCCGCTCCGCAGAAACGCGGCGGGAAGGCCGCAGGCGAGTCCTTCGAGCAGCGCGTTCGAGCACGGATCGTCGCGGCTGGCCGCGAGAAAGACATCGTGTGCGCGCAGCAGATCCGCCAGCGGTTCCGACGCAAGGGGGCCGACGACTCGAATGCGGTCGAAACGCTCGTCCGTGTTGCCGGCGAACGTCACCTCGTACGAATCGAAGTCGAGGTTGCGGTCAACCCACGCGAGGATTTCTGCCCCTTTGCGCGGGTTGGCCGACCAACTGGTGGCGATCACGCGTAGGCGCCTGCCGTCGAGAGGTTCTCTGATCTGCGGCGGATGAAAGATCTCGGGATCGACCGTGTTGTGGACGACGGTCGGGTTGCGCAGCGCGAAACCGAGCTCGGCGTGCTTCTCCAGGCTGAAGCGGGACTGCAGGATCGTCACATCGGCGAGCGCGTTGATCGCCGCGATGCGCCGGTCGGTGCCGTCGTCGAAGCCGCGGTAGACCCCCACGGGACCGTCGACGCGGTGCACCATCCGGACGCCGTCGCGTGCGAAGCGGCGCAGGCGCGCGAAGTCGAAGTTGAACGAGTTGTAGAGACAGGCCGGCGTCCGCCCCGAGAGGCGATTCACCTCGACCGCGATTCCTCGCCTTTGCAGCTCGCGGAGCAGCGCGATCAGAAACTGGTTGCCGCCGCCGTACGGCGGCGGGTGGAACTCGTGGAACACCGCGAGGTCGCTGCGTCCACGGCGCGACGCGATCCAGTCGCGCTCCGTTTCGGCGCGCCGAAGCAGCGTCCTTACGAAGCGGCGCACACGATCTCCCAGAGCGTGTCCGTGTAGCGCTTCCACGTGTAGTCGCGCTCGACCGTCTCACGTGCGCGGCTGCCGAGGGACCGCGCGTCGGAGAGCGTCTCGAGCAGCGCGCGCTCGAATGCGTCGGCGTCGCCGGGCTCGATGAGCCGACAGTTGACACCGTCTGCCAGTCCATAGCCCTCCGCGATCGCGTCGGTACGCGACGCGACTACCGGCTTTCCCAGCGCCATCGCCTGCAGCAGGACCGTGGTCGCACCGCTATAGCTATTCGGCCGTACCGGGAGTGCGACGACGCGCGCGCCGGCGAGGCGGTCGCGAACGTCTTCGAGCTTGAGGTCGGTCTCCAGCGAGACGTGGCCCGGCAGCGCACCGAGCGCGCGCGCGTGCTCCGTCGTCGCGACGATGCGAAACGACAGCTCCGGGTGCCGTTCCGCGACGGTGCTCAGCAGCTCGAAATCGCGTTTGGGATCGGCGCCGACCGCGACGACGTCGACTTCGGGCCCACGCTCACCGGGACGGAACGCCTCGACGTCGACGCCGAACGGCACGAATCTGATCTCGGGCGGGTCGTGACCGATCCAGTCGCGCAGCCACTCCGCCTCCGCTCGCGAATAGGTGACGATCGTGCGCGCCCGGCGCAGCGCGCTCGCGTACAAGCCGCGCCGCCGAACCTGCATGAGCCGCTCGGGAAGCCCGATCGGGCTGTACACGATCGGCGGTCGCACCACTCCGGCCCGTTTGAGCAGGAGCAGCGGGAGGCCGACGGTATCCGCCGTCGCGAAGATCACGTCTGCCTCGTTGGCCGTGCGCAGCGACCCGAGAATGGAGGCGAAGTCGCCGCCGTACCCCCCGGTGAGCCGCAGCAGCCGATTGAGCACCGTCGCGGTCGCGCGCGCCCACAGCGGCGGCACGCCGCGCTCGAGGTTGTGCCGCACGTGAGCCCCGTGCGCGCGGATCTCGTCGAGCCCGAAGAGCCGGTAGCGGTCGAGCGACTCGGGGGCGCGAAGTCCAGCGCGTCGCTCCGGCGCGTCCCGGAAGGCGAAGAAGACCGTCGGCATCAGCTTGCCTTTCGCAGCCGAAAGACGAGCCTTGCGATCTCCGTCCCCTGCTCGTTCGTCGCCGTGTGAGGCGGCTGTTCCTCGGCCAGCAGCTCTTCCCCGATCAGCGGCTTGAAGAGCGTGCGCAGCTCGCTGAGCCCCGAGAACACGATCCGGTCGGCCGCGCTCGCCTGAGCGCGAATAGGGACCTCGACGGCGACGACCGCGCCGTCGCGCGCGACTCGGCCGATCTCGCGCACCACCCGCTCCGCGTCGTACGAGTGCTCGAGCGCGTGCGAGGCGTAGACCACGTCGAACGAATCCTCGGGAAAAGACATCTCGTGCATGTCCATCACGAGAATGTCGGCGCGCTGCGAGAACACGTCGATCCCGACCACCTCCTCGAATCCTCGTGCCCGGAAGCGGTCGAGCTCGAGCGCGTTGCGGCAGCCGACGCAGAGAACCGAGCCGCCGGAGGGCTGCTCCTCGGCGACGGAGTTAATCAGCGCCACCGCGCCGGCGCCCGGATCGGTCTCGCGCTTCGACAGAGTTCGCCGTAGCTGCGTGGCCAGGTAGTCGCGGTAGTCGGGAGGATGCCGCTTGCCGAGCCTGCGCAGGACGAGCCAATGCGGCGTTTCCTTGAGCCGGCGCGCGCCCGAGCGCAGGCGCGTCCGGACACCTGGGCGATCGAGACGCATGCGGCGATCGTACGCGGCGCCGCCCAGACCGGCGCGTCATCTAGCATCGGCGCGGTGAGCCAGACCGAGATCAAGCCGCCCGAAGACATCGTCGCGGCAGAGCGTCTCGATGACGAGGCTCATCTTCAGCCGGACCGGCGCACTGTCGTAATCCGGCCCGCCACGCGTTGGCCGCGGCTCGACGTGCGGGAGCTCTGGCACTACCGCGAGCTCATGTTCACCCTCGTCTGGCGCGACATCGTCGTGCGCTACAAGCAGACGTTTCTCGGCGTCACGTGGGCGGTGCTCGTTCCGGCACTGACGACGACCGTGTACGTGATCGTCTTCGGCAAGTTCGCGAACTTCCCTCACGGCAACACGCCGTACCCGGCCCTCGCTGCGGCCGGCGTGGTTCCAATGCAGTACTTTGCCTCCGCCCTCGCGTCGTCGAGCACGAGCCTGGTCTCCAACCTGACCCTCGTGACGAAGGTGTACTTTCCCCGCGTCCTGCTGCCCATCGCGGCCGTGATCACTCCGCTCGTCGACTTCATCATCGGCCTGGCGGTCCTCTTCGTGGTGATGGCCATGTACGGCACGTGGCCGGCGAGCCCAGCCCTCGCGCTCGCCCCCGTGTTTATCGGGCTCGCCGTTGTGACCGCCCTCGGGATCGGCTTCCTCCTGTCGACGTTCACTGCACGCTGGCGCGACGTGCCGTACATGATCCCGGTGTTTCTGCAGGCCCTGCCGTTGGTGTCAGGCGTGATGTACGCGCTCGACGAGGTCCCGACGAAGTGGCAGTGGATCTTCTCCTTGAATCCCATGGCGGCCGTCATCGCCGGCTGGCGATGGGCGATCCTCGGCGAGGCAGCGCCGCGGTTGGGTCAGACCGCGGTGAGCGTCGCGGTTGCCTCGCTGGTCTTCGCCCTCGGGCTGGCGGTCTTCCGCACCAACGAGCCGAGGTTCGCGGACACGATCTGATGGCCCTCGCAATCGAAGCTCACGAGCTGTCCAAGCGGTACCGCCTCGGGCAGATGCAGGCCGCCTACGGCACGCTGCGCGACTCGCTGGAGCGTGCGGCCGCGCGGCTCACAGGCCGCGTCGCGCCCCAAGCGCGAGAGGAGGTCTGGGCGCTCCGCGACGTCAGCTTCAGCGTCCGCGAGGGCGAGGTTCTCGGGGTCATCGGGCGCAACGGCGCGGGCAAGTCGACGTTGCTCAAGGTCCTGACACGAATCACAGCGCCGACGTCGGGTCGCGCCGTCATCCGTGGTCGCGTCGGCAGTCTCCTGGAGGTGGGAACCGGGTTCAACCCGGAGCTGACCGGCAGGGAGAACGTGTTCCTCAACGGCTCGATCCTGGGCATGAAGCGCCGGGAGATCCAGCGCAAGTTCGGCGACATCGTCGAGTTCTCCGGAATCGAGAAGTTCATCGACACGCCCGTGAAGCGCTACTCGAGCGGAATGTACGTGCGGCTGGCGTTCTCGGTCGCTGCGCATCTCGAGCCCGAGATACTTCTCGTCGACGAGGTGCTTGCCGTCGGCGACGCGGAGTTCCAGCAGCGCTGCCTCGGCCGCATGGAGGACTTCAGCGGCACCGGCCGCACTGTTTTGTTCGTTTCGCACAACATGCAGACGATCAACCAGCTCTGCGACCGGGTGATCTGGATCGACGGCGGCTCGATCATGGACGACGGCGATCCGTCGCAGGTGGTGACGAACTACCTGCACAGCACGTCGTACGCGACCGGCGCGCACGTCGCGTGGCCGGACGACGACTCGGCTCCGGGTGATGACCTCGCGCGACTCCTCTCGGTTCGCGTGATCGACGAAGATGGGAATACCGTCGACACGAGCGACGTCCGCGAGCCCGTCGGAATCGAGATTCGCTACCGCGTCCTCCGGACAGGCCCGCCGGTTTTCGCGAAGATTCGAGTCGTCGAGCCCCGGGGCACCGCCGCTTTCAACGCACTGGACACTTCACGCCACGCCGACGAGTCACCGGGGCCCGGCGTCTACGCGTCGACAGCGTGGATTCCGGCGAATCTCCTCACGGAGGGAACGACAAAGGTCGACGTTGCTGTCTGCACGCTGCACGCGCCGAAGCTGCACCAGCGCGCACAGCGATACGAGGCCGTCGCGTTCACAGTCTTCGATCCTGGTGACGGAGACAGCGCGCGGGGACGCTTCACCGGCCCGCTCAGCGGTGCCGTCCGCCCGCTGCTCGAGTGGACGGTCGACCGCATCGAGTGAAGCGGGCGATCCTTCTCCGCTTCCACAGAGCACCACTCGTCTGCCGCTCGCGGGTCGCGCTGCTGCGGGAGCTGAATCCCGGCGTCCCGGTATACGGCGTCTGCGGAGACGACCAGCCGCTCCTCCGCGTCTTCGGCAGGCGCGTGGTCCCGCTCGACGGCCTCTACACGTCGGACACGAGCGGCCGGCACTGGATGCACCTCGACCTCGTCGTACGCGCCTGGTACCGCGACGTCGGCTCCGACGTTCCCTTCGACGTCCTCCACCTCGTGGAATGGGATCTCCTTCTCCTCGAGCCGCTGGAGAAGCTTTACGCATCGGTGCCCGAGGGAGCGGTCGGGCTCACGGCATTGACTCCGGTCTCCGAGCTCGAGGCCCAGTGGACGTGGTTGCGACGCGAAGAGGAGCGTCGTAGCTGGGAGGAGTTGCTCGAAGTTGCGCGAGCCGACTGGGGCTACGACGGTATGCCCTACGGCTGTGTGGGCCCCGGCCCGGTATTTCCGCGGGCGTTCCTGGACGCCTACGCTGCCGCTGAGCCACCCCTGCTGGCGCACGACGAGCTGCGCCTGCCGCTCTTTGCCCAGATCCTCCGCTTTCCGCTGGTCGACAACGGCCTGCGCGGCCCCTGGCGCGGCGAGCGGGAGCACCCGTTTTTCCACTTCCGCGGCTCGGAGATCGAGCTCGAAACAATCCGGGACGAACTGGCGAAGCCGGACGGCGCTCGAGCGTTCCATCCAGTGCGCCGGAGGCTGGACCACGAGATGATTTTCGGATGAGGCTCCGCGGCCGGTCGAAGCTCGAGGGAATGATCGGCGGCCTCGAGGAGGAACTGCTCACACGTCTCGCGAGGGAGGTCGAAGAGGGCTGCATCGTCGAGATCGGAAGCTGGCGCGGCATGAGCACGATCGCGCTTGCGAAAGGTGCGCAGGTCCCGGTCTATGCGATCGAGCCGCACGAGCAGTTCACTGGCGTCCTCGGCGGCACGTTCGGCCCGATCGACCGCCGCGCCTTCTTCGAGAACTTGCTCCGCGCCGGAGTCGTGGAGCAAGTGCGGCTCGTGAATCTCTCGTCGGAGGTCGTCACGCCCGGATGGCAGATGCCGGTCGGGCTGCTCTGGATCGACGGCGACCATCGCTACGAGGCGGTTCGGCGCGACTTTGACTCATGGGAGCCGCACCTACGCGGCAAGGTCGCGTTCCACGATGCCATTCAGCCGACGCTGGGGCCATTCCGGCTGATCGACGAGCTGCTCGCCGACGGCTACGAGCTCGTCGAGCACATCCAGGGCACAAAGGTCTTGCGACGCTCGGCATGAGCGTACTGCGCAGACGCGCACGCGACCGCGCGCAGGGACGCGACCACGCAGACCAGGTTCGCGCTCTCTACTTGGATCTCCTCAAACGCACGTTGACGCGGATCGCGTTCGAGGATGAGGCGGTGATGCCGGGCGACCCGCAACGAGAGCGCATGGCGCTTGATCCGAGCAAGCGTGTGGAAGGGCTGGACTGGCCTGTCCACGCGGAGACGATGATCGGCCTGCGTCGGCTCGACCAGCTCCAAGCAGCGGTCGAGACGGTGCTGCGCGAGAACGTGCCGGGAGACTTGATCGAAACCGGAGTATGGCGCGGCGGCGCCTGCATCTTCATGCGGGGCGTTCTCGCTGCGTACCTCGATACGCAGCGCACCGTCTGGGCCGCCGACTCGTTTCAGGGTCTTCCTCCACCTAACGCCGACGCATATCCCGCAGATCAAGGTGACGTCCATTGGCGCCAGAACGAACTGGTCGTGTCGTTGGAGGAAGTGAAAGCCAACTTCGAGCGCTACGGCCTCCTCGACGACCGGGTGAGATTTCTCGTCGGATGGTTTCGAGACACCCTGCCTGCCGCCCCCATCGATCGGCTGGCAGTACTCCGCTTGGACGGAGATATGTACGAGTCGACGATCGTCGCGCTCGAGGCGCTCTACCCGAAGGTTTCCCCCGGTGGCTTTGTCATCATCGACGACTACGCGCTGGCTCCGTGCCAGCGCGCCGTTCAGGATTTCCGGCGCGCGCGCGCTATCGAGACTCCGGTCGAATGGATCGATTGGACCGGCGCCTACTGGCGTCGCTAGCCGACCCCGTCAGGCCGGCGCGTAGCGCTGCGGCGCTCAGGTCTTCACGGCAACGCGAGCGCCGTGGTCGATCCGGATCAGCAGTAGGGTGAGCTCCTTCTCGCGAACGTATTCGTCGACCGCCTGCCGCGCGCCGCGCCAGTACGCGTAGTCGTCGATGATCAGAACGCCTCCCGGCGCGAGACGCGGATACAAATGGACGAGCTCGTGCTTCGTCGATGCGTACCAGTCGGTGTCGAGGCGCAGCAGAGCGATCTCGGCCGGCGCATGCTCGGGCACCGTCTCCTCGACGCCTCCCTGCACGAAGTGGATCTTGTCCTCGGGATAGCCCGTGCCCTGCACCGAGTCACGTACCTCGTCGAACCCTGCGATCGCCCACACCGACGAATCGCGGCCGGAATTGCGCAGAACCTCCGACGCATGCCTGCCGCCCTGCTTGACGTCCTCCTCGCCCGGCTCCGGCATCCCCTCGAAGGTGTCGAAGAGGTAGAGCTCGCGATCGGTGACGCCCAGTCGCAGCAGAGTCAGCGCGACGGTCATCATGCTGCCGCCCCGCCAGACACCGCATTCGACGAAGGCCCCGGGCACCGGGCGGGAGACGGCGTACTCGACTGCCTGTGCAAGCGCTTCGATCTTTCCCGGGGTGGTCAACGTGTACGGAGCGACGCGGCGCCAGACCTCGGCATGGTGCTCTGCGAAATCCTCGGGAAGAGGCTCTTCGCGACGGTCCGGCGGCGTCTCGGGCGCGGCACCGTCGTCGCGGCCGAGCAGGCGCCGGAGCGCAAACCGCGGGTGGAGCCGCCACCACCGGCTGGACTCGAAAGCGGTGACTTGAGCGCGGAGCCGGCGAAGCTCGTCGCCTCTAGCGTCTGGCGTGCTCACGAGTCGGAGAAAACGAGCCAGTCGTGAATTTCGTGGGGGCGCCGCTCGATGAAGCGCTGGGTGTATTCCGGCCTGACCTCCACCCGCAATCCGTAGCTCGCAGCTGTCCGCTCGACGGTGTCGAGCCGGAACCACGAAACGCCGGGGTACTGCCACTCGGCGTCGCGCGAATCCCTGCGATCCGACGTGCCGGGGCTCCCATAGGCATTGCCCTCGGCGAGCCGGATCGACGCGACGATTCGCCCGTTCTGTCGCAGGACGCGGGAGACGTTACGGACGAACTCCTCGAGCTGGTGGTGCGCACAGTGCGAGAGGATGGAGTGTGCGAGGACGAAATCGTACGTTCGCCCGATCCCAGCAGCATCGAAATCGGAGCGCTCGACGAAAATCGGGCGCTTACGCGCGACAAGCATCCGGACGCTCGGGTCCGCCAGCGCCGCGTCGAGGAGCCAGCGGTTCGGCTCGATGCCGACGTAGCGACCGCGGCGCAGATAGCGCATGAGCGGAACGCCGGCGCTTAGACAGCCGCAGCCCACGTCGAGGACGTGCGACTCCCGACTGCAGCCCTCGAGCTTCAAGAGCTCGAGTTGGAGCTCACCGCTGGTGCGGCTGGTCGCGACGTAGCGCTGAGCAGCTTCGAGCGAGGCTGCAGCGCGCACCGGTTCAGCTCAACGCATAGCGCTGCGCGTCGCCTAGCGCGGCGCCGTCGCGCTGCACGAAAACGTAGTTCCGCTCCGATAGCGCCTTGAGCGAAGCCGGCGAATCCCAGGTCCACGTTGCGAGGACACGCGGCTTGTGCGTTGCAAACCCGCCGCGGTGGAATCCCGACGTGTTGCAGAAAATGATCGTCCCTTTCGGCGCGGTGAACGTCACGGAGCGGCCATTGACGCGCTCCGCGAACTCGTCCTCCGGCGGGTAGTTCTCGCCGAGCGGACGCCACGGCCACAGGCGCTCGAGCTCGCCGCCTGGCGCGCTGCGGGGCACGTACTCGAACGGCCCCGTCTCCTCGTCGACGTCGACGAGGTAGAGGAACGCCTTGAGCAGATGCCGGTCGTTGAAGTCGCGGTGCCAGCGTTGCGACGAGCGACGCTCGTCGCGGCCGGCCGGCGGCGTGTACCAGACGTCGACGTACTCGAGCTTCGACCACATCTGCAGGTACGCGTTCGCGAGGTCGAGCAGGCGCGGATTCGTGCCGAGGCGCAGCCACGGATCGTCCAGACCGAGCTCGACGCCCCACGACTACTTGCGTACGAGGACTTCCTTGCCCGCCCGCCGCCGCAGCTCGGCCTCACCGCCCTGGCGCTCGCGCGCCAGACCCGCCTCCGTCTCCGCGGCGAAGCGCTGAGCGTGGGCCTCGAGCTCCTGCCACACCGCCGGGTCCGGCACGAGATCGGCAAACGGGAGCCTCGCGTAGCCCTCCTCGCGCAGCCGGTCGAGCACGCTTCGCTGGACGTCGTCGAGCGCGGGCGCCGCCGCTGAGTACCGCCGTCGCGCCGCGCGGTTAGCGAGCACGCGGTCGTGAATCTCGTAGGTGGCGACGACGCCGCGCCGCTCCAATCCCGTCGCAACGCGGTTCACCCGCGCCGCGAATCGCGTCCGTGTCCGGTGCATCCGCGGAACCCTAGCTATGCAGGAAGGGCGTGGCGTCGACCATCACGCGCTCGCCGCGCGCGTACCACTCCTGCTTCCAATTCTTGCCCTGGCGCGCGAGCTCGAGGATATGTGGTCCCGGTCGAGGCCGCCTCAGAAAACGCCTGATCCTGCCCAACGCTCCGCGCTCGTAGTCTCCCGTCTCCGCCAGACTCTGGCGACCGCCGCCGACATCCTTGGGGTCGAGGCTCGAACGAGGCAGGAAGCACAGGTGGAGGCAGCGAAGCGGATCCGTCTCCCAGGTCGTGGTGCTTGCGAGGTCGCGCCGCGCCTCCCAGCGGTAGCCGGGCCGGAAGACCGCGTCGCCGCCTTGGAGCGGCTCCGGAATGCCCTTCCACGAGTCGACGGCGGCGAAGTTGAAGAGCTTCGTGATCGGGCGCGACGGCGGTGCCAACCAGCCCGACGCCGTCCGGCTTTCGTCATCGAGCTCGTCGCAGTTGAGAACGTGAGACTTGAGCCTGAAGACGTCTGCGTGCGCGCCGTCGATCAGGTCATCGCGAAACCGCGCGAGTCCGGAGCTGTCGTAGAGCTCGTCACCGTCGACGCCGATCACCCACGTCGGCGTGCCGGCATATGGCTCGAGCAGGCGATGCGCCAGCGCCGAGTGGCGCGAGCGATGGATGTCGAGGTGGTCGAACTCGGCTGCGAGTGAGCGCAGGATCTCCCACGTTGCGTCCGTCGAGGCGTGGTCGACGGCGTAGATTCGATCGCAGAACGCGGCGACGTTGCGGACCGCGCGCTCGAGGAAGCGATCCTCGTTGCGGACCAGGATGCTGCCGACGATCCGCGTCACTGCGACTCGAGCGAGAGCAGCCGCTGCTCGATCCCGTCGAGCTGCCGCTGCGCGCGCACCGCATATGCCTCGCGCAACACTGCAGCCTCGACCGCGTACGCGGCATCGTCGGCGAGCGTGGGCGCGGGAAACGTCGGCTGCTCGCCCGCGCGCAGCGCCCGCAGCGCGTTGCGCAGGCGCGTGTCGATCACCAGCGAGCCTTCTGCGAGCCCGCGCTGCAGCGCGTCGTCGTCCACGACGAGCGACTCGTGCTGCTGCTCGATGCGGCCGTCGCGCAGCGCGTCGTATCCCTTCAGGTGGTAGCCCGTGCCCGAACGCTCGATGTGCTTCGTGAACGCCTCACCTTGCAGCTCGACCTTGCGCATCCACTGCGCGCCCGAGCGAAGCGGGAAGTGGAGCACCTCGATCGGGTGCCAGGTCGGCAGCGTACGCAGCGGGCTGTCGGCCAGTGCGTGATTGCCGCGCCCGACGACGACGTGCGGATCCGCGCGATGCGCGACCTTGACCACGGGCCGGTAGAAGCTCGTGGGGTCGTTGATCGGCGCGTGCTGCGTCAGCCGCACTGTCATGCGCTCGGCGAAGAAGGAGCCGTCGTCCGGCCGCGGCACGAACGAGCGCCAGAAGGCCTGGACGATCCCGTACTCCTCGGGCACGGCTGCCAGCACGTCCTTCAGCGAGCCGCCGCGCGGCCACCAGAACTCGTCCGCGTCGGTGTTGATCACCCAGTCCGCGCCGAACTCGGTCGCAGCCAGGCGCGCCATGCGCGTGACCCACTCGCCCTGGCGCAGTCCCTCGGCGGGCTCGCGAATCAGCCGAAGGACGCCGTCGCTCTCATATCCCTCGAGAACCTCAGTCGTCCCGTCGCGCGAGTTGTTGTCGGTCGCAATCACGAAGTCGACGCCGGCGTTCAGGTGGAACGAGACCTGCGCGTCGATGACGTCCGCCTCGTCACGCGCGAGCACGGTGAGGACGAGCTTCATCGGCGCAGCAAGTTCTTCGCGACGCGACGGAGCTTGCGCTCGACGCGCACGATCGGCCGGCGCTCGATCGTGAACAGGCGCTGCTCGAGTGTGTCCAGTCGCCGCTGCAGTCGGACGACATCGGCTTCGCCCAAGGCCGCGACGTCGACCGCGTATGCCGCCTCGTCGACAACGGTCGGTCGCGGGAACGTGAGCGTCTTGCCTTCGCGCAGGTCGCGCAGCGCGTCGCGCAGGCGCATGTCGATCACGAGTGAGCCCTCGTCGAGGCCGCGCTCGAGCGCGTCGTCGTCCACGACAAGGGAGCCGTAGACCTCGTCAAGGCGGCCCGCCTCGATCAGCTCGCGTACCCGGTCGTAGTACGGGCTCGGCGTCTGGCCCGGCCCCGTCTGCTGGTGCGCGTACTTGCGCGCGCACTGCTCGAGGCTGCGGACCGGAAAATGGAAGAACTCGATCGGATACCAGCCGCGCAGCGGGACGAGCGTCGAGTCGAGCAGGCGCTGCGCGCCGATCGAGACGTTCACCTGCGGATCCGCCCTGTGGATGATCTTCAGGTTCGGCCGGAACAGACTTCGCGGATCGTTGATCGGGGCCGACGTCGACATGCGGACGGTCATCCGCTCGGCGAAGGACGAGCCGTTTTCGAGGCGCGGGACGAAGTGGCGCAGGAGCGCGCGCACGATCCCGTAGCGCTTCGGAATCGACGCCAGGACGTCCTTCAGCGAATCGCCGCGAGGCCACCAGAACTCGTCGGCGTCGCTGTGGATCACCCAGTCCGCGCCGAAGTCCGTCGCCGCGAGGCGTCCCATGCGTGTGATCCACTCGGCCTGCAGGAGGTACTCGCTGTCCTCGCGGATCAGGTGGAGTTGCCCGGTCTTTGCGTAGGACTCGAGAATCTCCGTCGTTCCGTCCTGTGACAAGTTGTCCGTTGCGATCACGAAGTCGACCCCGGCGTTCAGATGGAACTTGAGCTGCTCGTCGACGATGTCCGCTTCGTCGCGCGCGAGCACTGTCATCACGACCTTCATCGCGAGGAAAGCCTAAGGGGCGCACTGCGGCTGCGGAGAAAGGCAGGGCGCCAGTCGGGGCGGATGACCGCCGCCCCGAGAATCACGAGCGTCGCGGCGAGGGCGAGCGCCAGCTTGCGCGCATCGCCAGCGGGCCAGGCGGCCTCGCCGAGGGGTTGGAACGCGAACGGAACGAACCAGAGCAGCGAGAGGCGGGGGCGAATCAGGACGAGCGGGACGAGCAGGAGGAGGAAGTAGTGCACCCACACGATCGGCGACGCCGCCAGGGCCGCCGCGAGCGCGATCGTCAGGGTCGCGATGTCACGGTCCCTAGCCGTACGGCGCTCGTCGCGTGCCGCCCAGACCGCAGCCGCCAGCAGTGCAAGCGTCACGAGCACGGCGAGGAGCCGCGCGGCGAGCAGCGGCAGGTGCGCGCGAACCCCGAGTGCGACGACTGAGTACGAGGACGTCGACTCGTCGTTTGCCAGCCGACGCAGAAGGCCGGGATAGTCGCCGATCCCGGCGAAGCCGATCGTCGCCCAGCTGACGACCGCGAGCGCAAGCGCGAAAGCGACGGCGCCCGCCGCAGCGCGCAGGCGGCGCGTGACTGCGAACCAGACGACCAGAGGCCACACGAAGAGCTTGAGCGCGATCGCAGCACCGGCCACAGCGCCGGCGCGCACGGCGTGGTCGCGCCAGCGCCACGCTGCGGCAACGGCAAGCAGCAGCAACGGCTCGACCGTCCCGAGGTCGATCGAGCTTCGTGTGAAGAGGAAAACGAACACGAGCGCGTAGCAGCGCCAGTCGCGCAGCTCGAGCAGCCACAGCGCGACGGCGACCATGAGCAGCGAAAGCAGCGTCCAGATGAATCCCGCCACAGAGCCGCTGAGCGGATGCAGCGGCGCGACGAGCCAGGCGAGGAACGGTGGGTACGCGAACGTCTTGTCGCCCTCGTAGGCGTACGGGGACGCGGCGTGCACGACCTTCCCGGCTGCGCGCAGGAAGACGGCGAGGTCGTTCGGCGCGCCCGCACCGTCGACGAAGTCGCCCAGTCGCTCGATGTAGATCGTCGACGCCCAGACCGCGGCGGCTACGCCGACGGCCAGCCCCGCGACCGGCCGCCAGGACTCCGCCCGGGCCGGATACTCGCGGCGCGCGGGCAGCCCGAGGATTCCTGCCGCAGCAAGCAGCACGAACGCCGGGCTCACCGGAGCGGCGTATTCGGCGACCGAAGGAGCGACTAGCGCGGTCGCGACGATCACCACCAGGCCTGCAACCGTGGGCGCAACGGCGACGAGTGCGTTGCGAGGACGGCGCAGAGCCAAACCGGCGATACCGAGCGCGAGGAAGGCGATGATCGGTGGGAAGCGATGCGAAACCTGGTTGAGCCGATGGACGACGGTCTGGGCGCTGTCGCGCGTGGGGAGGCGATCGGACAGGCGCGCGACGTCGTCGCCGAGCTTCTCGTAGCGCCGCTGATCGCGCGGGTCGGTGAAGACGAACTTGTGTTCCGTAGGCGACGTCCACACCTCATGTGCAGGCCCTCCCGGCGTCCACAGCAGTGGCCCGATCGCCGATGCGGGGATGGGCTGCCCTTCAGATGGTTTCGGCAGCCGGCGACCGTTCACGACGACCTCTTCCGGCTCGCCCCGCTGCGAGGTCCTGCGCGCGCCGTCGTCGCCGACCTCGTCCGGGGCATAGACAGGACGGCTGGCGAGCTGCTCCCACAGCGTGCGGGCGATGCTCGACACGAATTTGCCCGAGTGCTCCCGAATCGCCTCACGCGTCCCGGCGGCAAGGTCCTTCGGCTGGGCGACGCCGGTGAGATCGCCGAACACGCGGTCGCTTCCCGAGGAGAAGAACTCGTGGACGTCGATGCCGTACGAGCGGTACGGCTCCCTCGTGAGCAACTCCCGTTCGACGACGCGCGCCAGGCGTTGCGAGGCGGGCCCGTTCTCCGGCGCCATGATTCGGTCGAGCTCGAACGAGCGGTAGAGGAACTGGTTCGACTCATTCCGGATGACTGCGCGCACGTACTGCGCCGGGGTCTGTCCGGGCAATCCTCTAACGGCCAATGCAACGACAACGAGCACGGCGACGAGCACGCCGGCGCGAGCGCGCCACGGCGACGGGAGCAGGAAGGGCACGAGCAGCGCGGCGAGGACCAGCAGGCCCGTGCTCGGTGCCAGCACGACCGCGTCGCCGTATTGCAGCTCGGCGATCGCCTTCCAGGCCTGAGAGAGCACGACGGCCGGGATGAAGAACGCCGAACACCAGGCGAGGCGGTCGCGCCACGGCGCACGCAGGACGAGCGGCAGCAACGCCATCACGAGCAGGACCTGATTCGCGGGCCGTACGAGCACGAGCGCACCCATGCCGAGGCCGGCCCAGACGAACGCCCAGATCGAGGAGCGCTGAATCGCCCGCAGCAGCAGGAGCGCCCAGCCTGCGAAGCCGACGGCGAACAGCGAGTCGCTCGCGAGCTGGTGGAAGAGGATTCCGTAGCCCGGGTACACGAGCAGCACGACGCTCGTCGCGATCGCCGCGCGTGAGCCGAACGTCAAGGCGACCCGCGCCCAGGCGACAATCGAGAGGGCGTACAACACGGCAAGCCAGATCTCCGCGAACCAGCCGCCGATCGAAAGTGGAACGCCGACACCGAGCGCCGCCAGCGGCCCGCGCGTGTTGAGCACGGCGGGATAGACCGGAACGTCGTACCCGAGCTGGAAGAACGTCTCGAGGTAGCGCGACATGTCTCTGCCCGGGTACGCCGGCAGGAAGACGCTCTGGAGCGCGAAGACGGCCAACGCAACCCCGAAGAGCACGAGAGCTGAGCGGCGCGATCCCACCCAGCCTTCGAAAGAGCGCCACCTGGCCGCCACGTCCGTCACGGGAGCCAAGTGTGCCTGCACAGGCGGCGTTATCGGGACTTCCGCGCGACGACCGTCACGATGTCGAAGAGGTTCACTGGCAGGCTTCCTGATCTCGGCGACGCGAGGGGCAGCGCCTCCGCCTCGTTGTGCGCGGGACGACGAGCACGACCTTTGGCTTGTTCGTCCGGGGCTCGAGTGGCACCGGGAGTGACCCGACCTGCTCGATCACGCGTCTTCTCGTGGGCGGCGGAGCCCGATGATCGAGACGAGGAAGGACGTGAAGAAGATTTGCGCTCCGACTGCGATGACGGTGAAGGCCAGGATCGCAAGCCGTTCCTCCCTGAGCGTGCCGAAGCCGTGTGCAGCCCACTTGCCGATGACGACTCCGATCAGGGCGAGGCCGCCGGCGAGCACGAGAAGGGCGAGTGCGAGGCCGTGCTCGAGCCGCAGCTTCGCACGCAGCCGTTCGAAGAGGTGGTCCTGCTCGCCGATGAAGTAGACCCCGAACGTTCGCGCGCACAAACCAAGCCCGATCGCCTGCACGCCGATCAGGATCAGTAGGCACCCGAAGATGAGCGAGTGCACGAGAAGGCTGCGGCCGAAGACCGGCACCTCCAGGAAAACGAGCAGCGCGATGATTGATCCGGTCAGGAACATCACCGTGCCCGGCACGATGAAGAGGAAGGTTGGGTTGTAGACGAGGATCACGCGGAGGTGCCGCCAGCCGTCGCGAAACGGGGACAGCTTCGACGTCCCGACTCGAGGGTGCAACGCAATCGGGACCTCGCGCACGTCCAAGTTCTCGCGGGTGGCGCGGATCACCATTTCGGAGGCGAACTCCATTCCGACCGTTCGAAGGTTCAGGTCCGGCAAGACCTCGCGGCGCAAGGCGCGCATCCCGCAATGCGCGTCGTGCACGTTCGTGCGGTGCAGGAAGTTGAGGAAGCCCGAGAGGAGCGGGTTGCCGAGCCGGCTGAGCAGGGGCATCGCCCCGGGCCTGATGTTCTGCATTCGATTTCCGATGACGACCTGCGCGCCGTTCTGGAGCTCGCGCACGAACTTCGGGATCTCGTCGAAGTCGTACGTGAGGTCGGCGTCGACCATGACGATGTAGTCGCCTCGTGCGACGGCGAGCCCCGCGAGGTAGGCGCTGCCGTAGCCACGTCGCGGCTCATCGACGACACGTGCCCCTGCGCTGCGCGCGAGCTCGCCGCTGCCGTCGGTTGACCCGTTGTCGACGACGATGACCTCTCCGGAGAGCTGGTTCGCATCGAGCGCGGCGCGGGCGCGGCTCACGCACTCGGCGATCGTCTCCGCCTCGTTCAGGCAGGGGATGACGACGGACACAACCATGTCTGAGGCGCCAGGATATGCGTGTGCACGTTTGCCTCGTCTACGACTGCCTCTACCCCTACACCGTCGGCGGGGCCGAGCGGTGGTATCGAAACCTCGCGGAGCGGCTGGCGGCGAGTGGGCACGACGTCACCTTCCTGACGCGCCGGCAGTGGGACGGCGAGGCCGACGTGCCGGGCGTGCGCGTCATCGCCGTCTCGCCGCGCATGGAGCTTTACGCGCACAGCGGCCGCAGGCGGCTGCTTCCGCCACTGCTCTTCGGTCTGGGTGTGCTCCGGCACCTGAGACGTCAGGGCAGGCGCTATGACGTAATTCATACCGCGTCGTTCCCCTACTTCTCGGTCCTGGCTGCCGGGAAGGCGCGAAGGCAGGGCGGCTTCCGGCTCGTCGTCGACTGGCACGAAGTGTGGACGCGCGACTACTGGCACGAATACCTCGGCCGCATCGGCGGCTGGGTCGGCTGGCAGATTCAGCGCGCGTGCCTGCGCGTCCCTCAGCGCGCGTTCTGCTTCTCGCGGCTCCACGAGCACCGACTTCGCGAGGAAGGCCTCTCCGGCCCTCTCACGAGGCTGGAGGGGCAGTACGCGGGTGCGCCGCCTCCGGCCGCCCCGGCCGAGGCGCGGCCGGTCGCGGTCTTCGCCGGGCGGCACATCCCCGAGAAGCGGGTGACGGCGCTCGTGGCCGCGCTGGCGCGTCTTCCCGAGCTACGTGCCGAGATCTACGGCGACGGTCCCGAACGCGCCAGAGTGCTGGAGGCAATCGCGCGCTCCGGCCTTCAGGGCCGTGTTACCGCTCCCGGATTCGTCGACCCCGACGTATTGCAGCGCGCGCTCGCGACCGCCCTGTGCTTCGTCTTGCCCTCGCGCCGGGAGGGCTACGGCCTGGTCGTGATCGAATCGGCCGCGAAGGGCGTTCCGAGTGTTGTCGTCGACGGGCCCGACAACGCGGCGGCAGAGCTCGTCGAGGACGGCGTGAACGGGACGGTGGCCGCGTCGGCAGAGGCCGACGAGCTCGCAGCGGCGATCATGAGGATCCAGGAGGCCGGCCCGACGCTCCGCGACTCGACGTCGGAGTGGTTCCGCCGCAACGCCGACCGCCTGTCCTTTGAGAGCTCGTTCGCCCGCGTGCTGGAGACCTATGCCGAACGCTGAGCGGTCGGTGCTGCACGTGCTGCCGCACGCCGAGGGTGGCGGCGACACGTACGTCGACGTCTTGACCGGCATGCCCCGGTACGCGTTCACCCGCGTCTACCTCGCAACGAGGCGCAAGACGGGGATCACGGCTCGAGGCGTCGCCGACGTACTGCGCGCGGTGCGCGCACACGACCTGCTGCACGTGCACGGCGAAGGCGCCGCCGCTCTGCTCCTGCCGTTGCTGGCCGCGCGCCGCTCGGTCGTCACACTGCATGGCCTCCACCTGCTCCGTCGCGTCAACGGCTGGAAACGTCAGGTCGCCGCGCTCAACCTGCAGGCCGTCGTCCGCGCGGCCAACCGGACGATCTGCGTGTCACACGCCGAGCACGAAGCCCTTGCGGCCGTCGTCGGCGCTCGCCGACTGGTCGTCATTCACAACGGCGTACGTGTCTCAGCGGAGACTCCGCCGGCACACGTCGACCTTCCTCGGCCGATCGGCATCTGGGTCGGTTCGCTCGACGAGCGGCGTGATCCCGTCGCTGTGGTGCGCGCGGCGGAGCGGACGTCGACGTCTCTGCTCGTCGTCGGCGACGGAGCGTTGCGAGGCGACGTCGAACGAGCCGCCGCTAGGCACGTGCGCGTGCTCGGCCAGCGCGCCGACGTCGCACCGCTGCTCGCTGCGGCGGACTTCTTCGTGCTGATGTCGGAGCGCGAGGGCTTGTCCTTCGCGCTGCTGGAGGCGATGGCGCACGGACTGCCGGCCATCGTCGCCGACATCGCCGAGAATCGCGAGGCGATCGGCGATTCCGGGATTGCAGTGCCGTACGGCGACGAGGACGCGGTCGCCGCGGCGATGGAACGACTGCGTGACGACGTAGCGCGCGCGGACCTCGGCGCGCGTGCGCGCGAACGCATCGACGAGCGCTTCAGCGCCGCGCAGATGATCGAGGGGACGAGGGCGGTCTACGATGCCGTCTTTGCGGAGTAGATCCCCAGCCGCAACCGGACACTCTTCCAGAAGGTGATGTCGCGGTCGATCGCGTCGGCCGGTGGCACGACGCGCTCGCACCCGCGCGCCGCGCGCCAGCCAGCAAGACGTCCGCGGAGTGCAGCGAGATCGTGCGAGAAGACGGCGGCGTCGCCCGCGACCACCAGTGTTTCCGTCGGCCCGCTGCCACTGCCTCCCAGCCAGCCGCGCGCAGGCGGAGCGCGAGGTCGACGTCCTCGGCGTACGCGAACACACCCTCGTCGAGACCGCCGACGTCCTCCCACGCTTGGCGGCGATACGCGCCTGCCGCGCCCGACGGGCCGATCAGCACCGGCGCCTCGGCCTGTGCCACGGTTCGCGGCTCGCCACGCAGGCGCGGATACCCCGCGAGCGTCGGATCGACGGCAAGGCCGAAGCTCTCGATTCGCTTCTCATCCGGTTGGAGGAGCAATGCAGAGACCGATCCCGCTTCGCCGGACAGTGGGGCGATCAACCGCTCGAGGAAGTCCGCAGGGCATTCGACATCGTTGTTCAGCAGGACGACGACATCGCCCGTGCCTTCTCGGGCTCCCCGATTGCACGCCGCTGAGAAGCCTCGGTTCTGTGCGAGCGCGACAACGTGCGCCTCTGGGAACTGCTCGCGAAGACGCTCCGGAGTCCCGTCCGCCGAGCCGTTGTCGACCACGTACACAGTGTGCGGGTGGGTCTGCTGCTTCAGACCGTTGAGGCAGCTCTCGGTCAGCTCCCACCGGTTGAACACCGGCACTACGACGTCGACGGCGAGCATCAGAGTACCCTCGCCCCGTGCGCGTTCTCCCGTGGCGTCGTGACTTCCGTCGGACGCTGCCGCCCCCTTTTTCCTCGGAGTACCACGAGCGCCATCGGACGGTCGTGAGCGCGGCGCTCGCGTCGGCCGACCTCCTCGCGCGTTTCGAGCAAGCCGAGCCGCTGCCGCAACGCTACGGAGTCGGTCTCGACGAGCGCGTCGTCGAATATCCATGGGTCCTCGGACAGCGGCCGCATGGGCGCGTCCTCGACGCCGGCTCTGCGCTCAACCACGCCCATGTCCTCGATCGGTTCCTTCCGGCGGTGGCGGATCTCCACATCGTGACGTTTGCACCGGAGCCAGTCTCGTTCCCCGAGCGCGGCGTTTCCTACGTCTACGCGGATCTGCGCGAGTTGCCGTTTCCCGACGGAAGCTTCGACGCGATCGTGTCGATCTCGACACTCGAGCACGTGGGGATGGACAACTCGAGATATGGCGGTTCACCCAGCGGGCGCGACGATCCGAAGGATGCACTCCAAGCGGCCGTCAGCGAGCTTAAGCGGGTGCTCACCCCAGGTGGCATGTTCTTGGCGACCGTTCCGTACGGTCAGCCCGAGGATCACGGCTGGTTCCGGCAGTTCGGGCGTGAGGACGTCGGGGAGCTCATCGACGCGCTCGACCTCCGCCGGCTCGCGGTCTACTCGTATTCGCCCCGTGGTTGGCAGCTGAGCTCCCTCGAGGCTGCCCGGAACGAGCGCTACCACGCCCTATCCGATCCGCCGGCCTACGAGCCCGATCTTGCGGCCGCGGCGCGCGCCGTCGTCTGTCTTCGCGCAGAGCGCTAGTCAAGCCGCCACAGGCCGCAGGACCAGCTCGCCGTACGCCGACAAGCGGTCCTGCTGTGATGCGAGCAGAAAAGTCGTCAGCTCGCGAACGTCGCGGAGGGAGCGCGCCGCGTCCGGCATGAGCTCGTTCACGCCACGCCTCGGACGGGACGACCTCGATCTGCAGTTGCAAGTCGCGCTCGAGCCAGGTCAGCACGTCCTCGAGCCGAATCCGCGCGAATGCTCGGCGCTGGCGCAAGCGTTCGGACCCTATCGCCCGGTCAGCGGCGCCTAGCCGAGCGCATAGAGGTCTTCCTCACGGAACGCATCCGTCGCTTGCACGAGGAACGCGACTGCGCGACCGGCGGTGTCGATGGCATGCTCGGAAAATGTGAACGTGAGCCGCTCACGCGGCCCGGCGGGAAGCGTGACGACGAGGTCCTCCTCCTCGCCGCCGCTCAGGTCGAAGCGCGCGAGCTCCGTCCCGTTGGCAGACACCCGAACCGTCATATCGGCGACCGGACGACCTACGAGGCTCAGCGTCCGTGCTTGCTCGCTCGCGTCGACGACGACATCGAGCTGGTCTCCGACCCAGTTATCACGCCAGAAGCCGCGAACGCGGAGGTCGGCGGCCTGACTTCCGTTGCTCCCTCGGTGCGCGACCCGGTAGCGCACACGCCGATACGTCGCTCCCGCCTTGAGAGCGGCCGTCAGCATCCTGGGCGTAGCCTGGAGCCGGTGAGCGACGCGACTCTTCAGCGCAAGCCGCGTTCTGAGCAAAGACTCCGCCGATCTTCGGTTCAGCCACGCCCAATGCCCCCAGCTCAAGGCAGCGGGAACGACGCCCGGAACACGCGCGTGGCGCCGCGTCCCGCGTTCGTTCAGAAGGTGATCCCAGAAGCCGTAGACGTAACTGCGTGAAACGTAGCCGCCGCGTTGGCGACAGACGCGGAAGATCTCGTGATAGATCTCGCTGCGTGCGCGAAGTGTCTTGGCTTCGTCGTGCAGACGTGACTGCGCAATCGTAACCGGCAGGTGCTGGAGCACGAATCCCTGGCGGGCGAAGCGGATCCAGTAGTCGAAGTCCATCGCGTATTGCAACCGCTCGTCGAACGGCCCGACCTCCGCTCCCCTCGCCGCGCGCCAATACGCAGCGGGCTGGCAGATGCAGCAGTCCTCCATCAAGCGCTTGAACGAGTAGTTCGCGGTCGCGTAGCGACCAATGATGGTCCCATCCTCGTCGATGTAATCGGCGTCGCCGTAGACGAGGTCGCACTCGGGGTGCTCGTGCAGGTACCGAACAACGTGCTCGATCGCGTGCGGGAGGAGCACGTCGTCGGAGTTGAGGTAGCCGACGATCTGGCCCTTGACGCGCTGCAAGCCCTTGTTGATCGCGTCGGCCTGCCCTCCGTCCGGCTCCGAGATCCAATCGATCTTGTCTCCGTAGGACTTCAGGATGTCGAGCGTCTCGTCCGTGGAAGCGCCGTCGACGACGATGTGCTCGATGTTCGAATAGGTCTGCGCAAGGACGCTCTGGATGGTCGCGCGGATGAAGCGGCCCTGGTTGTAGGACGGCGTGACGATCGAAACGAGAGGTTGTTCACCGAGTGGCCGTGCGCCGGCACGGCGTCGGACGCGCTCGATGGCCCCTGCGAGCTCGCCGCCGGCGGCCTCCCAGCTGAACAGCCGGAGGCGCTTCTTCCCCCGTTCCACGAGGCCGGCCCGCAGCGCCTCGTTCGCGGCGATTTGCTCGAGAAGGCGCGACATCTCCTCTACGTCTTCGGGGTCACATGTGAGCGCAGCGTCCCCGGCAACCTCCGGCAGGCTCGTGGTGTTGCTGCAGACGACGGGCGTCCCGACGGCAAACGCCTCGAGCACCGGAATCCCGAAGCCCTCGTACAACGAGAAGAAACAGAGCGCAAGCGCCCGCTCATAGAGCAGCTTCACGAGCGGCGCCGTCACGTAACCGAGGTGCCGCACCGGAACGTCCGGGTTGCGTGCTTGCAGCTCCGCCCAGCCCGAGGGGGAACCGGTGAGCACGAGGCTCGCGCCGCTGCCGGTTCGCTCGCGGAAGCGGCGGAATGCCTCGATGACGCGGTCGTGATTCTTGTGCGGCCACAGGTTCGCCGGGTAGAAGAAAAAGTCGCCGGACGGGACAAGCGCGCGGTCCGCGTCCGCAACGTCCTCCGATCGCGCCAAAAGGAACTCATCCGGAAGGCTCGGCGCGGCGACGAAAACGTCGCGGTCGGGAGCCCGCGCTGCGATTGTGTCGCGCGCGAATCTTGAGATCGTCATGATCGCGCCGGCACTGTCGAACGCGATCTGGAATGCTCGCCGCCGAGCGTGCAAGACGTCCGTCGTGAAGAACTCCGGGTGGTCGTCGTGTTGCACGTCGGGGATAAGGAAGACCTGGCGGGCATGCGGGAAGTCGACTTCCTCGACCGTCGGGTAGCTACGAAACAAGACGTCGAGCCCGGCGGAAGTGGCGAGTCGGCCTAACTCATCGAAGAACCTGTCGAGCGGCAATGTCACCAACTGAACGTTCGCGCCGCCGGTCGAGAGGAGCTCGCGGTTGAACGGCGTGCAGAAAACGAAGAACTCGACGTCCGGGCAGCGGCGAAAGAGCTCTTGGAGCGTGCCCACGAGAACGGCGACGATTCCGCCCGAGGCGCAACGCGTCGCATGGCGGAGCTCGACGCCGACGCGTGGGCGCCCCTGTTTCGGCGAAAGCTCCACCTGGCCGCGACCGGGCACCGCAAGCTCCCGCAGCGGAAAGCCGTCGCTGCGTGCGCCGTATCGACCGAGCAGGTTCCCGGTGGCCGCCCAGAACGACGCGAGCGAGGCCAGATACTCCGGCGGAAAGATGTCCGGCCGGCTCTGCGCGAACCGGTGGAGTGTGTCGAGGTAGTAGCAGACCG
>WNFU01006320.1_pt1 | contig 24020 bp, 14 predicted proteins | sample 5400121 | NCBI WGS metagenome assembly WNFU01 (sample SAMN13153360, study PRJNA577476) | soil metagenome | isolation source: 100 cm soil or saprolite under grassland replicate 1 | place: USA:California | collected 2016-06-15
CTCCTGCGCCCCGAAACGCTCGGCGTAGGTTGGCGATATATATGGGTCCTGGTCGCCCCAGCAGACCAGCGTAGGGACTTTGCTCGTCAGGTCGCGCAGCCGATCTTCCCAGCCGCGGAAGTTGGCCGAGTCGAGCGCGCGATAGTGGCGCAGGGCCATGCGTTTCGCCGCCGGAGTCACCAGGCGAGCGGATTCGCGCGCCTGCTCGATCGAGATTTGCGGGGCAGCTTGAACCAAGGCGCGCGCAAAGCTTGACTCGGAGACGGCCGACATGGCGATCTCGCCGAGCACTGGGATGCGAAAAATCCGCGCCCAGCGGTGCCACTGGTAGTCCGAGAAGAAGTTGGCGTTCAGAATTGCCAGCCGGCGTACCTTCGTGGGATGGGTGACCGCCCATGCTAGGCTGTAGGTGGCGCCAATATCGTACCCAACCAGGTTGATCGGCTCGTTGATGCCGAGCGCGTTGATCAGATTGTCGGTGAACTGCGCCAGATGTGGCAGCCCACAGTCGAAATCGGTCGGTTCGCCCGAATGTCCAAAGCCGGGCAGGTCTGGCGCCAGGCAGCGGTAGTTGGCCCGCAAGCGCTCGCTCACGCCGCGCCAGACGTCGGCGGAGTCGAAGAGGCCATGGAGCAGCAGCGTCGGCGCGCCCGCGCCTTGGTCGGCAATTTGGATTGGGATGTTCTCGACCATCAGCGACGTGATGCGCGCCTGCGGCGTGCTGCTTAATGCGTTTGTGTCAGATATGGTTATCGATTGCATCGATGATCCTCCTAGATACTGAACCGGGCGAGCTTTGCCTGTTGGTATGTGCATAAGGATAGCAGCTAAGAAGGTGAATTGGCATCAACTCTAGGGTGAGTCGACTAGCTGAATTGAGTCGTGCAGATTGGGGACGTGCGGTTGATAATTTGGGTGTGGCCACCATCCGTGGAGACGCCGCAATGAACAATCAACGCTGATCACAGCCGAATAATTTATAACAGCTTTAACTGCTGGGCGCGCAGCACTGCTTCCAAACGGTTGCCGACGCCGAGCTTGCCGAAAATGTGGTTGATATGCGACTTAATTGTGCTGACGGTCACGACGAGCGCGCGGGCGATCTCGGCATTGTCCTGGCCTTCCGCAAGCAGGCGCAGCACCTCGAGCTCGCGGGCGGAGAGTGGCTCCATCATTGCAGATTGTAGATTGTAGATTTCAGATTGTTCTTGCGTCGCCCGCTCATCTCCGACTTGTGCTCCGCTGCCCCGAAACGCGGCAAGCAACGTGTCGATATACGCGAGCAATCTGTCAGTACGCACGATGCTTTTGTCGTAGGCCCTCCGTGTAATCTGCAATCTGCAATCTGCGATCAACAATTTCATTCGGGCGCCCTCATCGACGAACACTCGCACATAGCCCTCCGGCTCGGCCAGTGCCAGGGCGCGCTCGAGTGGGCCAAGCGCCGCGGCTGTGTCGCCCTGGGCCTGGAGAATCAGCGCCTGCAACACCAGAGCCCAAAGCACATAGCGGCCATGATCGGTTGCCTCGGCGTCGTGCAGCAGCTTGGCCACAGCGGTATACGCGGCATCCCACTGGCCTTGCGCCATCCGTATGTGCGCCAGCGCGAACCGATCGTAATCATACGCCGTGAACCGTGGTCGAGTGGTGTCGTCCGCGTGCTCATAGCGCTCGGCCCAGCCAACCGCGCTGGCCAGATTACCCTGCTTAAGCCACAACATGACTCGATAGCCCTCGATCTCACGCAGATTGAGCGGCGAAAGATAGTGTGCTCCGGCCGCCTGGGCCTGTTCCACGAGATTGAGCGCGCCGGCCAGGTCGCCGCGCGCGCAGAGAACTTGCCCCAGATAGAACTGGGCCAAGATCTCATACATGGTCACCTGATACTGATTGGCCAACTTGGCGCACTGTGTCAGCGTATGCTCGGCCGCGCCGAGATCGTTTTGCTCGCATTGGGTGAGCCCCAGCAGCAGGTAGGCGAGAAACGCGCCGGATAAGGGCATTGTACTATCGCCATGCGTCGCGCGATCCAACACCTCTGCGGACAACCGCCGGACCTCGCGCAGCCGCCCCTGCGCGCGGCGCACCATCGCGAGTAATGCGACAAGCGACACATAAATGACGATCTGGCTGCGCTGGCTCTGCTGCAGTGCCAGATTCTCCTGCAGTGTTTGGTTGGCCGTGGCCAGGTTGCCGGCATAGAAGTATGCGTAGCTGAGACCTGCCACCGTGATACTGCGTAGTGGATGCCGTTCGGGCAGCTGGGCCAGCGCCATCCGCCCAAGCTCGATTGCCTGTTGGTCGCCGCGCAGGCTGGATGTGACCGCGCGAAGCGCCGCCACCTCGCGATGCACCGCTGCCGCCTGATCCGCATCCCAATTCCGCGCGCTGGCTTCTGCCTGCCGCAGATAGGCTTCGGTAGCGGCGAAATCGGAGTTGAGGCTGGCGACAGAGGCGCGCGCCAGCGCAAGGTACGGCCGTTTACCAAACAGGTCGGCCGGCAGTTTCGCTAACCAGCTACCCAGCGTGGCCTGCTGCCCCTCAAGCGCCATCGGCGTCGCAATCGGTTCGATCAATCCTGCCGTGCGCTCGAAATCACCGGCGGCCAGCGCATGATCAATGGCCTCGCCGGCTAACTCTTGCTGCTCGAACCAGATGCTCGCCCGCCGGTGCAGCTCGGCCGCATCACTGGCGTGCAGGCTGCGCGCGAGTCGCTCGCGCAGCACCTCGGCAAATAACTGATGGTAGCGATACCAGCGCCGCTCTTCGTCCAGCGGGATCAGGAATAGGTTGGCACGCTCGAGCTCTTCGAGCATCCGCTGGGAAGGTAAAAGTGAAAAGGTAAAAGGTAAAAGGGCCGACTCTGCCTTCTCTTTTTGCCCTTTACCTTTTACCTTTTTCCATTCGATGACGGCATCGCACAGCGGCCCACACATCCGGTTCAGGATCGATGTGTACAGCATGAACGTCCGCAGCTCGGCCGGCAATTGGTCGAGCACCTCACTGGCTAGGTAGTCGACGACGAAGCGATTGCTGCCGGTGAAGGCGGCGACGAAGCTGTCGCGATCGGTATGGTTCTGGATTGCCAGCCCGGCGAGCTGTAATCCGGCGATCCAGCCCTCGGTGCGGGTCTCCAGCGCGGCTATTTCGTCGGCGCTCAGGTCGAGTGCCATCACATCGTGCAGGAACGCCGCGACTTCGCTCGGCGTGAAGCACAGATCGGCGGCGCGCAGCTCGGCCAGTTGGCCGCGGGCGCGCAGCCGAGCCAATGGCAGAGGTGGGTCCTCACGGCTTGTGATCACCAGATGCATGTCCGGCGGCAGATGATCGAGCAGAAAGATCAGCGCCTCGTGGATCGCCGGCGTGGTAATCACATGGTAATCGTCGAGCACCAGCAGCACCGGCTGTGGCGTGGCCGCCAGGTCGTTGATCAGCGCGGTGAGCAACACCGGCAGCGGTGGCAGCTGGGGCGATTCCATCAACACCAATGCCATTGCGCCAACTGCGTTTGTCAGCGCCCGCTGTAGCGCGGCAATCAGGTAGCGTAGGAAAACGGCCGGATCGTTATCGCCAGCGTCGAGCGAAAGCCATGCGACTTGCGAGGCTTGAGGCTTGAGTCTTGAGGCTTGAGTCGTATCTTCAAGCCTCAAGTCTCTAGCCTCTAGTCTCATGGTGGCGAGCAAGTCGGCCAGGAGCGTCGTCTTACCGAAGCCCGCCGGCGCGGCGATCAGGGTGAGCAGGCCGCGCAGCCCTACGGCGAGGCGGGCTAGTAGCTGTGGGCGTACAACGCGCGCAGCGCGCGGGCGCGGCACGTAGAGTTTTGTGGCCAGTATTGGCGAAAATGCGGCCGGAACCAGCCCCGCCACGCTCGTTGCAGCGATCTCGCCACGCTCGGGCTCGCCATGCGGTGCTTGCACAGCCAGGTCGCCGGTGAGGTGGGCAGCGACTTCCCGCAGCCGCGCGGGCGTGAGATCGGCCGAGCGGCCAAGATAGGCCCGCCGCTGGCGGCCGCCGACAGTGCGGTAGGCGCGCCAGTAGGCGCCGCCGCGCGCACGCGCCTCGTGTCGGGCGGTGAACGTTCCGGCGGCACTGCGAAAAGCAAACAGTCGTGCCTGATTCAACCAAGCGAACCAGGCTGGGCTGCCCACCACTATTGCCTCCGAGCCGCCGTGGTCTGCGAGGAGATCGTTCACTACTTGTGGGGTCGTGCGTGCCATGGCCTTGTCTACCACAGAATACGAGATTGCTGATATGACAGGACTTACGCAGTGGATGCGAACGTTGAATCAACACGGATTAAGAAACTCTCGTATCGAACGTTTTTTCGTTCGCAGAGCGAAAAAACGTTCGATACGAAAAGAAAAATCCGTGTTTTGCGAGTGACTGTGTAAGTCCTGTGATATGATGTGCTGTGTGTAGCAGCATTATAATACGAATTAGTATCCGAGCTGATTATGAGCACCAAACCTTTGCACGCGCTAGATTGTGACGAGGATCAGCGCTTCACAATTGGCGTGTTTGGCAACCGGCAGGTGTACGTGGGAACAACCATTGTCCGCTATGAGCAGACATTGTTCCACGGGATTCGTGCCGCCGCACGCGCCTATGGCTGTAATCTATTATTAGCCTGCGGCGTTGGTCCCGATACCGAACCATTTGAATGGTTGCCAGCCTGGCCGATCGATCGCCCGGACACCAACTTCGTTCCAGTCGGTCCATGGAACACGTCGGGGCTGATTGCGATTCCGCCTTTTACCGATGCCCAGCAGCCGGAGATTCAAGAATTGCTGGCTCACCGGCATCCAATCGTTTTTACCTATCCGCAGGCCGGCTATCCATCGGTTGGCCCCGCCAACAGCGCCGGGATTGAACAGGCCTTTGCCCATTTGGTTGCTCATGGCCATCGCCGAATCGCTTATATCGCCGCCTTCGAGCATGCGGGCGGTGATGGCGCCGAGCGGCTGGCCGCCTATCGGGCGGCCGTGGCGGCGCACGGTTTGCCGCTCGATCGCGCACTGATCGGTTACGGCGAGCATAGCGCCCACGAGTCGTACCATGCGATGCGGCATATGCTCGAGGCTGGTATCGATTTCACTGCTGTGCTGACAAGTAACGACGAGTCCGCCATTGGCGTGCTGCGCGCGCTCGCGGATGCCGCGTTGCGCGTTCCGCAGGATGTCGCGGTGATTGGTTTCGACGACGTGCTGTACGCCAAGGGGCAGTCGCCGCCGCTGACTACCATCCGACATCCAACCTTCGAGCTGGGCTATCGCGCCGTGGAATTGCTGCTCGACTATATTACCGGTCGCCGCACTGACATTGTGACGGTGCGAGTGCCCACACGGCTGATTGTGCGCGAGTCGTGCGGGTGCCAGCCGTACAGCAGGCCAATCGCGGGGGCGCGCGATACCGCCGCACAGGATGCGGCCAGCACGGCATTCGACCGCCAGGCGTTGATCCAGGCGATGTCCGATGCGGTGTCGGTCGAGACCAGGCAAAGCAACATCGCCCGAATCGACGATTGGTGTCAACAGTTGGTCGCGGCGTTTTGCACCAGTATTGGCGAACGCGACCCACAACCATTCGCCGCCGCACTCGACCAACTCCTTCAGGATGTCGAGGCGGCCAACGAGGACCCCTATTCTTGGCAGGCAGCCATTTCCGTACTGCGCGAGCAAGCTGGCGCGCTTTGTGCAGCGTGCGCGCCAGGCGCGCAGCAGCATGTGGCCGAAGACTTACTCGATCAGGCCCGCGTACGAATCAGCGAACAGCTTCGCCGCCAGCATACCCGCTTTCTGGTCCGACAAGCCGAACTTATGGACCGGCTGAGTACGCTGACGACGCGGCTGCTGACCGCACTGGAATTGCGGCAGATCTTGGATATTCTGGCGGACTATCTGCCGCGGATCGGCATCCGGCACGCCCAGATCGTGCTGTTCGAGGCTGAAGACGACGACTCAGTGGCATGGAGCAGCCTGTATATGCGCTCGGCGATAGAACCACCGGCCGTGCGGCGCTTTCTCAGCCGGCAATTTCCACCGCCGGGGCTCTACGACACCGCGGAGCCATATCGTTTAGCGCTGCTGCCGCTGATCATTGAGGGCGGGTTGTCCGGTTTTGTGGCATTCGACGCCGCCTATCTGGAGCCGTGTGGCTTAATCGTTCGGCATCTCGCCGTCGCGTTTCGCAACAGCCAGCTCTACGCGGCGGCCGAGGAAGGCCGCCGGCTCGCCGAAGAGGCTAATCGCTTGAAGGGTCGATTTCTCTCAACCGTAAGCCACGAGTTGCGCACGCCGCTGAACCTGATCGTTGGCCTGAGCGAGATGTTGCTGCGCGATCGTAACAGCATCGCAGCGGTCTCTGACGCCGCCGCCCAGGATATCGAGCGGATCTTCGCAAATGCGGAGCATCTGGGCCGGTTGATTGGCGATGTGCTCGATCTGGCCAGCAGCGAGGCCGGGCAGCTGCGGCTGTATCGGGAACCATTGGATCTGGCCGAGATTCTTCAGAGCGTCGTCGCGACCGGCGCCCAGATGGCGCGAGAGAAAGGGCTGGCGTGGCACACACAGCTGCCGCCGGCCGGGCCTTGGGTGCGCGGCGATCGGACGCGGCTGCGGCAGGTGGCGCTCAATTTCATTAGTAATGCGGTGAAGTTCACCGATCGTGGCTCGATTACAGTTGAGCTATCAATTGCTGGCGAGGCGGTCGTGTTTGCCGTCAGCGATACCGGGCCGGGGGTGCCGCGCGCCGATCAGCAGCAGATCTTCGACGAGTTCCGCTCTTCGGCGCGAACGACCGATCGCGGGTATGGCGGCCTGGGCCTGGGTTTGACGATCTGCAAGCAGCTGATCGAGCGCCACGGCGGCACTATCGGCGTCCGTTCGTCGGGCGAGGAGGATGGCGGGGCAACGTTCTTCTTCACATTGCCGCTGCTCGCGGCGGGTGCGCTGCAAGCTGAACACATGCCGGAATTGTCTGCCGATCGCTTGCTGGTGATGTTTCTGACCGAGCGCGAAGATCAGGGCGGCCATCTCGGCGCGATGCTCTATGAGCGCGGCTTCGATGTGCAGGTGCAGCGCACCGATGCCGAGGCCGACTGGTTGCCGCGGCTGGTCGCCGCGCCGCCCGGCGCGCTGATTCTGGATGAGCCGCTGGCCGCGCGCCGGGGCTGGGAAATACTGGCGGTGCTGAAGCGGCACCCCGCGACGGCAGCGTTGCCGGTGCTTATGTACGCGTTCGATCCCCAACATGATCGCGGGGCGCTGCTGGAGCTGGAGTACCTGCTGAAACCGCTCGATCCTGAGCAGTTGGCGCATGCACTGGAACAGCAGCGCACCTGGGACGAGCAGGCGCCCGGCGTCAAGACCATCCTGGTTGTCGACGACGACCTCGATACCCTCGCACTGCACGCGCGCCTGATCCATCAGCAGTTGGCGGAGTGTCGCGTAATGCAGGCGCACAATGGCCGCGAGGCGCTTGCGTTGATGGAACAGACCCGGCCGAATCTGGTGTTGCTCGACCTGATGATGCCGGAGCTGGATGGCTTCGGCGTGTTAGAAGCGATGCGGGCGCGCGAGTCGACGCGGAATGTGCCCGTGGTCGTGCTCACGGCGCGGATGCTTAGCGAAGAAGATATGGCGCGCCTCAATGCCGGGGTCGCCGCCATTCTGGGCAAAGGGCTATTTAGCGCGGATGAGATTCTACGCCATATCGAAGCGGCGCTGGCGCATCATCATACATTGAAGAACGCGACACGGCTGCTGGTGCGCCGCGCGGTGGCTTTTATCCAGGCCCATTATGCCGATTCGATCACGCGCGACCAAATTGCCGGCCATATCGGTGTCAGCGCCGATTATCTGACGGCGAGCTTCCGACAGGAGATGGGCGTGACGCCGATCGCGTATCTCAATCGCTATCGGATCAGCCGCGCGCGGATTCTGCTGGAGGCAGGCCAGCATAGCGTCACCGAGATCGCCTTGGATGTCGGCTTCACCGACCTCGCAAATTTTAGCCGCGCGTTCCACCGCGAAGTTGGCATGACCCCGAATGCCTACCGGCGCACGAAACAGCGCTGAAGCCCGGACGAGAGACGAGAGACAAGAGATCGGAGACAAGCGACCAGAGGCCATGCAATCTAGTCTCGTGTCTCTCGTCTCGCATCTCTTGTCTCCCATTTTCTGCCTGAACGCTCGGAAATCTACAAAAACGTCGCGCTTTTTACCAAGACCCCGCCACGCGCCGGGCGTATGCTAGAGCTACCGAATCAAGGGGTTGCCTACACACGCCTCATACCAAGTTCAGAGGAGCTTTGTCTAGACGCAAGAACAGCACGCACATGTGATCATACATGTGCAGAGTGAGCACATGATCGATATGCGCACAAGTGTTTGACGGTTCACACGATGTCGGGTATACTGATCCTGCTGGCTTATGTGCGAGGATTACCATGATCCGTGCCCATCTTATCCGCCTGAATCCGACGCCACAGCAAGCGCTGTATTTCCGCAAGGCGGCCGGCACGGCACGCTTCGTCTACAACTGGGGGCTGGCCGAGATCAAACGCGCACTGCAAGAAGGCCGCCAGCCCCAGCACGCACTCGACTTGAAGGCGCGCTTCAATGCCATCAAACGCGAGACCTTCCCCTGGGTGTACGAAGTGACCAAATGTGCCGTTGAAGGTGCCTTTCGCAACCTCGCCGCCGCGCTGGCGAACTTCTTTGCCTCCAAGGGGGGCGAGCGCAAAGGCAAGCCGATCGGCTTCCCGAAGTTCAAGCGCAAAAAGCGCGGGCGGAGCAGCTTTTATCTGGCAAACGACAAGTTCCGCCTGGAGGGCCACTGGCTGCTGGTGCCCAGGCTCGGCCGCGTCAACATAACCGAGCCCCTGCGCTTCGCGGGCAAGATCCTGGGGGCGACGATCAGCGAGCGCGCCGGCTGGTGGTGGGCTAGCATCCAGGTGGACGTGCCACGTGAGCCACCTCTCCACCAAGGCCATGCGCTCGGAGTGGATGTGGGCATCAAGGAGCTGGCGGTTGATAGCGATGGCGAGCGGTTTGAGAACCAAAAGCCGCTGCGCCAGGCTCTCACCAAAGTTCGTCGCCTCCAACGCAGCGTGAGCCGCCGCAGCAAGGGCAGCAAGAACCGTGCGAAGGCGGTGTTCAAGATGGCGCGAGCCCACTATCGTGTGGCGTGTCTGCGCGCTGATAGCGTACACAAGCTCACGACCAGGCTGGTGCGCAAGGCGGCGCTGATCGGTATTGAGGATCTGAACGTTGCCGGGATGCTGAAGAACCGGCGCCTGTCAGGTGCGCTGGCGGATGCGTCGTTGGCGGAGTTGCACCGGCAGCTGCGCTACAAGGCGGAATGGCATGGCGGTCAGGTCATCAGCATCGGCCGTTTCTTTCCGTCGAGTCGCATCCACCACGGCTGTGGCGGGTACAAAGACGATCTCGATTTAGCAGACCGGGTGTGGACGTGCCCGGCATGCGGCGAGAGGGTTGATCGTGACCTGAATGCCGCGCGGAACATTCGCGATGAAGCGCTGCGTGTGACCGCCAGCCCGGTAGTGGCTACGTCGGGCTGTCAATTGCCTGTGGACGCGGTGTAAGACCTTCGGATGGAAGGCAGTCGCGGAAGAAGCAGGAACTGGATTGTGGACAGTGCCTACGATTAGACACATTTGTACACAAGAAAGTAGCAGAATAGACATCGTGCATCAGACATCAATCGAACGGCCCTGGCCAACCGCCCGCTTTCCTGGGATCTTATTCGGCGGCGATTACAATCCCGAACAGTGGACACCGGCGATGGGCCACGATGGCGAGTCGATCTGGCACGATGATCTCTTGCTCATGCGCCAGGCCGGGGTAAACCTGGTGACGGTCGGCATCTTCAGTTGGGCCGCGCTCCAACCGGACGAGCACACATTTACGTTCGAATGGCTCGACCGCGTGCTCGATCTCCTGGCCGAAGATAAGATCTTCGCCTGCCTGGGGACGGGAACCGCCGCTCAGCCGGCCTGGCTCTCGATCACCTACCCCCAGGTGCTGCCGGTCAACGCCTGGGGCCAGCGGCGGCGCCACGGCGAGCGCATGAACTACTGCCCGACCAGCCCGACGTTTCGTAGCTTCGCGCAGCAGTTGGTGCGCCGGCTGGCGGAGCGGTATCGCAGCCATCCCGCGCTGCTGCTCTGGCATGTGAGCAATGAATATGGCCCGATCTGCTACTGTGATAACTGCGCGGTGCGGTTTCGAACGTGGTTGCAGGCGCGTTACGGCAGCCTGGATGCAATTAATCGCCGCTGGGTCACGCCATTCTGGGGCCATAGCTTCAGCGCTTGGGAGCAGATCGAGCCGCCCAGCCTGCTCGGCGACCGCAGCATGCAGGGCCTGCTGCTCGACTACCAACAGTTCATGTCCGAGGTGAACCTGGAGTGCTATCGCGAAGAGGCCCAGATCCTGCGCGATCTCGCGCCGGGCGTGCCGGTGCAGACGAACTTTCACGGGCTTGTGAAGCACCTCGACTACTTCGCCTGGGCGCCGCACCAGGATATGATCGCCTGGGATTCGTATCCAACCGCCGACGACCCACCCGCGGCAACCGCCTTCAGGCTCGATCTCATGCGCGGCTTGAAAGGCGGCCAGTCGTGGCTTCTGCTTGAGCAAACCCCTAGCCAGACCCAGTGGCGCGCATACAACCCACTCAAGCGCCCTGGCGAGATGCGGCTCCAAAGCTACCAGGCGATTGCGCATGGCGCCGACAGCGCCCTGTTCTTCCAGTGGCGTCAGTCGCGCGGTGGGTCGGAGATGCATCATGGCGCGATCGTGAGCCATACCGGCCATGCACAGGCCCGCGTCTTTCAGGAAGTGGCCGCGCTCGGTGCGGAACTGCGCGAGTTGGGCCAGCATCTGCTGGGCGCGCGCCGCCCGGCGCGGGTGGCGCTGCTGTTCAGCTGGCCGAATTGGTGGGCGGTGGAGTATCAGCCGGGGCTAAGTGCCGCGCTCAACTACCTCGACGAAGTGACACGCTATTACAGCGCGCTGTGGCAGCACAACATCGCGGTTGATATCATTGGCCCCGACAGCCCAATCGAGGGCTACGATTTGCTGCTCGCGCCACTGCTGTACATGGTGAGCGAGCGGCAGGGCGCGGCGATCGAGCGCTATGTAGCCGATGGCGGCATGTTCCTCAGCACCTACTTCAGCGGCATCATCGCCGAGGATGGCCGGGCCTGGCTGGGCGGCTCCCCTGGGCCACTGCGACGGACGCTTGGCATCTGGGTGGAGGAGGTCGATCCGCTGCTACCGGGAAAGAGCAACAACATTGTGATATCCGACGGCGCGGGTGTCGCTGCTGGTACATATACGTGTGATCTATGGTGCGAGATACTGCATCTGGAGGGTGCCCGCGCGCTGGCCCAGTTTGGCGCGGATTTCTACGCTGGCGCGCCGGCGATTACCGAGCATCGCTTTGGCCAGGGACGTGCCTACTATCTCGCGACACGCCCGGAGCCTGCACTCCTGGACCAGATCGTCGGGGCATTGCTTGCCGACCTGGGAATCGCTGCACCGCTGGCCGTTCCAGGGGGTGTCGAGGTCTCCAAACGATGCGCGGGTGGTCAGGAATTCATGTTCGTGCTGAACCATCACATCCAAGAGCAGGTCATCGCCTTGCCGGAACCGATGCATGACCTGTTGACTGGGCAGATCCACGAGCAGCAGATCAGTCTGGCCGGGCGCGGAGTGGCACTTCTTGTCGCGCAATCAACCTCGCCTGCTCGCCCCTGAATACCCCCAAGCCACGGAAATCAACAAAAAGATCGCGCTTTTTGCCAAGCCGCCGTCGCATGATCGGCGTATGCTAGAGCGCACACAGACTCTGTTTGCATTCGAGGCCAGTCGTTATGATTTCCGTGACACGGCCCAGCCTGCTGCTGATCGCCAATCATCCACAGTTGACCTACCTTATTAAGCGGTATGGCGAACAAAGTGGCTGCCGGGTGAGCAGCGCTGGCGCCGTCGACGCGGCCTTGCGGTTGATCGAGCAAGAGCGGCCGGCGATGGTGCTGCTGCATCTGATGTCGTGGCCGCACGAGGGCTGGCCGATCCTGCGGCGATTGAAGGAGGATCGTGCGATCGGCGACATCCCGATCACAATCATCTCGGCGATTGTCGATGAAGCGCGCGCCCGCAATGAAGGCGCGACGCACTGGCTGTGGCAGCCGGTGATGTACGACCATTTTCGGGCCGCCCTGGCGATCACCGGCGTCCTGCCCGATAACGGGCCCAGACACCAGGATGTGGGCTGATCGAGTAGAAGCTGGCTATCTGTTCTAAGACATGGTTGGCACGTAGTTGTCAGTTGCCCGTTGTCCGTCGTCAGTTGTCAGTACTGACGACGGACAACGGACAACTGACAACCGAATTCTAGAGCTCCAGAGAAGGGTGAGAAACCTGGTCTAAAGACGGCACCAAATCCAAGGAAGGAGAAGCGATATGCTATGGCAGCATAGGTTTAGTTGGATCACACTCTTATTAGTCATGGTGATCGGCAGCTCGCTTCTGCAGGCGCGGCCCGCCTTTGGCACAGCCCAAGCCTCTTCGCCGCTGATGCCGCCAGGTATCGATATAGCGATCGGGCAGCCGCCCAGCGCTTCGTCCGAGACGGCCAGCCAACCGGCCGCCAACGCCGTCGACGGCGACGCGACGACGCACTGGTGCCCTGGCGCAGGTATGGCCACCGCACAACTGACGCTCGAGCTCGACGATCTACGAGAACTCAACGGTACCGGCGTCACATGGGTCGGGCGCGCGCCGGAGCAGTACGCGGTCCAGATCTCTGTCGATGGACAGCACTGGTATGAGTTCCCTGGCACACGGTCGAGCGCGAACGCGCTGACCACGGTCGATCTGGTTGCCGGGCGCGCGGCGCCGGCGCGATTCGTCCGGCTGAGCTTCTCCGACAGCGCCGCGTTGCCGTGTGTGGCCGAATTCCGGGCCTACGCCAGCCCGCCTAGCGCGGCGGGCCTGATCCGCGGCGCCGACATCTCCACGCTGCGCGCGCTGGAAGCCGCGGGGAAGTCGTTCTCCGACGCCGCCGGCACGCGGCCCGCCGAGCAGATCCTCGCCGACCACGGCCTGAATCTGGTGCGGCTGCGGCTGTGGGTCCAACCCCCGAACGAATTCAACGGTCTTGCCGATGTGGCAGCGATGGCGCGCCGGATCAAGCAGGCGCACATGCAGTTCTTACTCGACCTGCACTACTCGGACTTCTGGGCCGACCCTGGGCATCAGGATACGCCGGCGGCCTGGCAGGGGCAGGACCTCACGACCCTGGCGAACACCGTCTACGACTACACGCGATCGGTCGTATCCACGCTGACGCAGCAGGGCACACCGCCGGACATCGTCCAGATTGGGAACGAGGTGACGGCAGGCATGCTCTGGCCGGTGGGCCAACTGTATCCCGCAGTAGGGCCGCAGCGCTGGGTCGAGTTCACAACGCTGCTCAAGGCCGGCATCGCCGGCGCGCGCGACGGCGCGCCTCTAGGGCAAGCGTCGCAGATCATGATCCATATCGACCGCGGCGGCGATCTGGGCGGCACGCAGTGGTTCTACGACCACATGCGCGATTACGGCGTCGACTACGACCTGATCGGTCTCTCGTACTACCCCTACTGGCACGGCTCGCTCAGCGACGTGCGGCACAACTTCGACAATACTGCCGCCCGCTACGGCAAGCCGATCGTGCTCGTGGAGACGGCGTATGCCTGGACATTCGACGACCAGGATGGCTACCCGAATATCGTCGGCCCGTGGTACAGCCCTCCGCCCGAATATCCAATCACGCCGGTCGGCCAGGCGCTGTTCATCCGCGATCTGCTGTCGGTTGTCGCGCGGACGCCCGATCACCTCGGTCTGGGTGTGGTGTATTGGGAACCAGCCTGGATTCCGGGTGTTGGCTGGAAACCAGGCGAGGGCAACGCGTGGGACAACCAGACCGTGTTCGACGCTCAAGGGCGCGCATTGGTATCGGTGGACGCCATGCAGCCCTGACACAATAATCTGCAATCTGCAATCTGCAATTACGCTAGAAAGGAGGCCGCCATCGACGAGCAACAATCAAGGTAGACGAGGATGTTGTCGGTGTAGATATCTTCAGATTGCCCATAACCACCATTCAATGCGAAAGGGAGCAGATCAATGAACGATCGCAAGCGCCTATCGAGGCGGCAATTCCTGCAACTCAGCGGCACGGTGGGCGCTTCCGCCGTGTTGGCCGCCTGTGGAGGGACGAGCGCCCCCGCGTCAACCGCAAGCACGGCGGCTCCGGCTGCCCCGGCCGCGACCGCCGCGCCTGCATCCGCCGCGACCGCCGCGCCCGCTGCGGCAGCACCAACCGCGGCATCCGCCGCGACCGCCGCGCCGGCCGCGCAATCGCTCGCGGAGTTGCTCGGCGCCGATATGCCCGGCAGCCCGAATCATCCCAAAGGCTGGACGACGATGTTGCCCGATCTCCCCGCAGGCCTACCGCCGTCGGGCGACCCAGTCGTCATTTCGGTCACCCGGCGCGTCGACGCCCAGACGAAGTTTGCCCAGGGCGACAACCTGGAAAACAACCCCTGGTCGCGCATGATTCAGAAGCTCTTCGGCGTCAAGTTCTCGGTCGCCTGGACCTGGGCTACCAACGACGAGGCCGACTCCAAGTATAACCTGGCGCTGTCCAGCGGCGACATGCCCGAGTACCTCGAGACCGTGCCGCTCAACGTCTTTGTTCAGATGGTCCAGGCCGGCGCGCTGGAGGATATCACCGACGCCTGGGAGAAGTACGCCGGCGACCGCTGGAAGAAGGCCTTTGAGCCTTACGGCGATCTGCCCTGGACTTGGAGCAAGGTCGACGGCCGGATCTATGGTATACCGCGTGTGGAAGACCTGGCGCACAACGACACCATCCTGTGGTACCGCGCCGATTGGCTGGATAAGCTCAACCTGAAACCGCCCAAGACCCTCGACGAACTGCACGACGTCGCCCTGGAGATCGTCAAGTCGGGCATCGGCAAGGGCGCCTCGGGCACGACGCTAGGCCTCATGGCCAACAAACAGTACGGCGCCACCTGGTATGGCAGCCTGGACCCAATCTGCTTCCGCAAGGACTTCTTCACTGTCGAGACGTCTGATTCAGTCCAGGATGTTGCGTCGGGCCAGGTTGGCCTGCACTTCACACCATCCTGGGGCGCCAACCTCGACACGGTGAAGAACGACCCGGAGGCGAAGTGGGCCTTTACCAACATCCCCACCGGGCCAAACGGCAAGAAAGGCAAGTATACCGAGAACAACTTCAAACCGGAATCGTTCGTCTTCCGCAAAGGCGCGCAGAATATCGAGAAGATCTTCCAGATCACCAACTGGATGATCGAGCTGACCGAAGATTTCTCGCGACGCTTCCACGGCTGGGAAGGCGCCAACTATACCTGGGACGGCGACAAAGTCGCCTGGACCGATGCGGGTTGGTCGGCCTGGGCGATTGGGCCGATTGGCACGCGTGGCAGCGGCATGGCCGATCCAAAGAGCGTTGGCAATGGGATCAAGTATCGCCGCGACGAATGGAGCAAGATCGCAGCCGAGAAGCGCGACGCGATGCAGAATCTACTGCTCGAAGACCCGACCGGTGTGCAGCAGGTTAGCGATGAGTCGCGGCTGTTCATTCTCGACAACGCCGCCGACGGCATGATCACCGCGCTGCAACGGCTGCCCACCCCCACACAGTTGGAGCGCGGGGCCGATCTGCAGAAGGTGGTGGACGAGGCGATCATCGGTATTATCGTCGGCGAAAAGCCGCTCAGCGCATTCGACGACATGGTCGCGCAGTGGAAGCAGCAGGGCGGCGACCAGGTGACCAAGGAAGTCAACGAGTGGTGGGCGACGAAGAAGGGATAGCTTTGGAGACAGGAGAGAAGCTAGAAGATAGAAGATAGAAGATAGCGCCTATCGCCCATGAATGCTATCCTCTATCTTCCATCCTCTATCCTCGATCCTCTGTTGTGTGGTCGCAAATCACGTATGGGAAGAGAGTTGACCATGGCAATCGCGGAACAAAGAACCCATGTCGTGCCGGCGCGGCGCACCAACTGGCGGGTCTATTTTGCACGAACCTGGCCATTGTATGCGATGCTGGTGCTGCCGCTGATTCAGCTGGCTTTTTTTCATTACTACCCCATGTATGGCGTGATTGTCGCCTTCCAGAACTTCAATCCGGGGCTTGGGTTCACTAGATCGCCATGGGTTGGGCTGAATAATTTTCGCTATCTGTTTTCGAACCCCGACTTCAAGACCGTGCTGTGGAACTCGTTGTTCATCGCCGTCGCAAAGCTCGTCACTCTTCAACTCATGTCGGTCAGCCTGGCGCTGTTGCTCAACGAGGCGCGTTCCATGCTTTTCAAACGCACGGTGCAGACGGTGGTGTACCTGCCGCACTTTCTGTCGTGGATCGTGCTCGGCGGCATTCTGGTCGATCTCTTATCGTCGAACGGCCTGGTCAACCGCTCGCTGACCATGCTGGGCGTTCCGCCAATCCTGTTTCTGGGCAGCAACACCTGGTTTCGCCCGACAATCATCGTGACCAATCTGTGGAAGGAAGCCGGTTGGGCGACGATTATCTATCTGGCGGCGCTGACGAGCATCGATCCTGGCCTGCATGAGGCCGCGGCAATCGACGGTGCGAACCGCTGGCAGCGCATCCGCCATGTGAATATCCCCGGCATCAGCTCGGTGATCATTTTGATCGCCTGCCTCAACCTGGGTAGCGTGCTTCAGGCCGGTTTCGAGCAGATTCTGACCCTGTACAATCCAGTCGTCTACCGCACCGGCGATATCCTGGATACCTATGTCTACCGGGCCGGGCTGATCTCGGCGCGCTACAGCTTGGCCGCCGCGGTTGGCCTGTTCCAATCGGCGATCGGCTTTATCCTGATCGTGGTCGCCTATCGCCTGGCCGACCGATTCTCCGGCTATCGCATTTTCTAGGGAGCACATCATCATGGTTCTCGAAAAAAGTTGGTCGAGTCGGCTGTTTAATATCGCGATTTATTTCGTGCTTGGGCTGATTGGCCTGCTGTGCCTGCTGCCGCTGCTGCATCTCGTCGCGGTTTCCCTAAGTAATCGGTCGGCGTCGGTGGGCGGATTCGTCACGCTCTGGCCGGTCGGGCTGACGCTGTTCAACTACCATGAGATTCTGTTGGCCGGGCCAGTGTACCGCGCGCTGTTCGTCACGATCGAGCGCGTCGTGCTGGGTACGGCGATCAACATGGCGCTGACGGTCCTGGCGGCCTATCCGCTCTCCAAAAGTGCGCAGGAGTTTAAGGGCCGCAACTGGTTTATGTGGATTCTGCTGATCGCTCTGCTATTCAATGGCGGCCTGATCCCCTGGTTCCTGGCGATCCGCAGCCTGGGTCTGCTCAACTCGATCTGGGCGTTGGTCTTGCACGATGCCCTGCCGATCTGGAATGTCATTCTGCTGATGAACTTCTTCCGCGAACTGCCGCGCGAGCTCGAAGAAGCCGCGATTATCGACGGCGCATCCTACTGGGATACGTTGTTCCATGTCTATTTGCCACTGTCGGTGCCGGCGCTGGCCACGCTGACGCTGTTCGCCGCCGTCGGGCACTGGAACGCCTGGTTCGATGGCATGGTCTTGATGACCAAGAATGAGAACTACCCAATCATGACCTTCTTACGCACTGTTGTGATCGATCTGAATCTCCAGGTGCTGTCGGTGAACCCCGAGGATCTCTACAATCTATCGGATCGTTCGATCCGGGCCGCCACCATCGTGGTGGCGACGCTGCCGATCCTCATGGTCTACCCATTCTTGCAGCGCTATTTCATTCATGGCATTCGCCTGGGCGCGATCAAGGGCTAAGATTATGGTCCGTTGTCAGTGGTCCGTTGTGAGTTGCGGCGCGACTCACAACGGACCACTGACAATTTGCGTTATACTGCACGTTGTCGTTCCAGAACTCTACGCTAGTATAGAAGCACAAAGGTGTCGCATATGTCTGAAGAACAGGAACGCATCGGTCGCGTCGAAAACGCGATCAACACCAATTCCCGCCCGTCGGACCTCAAAATTACCGACATGCGCATCGCGGTGGTCGCCAGCAACTACGACTACCCAATCATTCGCATCGACACCAATCAGGGCGTCTATGGCCTCGGCGAGGTGCGCGACGCCGGCCACCAGGAGAATGCGCTGCAGTTCAAGAGCATTTTGCTTGGCCAGAATCCTTGCAATGTAGACATGATCTTTCGCGCGATCAAGCAGTTTGGCAACTGGGGGCGCGAGGGCGGCGGCGTCTCTGGCATCGAGATTGCCCTGTGGGATCTCGTGGGCAAGGTCTATGGCGTGCCGTGCTACCAGTTCCTGGGCGGCAAATACCGCGACCGGGTGCGCCTGTACGCCGACACGCCCGCGCCCGAGGAAGCGTCGGCTGAAGGTTACGCCGCGGCGGTGCGCAAGCGCAAAGCGCTCGGGCTGACCTTTATCAAGTTCGACATCCGGCCGCGGCTGTTTGAAGACTGTGAGGGCGGCATCTGCGGCCAGGCGACTCAGTTCGAGTATGCCTTGGGTCAGCGCTGGCGGGCGCCTGGCGCCGGCCAGGGCCCGAAGATTACCGACAAGGGCATCGCCAGCGCGATCGAGGTCGTCGCCGCCGCGCGTGAGGCCGCCGGTTGGGAGATTTCGCTCTGCACCGATCACTTTGGCCACGGCTATATGACGGCCAACGAGGTCATTCGGCTCGGCAAGGCCGTGGAGCCGTTTGGCCTGGCGTGGCTGGAAGATCCTATGCCCTGGTGGGACATCGACGGTCATAAGCAGGTGACCGACGCGATCAATGTTCCAACCGCCGCCGGCGAGGAGCTCTATTTGTGGGATGGCTTCCGCGAGCTGATCGAGGAGCGCGCGGTTGATATCATCCACCCCGACCTGCTGACATCCGGCGGTATGGTTGAGACGAAGCGGATCGCCGACTATGCCGAGCGCCACGGGCTGCCGACCGCGCTGCATTTTGCCGGCTCGCCGATCGCCTTTATGGCCAATGTTCATTGCGCCGCCGCCATCCCCAGCTTTGTCGCGCTGGAGCATCACGGCCTCGACCTGCCCTTCTGGAAGGATTTGGTCACCGGCCTGCCCGACGACTATATGGCAGGTGGCTATGTGGCAGTGCCCGACAAGCCGGGCCTTGGTGTCGACCTGAACTACGCAGGCATCGAAGCCAACCTGCGCACACCTGGTACCATGTTCCAGCCGACGGAGCAGTGGAACACCCCCAAGCTTGGCTTCTGGCAGCCTGACCGCCGGTGGGACAAATGACAGCAAGGTGCGAACAAAGAACAAAGAACAAATTGCAAGTGTCCCATTCTTTGTTCTCTGTTCTCTGTTCGTATCGCTTGAACGCACGTTGGTGTAAAATTGACGAGGAGCAAACGAAGCATGGCCCGTTTCGATCACTTGAAGGGCGTGTTCGGCCTGCTGCCCACCCCCTACACTGAGGACTACGAGATCCATACTGCCGACCTGCGCGCGGCGGCCGATTTCTGCTGCCGCAGCGGCCAGCACGGCATCGTCTGGCCGGTGATGGTCGGCGAGTTCTACTTTCTTGGCGAGGCAGAGCGCATTCGGCATTTGGACGACGTGCTCGAGGAAGTGAATGGTCGGCTACCGGTGGTGTTCGGCTGTTCGGGCGTCTCGGTGCCACAGGTGCTGCTGTTCGCGCGCGCGGCGCAGAAAGCCGGCGCCGATGCGATCATCGCCATGGCCCCGGCGCGCGCCAACGCCGCGGTCGCCATGGATATGTTCAGGCGGCTGGCCGACGCCTACGATGGGCCGATCATTTTGCAGAACGCGGCAGCCTACGCGCCGCTGACCGGCGAGCAGATCGCCAGGCTGATCGAGGATGTACCACAAATCGAATACGTTAAAGAAGAGCGTTCACCTGGCCCACGCCATATTGCCGAGGTGTACGGCCTGGTTGGTACCAAGGTCAAGACGATCTTCGGCGGCGCGGCCGGCAAGTTCCTGCCCGACGAGCTGCGCCGAGGCGCGGGCGGCTGCATGCCAGCCTGCGAGATCGCTGACTTGCTGGCCAAGGTGGTGGAGCGTTGGTGGGCAGGTGACGAGGCGGGCGCGCGCGACCTGCACCGCAGATTGCTGCCGCTCATCCAACTCGAAACACACCCATTCATGCGCTACATTCTCAAGCGGCGTGGCGTGTTTACCAGCACTGTTGAGCGCGCGCCCTCGCCCTTGACCGCACTCGACGCCGACGACAAGCGCGAGATATCTATCCTAATCGAGGCGATTCAGGGCGATATCGTGAACTACCCGTTTGGGCCGGAGTAGCTCTCGCTGTGAAACAAGGTTCAGCAATGAGTATGGTGATATCTAACGGCAAAATCTACAATTCTAGAGAATCGTTAGTGTTGGGGTGACTCTAAGCTCTACAGAGCCTTCGAGGACTACGTAGAACTTTCCTGAACTGTAAATAGTATTCCAAGAACGAGAGAAACGCACGAAAGCCACTATCGCACATAGTAGAGTAGGCCAAAAAGAGGCTACGGCTCACGAAGAACCGTAGCTTATCATTGGCCGCATCTGGCACGCCGAATATTGGGACTACGCCGTTACCCCTGTCTCTCACAAGCTGAGTTGTTGAGCGCAGACAGGGGCGCCGCTGTCTAGCCCATCGGGCTCACCAATTGAAAGTAGTTGCCATCCGGATCGGCCAAGGTCGCTACCCATCCGCCGCCGATTTCATACGGCGCCTTGATTACCACGCCGCCAAGCGCTTGGATCCGCTCAAACTCCTCTTTGACCTCGCTTGTCTCAAAATTAAGCATCACCCGTCCGGGGTCTTTGGTGCTCCCTCCCATTTCGGAATGCTCTAAGACCGACAGATACGCACTGCCCACTTGCCAGCCATAGAAGCCATTCTCACTATCAACCATGTCCGCTGGCTTTCCGATGACCTTCTCATAGAAGGTCGCCAACTCCTTCGGTTGTTTGGTTCCGAGCATGACCGAATTCAGATTCAACATGCTGAACCTCTCCTTTCTGCAAGATTATCCATGCCACCACTCGCGATAGAAGAACGTTTGTTCCCCTATGATACCATGTACGTCAAGGTACAATCCAGGAGACAGCTCTACTGCTTTCCGAGATGGTATTTGGGTGGCGTTGAATCTGTGCTGCTAGGAGCAGGAACGTGTTGTACTGACACTATGCAGCGCGAAGGAATATTATTGCTGTGAAAGAAAACACAAGTGTTTGTTGACTGTTTTCTCTATTCCAAAAAGATAGCAACACACGAAAGCTGCTATTGCCGGTAATAGGCTAGGCCATGAAAAAAGCTACGGCTCACGAAGAACCGTAGCGTTGGGTTTGTTAATTAACCATTTTGCGTCCGGAGCGATCGGCTCCAGCGCCTTTGCATACACAATAATCTCAATAACACCTCCCCGGGGAAACTCAACCCTTTCGTTCTACATTTCGCTCTCCAGGATCTGCTTGAGGCGCTTGAGGTAGGACTCGATAGTCTTTTTGTAAAGCGGCATCACGACGGGGCGGAGCAATCGAAAGAACCATTCCTTCGAGATGTCAACTTCGAGGCGATAAGTGAATCGTGTGCCCGCTCCGTCAGGCGTGACAAAGCGATACGAGATGACAGGGGTCAAACCTGAAATCGACCGAGAGACGATTTTGGTGTCCGGTTCGTACTCCGTTACCTCAGTGAGCGTCTCTAGCCATCGCCCAAAGACCTTGGATTTTTCAAGGGCCAGACGCCCGATGCCTGTCGGCCCTGGGCTCTGGTAGCTCATTTCTACGACCTCAGAACGCCAACTTGGATCGCGTTCGTAGTCACTTACGAAAGCAAAGATGTCCTGCGGCGTGCGGTTGATGTGAATAGTGGATTCAACAGCTGGCAAATTCGTCTCCCATAGTATTTTATATCATTTTGCCGCCACTATGAGTTGTGCCGCAATTATACTGCTTCCTTGCGATAGTTCTACTTCTCACAATCACGAATGCGCGCTGTGTTCGGTGGCGTTGAAATCCATGCTTCAAGGGGTGATAATGTGTATTACTAACACTAAGTAGTACAAAGCAGTATCTCTGCTGTGAAAGAAAACGCAATCCTGGTGCAACTGTTTCGCGAACTCCAAAAAGATAGCAACACACGAAAGCTGCTATTGCTTGTAGTAGAGCCATCTATAAAAAATGCTACGGCTCACGAAGAACTATAGCAGTGTGTTGATTAGTCTCGATATTCGGATCACGCAGCGGCGTCAGTTGCTCGCGCCGGTTGGGCCGACCTTGTTCCAGTTTTGGAGTAGCCAGATGCGCGTAAATCTGTGCAAGCTGTACAGTACTGCCTCCAACAAATCGATGAAACGGTCGGAATTCCTGGAACCACCGCAAAAGAACGTTGCCGCATGGTTTTGATCGGCCACCAAAGCTCTGACCTTCTCAACGTTCCACATCCAGGTACGATGCTCTCCGGCGCAACCATTAACGGGCTCGCCGGTTTTTGGATCGCCCCAATAGGCCAATTCCCTGTCGCCGTGGATGGCGTGGTAGCCGCGCCGCTGCAGTTCGTCGCAGACCGTGGTTTTACCGGCGCAGGAAACGCCGTCGATTAAGTAGTTCTTGATACCCATGTTCCGTTTCGAATTAAGAGTAGATGACGCCTAACGGGTTGGCATTCAGCTGCGGCGAGCGCGCTGCACAGGATTACATCAAAAACCGAACGATCTCGCGCGCGAAGCGGTCGGCTGCAACCAGCCATCACGGTGGGCCGTGACTCCCCACCGGATGACACGTCGCCATCATATCCGCTCTCGTGTGCGGAGGCGACGTGTCATCACCATGGGCGTGTTCGGCGTCCCGGTCGCCATCGCGTGGGTTGCATCCCGCATCCGCCGACCACACTGGTACACGATCACGCCTGCATCACGGGCCTTCAACTGAACCACGTCAGCACGCGATCACACCCTGCACGACGGGCCTTCACTGAACCACGCCCAGCACACAGTCACGCTGCTGATAACGTGCTTTCAGCACCACGGGCCTTCGTACCACGCCCAGCACCACGGGCAATCCGCATAACGAGCCTTCGCACCACACGTGGCACAACGAGCACTGGCACGACGGAGGAGGCACAGCGCGCCTTCACGAAGCGCGATTCGCCACATCCAAATCGACAAAAGGAATGGCACGCACGCTCCCCGGACGCCGAACGACCTGCGCTTCAGCTGCCGCCGAGGCGCGCTGCAAACACTGTCAATAGCGATAGGTAGGGCCTCACGGCCTTTCCCCCGCTCCAAACGGAGCAGGCCAGTTTCCCGGCACTCCGCTTTCCAGTTGGGCCGTAGTACTTTGACCGAGCAGACTTGTCGTTGCCGACAGCGGGGCGCACCAGCCCAGAGGCCGTCATCTGCTTTCCCTGCCTCGTCTGTTGGCGATCAGTTTGTACGGCTTACCCTGGCAGCCTTCGCCGTGTCCGTCCCATTACAGAACGGCATTTGACTACTATGCTGCCTCTGCCCTCCGTCCCACACGCTGGCATTTTCGCGTCCCTTACGGGTCAAGTGGTTGCGGAGTTCCCTCATTCCAATTGGAGATGTGTGCTAGCGCCCCGTAGCTGCCTGCTTGACGCCGGAGGATGTTGGGAACCGTCTGCGCCGCGCTTTTAATCGTCGCAGCCATCCTCGTACCGTTTTGGTCATGGCGTAGTATCAGCCAGTTTCGCCATTCGATCGTAACGACGCTCTAAACACAGGTTTCTCGCGTCAGCATAGGGCGCAGGACTTGTCCCCTTTCCCCTGATCTGGCTCGGAGAACGGGTCCGTTGTCAGTGGGCTTCCGACCCCGGCGCGTGCCACGCTCCGACGCCGGCCACTCAGTCCTCGTGTCACGGTTCAGACACGGCTCCTGAAGAGCAACACCTCCAATCGTGAAGAGGCGCACAA